>PVMJ01000020.1_pt1 | contig 241350 bp, 213 predicted proteins | sample 1853361 | NCBI WGS metagenome assembly PVMJ01 (sample SAMN08533506, study PRJNA380276) | Synthetic metagenome, whole genome shotgun sequencing project. | isolation source: mock microbial community containing genomic DNA from 20 ATCC strains | collected 2017 | reverse complement strand
TTAGCTATATTTTTTACTTTGCAACAGAACCTAAAAAGTTTTATTGCCCCTTGTAAGATTGAGTAGGCTTGTTAAAAGTACAATCTTTGATTGTACGTGTGAGCGTTTCAACACAAAAAAATAAATTCTAAAAATGAAAATAAAGGGAAAGTGAATCTTCACTTTCCCTCCATTTTGAATTTAGTTTTAATGTGAATGTGATGTGTGTGCGTTATGCACATCACATTCACTCCTTTTGGTTCGGCTTTGTTTTGGCCGTCTTATGCCAAAAGCAAAGCCCCCGATTTTTTCGAGGGCTATTCTTAATTAACAATTTTGATAATATTCTAATTGCTTATTGGGGTACAGCCAACATTTCGGAAATTTTGTACGCTAAGCAAAATATAGATGAGCGTATCCATAGAATTATTTGTCAGAGGATAAATATTTACTCTAAATATCAAAGTCCTACTGTAAATCAGAGGTACTTTTGAGAAATTTTTAATTCACTAAACTCAAAATGGCGCGGAAAGTTTCGTTCTCCACCATAATATATATTCCTAATCCTATAAACACAATTGGGATAATCCAGCGGCCGTATTTCTCAAGTGTTTCAGAAACATATCTGAACCTTGCTAGACGATAGCCAATTAAACACCAGACAGCAACCATTATAAAGAAAGTAACAACTGTAATTATCAGTTGGTTGTTATTTAAGGTAGAAAAGAATGGAACATAAATTCCAATATTGTCTCCGCCATTGGCGAATGTGATAAAGGCTACACTTAAATAGAACTTATTAAATTTGTTTAAGTTGGAAAGAATGTTACCTTCATCCTCATCTTCACCCTTTATAAAGAGTTTTACTCCTAGATATATCGGTATTAATCCTAGCAAACCTACCCACTGATCAGGAATGAGTGTTACTCCAAATGTTGCTAAAAGACTGATTAAAACTAAAAGTGCAAAACCAAGATATTGGCCAATGACTATATCTCTTGGATAAATACGGTTTCCTTTCGACTCCATGCTAACTATTCCACTGTTACCCGTTTTAGCTTGTGACCTTGCTTGAGAGAACAGTAACATCAAGACAAAAATATCATCGACATTGGTTACTATAAAAGAACCTAAAGCAGAGAGAATAGTTAAAATTAAATTCATTTATATCAACTCCTTCATCGTTCATAAACAGTCAGAAAAACGATTTGATATATTTCATAATTTGTATTAACCCAGTTCATTAGAAATTCATGAATAGTGATTAATCCATACCATCAGGAATTTTATACAGTAATACATCTATCAATACAAAATGTGCATGAGTCTCCATCCATTAATAAAAATTCAACCTGCACTTATGAAAAAGTGCAGGTTGGCCTGCATTCACATTATTGCTTTTTATTCAACATATGTGTAGCATGTCCCATCACACCTTCTGCTGCTTCCATAAGTGGCTCTGGTAAGGTAGGATGAGCATGAATCGTAAGGCTAAGATCTTCCGCATTTGCCCCAGCCTCAATCGCAAAAACAGCCTCTGCAATCAGAGAGGATACCTCTGGTCCAACCATCTGTACTCCTAACACTCTTTTCGTATTCTTTTCGGCTACAACTTGTACAAAGCCATCTGCATCCGAGACAGATAACGCCCTAGCATTTGCTTGGAATGGAAAACGACTGGATACTGTTTCGTATCCTTTTTCCTTTGCTTCCTTCTCTGTTAAACCTGTATAGGCTACTTCAGGATCGCTGAAGATAACAAAAGGCATCGCTTGAAAATCAATCACACTATTTTGACCACTGATCACTTCGGCTGCTATCTTTGCTTCATAACTAGCTTTATGAGCAAGGAGGTCACCACCAGCACAATCCCCTATTGCATAAACATGTTCAATGTTTGTTTGACATTTGTTATTTATCTTAATAAATCCTTGGTCGTCTAATACTACTCCGATATTTTCCAGACCAATTTTACCTGTGTTTGGTTTTCTCCCAATAGAAACTAAGCAATAATCACATTGAATAATTTCTTCCTTTCCATCAACTTGAACATGGACGTTAACTTCATCGCCTGTATTTTCTCCACCTTGAACAAGGGCATCCGTTATAACAGTGATTCCAATTTCCTTTAAATGACGTTTTACTGTTTTTGTTAGGATAGGATCTGTCCCGGACAAAATTGTATCCGATCCCTCAAGGATGGTCACTTTTGCCCCAAACTTTGCATAAGCAGTACCTAACTCTAAACCGATATAACCACCACCTACCACAACTAAATGATTGGGTACTTCCTGTAGTTGCAATGCCTCCGTTGAAGAAATGATTCTTTTTTGATCAAATGGCATACTTTTTAACTCGACTGGCAAAGAACCTATTGCAAGAATTAAATCTTTGTAGGAAAAAATCTGTTCCTCGTCCTCTATTTTTATTTTTGCAATATGTGCTTCAGTGAGATAGGCTTCCCCACTGATGACCTCTACACCATTTCCTTTTAACAAGGTGCGAATCCCATCTGTTAGCTTGTTCACGATTCCGTCCTTCCACTTTACTACTTCTGGCATATCAACTTGAACCTCACCCGAAACCTTAAGCCCCATTGTATTGGCATGTTTAATGTGTTTGACTCGTTCAGATGCACTAATAAGAGCTTTTGAAGGGATACACCCTCGATTAAGGCAAACTCCTCCTAACTCCGCCTTATCAACCAGTACCACCTTTTTTCCTAACTGGGCAGCACGTATTGCCGCCACATAACCTCCAGACCCTGCTCCTATCACTAAAAGGTCTACATATTTTTTCACTTCTCCAGTCATCCTAGATTCCTCCTTTGATAAGTAACTATAATTACTATTTGTACTCAAGAATATAGTTGTGTAATATGTATCTAACCTTTTTCTTATTTTCACCTATTTTTCTTCTCTTATTAGACAATTTATAAAAAATAATCTACATTTTGATTAAAAGGGCCTGGGACATAATTCCTATCAAAATAGCCAGTAAATGAGTTTTCATAAATTCATTTACTGGCTTCTTTATTTACAATACTTCGTATTGTTGGCTCGCTTTCTTAGGGGACAGCTTCAGCCTGTAGTCTTCAGCTTGTCCTGTTCCCTCAAGAGTCTCGCCAAAATACTTTGTATTCATATGTAATTTTACATTAAAATACTTTAAAAAAATAAGGCCCTTTCGTATAATTTAATAAACATCACTAAACTAAATTAACGAGGTGCCTTATGTATAAAGATTATAACATGACTCAACTTACTCTACCAATGGAAACTTCAGTTCTTATCCCCACAAATGATATTTCACGACATGTAAATGATATTGTAGAAACAATTCCCGAGACTGAATTCGATGAATTCAGACATCATCGAGGTGCAACATCATACCATCCAAAAATGATGTTAAAAGTAGTTTTATATGCCTACACCCAATCTGTGTTTTCAGGACGTAAGATAGAAAAATTACTCAATGATAGTATCCGAATGATGTGGCTATCACAAAATCAAAAGCCTTCTTATAAAACGATTAATCGATTTAGAGTAAATCCCAAAGTAGATGCTTTATTAGAATCATTATTTATTCAATTTCATAGTCAGTGTTTGAAACAAAATCTTATTGATGATCAGGCCATTTTTATTGATGGTACGAAAGTTGAGGCAAATGCCAATCGATATACATTTGTATGGAAAAAGAGTATTCAAAACCATGAGTCAAGAATGAATGAAAACTCTAAAGCACTCTATCATGAATTGGTGATAAATAAAATCATACCTGAGATTAAAAAAGATCATGATAATGACTTAACAAAAGAAGAAATAGATTTGATTGGTAGTCATTTAGATAAAGAAATCGAAGATTTAAACCAACATATCGATAATGAAAAATGTACTAAAATAAGAAAACAAATACGGCTCAAAAGAACTAAAATTAAAAAATACAAAAAGCAAATTAATGATTACTCTCAGCGAAAGCATAAATACGAAGTCCAAAAATCTATTTTAAAGGATAGAAATAGTTATTCTAAAACAGATCACGATGCCACATTTATGAGAATGAAAGAAGATCATATGAAAAATGGACAACTTAAACCGGGGTATAATTTACAAATAGCGACAAATTCTCAATTTGTTTTATTTTATGATGTGTATCAAAATCCGACTGATACAAGAACAATGATACCTTTTTTAAATACAATACAAGAGACCTACGGTCATTTACCTGAATATATTGTAGCTGACGCAGGTTATGGTAGCGAAGCCAATTATATGGCAATTATAGATAATTTTAATCGAACGCCACTCATAACTTATGGAATGTTTATAAAAGATAAAACTAAAAAATATAAAAGTGACATCTTTAATACTCAAAATTGGGATTATGACGAAATTAACGATGAATTCATTTGTCCGAATAATAAAAGACTAGGATTTAAAAGATATGCCTATCGTCATGATAAATATGGTTTTAAACGAGACTTTAAATTATATGAATGTGATGATTGTTCAGAATGCCCTCTGAAACAACAATGTATGAACTTCAATTCAAAAACAAATAAAAAAATAATGAAAAATTATAATTGGGAATATTTTAAAGCCCAAATTAATAAAAAGCTTTCAGAACCAAAAACAAAAACCATCTACAGTCAAAGAAAAATTGATGTGGAGCCTGTTTTTGGATTTATGAAGGCTATTTTGGGTTTCACTAGAATGTCCGTTCGAGGGATAGATAAAGCCAAAAGAGAATTAGGATTTGTGCTAATGGCACTTAATATAAGAAAAGTAACAGCTCAACGAGCTGAAAATAATCAAAAAAATAATAAAAAAGACAATTTCTATATTATTTCAATAGAAATTGTCTTTTTTTACTTATCCTGGGACTTTATGTCCCACACTCTTTTTACTCTTAATCTTTCACTCGCATAAGTCGTAAACTGTTCAACGCTACAAGAAGAGTTGCACCCATATCTGAAAGAATCGCAATCCAGAGTGTTAACCAACCTGGAATAACCAATAATAAGGCAATAAATTTAATAGCAATTGCAAAAGTAATGTTAGCTTTTATTATGTTTAGCGCTTTTCGACTTAGTTTTACCGTAAACGGAAGTTTTCTTAAATCATCTCCCATTAGTGCAACGTCCGCCGTTTCTAATGCTGTATCAGTACCAGCTCCACCCATTGCAATTCCAACAGTGGAAGCTGCCAATGCAGGTGCATCATTGACACCATCGCCAATCATAGCTACGTTGTTGTATTCCGATTTCAATTGTTTAATATAATCCAATTTATCCTGAGGCATTAATTCAGCCTGAACTTCTTTTACTCCGACATGACTTCCAATGGCATTCGCAGTACCTTTATTATCACCGGTAAGCATAATTGTATTTTTGATGCCAAGTTGATGTAGTTTTTGAATGACTTCTTTACTTGATTCACGTACTTCATCTGCTACTGCAATAATAGCTAGTATTTCTTTGTCAGTTCCAACAACCATAGCAGTTTTCCCTTGATTTTGAAGAGTTGCAACTTTTTTCTCTAAATTCTTATCAAAACTAGAGTTTGACAGTTCCTTAAATAGTTTTGGACTTCCAATATAATAGGTCGTTCCGTCTACAGTACCCTTAATTCCTTTTCCTGTAATGGAAGAGAAGTCATCTATCACAACATCTGAATAAGAAATATTCGCCTCTTCTGCTCTTTTCATGATTGCTGATGCAAGAGGGTGCTGAGAACGATACTCTAATGCAGTAATGATGGATAGCATTTCATTTTCATCTACCTGTTTGTTCAACACATTGAAGTCAGTTACAACAGGGACACCTTTTGTCAAAGTACCTGTTTTATCGAAAGCAATGGCCTTTAAGGCACCCATTTCTTCTAAATAAACGCCACCTTTTATTAGGACACCCTTTTTCGCTGCATTTCCAATTGCTGAAACAATCGAAATCGGGGTGGAAATAACCAACGCACATGGACAACCAACGACTAAAACAGCTAAACCTTGATAAACCCATGTTTCCCAACTAGCCCCAAAGAATAATGGTGGAACTACAGCAACTAACGCAGCTATGATCATGATGATCGGAGTATAATATTTCGCAAATTTTTCTACAAAGGCTTGAGATGGTGCTCGTTCTCCCTGTGCTTCCTCTACAAGATGAATAATTTTTGAAATGGTTGTATCTTCTACTAATTTAGTTATTTCTACTTCAAGTAATCCTTCTTCATTTAGAGTACCTGCAAATACTTCATCATCAACCGCTTTTTCAACAGGGACTGACTCACCTGTAATGGCAGCTTGATTAACAGCAGAGTACCCACTTACAACCATCCCGTCCATGGCAATCTTTTGACCAGGTTTGACAATCATAATATCTCCAACTGCAATATCATCTACATGAACCATCATTTCTTGACCTTTTCGTCTAACAAGTGCCTCTTTAGGTGCAATATCCATTAATGATCGAATTGATTGTCTCGCTTTATCCATAGAAAATCGTTCTAGAGCTTCACTAATTGCAAAGAGTATGACAACAACAGAAACTTCTGCCCATTCTCCTATAATCGCACCACCTATAACTGCAACAGTCATAAGTGTTTTCATGTCAAATTCAAAGCGTAACAAGTTTTGGAAACCAACTTTAAAAAGCGATAATCCTCCTATTAACATCGATGCTACAAATAATAATGTAGTAACAATGTTCTCATCCCCATTAACAAAGACTGAAAGATATCCGAAAACAATCAATAAGGTCGAATAGAGTAAAGTACTGTGCTTTTTATAGAATGGCACTTTTTCTTCTTTTTCATCCTCTTTTTCCTGGTTAATCTCTTGTGTAGCTTGCCGTACAGGTTTTTCAGAGGCCACTTTAAGATTCTCAAAAGCACCTGCTTTTTCTAATTCTTCAATCGTTGCTTCTCCGTAAACGGAAATTTTGGATGCTCCAAAATTTACTTTTGCATCCTCTACTCCCGGAATTTTTTTAACATTTCTTTCAAACTTTCCTGCACAGTTTGCGCATGAAAATCCATCAACACGATAGACATATTTCTCCTCTAATGGCTTCGTTGCTTCACTCATATTTAATAACCTCCTTCTTAATTAACCAATGTATCTTTTATCAATCAATGCATGTGGAATTCCTATATTCTTGGCCATCTCTCATTATGATATTCATTTGAATATTACGTTATGTTCTGTTGTTATTATATATCCACACATATAGATAGTCAAATGATTATTTGATTGTATTTTATTTCTTTTTTTGCTAAGACTAAACTCAACTTTTCTGTTTAATTTCCTCAACTGATTATTCAAGGCTATTCCTTTAATATTTTCATTCCAACCCAACAACTCCTATGATCCAAGAAGCTATATAGAAAACGGCTACACCAAGCAAAACGTAAAGACCAGTTTTTCGATTTTCAGATTGATTAACAACTGGAAGTAAGTCCGTTGCTGCAACATATAGAAAAACACCTGCTGAAAAGGACAAAGCAATTCTTGCAAAAGAATCGCCAAGTACTTCAGCTGCAAATTCTGTGTCACTGAGTAGCCATACTAAAGCTCCTCCAAATATAGTAGCCAAAGCCAGTACTGCAGAGGCAATAAACGCCTTTTTCCTGTCATTAAATACTACAAGAACAATCGAAGAAATGGTTAAGCCATCTGGTATTTTATGAAGTAATACAGCAACAAACACAAGGAAACCTAATTCACTGCTTACTTCGAATCCCGCAACAATGGAGACCCCATCAAAGAAACTATGAATGGTCATTCCGATAAAGGCACCTAAACCGCCCGTTTTTTTACTGAGTTTATCCTCATGTGTTTCATAGCCGAAATGAAAATGAGTTGTGAGGATTCTTTGAAAGGAAAATAATACTAAAAATCCTATTAATATATAGATTCCATTTTCAGGTGAATTTTCTAATCCTTCTGGCATTAGATCAAGAATACCTATGGATAAAAGAAAACCTGCACTAAAAGCCATTAAATATGTAAGAGCTTTGGGGGACCATTCTTTTCTCACGACAATAAATCCTCCAACAAGATTAGCTATACTTGTGAGTAACACAAGAGATACTACAGTCCATGAGAACATTACAAACTCTCCTTACTTTAATTCATTCCATTTCACAAATAATTTGGACCATCAGGGTACAATTCAGAGAAAAAACAAGATTTAAGCCCTAGTGGATACCAGGTCTTAAATCTCCTGAGATGATTTTTTATCTACTGGTCTTTTCTTAGGTAATTTTTATGGTTTATTTTTGAGCAACTGCATTCCATCATGTAAAACGGAGGACTGAGTTGTTTGTAACATTTTAACTAATTTTTCCCAACACTCATCACATTTACTTCTTTTCCTTCAACTGTAGTGCTTCTTGCATAAGGTGATGCACATGATTACTTACTAGCCTATAAAAAACTATCTTCCCTTTTTTATGGTACTCGGCAAACCCCATATTACGTAACATACGTAGGTGGTGTGAAGCAGTAGCATTCGTAGAACCAATAATCGTTGCTACATCACAGACACACATTTCATCTTCTTGCGTAAGTGCATAAACAATTTTCAACCGTGTATCATCCGCAAAAACTTTAAACAATTGTGATAAGCCATCCGTTTGACCGACTTCCTGCTGACGGCGCTCAACCTTTTCTGGGTCAAATATAAATGTCTCACAAGCATCTTTTCCCCTTGATTTTATACCATCTAAATCATGTTCTTTTTTATTTATGGAAGTAATACTCAAAACAACCCCTCCTCTGTAATTAGTGTATAAAATAACATTCAAATTATTATTTGTATATATATTAGTATAAATAATATAACGTTTTATTGCAACAATAAAATATACATTTTTTCGTTATATCATGGTATACTTTAAAATAATGAATATTGGAGGAGGAGAATCAGGATCTACTATATCATTGCAGTCATCGTTTTAATCATTGATCAACTATGGAAATCTGCGATTGTCAAATGAATGGAAATAGGTCAAACCATTCCTTTATGGGAAGGAGTATTCCATATTACTTCTCTTCGAAATAAAGGAGCAGCATTTGGAATTTTGCAAGGTCAACGCTGGTTTTTTATTATTGTAACGTTAATTGTTGTACTGGGTATCATTTATTATTTACAAACAGAAGGAAGGAATAACCGACGAATCTCTTTTGCCTTATCACTGTTGCTAGGTGGAGCATTAGGGAACTTTTTTGACCGCTTGATTAGAGGAGAAGTAATAGATAGCCTTGATTTTCGGCTCATTGATTATCCTATCTTTAATCTCGCTGATGTTTTCATAGTTTCTGGTGTTGCTTTAATGATATTGGAGGTTCTGTTGCAAAGTAAAAAATATAGCTAACCACTAATTTATCATGTCAGTGTTCGCTTAACTTGCTAGCATGATGCTAATTTCGTGGCATGGCGAAAATCCGTAGATCTGAAGAGACCTGCGGTTCTTTTTATATAGAGCGTAAATACATTCAATACCTTTTAAAGTATTCTTTGCTGTATTGATACTTTGATACCTTGTCTTTCTTACTTTAATATGACGGTGATCTTGCTCAATGAGGTTATTCAGATATTTCGATGTACAATGACAGTCAGGTTTAAGTTTAAAAGCTTTAATTACTTTAGCCATTGCTACCTTCGTTGAAGGTGCCTGATCTGTAATTACCTTTTGAGGTTTACCAAATTGTTTAATGAGACGTTTGATAAACGCATATGCTGAATGATTATCTCGTTGCTTACGCAACCAAATATCTAATGTATGTCCCTCTGCATCAATGGCACGATATAAATAGCTCCATTTTCCTTTTATTTTGATGTACGTCTCATCAATACGCCATTTGTAATAAGCTTTTTTATGCTTTTTCTTCCAAATTCGATATAAAATTGGGGCATATTCTTGAACCCAACGGTAGACCGTTGAATGATGAACGTTTACACCACGTTCCCTTAATATTTCAGATATATCATGATAACTCAATGCATATCTTAGATAGTAGCCAACGGCTACAGTGATAACATCCTTGTTAAATTGTTTATATCTGAAATAGTTCATACAGAAGACTCCTTTTTGTTAAAATTATACTATAAATTCAACTTTGCAACAGAACCTTTCATAGCATGAGAATACTGTCCCTCTTGGTAACATTAACGCTCTACCAATCATTACAGTTAGTAATGCATATGCACGTTCACTTATTGCAAAGTGCATTTGATAGTTAAAGTCATCTCTTTTCGAAACGTTTAGCTCAACTCGTAATTTATCGTTATCATGTTCTACTTTTACAACTACTTTGCTTTCCATTTTTAAACTCACCCCCAAGTTTGATTGCCCGGGAAATCTTTATTAGTAACGTTACAAGATATACTTTATCAACATTTTTAGAACTAATCGTTAGCTTCCCCAAAATTCATTAAAGAGGGGGAAGCCAAAAAAGCTAACTCAATTGAGTTAGCTTAAACTTATTCATTATTCAAATTAAATGTCTATCTATCATCATTATGAGTATATTTACTGTTATTAAAAAGTTCTTTCTTTACTCTTAGATAAACTAATTCCTTTGTAAGTAAATTAATTCTATTATCAAATTCATTATCGCTCTTTTGCAATTGATGGTAAGTGACAACCATGTTGGATTGATTTTTTTGTGAAGAATATAAATTTAAAACCTTTATCATTCTCCGAATTTCTTTTAATAGTGCGTTTGAATATTTTATATTTTTAGAGTGACCTAATACAACTTTCTTTAGTAATCTGTTACCTATATTATCAAGATTGAAGAGTAACTCATCTATTTCCTCATCTAATTCATTCTCATCTTTACATTTTGCTAAATTTAAAAAATCAAAAATAAAATTACCATTTTTATTGTATTCTCTTTCCAACATAGTTTTACTATCAATATATTGACTTTTAATGTTTTTCAAGTTATCAATGATTATTTTATCAATGAAAGGGGTTTTTAATTTATATTTATATACAAATATATGATCCCATTTTATTTCATCTTCATTTAATGTAACTAATTTAGTTATACTATTAAACACCTCATATTGATCATATAGTTTATCAAAATCATCTTTATTAAACTCAATATTATCTACAAAATCATTGTATTTTTTAACAATTATTTCCTCATCTGCATTGATTGTTGATTCTTCAAATTTTACTCCATTCAAAAAGTTTTTAAAATTAACTTTTTCTGAGTTATTCTCAAGTAGACTTCTTAAAATAAAATTGTTTAATTTTTCGTATAAAGTCGTAGCTTCATATATATTTGACTGATTTACTTGTTTAAAATACATACTAATATGCTTAATTAATTCAGTTAATTCATACTGAAATCGCATAAGTAATTGAAATGGATACTGGTTATATAATTGCTTTTGTAATTCAAATGCACCTTCTTTAAGTTTATCTATACCTTCATTAAAATACTTTTCGTATTCATCTGCGTTATCACTAAATATATTTTTCTTAATACTTTCTAAATGTTTAATATTATTTTCACTTTTAGGAAGTGGGTAATTCTCTAACAAATCTACTAATGTACTTATAGATTCGAATTGCTCCATATCAAATTCATAATTTGATCTTTTTGTTTTACTATCTTTCTTATCAAAATAGGGTTGAAATTGATTCATGTCTATATCATAGATATCTCTTAATAATTCAAATCGATTTGAAATTACTTTCCCCGATAGTCCATTTTTTCTTGAATATGTATTTTTTGAAACTTTAAAGCACTATTTTTAGCACCTAAATAGAAATAGCCGATATCAATTAGAGACTTACCATGACTATCCAATTTTATTATCTCTATAATATTTACAACTTGATGGGCTAACTTTCTTTTTTTCTGGTCGTTAAACATTTTATTTAATTCTTTAACCAATTCTTTCTTTGTTTTTTCAGAAATGTTTAGGTTATTAAAGTTAACCAAATAAATTTCAGTAGTATTAGGAATATGACTCACATGCGTTTGTATGTCATTAAGAATTTTACTATTAATTATAATCTTAATCCCTTTTTCATCATATTCTACTTTTTCATATAAAATTGTAAAAATAGGATATTTAGCAATTCTTCCTCGTAATTTATTACACTTTTCAAAGGTTACTAACGAAGAGATACTAAATAAATATTTTTTGAAATTAATATTGTAGAAAGATAATACTTCATCAATGTTTTCTTTTATTTTATCATCCATAGGAACTATAAGTTGATATAACTCATTCGTAAAATCATCATTCACCATTATCTATAGAATGCCTCCCTTTATTTTGACAAATTCTTAATTTATAAAGATGTCAAATCTATATTTAGTAATTTTATTCTAACTTTTATCTTCAGCTTTCATCAAATAATACTCACCCCAAATGATATTGTAGAAACAATTCCCGAGACTGAATTCGATGAATTCAGACATTATCATGGTGCAACATCATACTATCCAAAAATGATGTTAAAAGTAGTTCTATATACCTACACACAATCTGTGTTTTCAGGACGTAAGATAGAAAAATTGCTCAATGATAGAATCCGAATGGTGTGGCTGTCACAAAATCTAAAGCATTCTTATAAAACGATTAATCGATTTAGAGTAAATCCCAAAGTGATGCTTTATTAGAAACGTTATTTATTCAATTTCATATTCAGTGTTTGAAGTAAAATCTTAGAGATGATCAAGCCATTTTTATTGATGATACGAAAGTTGAGGCAAATGCCAATCGATATACATTTGTATGGAAAAATAGTATTCAAAACCTGAGTCAAGGATGAATAAAGACTCTAAAGCATTCTATCATTTTAATCGAATGCCACTCATAACTTATGAAATGTTTATAAAAGATAAAACTAAAAAATATAAAAGTGACATTTCTTAATACTCAAAATGGGGATTATGACGAAATTAACGATGAATTCACTTGTCCGAATAATAAAAGACTAGGATTTAAAAGATATGCCTATAGTCATGATAAATATAGTTTTTAAACGAGACTTTAAATTATATGAATGTGATGATTGTTCAGAATGTCCTCTGAAACACCAATGTATAAAGTATAAACTTCAAATCAAAAACAAAAACCATCTACAGTCAAAAAAAGTTGATGTGGAGCCTGTTTTTTGGATTTATTAAGGCCATTTTGGATTTCACTCGAATGTCCGTTCGAGGAATAAAAAAGACAAAAGAGAACTAGAATTTGTGCTGATGGCACTTAATATAAGAAATGTAACAGCTCAACGATCTGAAAATAATCAAAAAAATTATAAAAAAGACAATTTTTATATTACTTCAATAGAAATTGTCTTTTTTCACTTATCCTAGAACTTTATGTCCCAAACTCTTAACTTTCTTCAATACATTTTTGCCTTAACATCATTGCCAAAAAAGTTCAAACTTTTAATTGTTAATATATCATTATAATATTCATTTTTTTAGTTTTATTTGTGGTACGCTTCAGCGTATCGTTTTATACTGGGGTTTTTATAATAATAATGGTCCTTACATTTTCAAAGACTAAATTCACGTGTAGACATATTGAATGCGTCTTATTAGGGTCTAATCTAATCAAACAAAAATTTAAGAGAGAAATCATATCTACAGGTTTTTTAACCAGAAGATTATTTTGATCTATTTCAAAAATTTTCAAACCGTTCTTAAAAGTGTATTTTTATAAACGTATGATAAAAGAGAAATTTTAGTCGCTTACTTCGTTTCAAGATATTACTGATACAATAAGGTTAAAAAATCGGTACATTTAACAGAACAAGTGTAGGTATTATAATAAACGTTTTTGATTTTGATGAAAAATAAGCTGTTCAATTTTTGATTGAACAGCTTTACCTAGTTATCCTTACTTTTATTCTTTTACCCTCAAAAGGCGGAGAGCATTCAGTATTACAATAATAGCAGCTCCTGTATCACTTAATACGGCCATTCATAGTGTAAGTATTCCCAAGAATATCAGAACAAATGCCGCCAACTTTATTGTGATGGAAAACCAGGTGCGGTTGGGAAAATCCCCTTCCTGCGATTACCGTTCACAAACGCCCAAAAAGAGCAACTGGCCCTTTTAGCTCTGGGACTGTCTTGGCATAGAGAAGGTAAAACCTTTCCCACTTAAAAGAACGGAAAAAGACGCTCTGTCCTGGCATTATCTTTGGCTCGACGCTTGCCCCCATACGGATATTAATCGTTTCGAAACTTTTAATACAGTCAATTTAACTTTTGAATGTAAACTGGCTGCCTTAAGTCACTGTTTATGATTTTATGCTTCCCATGCTCTTTAATTGCTTATTTGACCGCCCGTATGATAAAAACGGTATGCAAGGCATTGTTTTTACTCATAACATCTTTATTAGATTGCTCTGTTTTTTAGTGTCCAATGTTATGGGAACATTGTAGAATCCACACTTCAAAGTTCATTCATGTCAATCGATTCGTTCATTATTTAGATCTTAATAATCGAAGTCCATTTAGTATAACAACTAAAGTACTTCCTTCATGAACAATTACACTGATTGTAATATCAGTTAATCCTAACAAACTAACGACAACTAAAAAGGCAACAACTGCCATTGAAAAAATAATATTTTGCCTAATAACACGACCCATATTTGAGGAAATTTTATGAGACTGTACTAATTTAGATAAATTGTTCTGCATTAAAACCAAATCAGATACTTCTACTGCCACATCAGTACCGCCCCCCATAGCTATACCAACATCAGCATTAACAAGGGCCGGTGCATCGTTCACACCATCTCCAACCATGGCAGTAACTCCAAATTTTTCTTTTTGTTCTTCTATAATTCTGGATTTATCTTCAGGCATTACATTAGCGATAACTTCGTCTATTCCCAATTGTTCGCCTACAGCTTTTCCCGTCATTTCCGAATCACCAGTAATTAAAGTCGTGTGGATACCAAGTTTCTTAAAGTAATTAATTGTTTCTTTAGCATGCTCATTCGGAATATCCATTAGAGCTATAATCCCAATAACTTCTTCATTTTCTGCTACGTATACAACCGTCTTTCCTTCTGATGCCCAATCATGATTGAACTGGGTATACTCTTCAGAAGCACTTTCAAAAGAAGTAGGCTTACCAATACGATAATTTTTTCCATTATAATCTCCTGTCAGACCTTTTCCAATTTGATTAGTAACTTCGATGTCTATTTTATTTTTAACTTCAAATTTTTCTAAAATAGCATTAGCGAGTGGGTGATTGGATTCCTTTTCAAGGGCGACTATAATATCAATAATATTTTCTTCGTTCACAGAATGAGTGAAATAGTAATTTGTTACTTTAGGTTCTCCGTTCGTAAGGGTTCCTGTTTTATCGAAGGCAATTGCATCTATATCCGCTAATTGTGATAGGTAAGTACTTCCTTTTGAAAGCACGCCTTTTTTAGCTAGGTTAGATGTTGTAGACAATGTTACAGATACAGTAGCTGCTGCCAAAGCACACGGTGAAGCTGCGACTAAAAGCACTAATCCCCTGTAAACACTTTGCGACCATGTCCAATCAAATAGAAAAGGAGCAAGTAACATTACTAATGGTATTGCGATTAAAACTATATTAACATATTTAGGCTCGAATTTTTGAATGATACTGGCAGCTTTTGTTTGATTATCTTGGTTTTGACTAACTAATTGTAAAATTTTAGAGAATACAGTATCCTTGTTTTCCTTAGTGACTTCCATAGTAAAAGTACCTGTTCCATTAATCGTACTTCCAAAAACTTCGTCACCCTTAGACTTCTCTTTCGGTATACTTTCTCCATTAATAGAAGATTCATCAATTGAGGTAGTACCGGATAAAATTATCCCATCAATTGGAACTTGATCACCGTTCAGCACTTGGAGTTGATCTCCAACTTTTAATTCACTGACATCAACAATTTTTGTGTTTCCATCAGGTAAGATTAATTTAGCTGTCGTTGGGTTCATTTCGAGTAGCTTAGTAATTTCTCTTTTACTTTTTCCTTCAGCGTAATCTTCAAGAAAATGAGCGCCGGAAAAAATAAGTATCAAAAGGGTTCCTTCCCAAAAACTCCCTATCAGAGAAGCCCCGATTGCAGCTAATCCCATTAGAATATGAGAATTAGGAGTGAATTTTCCCTTTAATTTAGTATTTTCAACTGTCTCTCCAATTCCTTCGAGAATAATTACATGGTAGCCGGCTGTGATTGTGGCAATTGAAAATAAGATGTTTTGTATTAATAAATTTGCATCACTTAAAAAAAGCCCAATTATAGCCAACACTAAGCCAATAAAATATGAAATAATTGGCATTTTTCCGTGATCATGATCATGACTATGATCGTGGCTATGACTTTCGTGTGCTTGTTGCTCTTGAATATTTTTCATTTCTATCACCTTTCTAAATAAATATGATATATCGGGTTCCAATATATTCGCAGTAAGCTTTACTAAACCAGGACGTTAATTGACCACATCCAAACTTTTTGTATCCAATAATACATCCTATGAATTTATCAACCGTATTCACTAACCCTCTCTGCTACACCCATCTCACTTTCCTTCGAGATATCATACAACGCTTTCCATTCTGTTTTTTTGTTTTCCATATCCATTGCAAAACCCCCTTTTCATATGCCTATAATATTTTTATATGATCATATAACAATATTAATGACGTGAATTATTATTAACACTCATTACTGGTTTACGGAATACTAGTGATGACAGGCGTGATCGATCGCCTGTTTTAGCATATTCATAGTATGTTCATCATCATGGGAATAAAACAATGTTGTGCCTTCCCTTCGGAATTTTACTAACCGTAAATTTTTCAAGAACCGCAATTGATGGGAAACTGTTGATTGTCTAAGATGTAGCGTTTCAGCAATACCGTTTACCGAATACTCCTTATAAAAGAGCAAATGGAGAATCCGGATTCTCGTAGGATCACCTAACGCTTTAAATGTTTGCGATACGACAAATAATGTTTCATCATCTAAGTCCTTATTATTTACTTCCTCTAATTCCTTTTTTTCTTCCATTATCCTTCCCTCACTTTAGGTTTCAATTCAAAACCTTATATATAATAATCACTATTTATCTACATATATTAATATATGTTCATATATATGATATAACCATCTGAATAAAGAGTCAAATAATATTTAATATGAATTCATATATTTTGTTTTGATTTTTTAGAGTAAAATAAACAAAGCCTTTTTAAGAATAGTGGGATGAGTGCAGTATGGATGATCGGGCGTTAGCTTCCGCACTTGGAATTGGTGTTGGCGGTGGACTCGCTTGGATAATGGAAGGTTTTCAAAGTGGTCATGGCTTTATTTATTCATTATGTGCAGGCCTTATAATTGGCTTATTATTTTTTGAAATGATTCCGGAAAGTATTGAATTAGGCGGGTGGGTAATTTTACTCGGTGGAATAGCAATAGGCTTAGTATTATTCCAATCCATTCATCTATTAATGGATAAAATTACAATTATCACTAATAGTCATCAAAAAGATATTTTCGTTCGATCGGGGGTACTTTTAATTATCAGTATAGCAATTCATAATTTCCCTGTTGGCAATATTCCTTTATTTGTGTAATTTGACCATTAATACTAAATTTATCAATGTCTTGAGAAATTGTTGAAACTCTAACATAACATCCTACAGATTTTCTTTTCATTTCTTTCATATTTTTCATCCTTTCATTAATTAAGCAATCGATGATTGCGTAGCTTGGTTTACAATGTTTAGCGGTTCATTTTTGAAATAGATTCCCACAAGGCTTTTGTTTTTAGAAATATGAATTTCATCAATATATCGGTATAACATGCTTAACGTGAAGTGTTGTTGAATTACATTTTCAAAAGACCTTTGAATTTGTTGCTCATTTATTGATAGTGTTGGTTTTGATTGTTGAAGTAACGATTGAGATTGTTTTCTGAACGTTTCTGCATCGATGGCTCCTTTAGCTAATTTATCTATCAATTGTTCTTGTGTAAGTGTGCTCCTAGTTTCTAGGGCCTTTTGTTTTTTGATCCGTTTTTGAATTACATCATTGGTTTAAAGATAAATTGAAGGATGAAACAAATAATACTGGTATTCGTATGTTTAAGCGCTATGCGGCTATCACTACTTCGGCCAAGATTCTTAGTCATGTTTTATCTACAGATATTGATATCGCTAAAATAAGAGACTACTTTATTGATTATCATGCTCATACAGTCTCTGAACGATCACTGGCTGATAAAGCGATTGAAGTCATTACGCAATTTGTAGCACAAAACCGTGGTAAGTTTTCTGATGATACAGCATTAAAGAATATGATTGAGAACTATGGACTAATTGCCTTAAAAGATGATTATATCGAAGTTAAAATCATTGCATCTGTATTTAAGAATATGTTGATAGAGCATCATTTCCAAGATGTCAACAATGTTGTGAATGCACTAAGGGATAAAGGATTTATCGAATCTGACCGTGATCGAATAACTACGAAAAGAGCAGTTAAAGATGACTATGGCAAGAAACAGTCACTTGTCTTTTACCATTTAAAGCTAGATTCAAAATATGCGTCTATTTTTGGTCTAACTAAAGATGCTGAACCTATTAAAGCTGAAATTAACTTGGATAACAAAAAGATACTTGAATCATGGAAAAAACAGAACGATGATTTAATTGATTTTTAATAACTTAAAGATGAAATCGTACAGGAGTAGATAAAATGGATGAATTGATTGAATTACTAGCTGATTTAGTCGTTGAAGAGCTACAGAACGATAACTAATCACGACGGTCCAACGTGTTAAAAGCACGTTGGACCTTTCATTCTAATTTACTCACAAATATATATTATCTTTTTGGAGGTGTATAACATGGAAGAAGCGATTGCTTATGTACGTCAAAGTACACTCAAACAACAAAGCTTAGCTACTCAAAAATCGCTCATTATGGATACCGCTAAGCAATATGGATGGTCTAATGTGGCGTTTTATGATGATAAGAAAACAGGTCGACATACAAAACGTTCAGGTTATCAAAAAATGGTAGAAATAATTACGTCTGGAAAATGTAAAGTATTGTGTTGCTATCGCTTGAACCGACTACATCGTAATTTGAAAAATGCCATACAATTCTTTGAAATTTGTAAAAAGCATCACATCACAATCATCAGTGTTAACGATGGATATTTTGATTTGTCTAAAGAGTTTGATTGCTTTCGTTTGAACATACTTATGAGTCTAGCGGAAATGGAATCAAACAATATCAGCGAACAAACAAAAAATGGGATTAGAGAAAAAGCCAAACAAGGTAAGCTAATCACAACTCATGCTCCGTTTGGCTATCGTTATAGAAAAGGTTGTTTTGTTGTACAAGAAGAAGAAGCGTATACAGTTAAATCGGTTTATCGCTGGTACTTACAAGGTCTAGGCTACAAAAAGATTTCCCAACATTTGGATAGTAATCCTAACCTTATTCCTCGTAAGCCCTATCAAGTTAGAAATATTCTCTTGAACCCTAACTATTGCGGTCGTGTCATCAATAAATATGGCACGTTTAATGATATCGTTCCACCTATTATTGATATTGATACATTTGAAGAAGCACAAGAGCGTCGTATTCATAAACAACTCAATCGATCCAATTCTAGAAATAAGCTAAAGCGACGAATCAAATGTCCTTACTGTCAATCAACATTAACAAACTTAACGATAAAAAAAGAGAACTATTCTCTACGTTACTATGTTTGTCCTAAAAATATGAATGACGCTTATCGTACATGCCCATTTAAAAGTATCAATGCACCAGAACTTGAAAGTGAAGTGCTCGACACTTGTAAAAAGTATTTTGAAGAACAATCGTTTCATAAACGATTGAATAACACAATACTCAAAGTCCTAAAACAGCAACAAATGAAGCATAAAGAAACCCATCTAACACAAGAACAACTTATCGAAAAGCTAGCTCAAAATCGTATTGATGTAAAAACGTTCAAACGTTTATCTGCTAGTTGTAAAAGTGAAGAGAATTACTCTACTTATTCAACCTACCAAATCGATGACAAATTAAAATATGTCATAAAAAATAAAATAACTTTACAGGATATAGCACCTTTTATCGATTGCATCAAAATAACTCAAACTAAACAATTACAAGGAATCTACTTTAAAAACAGTCCACTCAATATCGTTGAACAATCACATTTAATAACTCCTGAAAGGAATGAAGTAATATGAAACAACTCAAAAAGAAACGTATTGGATTATATGCACGTGTATCGACTGAAATGCAAACGGATGGTTACAGTATTCAAGGTCAATTGAATCAACTTACAGAGTATTGTCAATTTCAAGGCTATGAAGTCGTCAATGAATACACCGATCGTGGTATATCAGGTAAAACAATGCAACGTCCAGAATTACAACGTATGTTAAAAGATGCCAACGAAGGTAAATTAGATTGTATTATGGTCTACAAAACAAATCGTTTAGCTAGAAATACCTCAGATTTGTTAAATATTGTCGAGGAATTGTATAAGATTAATGTCGAATTTTTTAGTCTAACTGAAAAAATAGAAATTGCCAGTTCAACAGGTAAATTGATGCTCCAAATTTTAGCCAGCTTCGCAGAATTTGAACGTAATACGATTGTAGAGAATGTCTACAATGGCCAAAGACAACGTGCTATTGAAGGTTATTATCAAGGTAATTTACCTCTAGGCTACGATAAAGTACCTGACAGTAAAAAAGAGCTCATGATCAATCAACATGAAGCGAATATTGTTAAATATATTTTTGATTCATACGCTAAAGGTCATGGTTATCGTAAGATTGCGAACGCATTGAATCATAAAGGTTATGTGACTAAGAAAGGGAAACCTTTTAGTATTTCGTCCATTACCTACATCATCTCAAACCCTTTTTACATTGGAAAGATACAGTTTGCGAAGTATAGACACTGGAGCGATAAAAGACGAAAAGGACTCAATGAGGAACCGATTATCGCTGATGGTAAACATGCGCCTATTATTGATAGAAACCTATGGGATAAAGTACAGTTTAAACGTCAAGAGAGTCGCAAGAAACCACAAGTTCACGGCAAAGGAACAAACCTACTGACTGGGATTGTAAAATGTCCGAAATGTGGTGCAGCAATGGAGGCAAGTAATACAACTAATACATTAAAAGATGGCACTAAGAAAAGAATCAGATATTACTCATGTAGCAATTTTAGAAATAAAGGTTCAAAAGTTTGTTCTGCCAATAGCGTTAGAGCAGATGTACTAGAAAAATATGTTATGGATCAGATATTGGAAATTATCAAAAGCAAAAAGGTATTGAAGCAATTGGTTGAAAAGGTAAATGAAAAAAGTCAAATAGACGTCTCTTCTTTGAACCATGATATTGCCTATAAACAGTCACAATGTGAAGAAATAAAAGCAAAAATGCATACATTAACGAAAACTATTGAAGACTCACCTGACTTAGATAGCGTATTAAAACCAACAATACTTAGCTACCAAGATGAATTGAATCAAATAAATAATCAAATCTATCAACTAGAACAAGATAAACAAGCAGAAGCTCCACATTATGATGCTGATATGATTGCGAATGTACTACAAGCAATATTCAAAGATATAGACAAATTAGAGAAATCTCAGTTGAAATCACTATATCTAACAATCATCGATCGCATTGACATAAGAAAAGATGAGCATCATAAGAAGCAATTTTATGTTACGCTCAAGTTAAATAATGATATAATCAAACAACTATTTAATAACCATCCACTCGACGAAGTGCTCCCTAGCACTTCGTCTTTATTTTTGCCACAAACTTTATATATAACTATTGAATAAACAATAACTACACTGCTATTCTTTCACTTATTTTATCTAACCATTTTTAGAATTCTCTTTATCAATTTCAATAACACTTATCTAATGAAACAGTCATTGCCGTCATTTTTTTCATGACTACACAATGCTTATATTGAAATTGCTAAAGAACATCCCACAATGATTTTTTACCGGGAAAGGAATGGGATTTGCAGATTCGAAGAAGCAGAAGGATTGTGCAAGCACAATCCCAAAATCCCGTTATTTTTTATAAATAAATAATATATATAAGGAAGCAGAGACACAACCCTATCATCAATACTTATAAATAATGAGTTGATTGTTCGTCAAAATGAGTGGGATTCCGGGATTTCCTTGTTACACCAACATTTATCACGGGTTTTTATATGGAATTTTCTCTTATTCCCACCGGGATTCGTAATAAATAATAAATCAAATATATATTATCCCAATGATGTATATCAACTACATCACTATCACACTATCTAGGAGGCAATGATATGAAAACAACCACTCAAGAACTCAAACAATATATAACTCGTCTCTTCCAACTATCTAACAACGAAACATGGGAATGTGAAGCACTTGAGGAAGCAGCAGAAAATATTCTACCGGAACGTTTTATTAATAATTCTCTACTTGCGCATCTCACACTCAACACTTATACCTACTACAATGATGAGCTACATGAGCTAAGTATCTATCCATTTCTTATGTACGCCAATGACCAACTCATCAGCATTGGTTATTTGGATCATTTTGATATGGACTTTCTCTACCTCACAGACACTAAAAACACGCTTATCGATGAACGTCATTTACTAAAACAAGGAGGGAATCACCATGAATAATTGGATCAAAGTGGCACAAATATCTGTTACAGTCATTAACGAAGTGATTGACATTATGAAAGAAAAGCAAAATGGAGGAAAATAGTATGAACATCAATCGATATATCACAAGAGGCATTAGTGAACACCTATCTCTAGACCTTCAAATCTTACTTTGGAACATGGTAAAAGAACGGGACAATCAACCTCATACAGATTACCTACACATTTTTAAACTGCAAGAAGATGAGAATATACTCTCAATCACACATGAACAAGAACAACCTGCATACAAATTGGAATATCACTATACAAACTATGTAAAAAATCAAAATGCATTACCTAAGAAAGTCTACGTCATTCGTGAAGATGGCGTAGACGCTTTTTATTATGTGATGCTTTTACCAGAAGAATATTAAAAGGGGTAACGATATATGAATACAATCAAAAGTACGATACACACAGAAGCTATATTTAGCGACGATGAACAACACCGCTACTTACTCAAGAAAATATGGGATGAAAAGAAACCCTCTTGTACAGTGATAACGATGTATCCACATTTAGATGGCGTATTATCACTCGATCTTACCACTGTTCTCATTCTCAACCAATTAGCTAATTCTGAACAATACGGTGCTGTATATCTAGTAAATCTATTCTCTAATATTAAAACACCTGAAAACCTTAAACATATTAAACATACTAAGATTAGCTATGAAGAAATCTATGACGATAGATTTTTTCATAGCTATTTTTTATAGTTATAGAGAGAAGTAGACTGTCCAGACTCTTGGATTTTAAATCCGTATAAAAAACAAGTCAGCTTTACTCTCGCCTTTTGAAATTCGTTTGTAGTATGTTGGGTTCTTGAAACCGTGTATAGGAAAATGAAATGAGAAAGGTTAAGTAAAGTTTTTAGCTTCTCAATTATTCAAAGGAGGTTTTTTTATCGATTACTTAGGTGTTGATATTAGTAAAAGAAGTAGTGTAGTTGCACATTATAAAAATGGAAAATTCCAAAAAGAGTTTTTCATCCAGAATAATAAAAATGGTTACAATTATTTACTCAAGTATTTGAATGACTTAGACCACCCACAACTCATTTTTGAATCTACAGGTATCTATTCAAGAGGTATGGAACGATTTTGTTGTGTAAATCAAATTAACTATATTCAAATGAATCCGTTAGAAGCCAAATTTAAAACGAGCGCTCTAAGATCATGGAAAACTGATCAGGCAGATGCTCATAAGCTTGCTTGTTTAGGACCGACGCTTAAACAAACAGACAGCTTACCTATACATGAGTTAATATTCTTTGAATTAAGAGAACGCGTCCGTTTTCATCTAGAAATCGAGAATGAACAAAATCGACTTAAATTTCAGATCCTTGAATTACTCCATCAAACATTCCCTGGTTTAGAAAGATTGTTTAGTAGTCGATATTCAATCATTGCACTCAACATCGCAGAAATCTTTACTCATCCAGACATGGTTCTTGATATCGACAAGGAGGTACTGATTACACATATATTCAATTCTACAGATAAGGGAATGTCAATGGATAAAGCTACAAAATATGCACTTCAATTAAGGGTGATTGCTCAAGAAAGCTATCCTAATGTCGATAGACATTCCTTTCTAGTCGAAAAATTACGCTTACTTATTCAACAATTAAAACAATCTATTCATCATCTCAAACAATTAGATGATGCCATGATTCAATTAGCACAACAACTCGATTATTTTGAAAATATTCATTCGATACCTGGTATTGGTAAGCTAAGCACAGCTATGATTATTGGGGAGATTGGTGATATTAAGCGATTTAAATCAAATAAACAACTCAATGCTTTTGTTGGCATTGATATCAAACGATATCAATCAGGTCATACACACTGTAGAGATACCATCAACAAGCGTGGTAATAAAAAAGCGAGAAAACTTTTATTTTGGGTGATTATGAATATAATAAGAGGGCAGCATCATTATGACAATCATGTCGTCGATTATTACTACAAACTAAGAAAGCAGCCTAATGAGAAACCTCATAAGACTGCCATCATTGCTTGTATAAATCGATTATTAAAAACAATTCATTATCTTGTAATGAATCATAAATTGTACGATTATCAAATGTCACCACATTAGCCAAACGTACAATTAAATATAGTTTAACACCTTATTCAAAAAAATTAAAATGAACGGTTTAGTTAAGTAATGCTTATTTTAATTATAAGTACTTGACTAATCGTAGGAAAGAGCCTTATGACAAACACACAGACATTCACTTAATGAAAGCGATTAGTGAAAGTGACACAGTGATTCTAGCCTATGGAGCTTATGCGAAGCGGCCTGTTGTCGTCGAACGTGTTGAGCAAGTGATGGAAATGTTAAAACCTCATAAAAAGAAAGTCAAAAAACTCATTAATCCAGTAACGAACGAAGTTATGCATCCACTTAACCCTAAAGCACGTCAAAAATGGACATTAAAATAAAGGGAGGATTATCTATGAACCATGACACTACACAATCAGATTGGCGAACAGTTGCTAGTTGTTTAGATTCACAAATTACACTTAAATTATAAAAGGGTTAGCTAATCATTTCACATCTATCGAAGATGAAGAAATTCTTGATAAAATCTATGAAGATTTTATGAATGACGATTGTATTACAACAATACTTAACAATGATTTCCAAGATATTATTAATTATTACTTATCAAAATAAAAATATATTAATTTATTTTTCTAAAATCCTTTTTCGTCCCTCCACCATCTAATAAATTGAGTTTATTGTAAAGTACTTCATTAATTTTTTTGTTGTAAGTTCATACTCAGTTCATAAACTACCGCTATACTTATCTCGTAATTAAAAATAGGGGGAATTAAAATGAAAAGATTAATGTATAGTTCAGCGCTCTATACACTATTAGGGTTATTAAGTGGTCTATTTTATAGAGAAATGACAAAAGCGGAAGATTTTAGCGGTTTTTCTCAATTAAATGTTACACATACACATTTATTAGTACTAGGTACAATTATGTTCTTAATTTTCATGATTATCGAGGGCCAATTCAAATTAACAACTCATACAAAGCTGTTTAACAGTTTCTTTTATATATACCATTTAGGTGTGCTTGTTACTGTGGCAATGCAATTCGTGAACGGTATTTCTACCATTAAAGATCTAAGTGTAAGTCCTGCTATTGCTGGTATTGCTGGTTTAGGACACATATTTTTAACAATTGCGTTTATTCTTTTCTTTATTTTGTTAGGAAAAAGAATAAACAAAAATAAATAATAGTACCTAATTATTGTTTACGTTATTTATCCAAACAATAATCCAGTTGTCCTATGATGATTTTTATTCTTGGAGATTTAAAAATCCTGCAGATGAATAAACATTTGTAGGATTTTTAACATTCCACAATGACATTATGTATATACTCAATCTTAAAGCACGTCAAAGTGGACATTAAAATCAAAGAGTATTATCTATGAAACTTGATACTATACAATCAGACTGACGAACAATTACTAATTACCTAGCGTCACAAAATTACATATGATTGTAAAAATAGATTGGTACATCACTTCACAGCAATTGAAGGCAAAGAAATACTTGATAAAATCTATGAAGATTTCACGTAATAATGATTTTCAAAATATTATTAATAATTATTTAACAAAATGAAATGTATATTTCAATAAAACTAGAGCATCCTTCACTTTTACGGTGAGGGATGCTTTATTATTTATTTTTTTATTGTTACTATCGACGTATTTATTCTTAATACAAACAAATGTGAGAATTTTATAGGTTTCATAGTAAGAGTAATAAATCGAGAATAACAAGAAAATGAGAATTAGTATGTGGTGAATTGTTAAAATAGAGTATTCACAGTGAATGATGACTTATTCGTTATTTATATTTATAATGCAAATATATGAGAAAATTTTGGGAGTGGAATTATGAAACTAAGAGCATTAGAGTATAGTGATTTACTTTTTGTTCATGAATTAAATAATGAATATTCTATTATGTCTTATTGGTTTGAAGAACCATATGAATCCTTAACGGAACTTCAATATTTATTTGATAAGCATTTATTAGATGAATCAGAGAGACGTTTTATTGTTGAAGATGAAAATCAAGTCGTAGGTATTGTTGAATTAGTAGAAATTAATTACATCCATCGTAATTGTGAAATACAAATAATTATTAAACCTGAGTTCAGTGGTAAAGGTTATGCAAAATTCGCATTCGAAAAAGCGATAATTTATGCATTCAATATTTTAAATATGCACAAGATCTATCTATATGTTGATGCAGATAACAAAAAAGCTATTCATATATACGAGTCACAAGGATTTAAAACAGAAGGATTACTCAAAGAGCAATTCTACACTAAAGGTAAATATAAAGATGCCTATTTTATGTCATTATTGAAATCTGAATATATTTTGTAGCATAAAAAAATAACTCATATATTTATTTAGGTGGGTTCAAACCTAAATTACTTCTAATAAAATTAAAATGGGTTTCACTCGAATGTCCGTAAGAGGAATAAACAAAGCCAAAAGAGAACTAGGATTTGTGCTAATAGCACTTATTATAAGAAAAGTAACAGCTCAATCAGCTAAAAATAATCAAAAAATTTATAAAAAAGACAATTTCTATATTAATTTGATAGAAATTATCTTTTTTATTTATTCAAAAACTTTATGTCTTGGGCTCGCTTTCATAATGTTATCTCTATTTAATATTTTACATAATAGAACTTTATAAGAATTAAACAAACATTTTCTGTAAAAATCCTTGTTTGCGTTGTTTTAATAATTCTACTTTAGAAGATTGTTTTTCAATTAATTTATCTAATTTATTGAAAAAGTATGCTATTTTATTTTGTTCTTGTATCACTGGTAACTTTACTATAATACTATTAATTGCATCGTTATTTAATGTTACTCCTTTAACTGCCTGTGCACCAAAAGTACTTATATTTATAGAATTTAAATAGTAGTACATATACTCAGTATTAACATTACTTTCTTTCCATACGAAATGGCATATAGCTTCATTTGTATAGATAGGCTCTTTTACTATAGCTAACTTACCTAAAGTCAATTTAAAACTCATTATTAGAGTATCTTTATCTACTTTTACATGCTTTGATGCACCTTTTTCAGTAATTCCTTTATTTCCTTTATACAAATATTTCTGTGTCATACCTGCTATAGATAACCAATTTTCATTTAATTCATCCCAGTATTTATCATTTTTTGTATTTGGAGTAAACCCTTTATTAACTTTAGAAATATCTTCAATCTTTTTAATAGACCAATCAGGATAACTGTTTCCATTTTCATCTTTAAATCTTAAATCTTGAGAAAAAATCTTCTGAATATATCCACGCTTTTGTTGCTCTAAGAGTTCAAGTTTCTCTTCTTCTAACTCAATCTGGCGGTCGAGTTTGCTGAAGAAATTACCTATTTTTTGTTGTTCAGTGTAATTAGGAGATAAAAAATTAAAGTTTTCTACATGTCCTTTAGAAATATTTTTCACTTTTGTTCCAGCAGATCTCACACTGAAATATTTCTGGTTTCTATTAATTAACTTAGATAGAAATTGACTATCTATAAATTGTTTAGGCACTAGTGCTGCTACTCGTTGATTTAGTACATACTCATTATTATTAGGTATAATTGCAGTCATTCCAACTAGTCCTGGTGCTTGCTCGCTCAGTATCATTACTAAAGTATCATTACACAATGTTTCAACACATTTATCATCGATATATTTTCCAGAATTACACAACTTTCCTTCTGTATTAACAGATTTAAGAGTTATGAGTTTATATACACCATGGTTTTTCACTAAACTTTCAAATGAACCACCATTTTTATAATTTACTACTTCACCTAATTTCCTTTTTTTCCATTCCTCATCAAACTCTGGAAATCTTAGTTCTGGAGTATTTGTCTGCTTATTCATTTTTCAACACTCCTAGTTCTTTGAGATATTCATTAATTTCTAATTTAATATTATGTATATTTACTCTTTCATAGTTCAATTCCTCAAGTTGTTGAAGTACTTCATTTTCTAATGCATATTCACTTTGATAAGCCATTCATTCACCCTAAACTTAATCTTTCTTTAAATATATCAAAATTTAATAATAATTAATATTGCATACTTCATTTTTTAGCAACTAATTAATAAAAACCGCATCACTTATGATATGCTTCTGCTTATCAGTTGATGATGCGGTTTTTTATAACCAATATATTTGATTGCTATTCATCAAATAGCTTTTACTTTTTATATGAAGCTAAAAGAAATTCAGTTATCGTACGTGCTGCGTTGATTGCTAGAAAAGCATGTCTAGTTTCAGGCCTATAATTTTTCTTTGATTTACCATGTGCGTCACCATATTCATTCCTTACTTCGTCCAGACCGTTAATTACATTTATCATTCCACTCAAAATTGTTTTAAAAGTATTTTCATTATGTCCACCAGGAGAAAGATTCATAATATTACTTACTTTTTTATATAAACCTCTCAAGGTTTCATTATTATTAAATTTTTCTCCTTCAGAATCTAAAATATGCTTCAAAGTACTCTCAACCATCGATTTTGCAGATGTAATTGCGTCCTCTGGATCCGTTAGTGCCTCTTTTTCAATTCTATTACATTCTTTTAATACATATTCAATATCAAATTTTATTGCCAAAGATTTAATAGTACTTAAATTAACTTCTCTTTCATTTTTAGTTATTTTTCCTGTATCTTTATTATATTCATAACCTAATACATTAATTATTTTTATTAATCTATTAATTTCTTCGTCTTCATCAACTTCATGGATATACAGATTCCATTGAAACAAATACGTTTCTATAACATTAAGTAATTTAGAAAATTCAGCTTCATCTTCTAAATTTAAAGTACTAATATATTCCCACGCTAACGATTTACGTTGTCCGTTATATTTTTGATTTATAGAACTATCTCTCATAATGTTTGCATCAATAAAATTATTCTGAATTTCTCTGAGTGAGCTTCTTGAAGAAAGTAAGTCTAAAAATTTATCAATGAGTGTTGATTTTTTCATGATTTTCTCCTATTAACCAATAATTTTTCTCAAGTTCTAAAGTTCTCAAGTTCATCTTTTAAAACTTTAACTGTTTTTACTTTTTTAGTGATATCTTCTTTTTCAAGTTGTGACAAATGTTCAGTTCCAAATACACGTTTATTATTTTCATTAATTGACTGATTAACTTTATCCCAATTATCTAATATATAATTTTCAAAAAGTTCCTTTTCTACATCACTTTTATAAACCAAAACACATTCTAAAAATTTATCCATTGCAAATTTCTCTTCCATCGAATCACCCTTATACATAAAAAGATGAATATTATAAAGCATCGTCTCTTCAATGAAATAACGATAATAAATAGTATCATCTCTATGCATATTAAAATTTATCTCACCTAGTTCAGGTACTGGTGTTGTGTAGATACCTGAATCTAAAGAGATACACCGGCAACCATATAAAACTGTACTATGATATTTAAATTCGTAATATGAGTATAAAGTGTTACTATTGATTTGATTATACGCATAAAATGGACTTACTAAATTAAAATAATTTTCTTTTTCTTCAATGTCCTCATTTTTGTATACTATATACTCTGGCGATTCACTATGAAAATAACCTGTTGAGTTCTGCATCCATTTCTCAGGAGTTAGTAAATAATTCTGTAACCTCTTTATAGGAGTAGGATATAAACCAAAATGCATTTTCCATAATATTTCTGTATCTAATGGACTTGCAGTAGAATCTATTGGGGTATTTTTATCTTCAACTCTTGTATAAATGCTACCTGCATTGACTGTTTTGTTTTTTTTACTTTTTTGATCGGTTTCTGCTCTCTCCAGATAGTATGGTACATATCCTTTAGGATTTATTATAATGACATCGATTTCCTTTTCTTCATATTCAAATGTCATTAATGAAATCTTGGGGTGCCTACCCGCAGCAAATTTTTTTCCAGTAATAAATGATATTAATTCTTCTTGGTTTTTTCGATTTGAATCACCTGCAACCCCCAGAATATGACCGTTATCTGCGACTCCTAAAATTAAATAAGCTTCTTGATTCAACAAGTTATTTGATAAACAAATTATATCATGTAATAATTCTGCTTTATCTTTATGATATTCTGCTTTAAAATCCCAGTAACTCCCTTCTCTCTTTTCTTGTATTAAATTTATTATTTTATGCTTTAACATCCAATACTCTCCTTCTTGAAATTAAATATTCTATTTCGAAGTCAATTTTATCCTTCTTTATCTATTCAATCGTTCTCGTATTTACATATAAAAACAGGAACAAACGTTCCTTTAATTACTATTAATTCTACTTTATAATATAACTAAAGTAAAATTACTCGTTGCAAAAATTTTGAAAGGATAATCATTTTTAATATAAAATATTATAAATATTTTATATTAAAAATGAATGCCTTAAAATCTATACTAAAACACCTTCTTTGCATACATTTTTATACACTACTTTTATTTTCAAAAATATTTATAATATAATTTATTAGTATATGAAAAAAAGTCTTAGAAGTTATGTTTTTACTAACCAGAGAAATGTGGTGTTTTATCTAACCTCTCATCAAGTACTTCTACAAATATTAAGATATAATATATTATTATAATTGATAAAGGTAGTGATATTATGAATAAGAGAGACATATATAATGAAAAATTTCAAAATGCATTAGTAGACATAATTTTGAACATTGATAAAATAAATGTCAAAGAAGTTTTTGATGATTCATGTAGGGCTGTAGATCAAGATAATAAAAAGGATACTTTAAATCGTTCTCCTAAAGATTTTTCCATAAATATAAGTGATATAGTAAGATATAGTATACTTTGCATGGAAAATTTAAATAGTGACAAGATTGAAGAAAATATCAATATGATTAAAAATCATAGTTCAGAATTAAATGACAACGACATGTTTATTCAAGAAAAAAATAATTTTACAACTAATTTTAATAAATTCTGCAACGCTCTAGGAATAAACATAGCAAACTTTAAATCAGGAAAATCATATGTATTTAAACCAAAAAGTTTATTTGTATTATATGATATACTCTCAAACAACTCAGTTTATCTACACTTTTTTAAAAACGGTATCAATGACAAAGATATAGATTCTTCTAATCGTATCAAAGAGAACTTATATTATTTCATCAATCATGAAATTACTGATCAAAGAGATTATGAACATGCTCTGACTAATTATTATCTCTATTTTCTAGTAGACAGTAATATAGAAATTGGAATCAAATCTATCATTATTAAGATTTTCACTGAAAAAGGTATCACTTCTAAAGATAAACTTCAGATTCTTGAATATTATTTAGATGAAATAGACGATTTAAACACTGAAATAAGTACCAAAATTGCTGATGCTCATGTGAAAAATAGTACAAACTTTTTAGAAAATGAAAAAGTAAGTATAAACAGTAATTTAGCAAAATATATTACTCATCGAGACACCAGAGCTTCGGCACCTAAAAATATGCTGTTATCATTAATTTTAAATAGTGACCTAGTGTCTCCAAAAGACTTAGAAGAAAAAGAACTCAAATATCCAAAGAAAATAACAAAAGAACATCATGATAAATTAATAAAAGAAATCAATAAAGCACTAGATTATTATAATGATAATAACACCACTCCTTCTGACTACTTTTATATAACTTCAGATTAATTTTTATTTAAAGCGCTGTTAAATCAGCGTTTTTTATTTTGTCAACAAAAATCCATCTTAATTTAGTACGGAATTTCTAACATATTTTTACAAGCTTTCAAATGATAACTTCTTGGCTAAAATGAACTTAAGAAAGTTAATTGTGCGCATATTTAATTTTCCTATCTTAGTTCATTAGTAGGAGGAAGTTAAATGTATTTCAATCAATCAGATAAATTCGAGCAGTTAAAAAAGAAAATATTAGGTATTTCATTCAATTTACCTGAAGGAGAAGAATTTACATTTCATGACTTGAACAGTCGTGCAAATGTACAATGTTCAAAAGCTGTACAACAAAATGTTGGACGTTGGTTCGCATATTTTGTAAAACATGCGCCACGTGTTCCATTTATTATTATCGGTAAGGATACTCACGGTCACTTAGTTTATCTTAAAACAGGTCCTAATCCACACCATAACAGCAACCCTTCGAAAGGAGGTGATTGCTAATGGCTCAAACTAACCTTTCATTTAATCCTTCACCACGATACAAATCAAAAAAAGGTTGGTATAAAGACACGCCCCCAAAAGAAAAAGGAGGAATGCCTACTGAAGTTGAAATCGCAGGTCCTATCGTTATCGAAAATAAGTTTATTGACCCTAAAACTAATACTGAAAAACTAATTATCACAGACGAAGATCAAAAAGAAATTGTTGAATCTAGTGATATTTTAACGACACAAAAACTGCCATCTTTAATGAAGTATGGATTTAGTATTAATGAAAAATATACAAAAGATTTAGGTTATGCGTTGCAACAAATGCGCAATCAATTACCCATTTCCTACTTATATGAAGGGGTAGGTATACTGGAAACACCGTTTGGTCCTATTGTATCGTTAAGTGAAATCTATACTACTAAAGAATTTGATAATAAATCTCCATCTGACGCCATTTGTGATAATGCTTATGACTTAACTCCTAAAGGTACATTTGATAATTGGTTTAACATGTATCTAAAAGAGGTTAAAGGTTCTCTTCTTTTAGAATTAGCAGTCGTATTTGGTATTTCTGCCTTAGTGACGAGTTTCCTGAAGCACAAACATGAAACCGAATTTGCCGGAATCATTTTTAGTTTTACAGGTCAATCCTCAACCGGTAAGTCAACTGCAGCTTCTTTAGCTGTATCAGTCGCTGGTAACCCTACCAAAGGTAATGAAACTCTCTTTAGAAATTGGAATGCCACACGTAATGCACTTGAAGGTTACTTGAGTAACAATTTTGGTATACCTATTGTATTTGATGAACTCTCATCAGCAACTTTTAGAGATACAACGGGGTTATTGTACTCCATCACTGAAGGTCAAGGTCGTCAACGTTCAAACGTTCATGGAGAAGTTAAAACGCCTAAGAATTGGGGTACTTCTGTCATTTCAACGTCAGAACACAGTATTTTTAATGATTCAGCTCAAAACGATGGATTACGTGTAAGAACCATCGAGATTAATGAACAATTCACTACAAATGCGACCAATGCTGACAATATTAAAAAAGCTGTAGCACTAAACTATGGTCATGTTTTACCGTTAGTAGCTAAATATCTTATAAATCGTGAAGATGAAGTTATTCAATGGTTTTACAAGGAAGTAGATTGGTTTGAAGCTAAATTGAAAGATGATAAAAGCAACACAGGCAATCGTATGTTTAAGCGTTATGCAGTCATTACAACATCTGCAAAAATATTAGGTCGTGTTTTAGCTACAGATATTGATATCGCTAAAATAAGAGACTACTTTATTGATTATCATGGTCATACAATCTCTGAACGCTCATTAGCTGATAAAGCTATCGATGTCATCATTCAATTTGTAGCACAAAACAGAGGTAAGTTTTCAGATGAAGGTGCTTTGAAAAATATGTTTGAGAACTATGGATTAATCTCATTAAAAGATGACCATATCGAAGTAAAAATGATTGCAAACGTTTTTAAACAGATGCTAAACAATCATCAATTTCAAGATGTTAATAATGTTGTCAACGCCTTAAGAGATAAAGGTTTCATATTAGCTGACCGTGGACGCCAAACAACTAAAAGAAGTGTCAAAGATAATAGCGGTAAAAAACAATCACTTGTATTTTACCATCTAAAATTAGATGTAGAGTTTGCATCTATCCTGGGATTAACTAAAGATAAGTCGTTAATTCAAAATTGGACACCGGCAAATGATAACAAAGCTGCGAAAGAACTTTTTAAATCCGCTAATGAGGGGATAGGCCCTTCAGGAGTTCACGAAGATTTCTGATTGTCTTTATCATACAACCGTGAAGCATCAAACTGAATAATCGACGTATTGAAGATAGAACAAATAACGGAGTGAAAAACATGGATGAACTTATCGAGATATTAGCCGATTTGGTAATTGAAGAAATCAATCAAACGAATGACTAATATGGACGCCCAACATCTCATTGATGTTGGGCTTATATATCAATTCATCTATAAATATATATTATCACTGTGAAAGGAGGAGCCGATATGAAACAAGTTATAGGCTATTTACGTCAAAGTACGATGAAACAACAATCTCTTGCAGCACAGAAACAAGCTATCGAAGCAATAGCCGAAAAACATCATATTCAACATATCAACTTTTATAGCGACAAACAATCAGGACGCAAAGATAATCGTAGTGGGTATCGACAAGTAACACAATTAATTCAACAAGGACAATGTGACATATTATGCTGTTATCGTCTTAATAGGTTGCATCGTAATCTGAAAAATGCATTAAAACTCATCAAATTATGTCAAACGTACCATGTTCATATCTTAAGCGTACATGATGGTTACTTTGATATGGATCAAGCTTTCGACCGACTCAAGCTTAATATCTTCATCAGTTTAGCCGAACTTGAATCGGATAACATTGGAGAACAAGTCAGAAATGGGCTTCAAGAAAAAGCAAAGCAAGGTCGATTGATTACAACACATGCACCTTTTGGTTACGATTATCACAACGGAACATTCATCATCAATCAAAATGAGTCACCAACGGTAAAGGCTGTATTCAATTATTACATTAAAGGTCATGGTTATAAGAAAATTGCACAGTTATTAGAAGAAGATAACACGTATATCAATCGACAACCCTATCAAGTTCGTAACATTATCATCAATCCTAATTATTGTGGTCGTGTCAACAATCAATATGGTCAATTCGACAATATGTTTCCTTCTATTGTTTCCACAAGTATATATGAGCAAGCGCAGAGACTTCGATCGCAAAAACAAACCAAACAGACATCTTCGGATAATCAACTCAAACAAAAAATCAAATGCCCATGTTGTAATGCAACACTTACAAATATGACCATTAGAAAAAAGAATCATACATTACGTTACTACGTCTGTCCTAAAAACATGAATGCTTCACGCTTTGTCTGTGATTTTAAAGGCATCAATGCACAAACACTTGAAGATAAAGTATTAGAAGTGTGCCGAGACTTTTATCAAAATCAACGCATCTACACAAAAATTAAAGGTGCGATTGACAAACGCATCAAAAGACAAAGAAACATAGAAAAACATCACATATTGACTCAAGAACAACTGATAGAAAAGTTGGCACAAGGCATCATTGATGCAGAAACGTTCAGAGAACAAACGCAATCATTACGTCAACAACCGCAACGCACTACATCTATAAATGGGCATCAAATACAACACACCATTCAAAATATTATTCAAAAACGTTTCACGTTAAACATATTGTACCCCTATATTGAAACCATTCACATTACGAAAGATAAAAATCTTATAGGAATCTATTTCAAAAATGAACCACTCAATATCGTCAATCAAGCCATGCAATCATCGATTGCATAAATGAAGAAAGGATGTAACATAATGCAACAACTTAAAACAAAACGTGTCGGTATCTATGTACGTGTTTCAACAGAAATGCAAAGCACAGAAGGTTATAGTATCGATGGACAAATCAATCAAATCAAAGAATACTGTGACTTCCATCATTTTGAGGTCAAAGATATATACGCTGATCGTGGTATTTCAGGTAAATTTATGAACAGACCTGAGCTCCAACGTATGTTGAAAGATGCAAAAGAAGGCAATATAGATTGTGTTATGATCTACAAAACAAACCGATTAGCTCGTAATACATCGGATCTTCTGAAAATCGTCGAAGATTTGCATAAACAAAATGTCGAATTTTTCAGTTTATCAGAGCGTATGGAAGTCAATACTTCTTCTGGTAAACTCATGTTACAAATACTTGCGAGTTTCTCAGAATTCGAACGTAATAACATTGTCGAGAATGTATTTATGGGGCAAACGAGACGTGCCCAAGAAGGCTATTATCAAGGCAATTTACCACTAGGTTATGACAAAATACCAGATAGTAAACACGAGCTAATGATTAACCAACATGAAGCTAATATTGTAAAATATATATTCGAGTCCTATGCCAAAGGACATGGCTATCGTAAAATAGCCAATGCATTGAATCACAAAGGCTATGTCACTAAAAAGGGTAAACCTTTTAGTATTAGTTCTATCACATATATATTAGCTAACCCATTCTATATCGGCAAAATTCAATTTGCGAAATACAAAGATTGGAGTGAAAAACGTCGTAAAGGGCTTAATGATAAACCAGTGATAGCTGAAGGGAAGCATTCCCCCATTATTAATCAAGATTTATGGAATAAAGTACAAATACGTAAAAAACAAGTCAGTCAAAAACCCCAAGTCCATGGCAAAGGAACAAATCTGCTTACAGGCATTATTCACTGTCCCCAATGTGGCGCACCTATGGCAGCAAGCAATACAACGAATACACTTAAAGATGGAACCAAGAAACGTATACGTTACTATTCATGTAGTAATTTTCGCAACAAGGGGTCCAAAGTATGTTCGGCAAACAGTGTAAGAGCTGATGTGATTGAAGATTATGTGATGAAGCAAATACTCGAAATAGTCAAAAGTGATAAAGTCATTCAACGCGTTGTAGCACGTGTTAATCAAGAAAATCAAGTTGATTGTGCGTCACTTCATCACGATATCGCTTATAAGCAACAACAATATGATGAAGTAAGAATCAAACTAAATAACTTGATTAAAACCATCGAGGATAATCCGGACTTAACATCAGTAATCAGGCCGTCGATTCAAAAATATGATAAGCAACTTAATGACATTATGAGTCAAATCAATCAACTCAAAAAACAACAAAATGAAGATAAACCCTCATATAATGCCAAAAAAATTGGTAAAATATTGCGATACGTCTTTCATAATATTGAGAAAATGAAAAAATCTCAACTTAAAGCACTGTACTTAGCAGTGATTGATCGCATAGATATTAGAAAAGACAGCAATCACAAAAAACAGTTTTATGTAACACTCAAACTTGATAATGAAGTAATTAAACAGGTTTTCAATGATATTCCTCTCGACGAAGTGCTCCTTAGCACTTCGTCTTTATTTTTACCCCAACCTTTTTATTTAACAATATAATTTCAGTGGTATGTTTTTTAAATTAATGCAATATAGGATTAAATTATATTGAGAGAGGTTTATAAGAAATATTTTTCCCCTATATTATCTACAGTCGCTTTAATAAGTGTAATTATTGTATCGTTAGTATTTAGTTACAAGACTGTTATAGATATGAACAATAAAAAAACAAGACTCTCAAGCTCATAAAACTACCAAAAATAAAGAACAAGCAAAATGATAAAGATAAAAAAGAAGAGCCTGTTGAATGAAATGACAGCGGTGATAATCTAAATTCAAAAAATAATACAATTGCTCAACCTAATGCAAATAATAACGTAATAATAAATGACATAAGAACGAATGAAAGTGGAGAAGTTATACACAAAACCAAAAACGAAATCGATTACGTTGGAAAATTTGACTCCCCTCAAAAAGAAGCCCAATATGAAAAAAATGTCATGTCACAGACTGGCTGAGGTCTCACACCTTAATATGATATAAATCATATTATGAGAAGCAACTAGAAATGTACGAAAAAACAGCTAGAGGAGAAGTTGAAGAAACTAGCGCACATCTACATTGATACACAAGTATTAATTAATAAAAATGCTGGATATTATGGCGAAGTGCTTTGTAGCACTTCGCCTTTATTCAAAATATAATACTTTAATCTTTAGTACTATATGAATAATATAATTATTTTAAATATATAAATTATATAAAAATAGAGAATATTAACACAAAAAGTTGCATCTACTTTAATTTATACATTTGTTACACATGTTCTATTTCTTAAAAAGAAATTAATTTAATTTTTACTATATTTTTTTATGTACACTTTGATCGCTATAATAACAATGACAGAAACCAATATTATACCGACAATTGCTAAAGTGATTTGAAATAATACAGACAAGAAGTTAAACTTTGGTTCTACTTTAACGCTAGGAATATGCTCCCCTTTAGTAAATTGTCGATTGTATTTAACTGATAGTTGGTTTTTTTCCGATATTTTTAATTCATATTTACTGTTATCCTTAGGTACTACATCATATAAGTCTTCTTTCACGTTGTAAGTTTTACCATCAATTTGATGTGCACCTTTCGATATCACTTTGCGATACGTATAATTTTTAAATGCGTTTTGGGTGAGTGCGTTAGCAACCTTGTGGCGTGCAAATTTAGCTTTTTCACTAGGATATGGCTGGATATTAAATAAATTTGTATTCACTCTTAATTGATCTTTTTTAGCGGTTAATGCTAAATTATATCCTTCTTTGCTTGTCCCCGTTTTCAATCCATCCACATTTTTCATGCCGAGTGATTGATGAGGCAGTGATAAATTCGTGTTATGTAATTGTTGATTGTATTGAGTATCTGTTTCCAATTGAGTCATTTTTAAAATATTAGGATACTTGCGTAATAAGTGATTTGTTAAAATAGCCATATCATTTGCTGTCGTATATGAGCTAGTTTCATCCTTATATTTTTTGGGTTCATAGGGTTTTATAATTTTATTGTTGGCACCACTGGGATTAGTAAAGTGCGTTTGATTCATACCTAATAATTGCGCTTCACGGTTCATTCTATCAGTGAATTTTGAAATATCTCCATCTATATGTTCTGCTAATACTAGCGTTGCTGCATTACTAGAATTTAAGGCAGCTTGTTTTAGTAACTGTTCAATCGTATATGTTTGCCCTTTTTTTAATGGAAAGGTAGTTAAATTAGGTAATTGTGACATTTTTTGATATCTCTCAGATATTTTAACCTTGTCTTTTAAGCTCACTTTACTATGATTAATGTCGTCATATATAACTAGCATTGTCATCAACTTTGTTGTTGATGCAGGATCAACTTTCTTATCCTTATGATACTTATATAATATTTGTCCATTCGTTGTTGTCACGACTGCTCCTCTAGGGTTCAATCCTTCATCAAGTTGTGCTTTTGAATTATTAGTGATTTCAACAGGAGTCAAAGCATATGTAGTATTTGTGAAAAAACTACAACAAAATAAAGATATCAACATAATCAAAAATATTTTTTTCAATTCATATTCCTCAATTTCTATTTTATATTTGTGACTTTGATATTAAAAATGAACGACTTACTTTAAATCAACTCGTATCATGTATATTTAATGGTAACATAATATAAATTATATACGCATTAATTGAATCATTATAAAATATTAAATATTATATATAGAGCTCAAAGTATATGTTATGTTATATTTAGCATTTAATATTTTTGTATTAGCAAAAGGAGTATTAATATGAAAAAATTATCTGTAATATTGATGACTAGCGCTTTATTACTTTCAGCTTGTTCACATCAATCTGAAAGCCACAATGACAAAAATGAAAGTAAAACTGCACATACAAATCAAGCCCAAAATAACGATAACAACCAAAAGAAGCATCAAAAAGTTGTTAAGAATGGTCGGACGTATGCAGATGGAATTTTAATTGTAAACAAAAATATTGATTTACCCTCCTCTTATAATCCGGGTGAAAATCCAAAAGCACAAAAAGCCTTAAAACAATTATTTGATGGTGCACAAAAAGATGATATTCACTTATATAAAATAAGTGGATATAGAAGCTATCCTACACAAGTTAAGCTATATAATAATTATGTGAAGCGTGATGGTAAAAAAGCAGCAGATAAATATAGTGCGCGTCCAGGCTATTCTGAACATCAAACAGGTCTTACATTTGATGTTGGTGGCGTCGATTCAGATAAAAATCTATATGCTAGTTTTGGTAAAACTGAGGAAGGACGCTGGATAGCTAAGAATGCCCATAATTATGGATTTATTATAAGATATCCTAAAAACAAAGAAAGCATCACAGGATATCAATATGAACCTTGGCATTTACGTTATTTAGGAAAAAAGAAGGCGACAAAAGTGTACAAATCTGGTGAAACATTAGAGGAATTTGTAGGCTTAAAATGATCAATTTAAAATAATCGAGACTTCAATTACCTTATTATCGACGAAGTGTATTCCAGCACTTCGTCTTTATTTTTACCGCAAACATTATATCTTACTATTTAATAAATCTATTTTATATCTACATACTTCCTCTTTCTTTTTCTAAAAATTTTTGAGAATTCTCTTTATCAATTTCAATAACACTTATCTAATGAGAGAGCGAATTGACAGTATCTATCTACTACTACACGAAGCTTATATTGAAATTGCTAAAGAACATCCCACGATGATTTTTTATCGGGAAAGGAATGGGATTTGCAGATTCGAAGAAGCAGAAGGATTGTGCAAGCACAATCCCAAAATCCCGTTATTCTTTATAAATAAATAATATATATAAGGAAGTAAAGACCCGCCACTATCATCAATACTTATAAATAATGAGTTGATTGTTCGTCAAAACAGGCGGAATTTCGGGATTTCCTTGTCATACCAAGGTTTGAAGCGGTTTTTCATATGGAATTTTCTCTTATTCCCACCGGGATCGTAATAAATGACAAATCAAATATATATTATCTCAATGATGTATATGAACTACATCACTATTACACTATCTAGGGAGGCAATAATATGAAAACCATCACTCAAGAACTCAAACAATATATGACCCACTTATTCCAACTATCTAATAACGAAGCTTGGGAATGTGAAGCGCTGGAGGAAGCAGCAGAAAATATTCTACCCGGAACGTTTTATTAATGATTCTCCCACTGGTACAACTCACACTCGAGACTTATACCTACTATAATGATGAGCTACATGAGCTAAGTATCTATCCATTTCTAATGTATGCCAATAACCAACTCATCAGTATTGGTTATCTGGATCATTTTGATATGGACTTTCTGTACCTTACAGATACTCAAAATATCGATTATTGATGAACGTCATTTACTAAAACAAGGAGGGTCAGGACCATGAATAATTGGATCAAAGTGGCACAAATATCTGTTACAGTCATTAACGAAGTGATTGACATCATGAAAGAAAAGCAAAATGGAGGCAAATAGTATGAAAATCAATCGATACATCACAAGAGGCATTAGTGAACAACTATCTCTAGACCTTCAAATCATACTTTGGAATATGGTAAAAGAAAGAGATAACCACTCTCATACCGATTACCTACACATTTTCAAACTACAAGAAGATGATAATATGTTGTCAGTTACGCATGAACAAGAACAACCCACATACAAATTGGAATATCACTATACAAACTATGAAAAAAATCAAAATGCATTACCTAAGAAAGTCTACGTCATTCGTGAAGATGACGTGGACGCTTTTTATTATGTGATGCTTTTACCAGAAGAATACTAAAGGAAGTGACGATGATGAATACAATCAAAAGTACGATACACACAGAAGCCATATTTAGCGATGATGAACAGCACCGCTATTTACTCAAGAGACATGGGATGAAAAGAAAGCTGCATGCACAGTGATAACGATGTATCCTCATTTAGACGGTGTATTATCACTCGATCTCACAACTGTTCTTATCCTCAACCAATTAGCTAATTCTGAACAATATGGCGCTGTATATCTTGTAAATCTATTCTCTAATATTAAAAGTCCAGAAAATCTCAAACACATCAAAAATCCATATGATGAGCACACTGATATTCACTTGATGAAAGCGATAAGTGAAAGTGACACAGTGATTCTAGCCTATGGAGCTTATGCGAAGCGGCCAGCTGTCGTCGAACGTGTGATCACAGGTGATGGAAATGTTAAAACCTCATAAAAAGAAAGGTGAAAAAGCTGATAAATCCAGCAACGAACGATAGTTATGCATCCGCTTAACCCTAAAGCACGTCAAAAATGGACATTGAAATAAAGGAGTGATTATCTATGAACCATGAAACACTAAACAATCAGATTGGCGATACAGTTGCTAGTTGTTTAGCATCGCAAAGTTACATGTATCAATTGTAAAAGGATTAGTACATCATTTCGCAGCGATCGAAAATGAAGAAATACTTGATAAAATCTATGAAGAGTTTATAAATGATGACTCTATTACAACGGTACTTAACAATGATTTCCAAGATATTATTAATTATTATTTATCAAAATAAAAATATATTAATTTATTTTTCTAAAATCCTTTTTCGTCCCTCCACCATCTAATAAATTGAGTTTATTGTAAAGTACTTCATTAATTTTTTTGTTGTAAGTTCATACTCAGTTCATAAACTACCGCTATACTTATCTCGTAATTAAAAATAGGGGGAATTAAAATGAAAAGATTAATGTATAGTTCAGCGCTCTATACACTATTAGGGTTATTAAGTGGTCTATTTTATAGAGAAATGACAAAAGCGGAAGATTTTAGCGGTTTTTCTCAATTAAATGTTACACATACACATTTATTAGTACTAGGTACAATTATGTTCTTAATTTTCATGATTATCGAGGGCCAATTCAAATTAACAACTCATACAAAGCTGTTTAACAGTTTCTTTTATATATACCATGTAGGTGTGCTTGTTACTGTGGCAATGCAATTCGTGAACGGTATTTCTACCATTAAAGATCTAAGTGTAAGTCCTGCTATTGCTGGTATTGCTGGTTTAGGACACATATTTTTAACAATTGCGTTTATTCTTTTCTTTATTTTGTTAGGAAAAAGAATAAACAAAAATAAATAATAGTACCTAATTATTGTTTACGTTATTTATCCAAACAATAATCCAGTTGTCCTATGATGATTTTTATTCTTGGAGATTAAAAAATCCTGCAGATGAATAAACATTTATAGGATTTTTAACATTCAACAATGACATTATGTATATACTCAATCTTAAAGCACGTCAAAGTGGACATTAAAATCAAAGAGTATTATCTATGAAACTTGATACTATACAATCAGACTGACGAACAATTACTAATTACCTAGCGTCACAAAATTACATATGATTGTAAAAAAGGATTGGTACATCACTTCACAGCAATTGAAGACAAAGAAATACTTGATAAAATCTATGAAGATTTCACGTAATAATGATTTTCAAAATATTATTAATAATTATTTAACAAAATGAAATGTATATTTCAATAAAACTAGAGCATCCTTCACTTAGCGGTGAGGGATGCTCTATTATTTATTTTTTATTGTTACTATTGACGTATTTATTCTTAATATAAACAAATATGAGAATTTTATAGATTTCATAGTAAGAGTAATAAATCGAGAATAATAAGAAAATGAGAATTAATATGTGATGAATTGTTAAAAAAAGTGTTCACAGTGATGATGACTTATTCGTTATTTATATTTATAATGCAAATATATATGAAGATTTTGGGAGTGGAATTATGAAACTAAGAGCATTAGAATATAGTGATTTACTTTTTGTTCATGAATTAAATAATGAATATTCTATTATGTCTTATTGGTTTGAAGAGCCTTATGAATCCTTAACGGAACTTCAACATTTATTTGATAAGCATTTATTAGATGAATCGGAAAGACGTTTTATTGTTGAAGATGAAAATCAAGTCGTAGGTATTGTTGAATTAGTAGAAATTAATTACATCCATCGTAATTGTGAAATACAAATAATTATTAAACCTGAGTTCAGTGGTAAAGGTTATGCAAAATTCGCATTCGAAAAAGCGATAATTTATGCATTCAATATTTTAAATATGCACAAGATCTATCTATATGTTGATGCAGATAACAAAAAAGCTATTCATATATACGAGTCACAAGGATTTAAAACAGAAGGATTACTCAAAGAGCAATTCTACACTAAAGGTAAATATAAAGATGCCTATTTTATGTCATTATTGAAATCTGAATATATTTTGTAGTATAAAAGATAACTCATATATTCATTTAGGTAGGTTCAAACCTGAATTACTTCTAATAAAATTAAAACGGACTTCTCGCGAATGTCTGTAAGAGGAATAAATTCTTGATAAAATCTACGAGGATTTTATGGATGATGACGCTGTAACAACGGTACTTAATAACGATTTGCAAACAATTATTAATGACTATCTATCAGAATGAAGCTTATATTAATTTCAACAAAAATAGAGCATCCTTCACTTTGCGGTAAGGGATGCTCTATTAATTTATTTTTTCATTTAAAAATATTAGTTAATAACCTTTTCAACGACTCTTTTTGTTGCTTTTCCATCATCTAATAAACAGAATTTATTATAAAATAATTCGTATCTCTCTTTATAATTATTATTTATAACCTCAATATTTTTTATATTATTAATAACTTCCGATGAATCAAATAAAAGCGGTCCTGGTAAATCTTTTTCCATATCTATATAGAAACCACGCAGTTCATCTTTATATTTATCTAAGTCATAAGTATAGAATAAAATAGGTCTCTTCAGATTAGCATAATCAAAGAAAACTGAAGAATAATCTGTGATCAATATGTCGCTTACAATATAAAGGTCATTTACATCATTATATTTAGAAAAATCAAACGCAAATCCTTCATATTCTGAAATATCTAATCTATCTGATATAAAGTAATGCATTCTAAGTAGTACGATATATTCTTCCCCCAATTCTTGTCTCATTTGTTCTAAGTCTAAATTTAATGAAAATTTGTATTGACCTACTCCATGATATTCATCATCTCTCCAAGTAGGAGCATAAAGAACGACTTTTTTATCTGTAGGTATATTTAATTTTTGTTTAACCTTAATTTTATATTCTTGATTATAATTACTTAAGATATCATTTCGAGGATAACCATAAGTTAAAATATTTGAAGTAGGATATTTGAATGCTCTCTCGAAAATTTGCTCACTATATTTATTAGCAGCAATTAGGTAATCCCAATTTCTTGATTGCTGATAAAAATCTTGTTTATAACTTTTACTTGCTGAAGTTACATTATCCATATCAAATACTAATCTCTTTAAAGGAGTGCCATGCCATGTAGATAAAATAGTTTGATCTTTCTTTTTAACTAACCATTTGGGCTGTCTCATATTTAGTATAAAATACTTTGCGACAGTTACATAATAAAAATATTCCCAGCTAAATCTATCGATAATTTTCACATTTTTATCATTTAATATTGGATAATCTTCTAAAATATCTTTATTATTCAAAATCCAAACATGTTTAAATTTATCGCTCTCAGATGATTTAAGATATTCAAAAATTGATTTAGGGCTATCAGAGTAATTTTTCCCTAAAAAACTTTCATAAACGATCAAATCTTTACGTATTGGCAATTTTGCAAAAAAATTTTTTTGTATAACTTTTTTTCTATATCTTTCATTTTTAGGTTTCAAAAATTCATAAGCATTATACAACTTAACTCTTCTTCTTGACCTATTATAGGCTTTTCTGTATTCCCCGTTCTTAATAGGATTAATTTCCAATTTATGACGCAAATTGATTTTGAGTCTTTTTGAAGGTTTATTTAGTAAATCTCGTAAAATTGAATATATTGGTTTTACATTGTTAAATGAGTTTCGAAAATCTTCACCTTTACATACATAATATAAATATTCTCTTGTAGCAAAACCTTTTAATTTTCTCGCTAAGTTTAAATTAGGACAATAATTCAATGCTTTATCATACGCTAATAATTTATAATAGCTTTTAGTTTCTTTAAATTTTTGTGTATGTGACGGATAACTAATACTATCGTTATGTATTAATTTAAAATATAATTTTACTCTTGTCTGTTTTATTCTATCTACTAAATTATATAATTTGATAACAAACGGAATATCTCCATATAAACTGTTAGTTGTATCAAATCCTAGTTCATGATCTATTATGAATTGTCTATTAATTATTAACCCATTAGATTTTAAACGATAATTAATATTGTCTAAAAATTTATTTTGTTTAATATTATTATAACTATGCTTTACTAATTCAAGCTCATATAGTTTATTAATAAACTCTGGATTAGATACATTTTCTTTATTTATATCGGTAAGTAGCTTTCTTATTTTTTCGGAAATTTCAGGTTTATAAAAACTTCGAGTGTTTTCCTTGAAAGTTAAACTTTTGGTATAGTGAGTTTTTTTTACTCCTAGCTTAACCACAAAATCGTGTTCTTCATTTATGATTTCATTGGCATAAATTAACGAATTAGGGTGTAAGTAATCATCACTATCCATAAACAAGATATATTCACCCGTAGCTTCCTTAATACCTATATTTCTATAATATTGAGGATTTGATGAAACATTAGATTCTAAAACTTTATGATTAAAATTAATATTTTTTATTTCGTCATGCAAATTTGAATCTCCATCATGTATAAATAATACCTCAAAATCTTTAAAAGTTTGATTATTAAGACTATCTAAACAATCATTAAACATCTTTGTATCTGTTTCTTTATAAGGCATAACTATTGAATATCGCAAACTATTTTCCTCCCTAAAATGTTCACCTAATACTAAAGAGCATAGTTTTCTCATATGCATATATTATAATTTAATCTTTACATCAAATTTACATATCATGAATAATTTTAACAAATGTGCTGTGAAAGGTAAATTTTAATTTTACTACTTTTTGATAATTTTTCATTATATACATCTACTTTTAATAATATATTTATAAGTGTTATACATTCTTAACGATTGTTATTTAATATTCAAAAATATATTTACTAATATTAAAATAAATGTTATTTTAAGTTTATAGCTATTGAATAAGGAAGGTAATTTCTATGAAAAAATTAAGATTCTTTTTATTAATTCCTTTTATATATTTTTTTTATACACGACTTACTGATGTTAGAAATAAAAAATTGGTAGATAGTGTAGATATTGAATCTGAAGAAGATGTCCTTTTGCAAAAAAATTTATATAGAGATTCAAATGGAAAAATAAGAGAATTTATTAATTATTAATTATTTTTATATTTCCAAATATTTGTCTTTATATTTTAACAAAAGTATTGTGCTAACTCTAATTTTCTTCATGAAGCGGCTAAAAAAACCGCATCATTTATGATATGCTTCGCCTCTCATGATCTTAAATGCGCGATAAATTTGTTCGATCAATATGACGCGCATCATTTGGTGTGGGAAGGTCATATTGCTAAAAGATAAAGCATAGTTGCTGCGTTGTAAGACGTCTTGGTGTAAACCATTGGAGCCACCTATGACAAATGTAAAGTCGCTTTGACCTTGTGTCATGCGTGTTTGTAGTTCTTTAGCGAGTCCTTCTGAAGACAACATTTTCCCTTTGATTTCCAACGTAATTACTGTGGATTGGGGTTTAATCTTATTGAGTAGGCGTTGGCCTTCTTTTTCTTTGACTTGTTCGATTTCTTTGTCGCTCATATTTTCAGGTGCTTTTTCATCTGGTACTTCTATTAATTCGATTTTCGTGTAAGGTCCTAATCTTTTTTCATATTCTGCAATGGCTTGCTTCCAATATTTTTCTTTTAGTTTTCCAACTGATAAGATAGTAATCTTCATTTTATCCTCCAAAAGTACATAATTTATTCGAGTTATCCACAAGTTATACACTTATTCACACATTTCCCTCTTAGTATAACAATTGAATTAACATTTTCTTAGTGTTTTTTGAGAATTATACACAGATTCAAGGAGATTTCTTGTGAATTTGTGGATAAGTCTGTGAATAATGTGGGTATTTATGTGTGTATTGTACACATTTCTGTATAACTATTGCCTAATCAGTGGATAACTTTACGGTCGTCTTAACGTTATTTTTACAATTATTCCCTATATTTCAGACCTTTTAGACTCACTTACTACATATATCATCATTGATATCCTAGTTTTCCACACACATCTTTTTAACCCTAAATTAATATCATCATTATCTTTATGTAAGTGAGCTATCATCTAGCAGTATATGTATCACCCCTACCTGAGTCTAATCAATCATCACTACGACATTCAATCAAATATGTGAGTAATTCGCTTTCACCTCAATTAAGCATGTGATCAATTAAATGAATTCATATTAACTACGATGATATTGACTTGATAAACTCTCACATGACAATGCTTTTAGTTACAACATAACTATGAAAGCAGCGGTAAATCATTTATTACTTTAAATCATACATGTGTTGAACATAGAAACTCATTTTTATATTAAATAGCATGACCACTAACTATAAATACAATATATTTAAAAATTATTTAAATTTCAATTTTTATTTTGTCACAATTTCTAAATGTTTTTAAATTTTAACTTTATATTTAAGTTTTTATGAGACTCTTAATATTTTATTTATTCACTTTTTTACATCAAAAATTTTTATCAACTAGGAAATATAAGGAAGTGTAATATAAATCACAAAGCGTGTAAGACATCGTTTGCCCTCGACCACGGTGCATTTTCATTTCATTAAAAAAATTCCTAATGCTCAAGCCCGTTTAAACTAACACGTAATCATTCCCTGCACTTCTCCTGACCACTTTTCCAAAAAAGTAACCTACTTAAGCGCAATACTTAAGTAGGTCGTTTGTCTTACCTCTATTCAATTATAGTGTATAAATCGGTGTGGCTTGTGCTTTATCGGTATCGCAGAGCAACACTTCTTTCTCTGTATCGATATCGTGTTCGTTGAGCACTTGTCCAACACTCATGCGTGCGAGGTCTTTCATATTATTGTCTTGTGATAAATGAGAGAGGTATATACGTTTTGTATTACCTGTAATGACATCACTCATCGCAAGGCCCGCGTCTTCATTGGATACGTGACCCATATCACTTAAAATACGTTGTTTCGTCTTCCATGGATAACGACACATGCGTAACATATCGACGTCGTGATTACTTTCAAACATAAAGACATCACTACCTTGAATCATACCTTTCATACGATCTGAAACGTAACCTGTGTCAGTAATCATCGTGAATTTCTTATAGTTATTGTGGAAGATGTAGAACTGTGGATCAATCGCGTCATGTGACACGTTAAATGATTCTATATCGAATCCTGCAAGAGATTTCGTTTCATATGGATTAAAGATAAATTTCTGATCCATTGGAATGCGACTATCTTTCTTCTCTATCGCTTTCCATGTATTCTCATTCGCGTAAATTGGAAGTTTATATTTACGTGCTAAGACACCAAGACCTTTGATATGGTCAATGTGTTCATGTGTCACTAATATTCCATTTAAGTCCTTAATGTTTCTGTCGATTTGGCTGAAAAGTTCTTCCATCTTCTTGCCAGTTAAACCTACATCGACGAGTAGGCTACCTTTCTCACTTTCTACGTAAGTGGCGTTACCTGTACTACCACTTGCTAATACACTCATACGTATCAAGCGACTCATCCTTTCTCATATGTACCATAGTTATTTGTTTATAGGGGTGTGGGGGAACTCGAGTGTCTTACGCTTTATTGAGATACTTCGACTAAGTTGGCTTTCACTCAATGTTGACTTTTTATCCTAAATTGCGTAGATATTTTAAAGTTTCGATATTCCTTAATACAGTTATTCAAATATCGAAACGTCACGTCCTCTAAATTTCCTTTATATTATACTATATCAATTTTAAAAGTTGAGTTCCAATAGTCCGTTTATACACGATACTAACGCCCATTTAAAATAAACACCGCTTCATAACTACGTCGATATTGAGCCTAGCATTGCATCCTCTTAAACGACCTAACATATCGACCAACATCATTTTTGATATCCACCCTATTTAATTACTCAATCACTTTCAATACGTAAAAAAGCCTGAGTTCACTTATCGTGTCTCAGGCTTAGTTTATATTATCATATATAGCTTCATAATCAATTCGTAACCCATCACATGTCGTTGGTTCGATAAATGACTTCCAACACGAGTACGCCAAAGTTTGCTCTAGACAGTACAAATTAACGTAAACTTCTATGCTATCGCTTGGCGATTTTATTCAAACGTCACGCCACGCATCAATAACCTCTAATAATCAATCACTTTCGGATTATGATTTGTAGCTTCTACATAATAGGTTTGAACTTCATCCTTGCCTTTATGTTTTACTTTAATTTCCCAGTTAGGTTGGAGTAATTGAACGTTTGTTTCCTTTACAACTGAATAATAGCCTAGGCGTGCGTCTAGCACTTGATCATTTTGTTTTAGATATCTGTTGTAATAAAGAGCTTCAATAGCTTTACGTGGTGTGATGACTTGTTTCTTCGTGCTATTTGAACCTTTAGCTACTTGTATATCATCCATCGTTGTCTGCTTATAGCTTGTTGCCTTGCCATCGCTCAAATTAAACGTTAGGCGTGCTTTACTATTATTCATAATTGGATAATCTTTATACGTTTGTTCGTAAGTGACTTTATCTTTAGTTAAATCACTTAATTGATACTCTTTACCGTTAAAAATTTTCTTAGCAATGTACTCTTTGATATCTTGTAAGTTCTTATCACTCACTTGAACGCCTTTATCAATATCTCCTTCAAGTGTTTTATCGGAATCAGACGTTTGCAGGCTTGAATGATCTTTCGCATAACTTGAGAAATTCTTTGAACGGGCAGTAATTTGTTCAAGTTCAGTATCTTTCACGCTTTGATTCAAGACATCCTTGGGCACGTCAATTTCTTCTTGTTGAAAGTTGACTTCGTTTACCTTTTCCGAGTCATTAACTTGTGATTTATTCACTTTATCAATATAAACGATGACTAAAAAGATGTTCACAAGAATAAAAACGAAAATGAAAAGTGTCTTCGTAAGTTTCCAGTTCATTTATTCAAGCCTCCCATCTTTATAGGCATACCAATTGCCATCGTATTCTACAAACCAACGTGGTATTAATTCACAGTTACGTTGAACTTCAATATCTTCGTTATTTGCCTTGTCGTCCATATCATAACCAATCGCAATGTTCGTTACCTTTTCAAAATCAATATCAGGATGGTTGGCTAATGCAGAACGCACGGACTCAACGGTAGGGACGGATTTAGATTCTTCACTGTTCAGTGTGACGTCCGTCTTAAGTAGCGAACGTTGATAATCGTAAACGCCTTTATCCCCCCATGTGACTTGGATTTCATTGAAGTTCTGTTTATTAAACGTTGGGTAACCGTTGAGGAATCGTTGATATGTGAGTTTCCCTGTTCTATTATCTGTTTTAAATAGGCGATAATCTTCATTTAAGAAGCCACCATGACTATTTATAAACTCGTATGTGCCTGGGATGGTTTCTTGCATGTTGCTTGAACTTTTCGCGTCTTCAGATAAATTCTTATAATGATACATTTCATCTTTATCATTGTAGTTGGCGACGCCAGTATTGTTGTTGTATGTTGTCGTACCACTTTGAGAGCTACGAACAATCGTTGAATCATCAAATAGTATTGAGTTCATGCGTTCAACACTGATCGTATTGAAGACCATGCGATACGTCTTTAAGTCTTTCGGTTTGCTTGGTGCAAACACGTGTGTTGCTTTGTCGATTGTATCTTTATTCGTGATGATTTCCGTATAGGGCTGCATGTCAGGTTCGATACTTTTAAAAGCTTTATCAACATTATTCCCTTTCATCGTTGTCTTAAGTTTAACTACTTCATGACGGTCTTTGCTAATCGCAAATAGTACGACGTGGTTATTATGATCTTGATCGATAAGGAGGCGATCAAAATTAAAGTTATTCGGCACTTTCGCATCGATATCGAGTACTTGACTTAAGTACGTTGAAAGTGGCAAATCATAAGTGAAATCTAGGACAATAAAGTTGTTACTTAGTTCAGGGATAACAAGGTTATGTTCCCTTTTCAGATGTGATACAGATTTAACTTCTTGATTCTTTAAAGGTTGAATCATCTTATCTAAGACTGCACCTGATGCTACTGTTCCTTGAGATTTATCATCTCTAGAATGCACGATTTGAAATGGTGTGATTGTTCCTTCCATTTCTGCAGTCATTGGTTTAGTAAGTGGTTTAGGCTTATCACTTTTACTATTATCCGTGTTATCAATATTTGAAAGGTCTGGAGAAAAGTTCCAGACCATGTATGTCAAAACGATACTCATCAAGACGAGTAGGACTAAAATAATTGATTTAGTATGTTCTTTGTTATTCATCCCAATCACCGTCTTCAATGATTTCGCAAGGAAGCGTAATAAAGATTGACGTACCTTGTCCTTCTACACTGTTAGCCCAAATTCGACCGTTATGTGCTTCGACAATCTCTTTGGAAATAGCTAGACCAAGTCCTGTACCACCCATCTTACGTGTACGTGCTTTATCTACACGATAGAATCTATCAAATATTTTATCTACCTTGTTAATCGGTATTCCAATACCATTATCTTTAATACGAATCGTCATTCTATTGTAAAGTGCATTTTGTTTCACATGAAACTCAACACGTTTCTCGCCACGTGAATATTTCATTGCATTGGTAATGACATTATCAAATACTTGTGTCATCTTGTCTGGATCGATTTCAGCAAAGATGGTTTGTTGCGGAATTTCGCGCACGAATGTCGTATCTTTCGCTGCCATTTCATGACGGTTAATAATTTTGTTGATAAACATATTGAAGTCGATAATTTCTTTCGTAATTTGATCTGATTCATTATCCATTTTAGATAATTGAAGTAAATCATTCACTAAACGAATCATACGTTCAGTCTCTTCGCGTGTGACAGATAGGAATGATGGTGCCAATTCTTTATCTTGCCAAGCACCTTCTTCAAGTGCTTCGATATAACTATTCATAGATGTCAGCGGTGTACGTAATTCGTGTGAAACATTCGCAACGAATTCGCGACGTTCACGTTCGACTTGTTGTTGTTCTGTGACATCATGTAGTACGGCAATGTAACCTGTCACGAAACCTGTTTCTTGTACAATCGTACTAAAGTTTACACGTGCAATAATGCCTTCTTCTTCGTTAATGTCTAACAAGAAGGAATCACTATTTTCTTGAATTTCTTCTAATGAGAATTCATTTTCTAAGTTAAGGACACCAAGCATGTAGTAGCCGATGACATCTTCTTTCGCGAGACCGAGCATTTTCAGCGCCATGTCGTTTGCAATACGTACACGTCCACGGCGATCTGTCGCAAGAATACCATCGCTCATATGTGTGATAACGGAATCTAGACGACGTTTCTCACTTTCTGTATTCGCTTGTGCTTCTTGGACACGTTTCGATAAGTTATTGAAGGCAAGTGCGAGTTCACCGATTTCATCGTTACCGTATATCTTCACTCGTTGCGTGTAGTTACCTTTAGACATCTCGACGGTTTGGTTACGCATATCGGTTATCGGCTTAGTAATCGTTCGTGCAATGAAGAATCCTAGTATCACTGTAATGAATAGTGATATCGCTGTCCCTACGATGAATATCTGATTAATGTTGTTCAGCTGATTGTATACATCATTAATTTTCGATTCTATGTATATATCACCGATTGTCTGTTTATCGACTTTAACCGGTATATTATATACCCAAACACGCTCTTTACCACTTCCGTAATCCTTAAGAACCATATGATCATTCGTTTGCCCTAAGGAGAGCGCCTTTTGAACAGAACCGTCGTTAACCTTTTGATTGATAAGACCACGGTTAGACTGCTTGGTTGTTGCCATGATGATTTGGTCTTTATCAATAAAGCGTATTTCTCCTATTTCTTGACGATTCGCATATTCATTCAAAAGGTCTTGGATATCCTTTTGAGCGTTGACTGAACCTTTATCTTTATCTTTATATACCTTTTCAATATTGACGTCTAATTGCTTCGCATATTGTGTTATGTTCTTCTTGAAGTTATCGAGTAATTCCTTTTCTAAACTATTCGTAAAATACAAACCGATGATTTGCATACCAATAATAATGAGTAGTACATAAACAATAACGAGTTTCGTGTGAAGGGATTGTAGTTGTTTAAGCCACTTCATAAGACGCTCCCTCTAATCATGTTGTTGGAGGAAGTATCCAACGCCTCTACGTGTCACAATGTATTCTGGATGAGATGGATCATCTTCAATTTTTTCTCTTAAACGGCGAATTGTTACGTCCACAGTACGAACATCACCGAAATAATCGTAACCCCACACTGTTTGTAGTAAGTGTTCACGTGTCATGACTTGACCCATATGTTTAGAAAGATAATGGAATAGCTCGAATTCACGATGCGTTAATTCAATGTCTTCTCCACGTTTTTTAATTGAATATGCATCTGGATAAATCACAATATCTTTAATTGTAATTTCATTTGTCGCACCACTTACTTCTTGAGCTGGTTGTGAATAATGACGGCGTAAGTTCGCTTTCACACGTGCGATGAGTTCACGAGTACTAAATGGTTTAGTTACGTAATCATCTGCACCTAATTCAAGGCCTAATACTTTATCAATTTCAGAATCTTTCGCTGTTAACATGATAATTGGCATTTCATACTTTTTACGCACTTCACGACATACTTCCATACCATCTCTACCAGGTAACATGATATCAAGTAAGACGATATCTGGTTCTTCTTCATAGATTAAATCTACTGCGTCATTACCATCATAAGCGCAATATACGTCGTAACCTTCTTTTTTTAAATTAAATTCTAAAATATCAGCAATTGGTTTTTCATCGTCAACTACAACAACTTTTCTAGCCATATATTATAAACCTCTTTTCTCAAAGTGTAGTTCTTCCGTTCGTTTACATTGCTAATGTTATATCAAATTTTCGAAGTGCTTCATTATTATTCTGTTCTCTATATAACATATAGCTACCTATTATATAATTTACCATTTATGAACGGTTAATTCTATTTTAGTATTTAAAATTATAGAATAATATTATTTATAATTTTACCATTGAAATACAGTTCCGCAAAATAAGTTAGACTTTTGCAATATGCTTGACGCTTTTGTTTAGGTTTATCATCATATTTTATCAGTTTCGTATATGTCAAAAGTGCAGTAATGACAGTGTTTGTAATTATAGAAATATAAGCATGTATAGGAATATTAAGTTTTCATTGCATGTTAAAAAAGTAGGTAGTGTGAATCAGAAGGATTAATAAAGTGAAGGTACATGTTGTACGTAAAAAAGCATAAAAAAATGCCTACCCTATTGGGTAGGCAATACGGTCCCGACGGGAATCGAACCCGCGATCTCCTGCGTGACAGGCAGGCGTGTTAACCGCTACACTACGGGACCTAGAATGGTGACTCCTACGGGACTCGAACCCGTGTTACCGCCGTGAAAGGGCGGTGTCTTAACCGCTTGACCAAGGAGCCGTTCTTAAGCACAAGATAGATTATAGCATAGCTCTACTTTTGATGACAAGATATTTTTTACATAAATTTAATAATATTTTTGTTTCGTTAATCAACCAACACAATCATGCTATGAAGCTTACTGTGGAGAAGAATAAAACCATTGATTTCATTCAAAACTAATTTCAAATTGCTGTTTTAAAATAAAACTGGAGTAGGACAAAAGGAGATTGAGAATCATTGTCCTACTCCAAAATAAATAACAGGCGACCATTAAGTTGTGGCCGCCTGTTTAAATATGATTCACTGCAAATATTGATAGATATGAGTTAGAAAGCTTTTTTACTTTCATGCATATAGCACTAAGAATAATGTTAATCATTTCGTTCAATGCGTTCAATGCTCTAATTAAACAAAACTCACATGCTTTCTTAACGTTTTATTCTACCAAAGTTGCTCTAATAAATTCGTTTGTTCACGGTCTGGACCTACTGAGAAGATTGAAATATGGACACCGCATAATTCTGAAATACGCTCTAAGTAATTACGTGCATTCTCAGGGAGTTCATCTAAACTACGGCAACCTGTAATGTCTTCAGTCCAACCTGGAAGCTCTTCGAAGATAGGTTTACAACGTCTTAATTGATCTAAGTTTGCTGGGTATTCAGTAATTTTTTCACCATCTAATTCGTAAGCAGTACAAATTTTAACTGTGTCTAATCCTGTTAAAACGTCGATTGAGTTAATTGAAAGATCTGTGATACCACTTACACGACGTGAATGACGTAATACAACTGAGTCGAACCAACCTACACGACGTGGACGTCCAGTAGTTGTACCATATTCACGACCCACCTCTCTAATATGGTGGCCATCTTCATCAAAGAGTTCAGTTGGGAATGGACCGTCACCCACACGAGATGTATATGATTTACATACACCAATCACTTTAGACACTGATGTTGGGCCAACACCTGTACCTACTGTCACGTTACCTGCAACTGGATTACTAGATGTAACGAATGGATATGTACCATGGTCGATATCTAACATGACACCTTGTGCACCTTCGAATAATACCTTTTCATCAGCCACATTTGCATCGTCTAAAATTTTAGCTGTGTCTGTCACATAGTCTTTTAAACGTTGACCTGCAGCATAATATTCGTCAAAGATTTCATCGAATGTTGGACAAGTTTCGTTAAACATGCCTTTAAAGCATGCGTTTTTATATTCAATATTTTCTTTAAGTCGGCGTTCGAATGTTTCCTTTTCTAATAAGTCTGCCATGCGAATACCGATACGTTGTGCTTTATCTACGTATGCTGGGCCGATACCTTTTTTTGTTGTACCAATTTTATTATCGCCACGACGACGTTCTTCATATTCGTCTTGAGCTAGGTGATAAGGTAAAATGACTTGTGCGCGATTTGAGATGCGTAGGTTGTCAGTTGAAATGCCACGTTCATTTAACCCATCTAATTCTTTCAATAATGCGACTGGATCTACAACTACACCGTTACCGATTACAGCTAATTTATCTTTATAAAAGATACCTGATGGCACTAAGTGTAATTTGTAAGTTTCTCCACCGAATTGAATCGTATGTCCCGCATTGTTACCACCAGAAAATCTAGCAATTACGTCTGCTTGCTCTGCTAAAAAGTCTGTTATTTTACCTTTACCTTCGTCTCCCCATTGTGTCCCAACTACTACGATTGATGACATATGAGCACCTCCAAGTTTTTCTCGTTTAACCACTAGGTATTTTACCAATATGATTTTGAATTTGCAAATAAAAATCGAACATTAATTAGCGTTCGATAACGCATCATCTTTCAGTATTTTTTCTGTGCAAAATCACTTCCAAACGTTTCTATGACAGTTATTCAAAGGATATCTAAGTAAAATACATACACATACTTCCAACATTTTCAAAAGAGAAAAACAAAATAAAAACCGTACAATAAACAGTTTACAACAATTATTGTACGGAAAAATATTTTTATGACATATCTGCATGAGCATAATCAATGTCTGTAAATTTATTATATTGTTTCATAAAGTGAAGTTTCACAGTACCTGTTGGACCGTTACGTTGCTTGGCGATGATGATTTCAATTTCACCGTTATCATCATTTGTCTGTGGTTCAAAACCAGCATCGTCATCATCTTCATCACCTTCACCACGATTATAATAATCATCACGATATAAGAAAGCGACGATGTCGGCATCTTGTTCTATAGACCCAGATTCACGAATATCACTCATCATAGGACGTTTGTCTTGTCGCTGTTCAACGCCACGTGATAACTGACTCAGTGCAATAACTGGACATTCTAATTCACGTGCAATCGCCTTAAGTGTACGTGAAATCTCTGAAACTTCTTGTTGACGGTTATCTGAGAAACGTGATCCGCTTCCTTGAATCAATTGTAGATAATCAATCACAATCATATCAAGACCGTGCTCTTGTTTGAGTCGACGACATTTAGAACGTAAATCATTGATACGGATACCTGGCGTATCGTCTATGAAGATTTTAGTTCGTGATAGCTTACCTACCGCAATCGTAAAGCGACTCCAATCTTCTTCAGTCATCGTCCCAGTTCTTAAACGATTGGAATCAACGTTACCAGAACTACAGATCATACGTGTTGCCAATTGGTCGGCACCCATCTCAAGTGAGAAGATACCGACAGTATACATATCTTCATGTGTGGCAACCTTTTGCGCAATATTTAAGGCAAAGGCAGTCTTACCTACTGAAGGACGTGCCGCTAGAATGATTAAATCATTACGGTTAAAACCAGCAGTCATTTGATCTAAGTCACGATAACCAGTTGGAATACCTGGTGTTTGACCACTATTTTGGTCGAGTTCTTCTGCGGTTTCATATACCTGTCCTAAGACATCTCTAATATCTTTAAAACCATCACTTTCTCTTGTAGAAGATAGTTCTAAAATACGTCGTTCGGCGTCACTTAAAATCGTATCTAATTCTAATTCATCATTATAGCCATCATTCGCTATACTATCAGCGGTTTGAATAAGTTTCCGTTTCAACGCATGTTTAAAAACGATATCCGTATAGTACTGAACGTTTCGCGTTGTCGGTACACTCGTCGATAGTTCGGCAAGATATTGAGGGCCACCCGCTTCGTTTAAGCTACCTTCACTTGATAATTGATCCATCAATGTGACAACATCAATTTCCTTATTATCCTCATTTAGGTGCATCATTGCTCGAAAAATATGTTGATGGGCGCCTCTATAAAACGACTCAGGAAGCAAGACTTCCTGAGTAGTATTAATGAGTTCTGGATCTATAATAATGGCACCTAAGACAGATTGTTCAGCTTCATTGCTATGTGGCATTTGATTTTGCTCATACATTCCATCCATTATCTACTTACACCTCTTATTTCAATCCATCTTTTATTTTATCGTCATCTGATATTGTCACGAGATACACTACAGATATTTCAGAGGTTAACAAATTGTATAAGTCATACATCTTATATAATTGCACCTATAATAGTAATCATGTACTATCCTCGCGTCATATCTTTAAATTATTGTTCTACAGTGTGCACACGGATTGTACCTTCGACTTCTTTGTCTAATTTCACTGGAACATTAGTATATCCTAGTGCATGAATACCATGCGGTAAGTCCATTTTACGTTTGTCGATTTTAATATCATGTTGTTTTTTTAGCGCTTCGGCAATTTGTTTCGTACTGATTGAACCAAATAGTTTGCCGCCTTCACCTGTTTTAGCTGATACTTCAACTTCGATATCTTTTAACTGTTCTTTAAGTGCTTTTGCATCATCGATTTCTTGTTGTCTATCTGCTTCAGCACGTTTATTTTGTTGTTCTAATTGTTTTAAGTTACCAGGAGTTGCTTCTACAGCATATTTATTTTTAAGTAAGAAGTTATTTGCGTAACCTACTGGTACATCTTTAACTTCGCCTTTTTTACCTTTACCTTTAACATCTTGTGTGAAAATTACTTTCATGCGTCTTCACTCCTACTCATTTGTTCTGTAATTGCTTGTTGTAATTGTTCTATTGCTTCATCTATTGTCGCACCTTTTATTTGTGTCGCAGCATTTGTCAGATGGCCACCGCCACCTAACGCTTCCATTGTTAATTGAACATTTATGGAACCTAAAGAACGTGCTGAGATACCAATCAGGTTGTCTTCACGTTTAGCTACTACATAAGATGCTTCAATGCCTTCTAAACTTAACAACTCATCGGCAGCTTGTGCAACCGTTACAGGATGATAAATTTTATCATCTGAACCATGTGCAATGGCTACACCTTGATCTTGTATCTTAACTGTTCTTATCAATTCTGAACGATTGATATACGTATCGACATCATCTTTTAAGAAATGTTGCGTTAAGATTGTATCAGCGCCATGTGCACGTAAATAACTTGCAGCATCAAATGTTCTGGAACCTGTTCTTAACGTAAAGTTTCTTGTATCTACTATAATACCTGCATACATAACAGTTGATTCTAAACGAGTCAATCTCTGTTCAGTTGGTTGATATTCTAGTAATTCCGTTACGAGCTCAGCAGTTGAGCTAGCGTAAGGTTCCATATACACAAGTAATGGATTTGAAATAAAGCTTTCGCCACGTCTATGATGATCAATGACCACTTTGCGGTTTGCTTTATTTAAGACATTTTCATCTAAGACCATTTCAGGTTTATGTGTATCTACAACAACGACAGTCGTCTTAGAAGTCATCATATCCCAAGCCTCATCCGATGTTACAAAGCGTTCTTTTAGTTCCGGTTTCTTATCAATCTCATCCATAACACGACGTAATGTCGGATCAATATCAGAATCATTAAGAACGATAAATGCCTCTAAATTATTCATTGATGCAAAGCGCGAAACTCCGATAGCTGCACCTATAGCATCTAAATCTGGTCGCTTATGTCCCATGACGATAACTTTATCGCCTTCAGTAAGAATATCTTTGAGGGCATGTGAAATCACACGCGCACGTACACGCGTACGTTTTTCCATAGGGTCAGTCTTACCACCATAGAATCTTACATTGCCGTTCATATTCTTAATTGCAACTTGGTCACCACCACGACCTAACGCGAGGTCTAAACCAGATTGTGATAATTCACCTAAATCAATAAGGTTCTCCGTGCCTTCACCTACACCAATACTTAATGTTAGTTGTGCGCGGTAACCCACACTCTTCTCTCTTAATTGGCTTAAGATTTCAAAATTAGAATCTTCTAGTTCAGCCAATATTTTTTGGTTAAAGTAAGCTACAAATTGATCTGAATTGTAACGTTTGAAGTAAATATTGTAATCTTGTGCCCAACGACTAATCACACGTGTCACCATAGAGTTAATTTCAGAACGTTGTGTATCGTTCATATTTTGAGTGATTTCATCGTAATTATCTAAAAATATTGTTGCAATAATCGGCTTGGAATCTTCATATAGTTCATTTGTACGTTCAGTTTCAGTCATATCAAAGAAGTATAAACAATGCTCGTTTTCTGAATATCGTACATGATAGTAATAATTGTTGTTTTCTATTTCTACTTCTTGAACTTTTTCCAGTTGTTTTAATATGTTAGGGAAGACTTCATTGACATTTTCAGAAATCACATTCGTTTCAATGTGATCTGTCATAAATTGGTTCATCCACTCAATGTGATTATCTTCATCTAACACAATCATCCCTATAGGCAAGTGCTTAATCGCCTTATTACTACTTGCCGAGATGTGACCACTTAAATCATCCACATAATTATCCATTTTTAGAAATGCTTTTCTCAATAACACGCCACTAATAATAATCATCACAATGAGTATAGCTGTAGCAATACCTGCCACTAATTGGTTAAAAATAAACCACACGACGACAAGTGCTATGGCAGTGAGTACCATTAAAATAAACGGTATGAGCAAAGCTTTTTTAGTGGATTGACGGTTCATTCTTCCACCTCTAATCACTTTTTAATCATCATTTTTTTATTATTTTCTTTAAATTAATACATAAATCAATTACCCCAAGTAATCCAACAATATGCGTTGCCGGTGTAAGAAGTGTCCCTACTACCATAACAAGAATTGTTGCGAAGTTCGGCCATCTTTTAGCTTTACCAAAGAAGTGAATGACACTTAATCCTTGGATGTACATCACTAATGATAACACAACATCAAAGTTTAACACGATGCTTTGGAACGTACTTGGTTCACTTGCAATCATGACACAAATAAGTACTATAAGATAAAACCATAGTAAATTACGGCTCATTTGCCATGCGAATAAAGGTTTAAAAATAGGTGTTGCTACTTTAAATTTGCGTAAAATTGGAAATGTAATAATCAGATTAATTAAGACAAATATGAAAATAACTATAATTAGAAAACTAGGGAGTTGGACCGTCATTTGTCGGAAACTTTCCTCAAGAATCTGTCTATAGTTTGAATCGATTCCACTTGTTAAGAAAGCCTCATGCATTGCATTTTTAAAAGGCTTAATTAATACAGCTGCCGTCGGAATTTTATCGAATGTTTGTAATAACATCCATCCAATAAGTGTAACTAAACTTAATGAAGCTGTTGAAATATAAAGAATTCGTTCTTTAGATGTTCTTTCCTTAAGTAATTGTCCGATAATCGCACTTAATAATAAGATTAAGACCATCATACTTAAGACAAATGTATTACCTAATAATGTTGTAAGTACAACTGTTACTAATGCGCTAATTCCGAATGATTGTATGGAACGATTCCATAAAACAATACCGGGAATCGTTGCAAATAAACATAAAATCAAGCCGAGAACAGGTAATACATGCGTTACTAAAGCGACTACTAATAATGAAATAATTGCTAAAATAGTTGCTTTAGGTTGTATTTTTGAAAACACATACGCCACTCCCATACTTTTTGACTATAACTCCTATTTTAACCTCTTTGCTAAAATTTAACAATAAAGTAAAGCCATACTACCAGTGACAGGTTATGCATAAGTACGACATATGAAATAGACTTTGCTTATATAAGCTTCTGTAGGACTATTTTTATGCCAAATAATACTTATCTTAATTCCAAAGAAAAATTTACCTGCTCTGCACTGTTTAGTATTTCTTATGCGTGCTCATGAGGATTGTGTTCTATTATAAAACTTTCCTATTTACGTCGGAATTGTTTCAGATTTAAGAAATGATATAAATTAGGCGCCCAATCATTAAAATTTAGAAGAAAACCATCATGTCCAACATTATCTGGTACGAAGAAATGACGATGATATTTAAAACGTTCTCCTAAAGCTCTTACTTGATCATCAGGATAAAGTAAATCATCAATAAAGCCCATTGTTAGTACTTTCGTTTCCAACGATTGAAAGACTTCATCAACATCATCTCTCCCTCTATCTAAATGATGACTATCTAAGACGTCTAGCAGTGTTAAATAACAATTTAAATCGAAATATTCTTTGAACTTATCACCTTGATGTTGTTGATAGCTCACTACTTCATCAGGTGTAAAACGTTGATCATAACTTTTAGACGATCGATACGTGAGGAAGCCGAGTTGACGTGCGATACTTAAACCTTCTTTACCACCTATATGTATAGCTTGTCTTGCAATCTCGTTAAAAGCACGACTATAGGAGGACGTTTTATCAGTAGCAGCTAATATGATTGCTTTTTCCACCTCGAATTGACGATTATAAAGCAATTCCATCGCTTGCATGCCACCTAAACTACCTCCAATGAGAATATTAATCTTCTTAAATTCTAATGCTTGTATACCTAACTCAATAGCTCTAACGATATCTCTCAATGTTAAATGTTCTGGGAAGTTGTCATCATTTAATTTAGAACTCGAACCAAATGGACTTCCAATGACATTGAATGTAAGAAATTGATAATCATGAACTGGAATGTAGCCACCATCAATGATTTCTCGCCACCAGCCAGGTTGCGCATCCGTACCGTATGTTAAATGATTGCCAGTAAGTGCATGACAAACAACGACAAGGGGTTGACCAGGAAGTCCTACATGTTCATAACGTAGACGTAAATGATCAATCGTTTCACCAGATTCAGTTATAAATTCACCTAGTTCTAATGTATTAACCGTGTAATTCGTCATAATAGTTCCATACCTCCTTCAACTAAAAAAGTGCCTTACTCAAATGATGTAAAGGCACTTATCGTACTTATCATTCGAGTTGCTCGTTGGTATTAGCACCGTGCTATTTAAAGTCGGTTGCTGAAGCTTCTACGGGCCAAATCCCTCTGCTTCTCAAAATAAGGTTAGGTAATTTAATTGTATTGTGATGTAGAAATGCATTTCGTCCTAATAGTCTAAATTTTCTAATTATTTTAATTTTAACTAACTTTTTCTGTAAGTTCAATGAATTGATATGATTTCCAAAGATTAAAAGATTAAACGTAAGCAAGCAATGACAAATATACCTCCGAGAATTGTCACTGTTAGACTACGTGTGAAAATAGCGAGCATCACAGTTGGCACGATTGCAATAATATAAGGTAAATTAAGCGTATAACCAAATGCATGATCATGTTGTTGAATTACACCATCTATAATAAGAGCTGTAAATAAAGTGATAGGAATAAAAGAAAGCCATTTAATTACAATTGCTGGTAAGTTGACACGCGATATCATAACAAATGGAATAACTCGAATGAGTAATGTGACCACGCCACATAAAATAATAAGTACTAATGTATGTAAATCTGTCGTCATTTGTGCATCACCACCCCTAACAATGCAGCAACAATTGCGGCTATTAAAATTGCTACGTATGAAGGTAGAATTGAACTTAGAAGAAGCATCATCACAATCACACATACAATGAGTACAATATATATTCTCAATCGTGACTTCTTAATCCCTTCAAATTGAGATATACATAAAAAAATAAACATTGCGATAATGGCAAAGTCTAGACCAAGCGCATCAGGATTTGAAATATACTCTCCGAAAATGGCACCGATTACACAGGAAACAGTCCAAAATAAGTAAGCGGTAATATTTAGTCCGTGTAGCCATCGATCGTTAATTTTTTCACCTTTGACATATGGCGTTATAGCAACGCCAAAAGTTTCATCTGTTAATAACGTTCCAAGCCCTACCCTATTCCAAAATCCATATTGCTTATAATTAGGTGCTAAAGTCATACTTAATAAGAACATTCGAGAGTTAACGATAAGTGTTGTAAGCACAATTGCAGAAATAGGGGTGCCTGCAATCACTAATGTACAAATAATAAATTGGGCTGCACCAGCATAAATAATCAGACACAATAAAATAATTTCTAAAACACTGAAATTTTGGGAGGCTGCCACAATTCCAAACGAAAGTCCTACACCTGCATAACCAAGTAACGTGGGAATACACTCTTTCACACCTTGTTTAAACGTAAGGTGAGTCATATTATCATCCCCAGTCTCTCCAATAAAATAATAAAATCAATCTAATACACTTAATTATTTTATTCAATATATTTAAAGACCGGTATGTGTGCCGTCATACATACCGATGTCTAAAGAAGTGAATATGTAAAGGTTTTGTTTTTCAGAATTTTCTTTCTTATTTTTAGACCCTCTTTTTAACTTTTAGATTTAAAATCAAAATGTTTACAACATTACTTTTAAAGATTATCAAAAAATAATAGTTACTGAACTTTTGCAACTTTTTAAAACATCATTGATTTTTAATTTTTTATTAAAATTTTATTTAGAAATAGTAATTTCCAAAAGATACTTAATTTTGTTTGATATAATCACACCATCAAATGAAACGAGGTGTAACAATATTGAATTGGCAACGTAAATGTATACTAACTACTTTGTTGGTTTTAAGTAGTTTATTTTTAGTATTTTCGACTATCACATATGCGAGTGAACGTGATTTTAAAGACAGTCTTAAAATCACTACACACAACGTGTATTTCTTACCTACTGCTATCTACCCTAATTGGGGACAATCTCAGCGCGCTGATTTAATTTCAAAAGCAGATTACATTCAAAATCAAGATGTCGTGATTCTAAATGAATTATTTGATAAAAAAGCTTCTAAAAGATTGTTAACACGTCTACATTCACAGTACCCCTATCAAACACCTATCGTTGGTAAGGGTACAGAAGGTTGGCAAAATACTTCTGGTACTTATAGAAAAATTAAAAAAGTAAGTGGTGGCGTTGGTATTGTGAGTAAATGGCCTATCGTACAACAAGAACAACATATTTATAAAAAAGGTTGTGGGGCTGATATGGCAGGTAATAAAGGCTTTGCCTACATTAAAATTAATAAGAATGGCAAATACCACCATATTATCGGAACACATCTACAAGCTGAAGATCCAACATGCTTTAAAGGAAAAGATAAGGACATTAGACAGAGTCAAATGAGTGAAATTAAACAGTTTATCAAAGACAAGAATATCCCTAAAAATGAACCCGTCTATATCGGTGGTGACTTAAATGTCATTAAAGATTCAGATGAATATCAACAAATGGCAAATAACTTAAATGTTTCATTACCTACTCAATTCGATGGTAATGCATATAGTTGGGATACTAGCAGTAATAGTATTGCGAAATATAATTATCCTAAATTAGAACCTCAACACTTAGATTATATTTTATTAGATCGTGACCATGCACAACCAAGCTCATGGCATAATGATACACATAGAGTGAAGTCACCAGAATGGTCCGTGAAATCTTGGGGTAAAACATACAAATACAATGATTACTCAGATCATTACCCACTCTCTGGCTATGCATCAAATGAATAGGACAATTGATACATTTAATTATTAAATTTTAATATTTAGAATAGGAGCTATATGAAACATTGGCATTATACTTCGAATTTCATATAGCTTCTTTATGATGTTATTTTATGGTTATATAAAAATAAACGTTGTTTGACAAACTAAGTTAAATATTTTGAATATGAATGACAACGTTTAAAAATCAATTTCCACTATTTTATATTTTTACAGGCGTTCTCTAAAAGATAAATATTTGCTACTTCATGTATTATTTTCATGATTTTATAATTCAGTCTATGACAATAAATATTCACTATTTTTTAGACATACGTTTGTGTGACGTTAGACAACCGTATCTATAAAATCACTGTTATACCAGTATTTTAAATCGTAGAAATTATTTTAAATTATTTTAGACATCCATCCCTAATTAAATATAAAAATACCAATTCCCCTTTATACATAAAAAACTGCCGATAAGTTTATAGAACCTTATCGACAGTTAAATAACTTTTTAATATTGTAATCATCTAGTTAAGTTTATATGATTATTTGATTGGTTTTTCAATTTTAGTTTTGCCACCCATAAATGGTACTAATGCTTCAGGAATTGTTAATGTACCATCTTCGTTTTGATAGTTTTCAACGATGGCTGCAAATGTACGACCTACAGCTAAACCACTACCATTTAATGTGTGTACTAATTCTGGTTTAGAAGCAGCATCACGTTTGAATCTGATATTTGCGCGACGTGCTTGGAAATCAGTACAGTTAGAGCAAGAACTGATTTCTTTATAATCATTGTAACTTGGTAACCAAACTTCTAAATCATATGTTTTACTAGCACTGAAACCAATATCGCCAGTACATAAGATAACACGACGGTATGGTAAACCTAATTCTTCAAGAATAGCTTCAGCATTTTGTGTCATTTCTTCTAAAGCATCCCAAGAATCTTCAGGTTGTACAATACGAACCATTTCAACTTTATCAAATTGATGTAAACGAATTAACCCTCTAGTATCTCTACCAGCTGATCCTGCTTCACTACGGAAACATGCAGTTTGAGCTGTAAATAATTCAGGTAGTACACCTGGTTGAATAATTTCATCTCTATAGAAGTTTGTTAAAGGTACTTCTGCAGTTGGAATCGTATATAAGCCTTCTTTTTCAACTTTAAATAAATCTTCTTCAAATTTAGGTAATTGACCTGTTCCAAACATCGTATCAGCATTCACTAATTGAGGTGTCATCATTTCAGTATAACCATGTTGCGTTGTATGTTTTGTCAACATGTAGTTCATTAAAGCACGTTCAAGTAATGCGCCATCTTTAGTTAAGTATACGAAACGAGCACCAGATACTTTAGCAGCACGTTCAAAGTCAGCCATTTTTAATTCTTCAACTAAATCCCAATGCGCTTTAGGTTCAAATTCAAAATCACGTGGCGTACCCCATTTTTTAACTTCAACGTTTTCTTCATCAGAAGCACCTTGAGGTACATCTTCATTAATTAAGTTAGGAATACGAATTAAGATATCTCTAATTTTATTATCTACTTCATTAAGTTGATTATCGATATCTTTAATTTCATCACCTAAATGACGCATCTCAGCAATGACGTCATCAGCGTCTTCTTTATTACGTTTCTTTTGAGCTATTTCTTCGCTCACTTTATTTCTTTTCGCCTTCATCTCTTCAGTTTTACTGATTAATTCACGGCGTTGTTCATCTAATTCTAAAACTTGGTCGACAACTTTAGGATCGTCGCCTCTTAATTCAATTTTGCTCTTCACTTTCTCAGGTTCATTTCTAAATAAACGAATGTCTAACATGTAACCTTCATCCTTTCCCAAATAAAATATATTCAATTTTATGGATGACTTCGTGTGATAAAACAATAAAAAAAGACCACATCCCAGACAAGGGACGTGGTCTACGCGTTGCCACCCTATTTAACAACTTCAAGTAAATTAAAAGCATTTACCTCAAATTGCGCTTAACTAAAATAACGGTTATTACCGATTGTTCACATATAGTAGGTAGATTCACATGAATGTCAATTACTTGTTCTCACTTACCACAAGCTCTCTGAAATCGAACTATCTATGCTACTTGTCCTACGAACAATACTTTATTAACTTAATTTTAATATAGCAAAGTCATTATCACATTTCAAGTTATTTTAAATTTGCAACAATTACGTCATATTTAGATGAGCTTATATGCAACACTTTTTAAATAATTGGTGTCCCGCTTCTACAACTTGTTGAAACTAAATATTTTGTTCTGTGTAATAGTAGATACATTGTGACGATATACATACAATTTTTCTCGGATGAGAGGCGAGAGCATTTCAACATTATTATAATTAACTGTTTGTAATGTCACCTTACGTTCTATTTCCATTTAATATTTTTAATTAAATACATAAAACTGCTACATTATGCTATCAGTCTACTAAAATAATGAATGATACGTGACGATGTGAAAAGAGTTTCATTTAACTATTGACGAATGTCAGATACAGGTATAGTATTCTTAATTGTATTTAGAAGAGATGATTTAAAATCACATGTAAACAATTGTTTGAAATAAATAAAAAGATTCGTGAAATAAAAGCAAACATAAGACTTACAACATTTTAAGAAATAACATGTTATGGGAGGTTATATCGTTATGAAAACGTTAGATTCTGTTAATATTCCTATAAGAAAAGACGAAACACATAAAGGTGACTATGGTAAAATTTTATTAATCGGTGGATCAGCCAATATGGGTGGCGCAATCATGCTTGCTGCACGCGCTTGCGTTTATAGTGGAAGTGGGCTCATTACTGTAGCAACACACCCAAATAATCATGCTGCGCTACATTCTCGTTGTCCTGAGGCGATGGTTATAGATATTAATGATACTAAAATGCTCACAAAAATGATTGAAGCAACTGATAGTATCCTTATTGGCCCAGGTCTTGGAGTAGATTTCAAAGGTAATAATGCCATCACGTTTTTACTTCAAAATATACAACCACATCAAAATTTAATTGTTGACGGAGATGCTATAACAATATTCAGTAAGTTGAAACCTCAAATTCCTACATGTCGTGTTATATTCACCCCACATCAAAAGGAATGGGAGCGTTTGAGCGGTATACCTATTGAAGAACAGACATATGAACGTAACCTTGAAGCGGTAGAACGTATTGGCGCGACGGTAGTATTAAAACAACATGGTACGGAAATCTATTTCTGCAATGATGATGTCTATAAATTACCTATTGGCACACCTGCTATGGCTACAGGTGGTATGGGTGATACACTTGCGGGCATGATTACAAGCTTCGTAGGCCAATTTGATAATTTTAAAGAAGCTGTTACAAGTGCAACTTACATGCATAGTTTTATCGGTGAAAAATTATCTGACACAATGTATGTTGTTCCACCTTCACGTCTGATTAGTGAAATACCGTATGTGATGAAACAACTTGAAGGTTAACAGATATCAGAATTAATTACTGTGTTTATCAGTAGTGGTAAATTGAGAAGGTACATTGTTGAAAGGACAGTTATATTTAGACACCCTTTATCGAAGGGAGTCTAAATGTATGGAAATGATTATTCATTTATCCTCGATGTATGGTGCTACTGAGGTTATAAAGGACAAATCAATTTAATATAAATAAGAAATTAAAAAATGCATGAGACATAGCTATGTCTCATGCATTTTAGCGTATTGGACGTCGATGACTGAGTTAGAAAATAACCTCATTACAACTCTAGTCCAACTTCCCTATATAAACTTTTGTTCATAAAATCTACAGATAGTTTAATTAAGAGTTCCGGGCAGAACAACGAACTCTGTGTTTCTGTCTTACTCCCTTTTTAATTATTCATCACTATCTTCTTCATTATCTGAAGCACTCTCGATATCTTCATTCACTCTATCCATAAAATCTTGTCTAATATCAATACGATCATCATTTTCAGGAGACTCTACAGATTCCATTTCTGCATCACCTTCTGTATGAATCGCATTGCCTGGTGTCTGATCATCGACTACCTCTTCTACATCTGCTGTTTCAGTAGTAGTAGATTGTTGCGCTTCATCTGCATTTTCCTCATTATCGTCTTCTTCGTTTACTTTAGCAACAGTAGAAACAAATTGACCATCTCCGAGTTTCATAAGGCGTACACCTTGTGCTGCACGTCCATTTTGAGAAATATCATGAACGTCAAGACGAATAATAACACCAGCGTTAGTTACAACCATTAAATCCTCTTCACCGGTTACAGTTGTGATACAAACGATGTTACCATTACGCTCGGTAATTGTCGCAGTTTTGATTCCTTTACCACCACGATTTGATAAACGATATTCGCTAACAGGTGTACGTTTACCGTAACCATTTTCAGTAACTACTAATACTTCATCTTCACTTTCTGAATCTGCAACATCAAGACCTACGACAGTATCCCCTTCACGTAGAGAAATACCTTTCACACCTGCTGCTGTACGGCCTAATGGGCGTAATGTAGATTCAGAGAATCTAATTAATGATGCATGTGCAGTTCCAATAAGAATATCTTCATTACCTGTTGTTAGACGTACTGCAATTAATTCATCATCTTCTTTAAAGTTAATTGCAATTTTACCGTTTTTGTTAATACGGGAGAAGTTACTTAATGATGAACGTTTAACGATACCTTGTTTTGTCGCAAATACGAGATAATCTTCTTCACTTTCAAGGTCTTTAACTGCAATCATCGTACTTATTGTTTCGTCATTTTCGAGTTCAATCGCATTAATAATAGGTATGCCTTTGGATTGACGTGACAACTCAGGAACTTCATAACCTTTGAGTTTATATACACGACCTTTATTCGTAAAGAACAGAACATGATCATGTGTACTCATTGTTACCAATTGACTAACGAAGTCCTCATCCAACGTGTTCATACCTTGTATGCCACGACCACCACGATTTTGAGAACGATATGTAGATACTGGTAAACGTTTAATATAGTTATTATGACTTAATGTAATAACAATTTGTTCTTCAGGGATTAAGTCTTCATCTTCAAGATCTTCTAGACCACCTAATTGAATTTCAGTGCGACGTTCATCGCCGAAACGTTCTTTAATTTCAGTCAATTCATCACGAACTAATTGTAATAGTACTTCTTCATCAGCTAAAATCTCTTCTAACTCTTTAATATATTCTAGAAGTTCATTATACTCAGATTCTATTTTATCTCTTTCTAATCCAGTTAAACGTCTTAAACGCATATCTAAAATTGCTTGAGCTTGACGTTCAGTAAGTTTAAAACGCTCTTGTAAACTTGCCATCGCAATTTTATCAGTGTCCGATTCACGAATTGTTGTGATAATTTCATCAATATGATCTAGTGCTATTCGTAAACCTTCTAGAATATGTGCACGGTCTCTTGCTTTTTTAAGATTATATTCAGTACGTCGTCTAACCACTGTTTTTTGGTGTTCTAAGTAATGAATAAGTGCTTCTTTTAAATTGATTAGTTTAGGTCTACCATTCACTAAAGCAATCATATTTACACCAAATGATGTTTGTAATGGCGTTTGTTTATATAAATTATTTAAAATAACACTCGCATTTGCATCTTTACGTACATCAATAACTACTCTTACACCTGTACGCAAACTTGTTTCATCACGTAAATCTGTAATACCGTCGATTTTCTTATCTCTAACTAACTCTGCGATTTTTTCAATCATACGCGCTTTATTGACTTGGAAAGGTATTTCCGTTACGACAATACGTTGACGGCCACCACCACGTTCTTCTATTTCAGCACGAGAACGCATTTGAATTGACCCACGACCTGTTTCATAAGCTCGACGAATACCACTTTTTCCTAGTACTAAACCGGCTGTAGGAAAATCAGGACCTTGGATGTCTTCCATCAGCTCATTAATTGTGATGTCTGGATTCTTACTTAAACTGAGCACACCATCAATAACTTCAGTTAAATTGTGGGGAGGAATATTTGTAGCCATACCTACGGCAATTCCTGCCGCACCATTTACTAGTAAGTTAGGGAAACGTGCAGGTAAGACTGACGGCTCTCTTTCATTACCATCATAGTTGTCAATAAAATCAATTGTGTCTTTGTTGATATCACGTAAAAGTTCTAATGTTATTTTAGTCATACGTGCTTCGGTATAACGCATTGCGGCTGCACCGTCACCATCCATAGAGCCAAAGTTACCTTGACCATCTACAAGTGGATAACGATAACTAAAGTCTTGGGCCATTCTTACCATTGCTTCATAAATTGAAGAATCACCATGAGGGTGATATTTACCCATGACATCCCCGACTATACGTGCAGATTTCTTATAAGGTTTATCGGGCGTCATACCTTGTTCATTTAAACCATAAAGAATACGACGATGTACTGGCTTTAATCCGTCTCTAACATCAGGTAATGCACGAGAAACGATAACACTCATAGCATAGTCTAAGAATGATTCACGCATTTCACTGGTTATATTTCGTTCATTAATTCTTGATTGAGGTAATTCAGCCATCAAGAGATCCTCCTTCAAAAGTTCAGTTCATAGTGTCTAGAAATCTAGGTTGGCATAAACTGCATTGTCTTCGATAAATTGTCTGCGATTTTCTACTACATCGCCCATTAACATTTCAAATGTTTGGTCTGCATCAATTGCATCTTCAAGTCTCACTTGCAACATAGAGCGATGTTCAGGATTCATAGTCGTTTCCCATAATTGGTCTGCGTTCATTTCACCAAGACCTTTGTAACGTGCAATTGACCATTTTGGTGACGGGTTTAATTCTTGTTTCAACTTGTCTAGTTCTCTATCGTTAAATACATAATATTTTTGTTTTCCTTGTGTTAGTTTATATAAAGGCGGCTGAGCAATATAAACATAGCCCGCTTCAATTAAAGGTCTCATGAAACGATAGAAGAATGTAAGTAATAACGTACGTATATGTGCACCATCAACATCGGCATCAGTCATGATTACGATTTTATGATAACGTGCTTTTGATATATCGAATTCTCCTCCAATACCCGTACCAAATGCAGTAATCATTTGACGAATTTCGTTATTGTTTAAGATACGATCTAAACGTGCTTTTTCCACATTCAAAATTTTACCTCTTAAAGGTAAAATGGCTTGTGTTCTTGAATCACGACCAGATTTAGTAGACCCCCCGGCAGAGTCACCTTCTACCAAGAAAATTTCACTTTCTTCAGGGTTCTTACTAGAACAATCTGCCAATTTACCTGGTAAGCTTGAAACGTCTAATGCTGATTTACGACGCGTAACTTCACGTGCTTTTTTGGCAGCCACACGTGCGCGTGAAGCCATAATACCCTTTTCAACAATAATGCGTCCTACAGATGGATTCTCATATAAGAAACGTTCAAAGTGTTCAGAAAATAATCTATCAACAACTTGACGTACTTCAGAGTTTCCTAATTTTGTTTTAGTTTGTCCTTCAAACTGAGGATCGCCATGTTTAATTGATACGACTGCTGTTAAACCTTCCCGTGTATCTTCACCTGAAAGTCTATCTTTATCCTCTTTAATAATCTTACTTTGCGTACCATAGCTATTTAAAACGCGTGTTAAAGCACGTTTAAAGCCATCTTCATGCGTACCACCCTCGTATGTATGAATATTATTCGCATACGTTAATAAGTTGGTTGCATATCCACTGTTATATTGAAGTGCAATTTCTACTTCAATATCATCTTTTGACTGATGGATATATATAGGTTCATCGTGAAGAGGTTCTTTATTTTCATTTAATAAATCTACATAGGATTTAATCCCGCCTTCATAATGATATGAGTCTTCTCTAACTTCCTCTTCTCTTTCATCTTTTAAAGTAATTTGAATACCTTTATTTAAGAAAGCAAGCTCACGTATACGCTTTTGAAGTGTTTCATAGTTATAAACTGTTGTCTCTGTAAAGATTTCTTTATCGGCTTTGAATCGAATAGCTGTACCTGTTTTATCTGTATCGCCAATTTCTTTAAGATCAAATTGTGGCACACCTTGTTTATAGGCTTGATGATAAATCGTGCCATTACGATGTACATAAACTTCAAGATCTTGTGAGAGTGCATTAACAACTGAAGATCCAACACCGTGAAGACCGCCAGATACTTTGTATCCGCCACCTCCGAATTTACCTCCAGCGTGAAGTACAGTTAAGATAACTTCGACAGCAGGGCGTCCCATCTTTTCTTGAATATCAACAGGAATACCACGGCCATTGTCAGTAACTTTAATCCAATTGTCTTTCTCAATTACAACTTCAATATGACTAGCATAACCTGCTAATGCCTCGTCAATACTATTATCAACAATTTCCCATACTAAATGGTGCAACCCTCTTTCTGAAGTTGAACCAATATACATACCCGGTCTTTTACGAACCGCTTCGAGACCTTCTAAAACTTGTATCTGTCCAGCACCATAATTATCTGTGTTGTTTACATCTGACAATGTATTCACCATCACTTTCTCGTTACTTTAGTATTTCACCTTGACTAATACGGTATAACTTAGCGTTATTCATTATTTCATGATCTATTCCTTCAACTGACGTAGTTGTCACAAATGTTTGTACTTTATGTTGAATCGTACTTAACAAATGTGTTTGACGTGAGTCATCAAGCTCACTCAAGACATCATCTAAAAGTAAGATTGGATATTCTCCTACTTCAATATTCATTAATTCAATTTCTGCCAACTTAATTGACAGCGCAGTTGTACGTTGCTGACCTTGTGAACCATACGTTTGAGCATCCATGCCATTTACATTGAAACTTAAGTCATCACGATGTGGGCCATAGAGACATACGCCTCGTTCTTTTTCTCTTTGTAAATTGTCATTTAACAATGCTAATACTTCTTCAATTAACTCAGATTGATTGGCTTCATAATTACTTAACTTCAAACTTGGAACATAATCGAGTGTCAGTGTCTCTTGATCATTTGTGATACCTGCATGAATGGGTTGTGCAAGTGTTTCTAATTCCTTTATAAAGTGCTCTCGACGTAACGTAACCTTCAGTGCATATTCAACAAATTGTTGGTTTAAGACTTCTAACATTGTTGTATCTGTCTTCTGCCCAATTTGTAACTGTTTAAGGTAATTGTTCTTTTGCTTTAGAATACGCTGATATTGAGCTAAATCATTCAAATAGACAGCAGATATTTGTCCTAACTCCATATCTATGAATCGTCGACGTATTTGTGGTGAACCTTTAACGATATTTAAATCTTCAGGTGCAAATAAGACGACATTTAAATGTCCAATATATTGAGTTAGTCTGCTTTGCTCAAGATGATTTACTTTAACTTGCTTACCTTTTTTAGTTATAAACATCGTAAGCGGCATCGTACCATGTCTATAACTTAGCTCACCCTCTATTTTAGCATAATCAGACTTGAAACGTATGAGTTCCTTATCATTTGACGTACGATGACTTTTAGCAAGCGCTAAGGTATAAATTGATTCAAGTAAATTTGTCTTTCCTTGTGCGTTCTCACCAATAAGGATATTCACTTCGGGATGACAATCTAATGTCACCTGTTCATAGTTACGATAATTCTCTAATTGGAGTGTATTAAGTTTCATTGTTCACCTTGATGGATGATTAAAAAGGAACCCATATCTTCAGGGATATCTGTAATATCAATGCGGTCGTTGTGTTCTAATTTTTTGCCACGTCTTGTTTCACGTTGTCCATTAATTAAAACCTCAAAATCCTGTAGAAACCATTTAGCTTGTCCACCTGATTCTATGATTCCTTCAGTTTTAAGAAATTGACCTAAAGTGATATTTCCTTCTACAACAACTTCTTGAACCAAAATTTCTCACTCCGTTTCTATATGTGTCATTAATATATTATACCGTTTTTTACTTTGAATTTCATTTAAAATAAAGAATGAAATCGTTTACTTTGATATATATTTTATTTTATCAAAAGCTACTACAAATTTTATAATTTACTTACAATCATTTTAGAAACTTACCTGAATTTTAAATTTAAAGGGGTTTTAGGACACTTTTCCACAAGGGTAATAAATACTCAAATATAATTTATTATTGCTATGAAAAGCGCTCAGTACATTTAAAATTAATTCTACATTCACGATAATTATCTCATTCGTCTATTTTAAGCTTTGAATGTTTGAAATGAGATTTGATATCAATATAAAAAAGCCTATGCAACAAATGCACAGGCTCCTTTGTATAAGAGATTTAGCAATCTAATCCGATCGTAACTTTAATTTTTATTAATATGTTCTAATAGGCAGAATTAATTGCGTTACAGAATCATCATCTTTTGGTTTTAAGATAAATGGTTTCATTGTACCAAAGAATTCTACTTCTACTTCATCATTATCAATGGCTTTTAAAGCATCCATCATGTATTTTGAGTTGAAAGAAATTTTCAAGTTTCCGCCTTCTACATCATTAGCGTTAACTTCTTCTTTAACAGTACCAATTTCAGGAGAAGTAGATGAAAGTTCAACTAATTCATTACCTGTACTTAATTTAATAACATTATTTCCACCTTCACGTGCTAATAAAGATGCACGATCAATTGCATGATAGAAGTCTCCATTGTTAATTCCTAATTTAATCTCATAATTTTCTGGGAATAAACGTGTCGTATCTGGATAATGACCTTCAAGTAAACGTGAGATGAAATTAATATTCCCCACTCTGAATAACACTTGGTTAGAAGCAAAGAAAATATCAATATCTTCGTCGCTGTCACTCATAATTTTGTTTAATTCAGATAAAGCTTTACCAGGAATGATGACATTTTTATTTTCTGATTCATCTTCTAACTGTAACTTTCTTACAGCTAAGCGGTGTGAATCTGTTGCTGTGCATATTAATTCATTATCTTGTATAAGCCAGTTTACACCAGTAAGTACTGGTCGTGTTTCTGAGGTGGACACTGCAAAATTAGTTTGTGCAATGATATTTTTTAGTACCTTAACTGACAATTGAATAGCGTCATCTCGTGATACCTCAGGTAATAATGGGTATTGATCAGGATCTAAGCCACTTAAGTTAAATTCTGAATGACCTGATGTGATTAACGTTTGGAATTGTTCATTAGTTGATAATTTAACTTCTTTTCCAGGAAGTTTTTTAATAATATCAACGAAGAAACGACCAGGAAGTACAACTGATCCTGTTTCTGTAATTTCAACAATTTCTTCACCATCAACTTGTTTTGGAATAGTGATTTCTATTGATATTTCTGAATCTGACCCAGTTAAAATGACTTCATTTTCTTTAGCATCAATTTTGATACCTGTTAAAATCGGTAAAGTTGTTCTAGGTGAGATAGCCTTTAATGTGTCGTTAAGTTGATTAATAAAATAATCTCTTTTAATTGTGAATTCCATCATTAAATTTAAACTCCTTCCAATCGTTTATATATAATTATATAGGTTTTAAATTCATAGTAATAGTAGTAGGCACTGTGGATTGGTGGATAAGTCTAAAAAACTTACGAATAGCACAGTTATACACATGTGGATAAACTGTGTATGTTGTGTATTATTTTTTCACATTATCCACAATTGCTATTGTTATTCAGAGGGACAACTCCCCATCTTTTTAAGTGTTTAGGAATTGATTTACATAGTAATTATTCCCTAAAAGACAGTTTACAATCTGCTAATTTTCAATTTATTCAATATGGATTTATTTCCCATTACTGATTTCTAATTTCTTTTTCTAAGTTTTCTACTTCTTGCTTAAATGTAGGATCAGACTTGATATCATTTGCAATCTTTTCATGGGCATGGATAACTGTTGTATGATCGCGACCTCCAAATTCTTCACCTATCTTAGGTAATGAAAAATCAGTTAATTCTCTAGATAGATACATAGCTATTTGTCGTGGGTAAGCAATTGACTTTGTACGTTTTTTGGCACTAAAATCTTCAATTCTTACACTATAATATTGACCAACTACCTTTTGGATATCTTGAATTGTAATCTTTTTAGACTTAGGTGACTGAATGATATCTTTTAACGCTTCTGCAGTGAGTTCGGTTGTAATAGGTTTTCCTTGTAATTTGGAGTACGCTAAAAGTCGAGTTAATGCGCCTTCAAGTTCACGAATATTTGATTGAATTTGGTTGGCGATGTAATTCAAAGCTTCTGGCGGAATATCAAGATTTTCTTCTTCAATTTTCTTTTGTAATATTGCCATTCTTGTTTCGTAATCAGGTGGCGTGATATCAACTATTAGTCCCCACTCAAAACGAGAGCGAAGACGGTCTTCCAGCTTAGCAATTTCTTTTGGTGGACGATCACTTGAAATAACTATTTGTTTATTATTTTGATGTAATTCATTAAAAGTATGGAAGAACTCTTCTTGCGTTTGTTCTTTATTTTGAATGAATTGAATATCATCAATTAATAAAACATCAATTTTACGATACTTTTCACGAAATGCTTCAGTTTCATTATCACGTATTGATTTAATAAATTCGTTTGTGAATTTCTCACTAGAAGTGTAAATGACTTTAGCATTAGGTTTGTTGCTAAGAACATGGTGCCCAATTGCATGCATTAAATGTGTTTTACCTAGACCTACGCCTCCATATATAAATAATGGATTATAAGCTTCTGCCGGTGCTTCTGCAACAGCTAAACTTGCAGCATGTGGGAAACGGTTACCAGGTCCAATGACAAATGTATCGAATGTATTGTGCATATTAAATTGTTCTTTTCCCCAAGTCTTATCATCTATAGAAGAATGTTGTACTTGGGGTTCTTGAACTTCTTGTGTATTTACATTGTTGTAGGATGCAAGTTCATCTTCTGAAATAAAATGTGGTTTCACTTCATAACCGATGACATCATAAATAATAGCCTGCATAATTTCTGAATATCGCTGATTAAGCCAACTCGCATTGAAAGGCAGACTTACTAATATAATGGCTTCGTCATTTTTAAGTGAGTAGAGTTGCGTATCTTTTATGAACGTTTGATAACTAGTGTTTGAAATTCTTTCCTGGGCAATTTCTAAAACTTTATCCCAAATTTCTTTCTCTGACATAAATAACTCCATCTTTCTTAAAATTTTAGACTTATACACAGAAATAACATAGGTGGATAAAAATAATCACAGCATGTTAATAATTATCCACAAGTTAATCACAATCAGTGGATAACTTAAACATAACTATGATTTATGCACACCATTTATGTATATAAATTTAATAAATAAATCCTTGTAAAATCATAATTTGAACGACTTATCCACATAATTATACTTTTTAACTCCAAGTGATGTCAAATGGCTGTGAATATGTTGTTAAATTTTGAATAACTGTGTGTATAGCGCATGTGTTATCCACAATTTTTGCGAGAAATTATGTGTATAAGTGGATAACTTCAAATAAGCGTCACAATTTCTTCTTTTTTACTTTGGGAAATAATTTATATGGATTGCATGAACTATGTATATGACAATTTATTATTAAAATTGGTGAAGAAAAAAATTGCTTATATTAAATCACAACAAGTCATTTTCAATCGTTATATTCGTAAATTCATCTTGCTTTATAGAAGGTATTTTGTTATATTGTAGTAGTTGCTTGAATTATGACTAGATAATAATAAGCTATAGAACAAATTTCTTAATAGCAGACACAATAAGAGAGCAATTGCTCAGATGAAGTATGTTAGTAATTGAAGCTAATAAATACTTCGTTAATTTATCTATTTATATGAACCAATTTCTAGGTAGGAAGTTGGAAATATTGGTAATTGAATTCAGATGGAGGTGTTTTGCATGGTAAAACGTACTTATCAACCAAATAAACGTAAACATAGTAAAGTTCATGGTTTCAGAAAACGCATGAGCACTAAAAATGGCCGCAAAGTTTTAGCGCGTCGTCGTCGTAAAGGCCGTAAAGTTTTATCTGCATAAGATCACTGAATCATCAGTGGTCTTTTTTTTGTTTAAATAATAAAATGATATTTAAGTATTGTTCTGATATCATTTTCAAAATAATATATACGTATGTTTTGTTAATAGATAATTGTTACTATTAAAATGAATAGATTAGAATAAGCGAGTGATGTTTAATGGAAAAAGCATATCGTATTAAGAGAAATTCAGACTTTCAAGCGATATACAAGAATGGGAAGTCTGTTGCAAATAGACAATTTGTTGTCTATACCTATAAAAATAGAGATTTAAAACATTTTCGCTTAGGAATAAGTGTCTCAAAAAAACTGGGCAACGCTGTTACAAGAAATAGAATTAAAAGAGCGATAAGAGAGAATTTTAAAGTGCATAAGCAAAATATTATCGCTAAAGATATTATAGTTATTGCGAGGCAACCAGCAAAAGATATGAATACACTGGAGATTCAAAGTAGTTTAGAGCATGTGCTTAAAATTGCAAAAGTGTTTAATAAAAAGATTAAGTAGGGCAGGGGACTTAGAGAAACCGAAGTCTAACGTTACACAAACCGAAGTCTTACATATGAATGTTGAACAGTTTATTAGCTTTTTTAAAAGAAACAAATTACAATGTTATAATGAATTTTTACATTAATAAGGAGGCGAGACTCTTATGGATTTTGATACGATTACAAGTATTTCAACACCGATGGGTGAAGGTGCTATTGGAATTGTGAGATTATCTGGGCCACAAGCTATTGAAATCGGAGATATCTTATATAAAGGTAAGAAAAAGTTATCTGAAGTTGAGACGCATACAATAAATTACGGTCATATTATTGATCCAGAAACAAATGAAACAGTTGAAGAAGTCATGGTGTCTGTATTACGTGCCCCTAAAACTTTCACACGAGAAGATATTATTGAGATAAATTGTCATGGTGGTATTTTAACAATTAATCGTATATTAGAGTTAACTATGACTTATGGTGCACGTATGGCAGAACCAGGTGAATATACAAAACGTGCATTTTTAAATGGTCGTATAGATTTATCTCAAGCAGAAGCGGTTATGGATTTTATACGTTCCAAAACTGATCGAGCTTCTAAGGTTGCGATGAATCAAATAGAAGGACGTTTAAGTGACTTAATCAAGAAACAACGTCAATCCATATTAGAGATACTCGCCCAAGTTGAAGTTAACATTGATTATCCAGAGTATGATGATGTAGAAGACGCAACGACGGACTTCTTACTAGAACAGTCTAAGCGTATTAAAGAAGAAATCAATCAGTTACTTGAAACAGGAGCACAAGGTAAAATAATGAGAGAAGGGTTATCTACAGTTATTGTAGGACGTCCTAATGTTGGGAAGTCTTCGATGCTAAATAACCTTATTCAAGATAATAAAGCAATTGTGACTGAGGTCGCTGGTACAACAAGAGACGTGTTAGAAGAATATGTCAATGTTAGAGGTGTCCCGTTACGACTTGTAGATACTGCGGGTATTAGGGATACTGAAGATATCGTAGAGAAGATTGGTGTAGAACGTTCTAGGAAAGCTTTAAGTGAAGCAGATTTAATTTTATTTGTGCTTAATAACAATGAACCTCTGACGGAAGATGATCAAACTTTATTCGAAGTCATTAAAAATGAGGATGTTATTGTAATCATTAATAAAACAGATTTAGAACAGCGATTAGATGTTAGCGAACTAAGAGAGATGATTGGTGATATGCCACTTATACAAACATCGATGCTTAAACAAGAAGGTATTGATGAATTAGAAATACAAATTAAAGATTTATTCTTTGGTGGCGAAGTACAAAATCAAGATATGACTTATGTATCTAATTCACGTCACATTTCATTGTTGAAACAAGCGAGACAATCAATTCAAGATGCGATTGATGCTGCTGAGTCTGGTATCCCAATGGATATGGTACAGATTGATTTAACACGTACTTGGGAAATTCTAGGAGAAATTATTGGAGAATCAGCGAGTGATGAATTAATAGATCAACTATTTAGTCAATTTTGTTTAGGAAAATAATGATATAAAAATATAAACAAGACGGTAAGACGTCTAAAATTCAAGATTTTATGACTTTTGGGAGGTAAAAGAGTGGTTCAAGAATATGATGTAGTAGTCATTGGTGCTGGTCACGCCGGTATTGAAGCAGGTCTAGCTTCAGCTCGCCGGGGTGCTAAAACACTGATGTTAACAATTAATTTAGATAATATTGCTTTCATGCCATGTAATCCATCTGTAGGTGGTCCTGCGAAAGGAATCGTTGTACGTGAAATAGACGCTTTAGGTGGACAAATGGCAAAAACTATTGATAAAACTCACATTCAAATGCGTATGCTTAATACAGGTAAAGGTCCAGCTGTTAGAGCTTTACGTGCTCAAGCAGATAAAGTATTATATCAACAAGAAATGAAGCGTGTACTTGAGAATGAGGATAATTTAGACATCATGCAAGGTATGGTTGATGAACTCATTATAGAAGATAATGAAGTTAAAGGTGTTCGTACTAATATTGGTACAGAATATCGTTCTAAAGCTGTCATTATTACAACAGGTACATTCTTACGTGGAGAAATTATACTAGGAAACTTAAAATATTCTAGTGGCCCTAACCATCAATTACCATCTGTAACTCTAGCGGATAATTTAAGAAAATTAGGATTTGATATCGTTAGATTTAAAACGGGTACACCACCACGTGTAAATGCGAGAACCATCGATTATTCTAAAACTGAAATCCAACCAGGTGATGATATAGGTCGAGCGTTTAGTTTTGAAACAACCGAATTTATTTTAGATCAATTACCTTGTTGGTTAACTTATACAAATGGAGATACACATCAAGTCATTGATGATAACTTACATTTATCTGCTATGTATTCCGGTATGATTAAAGGTACAGGTCCTAGATATTGTCCATCAATTGAGGATAAATTTGTCCGCTTTAACGATAAACCAAGACATCAACTTTTCTTAGAACCTGAAGGACGTAATACGAATGAGGTATACGTGCAAGGATTATCTACTAGTTTACCTGAACATGTTCAACGTCAAATGTTAGAAACCATTCCAGGTCTTGAAAAAGCAGATATGATGCGTGCGGGTTATGCTATTGAATATGATGCAATCGTGCCTACTCAATTATGGCCAACGTTAGAAACAAAAGCGATTAAAAACTTGTATACTGCAGGTCAGATTAATGGAACATCAGGATATGAAGAAGCAGCGGGACAAGGAATCATGGCAGGTATTAACGCTGCTGGTAATGTTTTAGGTACAGGTGAAAAAATACTCAGCCGTTCAGACGCATATATTGGTGTACTTATAGATGATTTAGTCACTAAGGGTACAAATGAACCGTATCGATTATTAACTTCACGTGCGGAATATCGATTATTACTACGTCATGATAATGCTGATTTACGTCTTACTGATATGGGGTATGAATTAGGTTTAATATCAGAAGAACGCTATGCAAGATTTAATGAAAAGCGTCAACAAATCAAAGATGAAATACAACGACTTACCGATGTACGTATTAAACCAAATGAACATACGCAAGCAATTATTGAAGCTAAGGGTGGTTCAAGATTAAAAGATGGCATATTAGCGATTGATTTATTACGTCGTCCCGAAATGAACTACGAAACAATTTTAGAAATCTTAGAAGAATCACATCAACTTCCTGAAGCGGTTGAGGAACAAGTTGAAATTCAAACAAAATATGAAGGTTATATCAATAAATCTTTACAACAAGTAGAAAAAGTTAAAAGAATGGAAGCGAAAAAAATTCCTGAGGATTTAGATTATAGCAAGGTAGATAGTTTAGCATCTGAAGCACGCGAAAAGTTAGCTGAAGTTAAACCATTAAATATTGCACAGGCTTCACGAATTTCAGGTGTGAATCCAGCAGATATCTCAATTCTACTTGTTTATTTAGAACAAGGTAAACTTCAAAGGGTGAAACAATAATGAGTATTGAATGGTTATCAGAGAAATTAAGCGAGCAAGGCATAGAACTATCTAATACGCAAAAAGAGCAATTTCAAAAATATTATAAATTACTTGTTGAATGGAACAAAAAAATGAATTTGACAAGTATTACTGATGAACATGATGTTTATTTAAAACATTTCTATGATTCAATAGCGCCTAGTTTCTATTATGATTTTAACGGTCAATTAAGTCTTTGTGATATCGGTGCTGGTGCAGGTTTTCCAAGTATACCTTTAAAGATAGTATACCCTGAATTGAAAGTAACGATTGTAGATTCTCTAAATAAAAGAATACAATTTCTAAATCATTTAGCTGCAGAACTAGGTCTTGAAGATGTTAGTTTTGTGCATGATCGAGCAGAAACATATGGCAAGGGTGTCTACAGGGAGTCTTATGATATTGTTACAGCTCGTGCAGTAGCGAGATTGACTGTCTTAAGTGAGTTGTGCTTACCTTTAGTAAATAAAGGTGGACAGTTCCTTGCACTTAAATCATCAAAAGGTAAAGAAGAATTGCAAGAAGCGACGTTTGCTATTAACATTTTAGGTGGTAATGTGAAAGAGACTTATACTTTTGAATTACCTGAAAATGCCGGTGAGCGACAAATGATTATTATTGATAAACGTAGACAGACATCAAAAAAATACCCAAGAAAACCAGGTACGCCAAACAAATCTCCATTAGTTGAAAGTTAAGACATCATAGTATGATAAATAATTGAGAGGGAGAGAATGGATAATGAAGAAACCTTTTTCAAAATTATTTGGTTTAAAAAATAAAGATGACATCATTGGTTATACTGAAGAAGAACGTAATAATAATGTAGAATCCATTCATATTGAACGTATCGTACCCAATCGTTATCAACCTAGACAAGTATTTGAGCCAAATAAGATTAAAGAATTAGCAGAGTCTATTGAAGAGCATGGATTATTACAGCCTATAGTTGTACGTCCAATTGAAGAAGATATGTTCGAAATTATAGCCGGCGAACGACGATTTCGAGCATTACAGTCGTTGCATAAACCTCAAGTAGATGTCATTGTTCGAGATATGGATGATGAAGAAACAGCGGTAGTTGCATTGATTGAAAATATTCAACGTGAAAACTTATCTGTCGTCGAAGAAGCGGAAGCTTATAAAAAGTTACTTGAAATCGGGGGAACGACTCAAAATGAATTAGCAAAAAGTCTAGGCAAGAGCCAAAGCTTCATTGCTAATAAACTTAGATTATTGAAGTTAGCACCCAATGTGATTAAGAGATTACGTGAAGGTAAGATTACAGAAAGACATGCACGAGCGGTATTAGTATTACCTGATGAAACACAAGAAGAATTAATCGAGCAAGTTATTAGTCAGAAGTTGAATGTGAAACAAACTGAGGATAGAGTACGTCAGAAAACTGGACCAGAGAAAGTAAAAGCGCAGACTTTCCAATTTTCTCAAGATGTAACACAAGCAAAAGAAGAACTAGGTAAGAGTATTGAAACGATAGAAAAATCAGGTATACGCGTTGAACAAAAAGATAAAGAACATGAAGATTATTATGAAATTAAAATAAAGATATATAAGAAATAATTATAAGAGTCTGGTACATATTTTGATGATGTATTAGGCTCTTTTTATCGTATTACAGTGCATTATCTTTAATAGTATAACGGTGAAAATTCTGTGCAATAAAATATCCAAATAGCAAATATCAACATTAATAATCATATTAAATGTACCTAATAACATCTTAACCATAGCAAAGAAAACTTGTATTGCGTCACTCAATGAAAGAGCGGTTATATTAGATAAACGTATAATATTTTAAATGATGAAAAAGTGACTTTAAAATGTTTTACGTGAAACAAAAATTATCATTATTTAGAAAATTAGGTGATTTAAACAATATATTTACAACAATTGATTTACGCTATAAACTAAAAGTAAACGATACGTTTCGTTTAATAAATATGGATGAGAAGGGTTATTGTGTTTGGTATATCAATTTCTAGTGCTATACTACATTTCGTTATCGGAGGATTTGCTGTTGCACTTGCATCAATTATGGCTGATAAAGTAGGAGGAAAATTAGGTGGTATTATTGCCACTATGCCGGCAGTCTACCTTGCAGCTATTATAGCGTTAGCTATAGACCATAAAGGACAGCAACTTATTCAAATGTCAATTCATTTAAGTACAGGAGCAATTGTTGGGATTGTCTCATGTATTGTAACTGTGTTCTTTACTTCAATTTTTATTGGTAAGAAAAATTATAGAAGTGGAACAGTATTTGCAATTCTTTGCTGGTTTGTGATTTCTGTTGCGATTTTCTTAGTCAGACATATTTAAATTGGAGGATTAAAAATGAAGTTAGCAATTATTAAATTTTCAGTTGGTGGTTTAGCTGTTTTAATTAGTTATATTGTTTCTGTCGTGCTTCCATGGAAGGAATTTGGAGGTATATTTGCAACCTTTCCCGCAGTGTTTTTAGTTTCAATGTGTATTACTGGTATGCAATTTGGCAATGAGGTAGCTATGCATGTGAGCAGAGGTGCAGTCTTCGGTATGATAGGAGTTTTATGTAGTATACTAGCAACCTGGGGATTACTACAAGCTACACATATGTGGCTATTGAGTATTATTGGTGGTTTTGTAGCTTGGTTTGTAAGTGCATTGATTATTTTTGAAATTGTGGAATTCATAGCACATAAAAGAAGGGATAAACATGGCTGGAAGACCAAAAGATCCAACAATCAATAAAAAAATTTATACTGAGATTCAACGTTTATTGGAAACGACTCATTTTAGAGATATTACTATAGATCAAATTTCTGAGAATACTGGTATTTCTAAAGCAACTATTTATAGACGTTGGAAGGATAAATCTTCAATTATCATGTCCGCGTTTATTGAACAATCTCAATATATTGCGATTCATAATCAAGATAATTTATATGATGATTTATTCCAGTTTTTAGTAAAAATAAAAGATATCTATAAAACAAAACTAGGTAGTGCTGTGATTGAAATATTAATTAGTCATCAACAAATGGAAGCTAGAGAAACTTTTATGACTAATTACTTTAATCATAATCGCAAAGTTTTAAAAGAGATTGTTCGTAAGCACATACAAGAGGAAGAACAAGATTTGTTTATTGATTTAATCTTCTCACCCATCTATTTTAATATATTAATTAAACCTGAAACTCTGGATGAAAATTACATTAAAAAGATGTTGAATCAAGTTTTACGTATATATCATTGATATGAAAAACGCTCCTTTCGAGGAGCGTTTTTTGTTTTTCATGTAACAGGTTAGCCTAAGGTCAGTCTATTAAAACCTTTAACCATACTATGTCAAAGCATTTTGACAATGATAAAGGTGACATCGCAAAAACTATTTGATAGCTTTTATAGAGAAAACCTGATTTGATTTAATAATAATATTAAATGATTTCAAATCATAATTAAGGAGTTTAACGTAATGAATGTTAGCAATCAAATCAAAAAATTTAGAGAAAGAGATGGGTATTCACAAGAATTTTTGGCTGAGAAAATGTTTGTTTCAAGACAAACCATTTCAAATTGGGAAAATGATAAAAGTTATCCGGATATTCATAATTTACTTATTATGTGTCAACTCTTCAAGGTATCTCTAGACGAACTAGTGGAGGATGATTTGAAAAACGTGCAAATCAAAAATATTAAAAAAGAATTAGACTTTTGGACATGGATGATGATAATTCCAATGGTATTAGGAAGTGTTCTCATAGGTCCTATGATTCATTACTTTCATTGGTTAGGAATAGGAATAACATATTTAGTATTTTTAATAGGTATCATTGCTTCTACAAAATTAGAAAAAATTAAAATCAAAAATGATATTGAAACATACGACAGGATATTAGCATTTATTAATGGTAAAGATCCTAAAGAGGTGCAGAAAAGTAAGTTTAGAGATATATGGACATCCTCAATTTCTTTTATTTTCTTTGTTGGTGTGATCATCGGTATAAGTTACTTAAGTATCATTTTAACTGATTACTTTTTATAAAAACAAAACGAGAATAGACTGGATGCCTATTGAATTTGACACCCAGCCTACTCTAAGAATGATTATTTATTATTTTGTCCACTCATAATAATAATGGGAAATATGAAACAACATATAATACAAACCATTATGATTAATGTTTTTATAAATATTTCCTTACCTAGTTTTTATTGCATTTAATAGTCAGCGTTTAGCCATTCATTCCACCTATCATACCTGATCCTATTAATATGATGAGTGCAACGATTCCTAATATCACAGATGCTTTTTTAGATAAACGACTTGTTGAGTAATAAACAACACCTGTTAAAAAGGCTTTTAAAAGATTAGTTAAACTGAAAGCCATGAGTGTTTTATTATCCTTTGAAAAAATGTTTAAGCTATCAAGCTTATAGTCTGTTATCTTTAGTCCAAAAACTATTTGAATTAAAGAAATAATAGTTGTAAATCCTAAAATAATGATTGAATAAGAGAGTGCTGCTGAGAATAAACTGCTCGCTTTGGCGTCAGATTTAAATATTTTAGAAATAATTAGAAAGATTAAAAATACTACAACAACACTAAAGATTGTTCCTATGAAAGCGCCTATAGTTGTAGACATACGAAACATATTTTCATCCATTTGGCTATTAGCTATCGATTGGTTATCTAATAGTTCATTACTAGTATTATATGTGATGAAAGCGCTAATAATAGCTAATACTATCACTATGATTGATTTAAGTATCCATTTTGGCTGATGTCTTAGTTTGTTAAAATGATTAACAAATGGAATACTTGAGTTTTGAATATCATTTTCTTTTAATTCCTGTGTACTCATGTAATATATCTCCTTTACTTATTAAGGTTAGTTTGATGGTAACATTTTATTACATAATATAAAATGCAAAATCCTTAAATTTAATTAAATATAGTTACTAATACTAATTTAAAGACAAAATGATTGATAATATATTAAAAATTATAAGATTTAGTAATTTTTTTACATATAAAAGATTAATAATTTTACAAATGTGTTATCATTTCCTTGTGAATCTATTACACAAGGAGAATATATATGAATAAGAAACTATTGTGGAGCATCATTGGTATTGTAATTATTGTCGTATTAATCATTGCTGCTTTTATATTAAAACAAGTTAATGGTTCAGGTAGTAAAGATAGTAATGCTTACGATACATATACAGTAAGAAAAGAAACACCTATTAGTTTAGAAGGTAAAGCGTCTCCAGAATCTGTGAAAACTTATAACAATAATCAATCTGTGGGTAACTTCTTAAGTGTTTCAGTACAAGATGGTCAAACAGTTAAACAAGGTGAACGTATCATCAATTATGATACAAATGGGAATAAACGCCAACAACTATTGAACAAAGTGAATCAAGCACAATCTCAAGTTAATGATGATTATCAAAAAGTAAATCAAAGTCCTAACAATCATCAATTACAAGTTAAATTGACTCAAGATCAAAGTGCTTTAAATGAAGCTCAGCAGTCATTGTCACAATATGACAGACAACTCAATGACAGCATGAATGCATCATTTGATGGTAAAATTAACATTAAAAATGATTCAGATGTAGGCGAAGGGCAACCTATTTTGCAATTAATTTCTTCAAATCCTCAAATTAACGCAACTATCACAGAGTTTGATATTAATAAAATTAAAGAAGGCGATGAAGTAAATGTCACTGTAAATAGCACAGGTAAAAAAGGAAAAGGAAAAATTCTTAAAATAGATGAACTTCCTACAAGCTATGATACAAGTGACGATAGTACAGCATCATCGGCACAAGCAGGGGCACAAGGTGATAGTGAAGAAGGAACTGAAATGACGACATCTAATCCTACAATTAATCAGCCAACAGGTGGTAAAAGTGGCGAAACATCAAAATATAAAGTTATCATTGGTGATTTAGATATACCCGTGAGATCAGGCTTCTCTATGGATGCTAAAATCCCTCTTAAAACTAAAAAGCTACCAAATAACGTGTTAACAAAAGATAATAACGTATTTGTCGTTGATAAAAATAATAAAGTTCACAAACGTGAAATTAAAATTGAACGTAATAATGGTGAAATCATTGTGAAAAAAGGATTGAAATCTGGCGATAAAGTCCTTAAAAGTCCAAAAGGTAATTTAAATGATGGAGAAAAAGTAGAGGTGTCATCATGATTGAATTGAGAAAAATCAATCGACACTTTAAAAATGGAAATGAATCAAATCATATTTTGAAAGACATAGATATTCATATTGATGAAGGTGAATTTATTGCTATCATGGGTCCGTCTGGTTCAGGTAAAAGTACGTTAATTAATATCTTGGGATTTATTGATCGTGGATATGAAGGAGAATACTTTTTTAACAATGAGAATTATCAAAAAAGCTCAGATAATAAGCTCGCAGAAATTCGAAATCATACTGTAGGTTTCGTCTTTCAGAATTTTAAATTGATTCAAAATAACACTATTTTAGAAAATGTAAGTATTCCGCTAATTTATAATGGTTTGAGTAATAAAGCGAGAAAAAGCAAAGTTTTAGACGGACTTCATGACGTCGGTCTCAAAGGTAAAGAGAATCTCTTACCAAATAAATTGTCAGGAGGGCAGCAACAACGTGTAGCTATTGCCCGGGCAATTATTAATGACCCTAAGTTTATTATTGCCGATGAACCTACTGGCGCTCTTGATTCGAAGACATCTCAAGATATTATGGAGCTTTTCGTAAAACTGAACAAAGAACAGAATACAACTATTATTATGGTAACGCATGATCGTGAAGTGGCGGAAAAAGCTGATCGTATTATCCATATTTTGGATGGGCGTGTGCAAGAGGAAGAGGTGTTGACACGTGAATAACTTTTCAAATGTCATATCAGTTGCTATTCGTTCCATTTTAAAAAACAAACGACGTAATATCTTTACGATGATTGGAATAATTATTGGTATTGCATCAGTAATTACTATCATGTCGTTGGGGAACGGTTTTAAGAAGTCAACGACTGAGCAATTCAATGATGCTGGTGCTGGTAAAAATCAAGCTTCAATTTCTTACATGACAGAAAATATGGAAGCGCCTAAAAATAATCCATTTAAGCAAGAGGATATGAGTGTTGTTGAACAGGTTAATGGTGTTAAGAGTGCTAAAGTAAAAGAGGATAAGGATAGCACATATTCAGTCAAAATTACGAATACACATGGCAGTAGTGATGCTAGTTTAAAAAAGGTTGATAAACTGACAGATGTAGATGAAGGAAAAGGATTTACGAATGATGATAATGAAGTGCTAGAAAAAGTAGCCGTTATAGATAAAAAAATTGCTAAAAAAGTATTCAATAATCAGGCAATGGGTCAATCTATTTATATAAATGGAGAAGGGTTTAAAGTCGTAGGCGTCTCTGAAAGCTCAGAAGTCGATGAAAGTGGGATGCCTATTGAGTCATTAATTCAAATACCTTCAAAAACATTTAATAAATATATGGGCAATTTGACACAAGGTATGCCTCAATTATTAGTTACAGTTGAAAAAGGTTCAGATAAGAAAGACGTAGGTAAAAAGGTCGAAAAAGTGTTGAATAAAAAAGGAACTGGCGTATCTGAAGGTCAATATAGTTATGAAGATAATGAAGCGGTGATGAAAACGATAGGTTCAGTCTTAGACACGATTACTTACTTTGTCGCAGCTGTTGCGGGAATATCACTCTTTATTGCAGGTATTGGTGTGATGAATGTCATGTATATTTCAGTCACTGAACGAACAGAAGAGATTGCAATTCGTCGTGCATTTGGCGCTAAAGGTCGAGATATTGAAATACAATTCTTAGTAGAAAGTGTTGTGTTATGTCTCATAGGTGGTATCATCGGATTAATTCTAGGTATTATTATTGCTACATTGATTGATCTCGTGACACCTGAAATGGTTAAGAGTTCCGTCAGTCTAGGTTCCGTCATCCTAGCTGTAGGTGTATCAACATTGATAGGCATCATTTTCGGTTGGATACCTGCACGTTCAGCTTCTAAAAAAGAATTAATTGATATTATTAAATAATCTATAGCATAGAATGATTTATCGTAAGGTACTATATGGTCGAAATTCTTGTTAACACAGCTATTAGTGTTTATATTGTTGCATTATATACTCAATGGTTAAGTACACGCGATAATTTGAAAGCATAGTAGTTATTAGCCTTTATCACCTATACCCCCTCACTGTTACAAGTAGAGGGGGTTAATATATATGTGAATACTTATTTCTGACTATCTATCAATCAGTTGAAGAATGTAAAAAATTTTTTCATGAATTGAATAAAAAATATAAAAAGCAGTATATGTATTAACTAAAATTATCACGATCTTTAATTAATTTATAATATGAATTTAAAATATGGATATGGAAATATAAAGTGTTTCAACATTATATGCGTAATTAATTATTAGAAAATATTGATGTAGATTAAATTTTTATAGAAGAGTATTTATAATTATTTGCAGGAAAAATAAAAAGGTTAATGTAGTTAGCTTACTATCAGCGCACGAATAGTGGTTGATCAATAGAAAAAATTATAGATGCAAAGTAAACCATCCGTTTGTACGGGTGGTTTTGATTTTGTAAGGTAAAAACTCATTATTGCAGGATATACAAGAGTATTGTCTATCGAGCGAAATATAGAAAGGTAATTTGAAAATTTGAGATGATATATAACTTTAAACATTGAGTAGACTCAACTCAAAAAGTAAGATTAGTTATTAAAAATGTTTCGCATGCTACTTTTTTCATTTAATGATACTTGAATTGTTATTAATAAATAAGATTATTTTATCAATTTTAATTGTGATTAATGCGATAAAATAGATAAATATAATCGAAAATAATGTATTAGATTATTTTAAATGCTGTAATAGAATCAATAAAATGTTTTAAAAACTAAAAAGTTAACAAAAATTTAACCAAATTAGTTAAAAAAATTAATAACTTTTATGTTATTTTGAATTTAGCAGTTATTTTTTCATTCTTTATAAGGGAAAAATCTTATAGAGGTGATTTCTTTGACAAATAATAATAGAATAAAAAGATTTAGCATTAGAAAATACGCAGTGGGAGTAGTATCAATTATTACAGGTGTAACAATTTTCATCGGAGGGCAACAAGCTCAAGCAGCTGAAACTTCAGTGCAACATGCGGATGCACACCCAGAAGACTCGCAAACAACACAACAATTAAAAAATGATAAGGTAGAAGAAACGTTAAAAGCTTCAAAACAAGGTAATGCTGATAGTCAACAAGTACAAACAATTGATCAATCTAAAACAAATCAAAACAACCAACATTCTGTAGCTGAAAGTGCACAACTGAAAAGTGATGAGACAGCTAATCAGCCAAAAAAAGAAGAAGGTAGCTCAGTAAAACAAGACGTCCAACCGTCTAAAAATGTAAATCAACAAGACGTAGCTACTCAATCAAATGAGAGAGAAAATAATGACATAAAAGATGAAGGTCAAACTTCAAAGACGAGCAATCAACATATCCAGAGTTCTAACAGTCATAATCAATCAACAGGAACAAAAGACAGCTACTCAGAAGAAATCGACCAACCATTAGTGAAATTACAAAAGCCGTCTAATGATTCTACATATCAAACACAATCAAAAACAAAACAAGATAGTTCTAAACAACTCCCTCAAGAAAAAACAACAAAACGTCAAATTCAAACAACTGAAAATGAACAGACAACTAAAGTTGATTCTAAAAAAGCTAATGACACTCAAAATGTTGAAAAACATACTCAAGAGCCTAAAAATGATACATCAACATCACAAAAAAATCATCAACAAGTAGCTACAAAAGAACAATCTAATAGAAGTACAACAAGGGAGACGCAAAAGCAATCAGCAAATGCTAATCAAAATCATCAGTCTACACATCAAGCACAGTTCAAAAACCAATATCCAGTAGTATTTGTCCATGGTTTCCTAGGCTTTGCAGGTGATAATCAATTTAGTTTAGCTCCAAAATATTGGGGTGGTACAAAATACAATATTGACAGAAATTTAACTAATGAGGGATACAATGTACATGAGGCAAATATTGGTGCTTTTAGTAGTAACTATGATCGCGCAGTAGAATTGTATTACTATGTCAAAGGAGGACGTGTTGATTACGGTGCAGCGCATGCAGCTAAATATGGTCATCATCGCTATGGTCGAACATACAAGGGCATCATGCGTGATTGGGAACCTGGCAAAAAAATTCATTTTATAGGTCACAGTATGGGTGGTCAAACCATTCGTCAAATGGAAGAATTCTTAAGAAATGGTAACCAAGAAGAAATAGAATATCAACGTCAACATGGGGGTACTATATCCGATTTATTTACAGGTGGTAAAGATAATATGGTTGCTTCAATTACTACACTTGGCACACCACATAATGGTACACCTGCTGCAGATAAAATTGGCACACGTAAACTTGTAAAAGAAACGATTAATCGTATTGGTAGATTAAGTGGTGGTAAAGATGTAGATATAGATTTAGGTTTTTCTCAATGGGGATTAAAACAACAACCAAATGAAAGCTACATTGATTACGCGGAACGTGTATCCAAAAGTAAGATTTGGAATACTGAAGATCAAGCTGTTAATGATCTGACAACGCAAGGTGCTGAAAAAATTAATCAACAAACAAGTCTAAATCCTAATATTGTCTACACTACTTATACAGGGTCAGCGACTCACACAGGACCTCTTGGTAATGAATTACCTAATTCTAGTGAAATTCTTTTGTTGAACTTAACCAGCCGTATTATTGGTAAAGATGCAAACAAAGAAATTAGACCGAATGATGGTGTAGTTCCAGTTATATCATCACAACATCCTTCTAATCAAGCCTTTAAAAAAGTTGATGATCATACACCAGCTACTGATAAAGGTGTTTGGCAAGTGAGACCCGTTCAACATGATTGGGACCATTTAGATTTAGTAGGTATGGATGCATTTGATTTAACACATACAGGTAGAGAATTAGGTCAATTCTATCTAGGTATTATGGATAATATCATGAGAATCGAAGAAGCAGACGGTATTACAAATAAATAAATTTATAGTGTAAGGAAGCCCTCAATAGGGAGGTCACACTGACCTCTATGTTGAGGGCTTTTGTATTATGATTATTTATTTTTCTCTTCACGTCTCTTTAGGATATATGCACCACCGAGTAAACCCACAGGTATACCAATAAGCGGTGTGACAATGTTACTTAAAATAAATATGATTACAGTTAAACTGAGTACGTTAAACCAATTAACTGTTAAGTTTTTTAAATCCTCATATGATTGTTTGATTAATTCTTTGAATTTCATAATAAAAACCGTCCTTTATTAAAATAATTTTGTGAATTGAGTTACTAAATAGAATGCTTAATCATACGACTCGAGTGTATAAATGAAATCATAGCAAAAATGAAATAAACAATTGTATATATAATCATTACTATGAATATAGGTGACATTGAGACATTTCCTAGAAGTTTCATAAATGCAAGTGCTGCAAATAATGCATGTAATAAAGCAATAAGAAGCGGTAATCCAAAATTAAATGCAATTTTTAATAGTAAACCTTTAGACATATCAGTGTAGGTAAATCCTATACGACGTAATATCTTAAAGTTATCAAGTTCATCCTCAGTTTCATCCATTTGTTTAATGTAAATAATACAACCAGCAGCCATTAAAAATGCTATTCCTAAGAATGATGTTACAAAGATAAGTATGCCATTGCTTTGGTTTATAAATTTCTTATATTCATCGTGCGATACAATATTACGATTAACTTTTGAGGCAATTTTTTCTGCTTTTTTCACATCTTTGTGAGTGTTGAAATTAAAACCGTACATCTTATTAACAATATTGTCAGTTTTTAATGTGTTATATACCTCCGGACTCACCTCAACTATAGGAGCTCCAAATGATAATTGGGATGGATATATTTTAGAGTTATCTTTGTCTTTAACGATAATAGATTGTTTAGATTTTCCTTTAACTGTAATCTTATGATTTAAATGAATATCTATTAATCCTGTTGATGATTGTATATTCGTTATTTTAGCTTCATGACCTTTGAGATGTGAGTTCATCATTAGTGATGTTGTATTAGTAGACATATCAGAACCATTTTTACTCTTCATGACGTGGTCGCTTAATGTTTTTGGATTGATTACTTCATAAGTCCGCTGATGATATTTTAAATTTCCTTGATCTAGTTTATGTTTAAATTGCGCAGCTATTTTATTCTGGCTTATATTAAAATCATCTGGAGAGGTCATTTCTAAAGTTGTATTAGTATTAGATTGTGTAATTGCCGCGAAGCAAAGAATACTAACCGTGAAAGCTGAAATGATAGCAATAACTGTGAGAGACATCGCATTTTTCTTCATTCTGTGCATGATAGATGATGTAAAGACAACGTCTGTGATATTTACACGACCATGTTTAATATGTTTTAGTGTTTTAAAAATAAGTGATACAGAACTTCTAAAGAATAAGAAAGCACCAACAATAGTTAAGAAAAGTATGCTAAAAGGTGTAATCAAAGCAGTTGTTAAGGCTTTAAAAACACCAAACATTTCAGTAGACATATAATATCCAAATACTATCATTATAATTCCTAAAATGCCGCCGATTGCTTCAAACGTAGTTATCCGTTTTTGGGTAGCTTCCGGGGTATAATTGTCTTTCATCAAAGCTAAAATGCTGTGTTTTTTTAAGAAAATGTAATTTTGTATCATTATCAATAAAAAAGCGACAGCTAACATTACGATAGTAATAAGTATAGCTTGGGGTTCAAAGCCAATAGAGATATGTGTGTTTAACTTCATTAATTTAGAAGCGATAACAAGTAAAAGTTTTGAACCAAAAATACCAATTAAAGTGCCTAAAATTCCTGTTACAATAAAAAATACTAGTTGTTCTATATTGAGCATTCTTAGAATATTTCCACGTGTTAAACCTATCAGTTGGTATAAGGCAAACTCTTTTGTACGCCTTTTAATAAATAAATGATTTGCATACATTAAGAAAACAACAATAATGATAAAAAGAATTGTGGCACCAATTGTGGCACCATTTTTAATAATAGTTGAAGAATCTGAGTTATTAATACTATGTGAATATTTTAAAGTTGAGAAACTAAAATAAAGTATAATGCTAATCAATAATGAAAATAGAAACATTCCATAATGCTTAATATTTTTTCTTAAATTTTTAAGGATAAGTTGGTTAAATGTCATGACTGACACCACCTAATGCGGTTTGAAGTTTCATAATTTCTTGGTAAAATGTTTGTTTTGAATCGTTACTCTGGTAGATTTCTGAGTGTATATCACCGTCTTTCAACATAATTACTCTCTCAGCGTAACTAGCGGCTGAAGGATCATGTGTCACCATCATAATGGTTGAATTAAATTGTTTATTCATATCTTCTAGACGGTGTAACAAATCTTGAGCACTTTTAGAATCTAATGCGCCAGTAGGTTCATCTGCGAAAATAATCGTTGGTTTATGGACGAATGCCCGGGCTGCCGCCGTACGTTGTTGCTGACCGCCAGAAATTTCACTTGGATATTTATTTCCCAGGTTATAAATACCTAATGCCTCAGCCACTTCTTTATAATTTTGTTCCATTTCATATTTATGGAATTTTTGTACTGAGAGTGGTAGCATAATATTTTCTTTTACTGTTAATGTGGGTAAAACGCTATAATCTTGAAAAATAAAACCGAGATGTTGTTTTCGAAAATTTGCCACTTCTTTGTGGCTCAGTTTATTAATTTCTTTACCTTCAACTTCCACAGTTCCTCCTGAAATAGTATCTATTGAACTTAACACATTGAGTAAAGTCGTTTTACCTGATCCAGAAGGACCCATGACAGCTACAAATTCCCCTTTTTCAACTGAAAAACTTATATTATTTAAAGCTCGATATTTTTGTTTGTGACCATATACTTTTGATAATTGATTTGCTGTTAAAATAGCCATCCTCTCACTCCTTTAGTTATCTATATTTAAATTGTAGGATGGTTGGGATATCCTTGCCTTTATCTAAACTTACATTTATAGACATGAAACTTACATGTTTGAAAGATACTTGTTTTATAATTTATCAAAATACATATAAGTGAATGCTTTTGGTTTAATTTTCCGGATTATCCATGGCGCTTAATTTAAACTGAATTTTTAAAAATAAGGTTTTAGTTAATCATTAATAATAATTTAAAAATTGTTTGTTATAATTTATTATGAATTTATGAATGGAGAAAAGGAGTATTAATATGAAAAAAGTTTTTATGATCATAAGTATACTTACCATAACTGTTACTTTAAGTGCATGTGGAGGTTCTGGAAAACAAAAAGAGCCATCTAAGGAAAGTCAAAAATCTGATAAATATGATTATGTTTATTATGAAATATTAAATGATGGAGATTCTGAAACGCCAAATGTTGAGATTAAATATAAAGATAAAAAAGGTAAATCACATATAGAAAAAGCTGATTTAGATCACGTGTATGAACATATACTAGGTGATGGTAATAAAAAACCATATATTGTAAAGGATGGGAAGAAAATTCATGTATATCGACCACCATATATGATTTATGGTGATGATGATGTTGAAGGCAAAGCCGTTTCGAAAGATGAAGTTACGAAGTAAAAGAAAGGTGACAAAATGAAACAGCTATTATTTAAAACAAGTTGCGTAATAATGGTACTTCTCACGTCTTCTTTAAGTATTGTCAGTACATATTCTCATGCAACAACGTCAGGAGGAACGAGTAGTTCCAGTTCGGCAAGTTCTAGTTCAAGTAGCAGTGCAGCTTCTGCATCTAGAGGTTCAACTTCTTCAAGTACAAGTATGAGTCGTTCTAGTGCAATAAATGCGTCTCGCAATGCACAACAATCTAGTCAGCGTGCTGCCCAACAAGCAACAAAATCAAGTCGTGTAACAGCAACCAAAAATAAAGGACAACAAAGTGTATCAAGACAAAAAGCACAATCTCGTTCTTTGATGCCGTCTCAAAGACCTTATGATTCAAGTGCACCATACTCATCTCAATATATTGCTACAACTTATTATAATAATTGGTTATTCTATTATATTTTTGCACATTCGTTTTTAAATCAACATGAAAAGAAAAACAGTGTAGATGCTCAATTTAATATGTTGAAACAACAAATGAAGCCTCATGAGAAACTTTATACTGTTACTGTAAAGACCAAACAAGGAAAGCGTGTCGTTGTCGTACCTAAAAAACAATATGACAAAATTGAAAAAGGAAAACACATTAAAGTTAAAAATGGTGTTGTTCAGTAATCTTTTATGAGCCCATGTAAGCTTAGTAATAAATGACATAAAAACATATCAAGGGAGCCATAATAATGAAGAAAGAAATAATAGAATGGATTGTAGCCATAATCGTTGCAATTGTTATCGTCACACTTGTGCAAAAGTTTTTATTTGCTTCTTATACAGTCAAAGGAGCGTCTATGCATCCAACATTTGAAAATAGAGAAAAAGTGATAGTAAGTCGTATAGCAAAAACACTTGATCATATTGATACAGGAGATGTAGTGATTTTTCATGCTAACGCGAAGCAAGATTATATTAAGCGACTTATTGGTAAACCAGGTGATTCAGTAGAATATAAAAAAGATCAACTATATTTAAACGGTAAAAAAGTAGATGAGCCTTATTTAAGTGAAAATAAAAAACATAAAGTTGGAGAATATCTAACGGAAAACTTTAAGTCTAAAGATCTTAAGGGTACGAATGGCAATATGAAAATTCCTAGTGGTAAATACTTGGTTTTAGGTGATAATCGTCAAAACAGTATTGACAGTCGCATGGATGAAGTAGGTCTTTTAGATAAAAATCAAGTTGTTGGAAAAGTAGTTTTGAGATACTGGCCATTTAATCGGTGGGGCGGTAGTTTTAATCCTGGAACATTTCCTAACTAATTAAATAAAACCCCTTAGTGCATATTTTCAATGACATACGTACTAAGGGGTTTTTAAATGCTTATTCTACTTCAATATGCTTACCGACAGCTTCCCATTTTATAGATACTGTTATGATAATTCCGAGTAAAGGGACAATGGACAAGATTAACATAGTATTCGTTAGACCTACTGCAGCAAGAATGATTGGAAAGACAAAAGTACCTATGATACTACCAGTACGACTTACAGATTCTACAAAGCCAGTAGCTTGTGAACGTAAATGAGTCGGAAATGATAAGGCACCAATTGTTTTTCCTTGAGTACCAGGACCTCCTGAATGGCCAAATAAAAATAATCCAATAAGGAAAGTGTTAAGAAGCATTGGTAGATGATGATAAAAGAGTCCTACACATACCATTGAAAGTAATACAAGTGTGAAGCCTATCATTGTAAGCTTGCGTGTACCTAATTTATAAGTCAATTGAGCACCTAAATATGCGCCTAGAATACCTGCTATATTGACTATAGCAGTACCTAATAATACACCTATTTTATCCTTACTAATAAGATAAGTTGCAATAATAGGTATGTATAAACCGACACCATAGTACTGCATACCTTGTAATGTTGAAATCGCAGTCGCCAGGATAATTCTTTTTATATATCTCGGTTTAAATAAGTCTGTCCAAGAATTATGTGGCGAAGTCACATCAGAATTTAAATCATCTTCAAGCGTTCCCTCTAGGTGGATGTCTTTATGATAATATTTTCTTATAAATTCAGTTGCTTTTTCTAAAGAATAATGATTAATCACCCATGTCGGACTTTCGTGTAAATATTTAATTCGCAAGATGTACAAGACAAAAGCAATAAGTGCACCAAATCCAACTGCATATCTCCACAAATGTGCACCAGCCCCTAGCATAAAGAACGCAGTGACCACTAAAGCAGAAGTAACTATTGCAACATACCAAACGACTTGCCAATAGTTAACATTTCTTCCTTTGTGCTTTAAATTACTTATTTCCGCAATAAAAGTGAAAGCAACTGGACTATCCATTCCAATAGCAAACCCCATTATACAACGACATATTATTAGAATAATTACATTTGGTGCGAGTGCCGCACCAAGAGAGGTTACAGTGAGTGTTAGTAAGGCAATTGATAAAATACGCTTGCGTCCAAACTGATGTGCTAATGTACCACCAAGTAATGCACCAAACAATGCACCAATAGGTAAAGAGGTCATTACTATAGATAGCGTTGCTGGTGATAAGTGAAACTGTTGAGTGAGTTGATCAGTCATTGTACCTAAAATAGTAATATCATATGCATCTAAAAATATAGTTCCTAATATTAAGAATAAAACCATCTTAGATGTCGATGTTTGCGCTTCATTGTCTATGAGTCTAAATAAGTCAGTTTTTGATTTAACGAAATCCATATTTTCATCCCTTATTTTCATTTTCTTTTCAATCGTAATCCAAGGTCATTAATTCAATATAAAATTAAGATTAAAAAATTATTAATGTTTTTAAAGATGAGAAGTGATTTGTGGATAACTAGATAGGTAAAAAATAGAAAAGTTGTTATAGCAACGTTTTAAGTTAGGGTGTAATTATCCACAGCAGCTGGATTATATGTGTATAATTTACAGAATTGTGTGACAATCATAGCTGTTTATTTGCTATCAACAGTTTTAAATGTTGGAGATATAGATTGTATGATAAATTACGTTTAATTTATTATTAAAGTTAAAGGTTGTATATTTTTTATAATTTAAAATAATCTAATTAGAAAATTCTTTTGATTAAATATAATTTGTTGTATTATTTAATAAATGAAAAGCAATTAGATTTTTGTAATAGTTTAGAAAATATTTGGTGTTGAGAAAGGTTTATTTTTAAAATGAATAAATATATAGAATATCCTCTCAATTGAAACAAATTTTATCACTCGAATTCCTCAAATTTCTTAGGATCTTCTTCAAGAGATTGACTAGATATCATTTTAAACGTATTAGATAATTTCAAAAATTTCTTAACTTAAAGATTTTCTACAGGAGAGTTGTGAAAGAAAAATCATTTAGCTCAATCGCTTTATCTTTGGGTTTGAAAAATTAGATAGAGTTTTTGTATAAATTTGACTATCACTATTTTGAGGTTTCTAGCACTTACAGCTAATAGTCTTCTCTATGATTCATATTTCCAAACAATCCTATAATTTAAGCTTTATTTATGAATACATTTGGTAAATATTAAAAATTTATAGTTAAGACTGTATCGAAATTTGATAAAAATTAATTTAAATATGTGGTGGTTCAATTTATTTTGCAAGATGTTTGTAAAAACCTTGTTTTAACTCTCTTACCAACGAAAATTCTATAGAAAATGTAAAGTTTTTAAGACATCTATAAAAATAAATTACATAATTTTATTATTAAATCATCATTCTTTTAAAGTTTTTATAGAAATAAATAATTATTTAATTTTTCATCTGTTTTGTACTGCTAATTTAGAATTAGTAGCAAAGATTATTAGTTTCTAACCTCCATTATAGAGCATTTTTACTCCTAAAAGTTAAATGCTTTTATACTTTTATAATAAAGCATCTTTAAATTTTATTTATAGAAATAAAAGCCGAAAAATGAAAGTAATTAAAAGTAATTATAAAAATAATTGGGGTAATTTATATTATTATATTAATTTATTTTTTAAAAAATTATTGTTTTGTTTTATTGGATAAATTATGCTTATAAAGTATTTACATAAAAATGTAAATGCAATTTACAAGTAAATATTCAAATTATTTCCTTGTAAAATATTTATTTTAACTGGAGGTATAGTATGAAAAAGAGAAGACAAGGACCAATTAACAAGAGAGTGGATTTTCTATCCAACAAGGTAAACAAGTACTCGATTAGGAAGTTCACAGTAGGTACAGCTTCAATACTCGTGGGTGCTACGTTAATGTTTGGTGCCGCAGACAATGAGGCTAAAGCGGCTGAAGACAATCAATTAGAATCAGCTTCAAAAGAAGAACAGAAAGGTAGTCGTGATAATGAAAGCTCAAAACTTAATCAAGTCGATTTAGACAACGGATCACATAGTTCTGAGAAAACAACAAATGTAAACAATGCAACTGAAGTAAAAAAAGTTGAAGCACCAACGACAAGTGACGTATCTAAGCCTAAAGCTAATGAAGCAGTAGTGACGAACGAGTCAACTAAACCAAAAACAACAGAAGCACCAACTGTTAATGAGGAATCAATAGCTGAAACACCCAAAACCTCAACTACACAACAAGATTCGACTGAGAAGAATAATCCATCTTTAAAAGATAATTTAAATTCATCCTCAACGACATCTAAAGAAAGTAAAACAGACGAACATTCTACTAAGCAAGCTCAAATGTCTACTAATAAATCAAATTTAGACACAAATGACTCTCCAACTCAAAGTGAGAAAACTTCATCACAAGCAAATAACGACAGTACAGACAATCAGTCAGCACCTTCTAAACAATTAGATTCAAAACCATCAGAACAAAAAGTATATAAAACAAAATTTAATGATGAACCTACTCAAGATGTTGAACACACGACAACTAAATTAAAAACACCTTCTATTTCAACAGATAGTTCAGTCAATGATAAGCAAGATTACACACGAAGTGCTGTAGCTAGTTTAGGTGTTGATTCTAATGAAACAGAAGCAATTACAAATGCAGTTAGAGATAATTTAGATTTAAAAGCTGCATCTAGAGAACAAATCAATGAAGCAATCATTGCTGAAGCACTAAAAAAAGACTTTTCTAACCCTGATTATGGTGTCGATACGCCATTAGCTCTGAACACATCTCAATCAAAAAATTCACCACATAAGAGTGCAAGTCCACGCATGAATTTAATGAGTTTAGCTGCTGAGCCTAATAGTGGTAAAAATGTGAATGATAAAGTTAAAATCACAAACCCTACGCTTTCACTTAATAAGAGTAATAATCACGCTAATAACGTAATATGGCCAACAAGTAACGAACAATTTAATTTAAAAGCAAATTATGAATTAGATGACAGCATAAAAGAGGGAGATACTTTTACTATTAAGTATGGTCAGTATATTAGACCGGGTGGTTTAGAACTTCCTGCAATAAAAACTCAACTACGTAGTAAGGATGGCTCTATTGTAGCTAATGGTGTATATGATAAAACTACAAATACGACGACTTATACATTTACTAACTATGTTGATCAATATCAAAATATTACAGGTAGTTTTGATTTAATTGCGACGCCTAAGAGGGAAACAGCAATTAAGGATAATCAGAATTATCCTATGGAAGTGACGATTGCTAACGAAGTAGTCAAAAAAGACTTCATTGTGGATTATGGTAATAAAAAGGACAATACAACTACAGCAGCGGTAGCAAATGTGGATAATGTAAATAATAAACATAACGAAGTTGTTTATCTAAACCAAAATAACCAAAATCCTAAATATGCTAAATATTTCTCAACAGTAAAAAATGGTAAATTTATACCAGGTGAAGTGAAAGTTTACGAAGTGACGGATACCAATGCGATGGTAGATAGCTTCAATCCTGATTTAAATAGTTCTAATGTAAAAGATGTGACAAGTCAATTTACACCTAAAGTAAGTGCAGATGGTACTAGAGTTGATATCAATTTTGCTAGAAGTATGGCAAATGGTAAAAAGTATATTGTAACTCAAGCAGTGAGACCAACGGGAACTGGAAATGTTTATACCGAATATTGGTTAACAAGAGATGGTACTACCAATACAAATGATTTTTATCGTGGAACGAAGTCTACAACGGTGACTTATCTCAATGGTTCTTCAACAGCACAGGGGGATAATCCTACATATAGTCTAGGTGACTATGTATGGTTAGATAAAAATAAAAACGGTGTTCAAGATGATGATGAGAAAGGTTTAGCAGGTGTTTATGTTACTCTTAAAGACAGTAACAATAGAGAATTACAACGTGTAACTACTGATCAATCTGGACATTATCAATTTGATAATTTACAAAATGGAACGTACACAGTCGAGTTTGCGATTCCTGATAATTATACGCCATCTCCCGCAAATAATTCTACAAATGATGCAATAGATTCAGATGGTGAACGTGATGGTACACGTAAAGTAGTTGTTGCCAAAGGAACAATTAATAATGCTGATAATATGACTGTAGATACTGGCTTTTATTTAACTCCTAAATACAATGTCGGAGATTATGTATGGGAAGATACAAATAAAGATGGTATCCAAGATGACAATGAAAAGGGAATTTCAAATGTCAAAGTGACGTTAAAAAATAAAAATGGAGATACCATTGGGACAACGACAACAGATTCAAATGGTAAATATGAATTCACAGGTTTAGAGAACGGGGATTACACAATAGAATTTGAGACGCCGGAAGGCTACACACCGACTAAACAAAACTCGGGAAGTGACGAAGGTAAAGATTCAAATGGTACGAAAACAACAGTCACAGTCAAAGATGCAGATAATAAAACAATAGACTCAGGTTTCTACAAGCCAATATATAACTTAGGTGACTATGTATGGGAAGATACAAATAAAGATGGTATTCAAGACGACAGTGAAAAAGGGATTTCTGGTGTTAAAGTGACGTTAAAAGATAAAAATGGAAATGCCATTGGGACAACGACAACAGACGCAAGTGGTCATTATCAATTTAAAGGATTAGAAAATGGAAGCTACACAGTTGAGTTTGAGACACCATCAGGTTATACACCGACAAAAGCGAATTCAGGTCAAGATATAACTGTAGATTCCAACGGTATAACAACAACAGGTATCATTAACGGAGCTGATAATCTCACAATTGATAGTGGTTTCTACAAAACACCAAAATATAGTGTCGGAGATTATGTATGGGAAGATACAAATAAAGATGGTATCCAAGATGACAATGAAAAAGGAATTTCTGGTGTTAAAGTAACGTTAAAGGATGAAAAAGGAAATATAATTAGCACTACAACAACTGATGAAAATGGGAAGTATCAATTTGATAATTTAGATAGTGGTAATTACATTATTCATTTTGAGAAACCGGAAGGCATGACTCAAACTACAGCAAATTCTGGAAATGATGATGAAAAAGATGCTGATGGGGAAGATGTTCGTGTAACGATTACTGATCATGATGACTTTAGTATAGATAATGGTTATTTTGACGATGATTCAGACAGTGACTCAGACGCAGATAGTGATTCAGACTCCGACAGTGACTCGGACGCAGACAGCGATTCTGACGCAGACAGTGACTCAGATTCAGATAGTGATTCTGACTCAGACAGCGACTCGGATTCTGATAGTGATTCGGATTCCGATTCAGACAGTGACTCAGACGCAGATAGTGATTCGGACGCAGACAGTGACTCAGACGCAGATAGTGATTCGGATGCAGACAGCGACTCGGATTCAGATAGTGATTCGGATGCAGACAGCGACTCGGATTCAGATAGTGATTCGGATGCAGACAGCGACTCGGATTCTGACAGTGATTCGGACGCAGACAGTGACTCAGATTCAGACAGTGATTCGGACGCAGACAGCGACTCGGATTCTGATAGTGATTCGGACGCAGACAGTGACTCAGATTCAGACAGTGACTCGGATTCAGACAGCGATTCGGATTCCGATTCAGACAGTGACTCGGATTCAGACAGTGACTCAGACTCCGACAGTGATTCCGATTCAGATAGCGACTCAGACGCAGATAGTGATTCCGATTCAGATAGCGACTCCGACGCAGATAGTGATTCGGACGCAGACAGTGACTCAGATTCAGACAGTGACTCAGATTCAGACAGTGATTCGGACGCAGACAGTGACTCCGACTCCGACAGCGATTCAGACTCAGATAGTGACTCAGACGCAGACAGTGACTCGGACTCAGATAGTGATTCAGATGCAGAAAGCGATTCAGACTCAGATAGCGACTCCGATTCAGACAGCGACTCCGACTCAGACAGTGATTCCGATTCAGACAGCGATTCGGACTCAGATAGTGACTCAGACGCAGATAGTGATTCCGATTCAGATAGCGACTCCGATTCTGATAGTGACTCCGATTCAGATAGCGACTCCGATTCAGATAGTGATTCGGACGCAGACAGTGACTCGTACTCAGATAGTGACTCCGATTCAGACAGTGATTCGGATTCCGATAGCGATTCGGATTCCGATAGTGACTCGGATTCAGACAGTGATTCGGACTCAGACAGCGACTCCGATTCAGATAGTGATTCCGACTCAGACAGCGATTCGGATTCCGATAGTGACTCGGATTCAGACAGTGATTCGGACTCAGACAGCGATTCCGATTCCGATAGTGACTCGGATTCAGACAGTGATTCGGACTCAGACAGCGATTCCGATTCAGACAGTGACTCGGACTCAGATAGTGACTCCGATTCAGACAGCGACTCGGATTCTGATAAAAATGCAAAAGATAAATTACCTGATACAGGAGCAAATGAAGATCATGATTCTAAAGGCACATTACTTGGAACTTTATTTGCAGGTTTAGGAGCATTATTATTAGGAAGACGTCGTAAAAAAGATAATAAAGAAAAATAGCGCTATTGATTCATTCATAAGTTATTTCAAGCCAGGTCTATATGGCCTGGTTTGAAATCATATTAAATTGAAAGGAGAAAAAGATGAGTATGGAAAATCATATAGAAAGATTGATTAATCATGTTGAAAAAACAATAGAAATAAAAGAATATGCTTTTTTAAGCCTTGGAAAATCTAATATAAAAGCCAAAGTTAAATTATTAAAAAAGCCTAATTACCTTAGAAGGGATATTACTAAAGAAATTCAAAAGTTTAGACAGAAAACAGGAGCGTTTCCTTCATGGGTAAAAATAGACATTGTTACTGAAGAAGAAGTTACTTTATTTAAAGATGTTAAAGATGAATTAACGCAAACTAGAAGAAATTATATTGATTTTGGTATAGCTTTAGATCAATACTGGAATTTATCATTTTTACCTGAAGAAATAAACACTAATGCATTTATTAAACCAGTGAAAACAGATGGGAAAACGAAGCTTATTCTATCTGAACAAAATATAAATAACTATTTAAGAAAGTATACGAACCATAAGAAAAAGTTTGCTTATGATTTTTATGAAAACAAAGAAGTCATTAAGTTCAAAACTAAAGGTTTTATCTTAGACGAACAAAAGATATATGAATTACACGATGAAGGTTATAAAAAAGGATTAAGAAAGGTCGATTATTTACATAAAGAAATAGACCAATTAATTGAAAGTGGTACATATTTCCTAGGAAATATGCTATCAGATACTGGAAGATATCAATATGGTTATTTTCCACATTTTGATAAAGAAATCAATTTCTATAATATATTAAGACATGCTTCTTCAACTTATGCATTAATAGAGGGTTTAGATTATTTAGGAGAAGATTTAACTATAGTCGAAAAGGCAATTAACTACGTTATTGAGAATTATTTCTATGATAATGAAGGTGTTGGATATATCTTTGATGATACAAAAGATATTAACGAAATAAAATTAGGACAAAATGCTGCCTTTATATTTGCGGTTTGTGAATATTTAAAGCATAACCCCAATAAGCAATACTTATGCGTGGCACAAAAAGTTGCTCGAGGAATTTTATCAATGATTAATCAAGATACATACGAAACAACTCATATTTTAAATTATCCGGATTTAACTGTGAAAGAATCATTTAGAATTATTTATTATGATGGTGAAGCAGCTTTAGCATTATTACGCTTATATCACCAAGATCATAATGATAAATGGTTGGAAGTTGTGAAGAAGTTAATGGATCGATTTATTGAAAAAGAGTATTGGCAATACCATGATCATTGGCTTGGGTATTGCACGAACGAGTTAGTTCAATTGTGTCCGCAAGATAAATATTTTGAATTTGGGATTAAGAATGTGAACACCTATTTGGAATATATTGAACAACGTGAAACAACATTCCCAACATTTTTAGAAATGTTAATGGCAACCTATAAGCTTATTCAAAAAGCAAAAGCTACACATCGTCAAGAGCTTGTGACTCAGTTGATTGATGAAGAAAAATTAATCAATGTGATTCATACAAGAGCAGAATATCAACGAGTAGGATTTTTCTATCCTGAAATTGCAATGTACTTCAAAAATCCAAAGCGAATTCTTGGTAGTTTCTTCATAAAACACCATGGGTATCGAGTTCGGATTGATGATATCGAACATTATATATCAGGCTATGTTCAATATCAAAAGGCACAGATTAAAGATGAAATATTATAGAATAAATTAAAGGTGAAGATGATGTATGATGTTTCACACTTCTCTTCACCCTTATATATCTTAATAAATTGGCGATTATAAATTAACTTTTAACGTTCTGAAAACAGTGAGCCATGTATCAAAAACATTTTTGTCATTAAATATTTGGGCATGTTTAATACTTTCCTTAGAAAATTGTTCTCTTAAGTTAGAATCGAGTAATAACTTTTTAACGCTGTGATAGAGTTGTTCTTTATTATCTTGTTCAATTAAAAAGCCATTTTTATGATTAACAATTAACTCAGAAGGTCCGTATTTGGTATCATAACTTACTGTAGGTACGCCTTTAGCAATCGTTTCAAGTACACCTAAATTGAACCCTTCCATTTTACTTGTCAATAAAGATAAATAGGCGGTCTCTATTTCTTGATTTAAATCATAAATGAAGCCACGTAAAAACACGTGATTTTCTAAATGATATTGAGCTATTAATTTACGATAATGTGTTTCTTCTTTACCAAACCCAAATAAATGTAACTGTAAATTTGGAAATGCTGGAACTAGCTTAGACATTAGTTCTATTTGATGATCTAGTTGCTTTTCAGGAGAATAACGGCCGATAGAAATCATTTTGTTAGGCAATGGTTTATTGTCACTACTATGATGAGATTCATTTGTATCAATATAACCTGCAGGTATAACGTAAATGGGAATAACGTTATTAATTTTTACAGATAAATCTGTTTTTTGTTGTTCAGTAGATACTATGATTCCTGAATATCGGGATAAGTTATCTAAAACAGGTTTATACGCTTGTTTGATTTCAGAATGATATATATCATTGATATTTTTTACGTGGGTACTGTGGAAAACGGCGAGAACTGGTATTTTAGTATCAGTTTGATCAATGATTGGCCCTGTAACGATGTTTTTATCACATAAAAATACGTCTCCTAAATGATATAGCGCATTAATTGCAAACGCTAAAAGTTCATTTTCATCGTTGAAAAAACGAACGCCTCGTGAAGTATTATAAATGATAGATTGTACCGTAGGATGTTCGTGCTCAGGGTTGTAATATTTTTGAAATTTAACTTTTTGTGTAGGTGTAAAAAATTGTTCCATCACGACTTTTTGTTGAGAGGTTAAAATTCTACTACAACTTAAAAAGCCTCTTGTATCGTAAAAATCTCTTCGAATTTTACGTTGTTGTATATCAAAATGGTTAATATAGTCTAAAGTTTGATAATTTGAATCAACAAAATGCACATACATTTTATATGTGTCGTTATCGTATATTTTAATATCATTCGTATTTTCAACGAATTTTAAGGTATAATTACATATATTTTGCCAATAATTTATCCAATCAATATGTTTTTTCTCAAAGTTAATACTATCTTGTAGAAAATCGTAAAGACTGAAAATATCTTTTGAATCGATGTTTAACGAATGTGCATGCATATATAAACGTGGTGACCAAGATGTGAATATGAGTTTATTTGGGACTAAATTATCTTTAAATAGCTTTAATCTATTGATCATAGCTTGTTCTATACCTGTTAATTTATTACCTAAATTCTTACCGATAGAATATATCATTATGGTTTCCTCCGATTACATACGATTTCAACTTAAATTAGAAATAAAAAAATAATGTATTAATCTAATAATTTATTTTATATTATTTATAGAATAAAATAAAGATTGTTTAATGTCTACTTATTATTCATATTTTGGATTTTACTAATCAATATTGAGAAGTATATTTTAAAAAAGTTTTCTCAGTGTTTTTAACGTTTGTGTTGTTGATGATTATCTATCTTAAGTTAAGCTTTTTCACTCTAATATTGGTTGTAAGTATAAGACAATAGAAGCAAGAGAAATACTACATACACACTTGTAACTTAAAGAATATCGAATTCTAGTAATCAAGTTTTATGACATAATCCTATACTCGCGTATACTAAAATGACAGAAAATTCTAAGAAAGGATGATTTTGTATGTTTAGTTATCAAATAAATAAAAATATTAAATTAAAAATATTAGAAGAACGAGAAGCCGAACAGTTATTTAAATTAGTAGATAGCAATCGTGACTATTTAGCTGAATTTCTGCCTTTTGTTGAACATACGAAGAAAGTTGAAGATAGTAAACACTTTATCCATTCGGCGTTGCAACAATTTATCGATGGTAATGGATTTCATTGTGGAATATGGAGTAATAAAGAATTGATTGGAGTCATAGGATTGCATTACTTAGATTTAGTTAATAAAACAACTTCAATTGGTTATTATTTAGCTGAAGACTTTCAAAAGAAAGGTATTATGACTAAATGTACTAAAGCGTTAATTCGCTATGTATATGAAGTGTATGATATTAATCGTATAGAAATACGAATGTCTACTAAAAATAAGAAAAGCAGAGCTATACCAATTAGACTTGGGTTCACGCAAGAAGGTATATTGAGAAGTAATGAACGATTACAAGGGGAATTCTCAGATAGTTATGTTTTTAGCTTGTTGAGGGAAGAATGTACGTATACTAGATAAAACTCCTCGAAAGATATGTTTATCTTTGTTTTAGCGAAAGCATTCAAATAAAATTTGATAATCCTCTAACAATTTTAAAAGCGTCTGGGGATGATAATCCAGACGCTTAAATATATTATGCTTATTTTTCACGAAGTACACGTGTCATTTCCTCAATTTTACCAGTGTGTAATGGCACATGGATAGCATTTAACATTAATAATTCATCAAGTGTGTTACAACCTGCGATAGGTTGGTCTAATTTTTGAGCTAACTGTTCGTGTGTTAATTTTTTAGCACGTTCTGGTAATGTTTGAATGTGTTGTTTGATTTCGTTGATAGCAGGTACATCTTGTCCCTTCCAGTCTCTAGGATTTGAACCATATCCAAACAATTTATTATATTTTTCAACATCTACGACATGTTGATTGCCTAATGATAATGCTTGTTCAAAGATTGTTAATACATGACCATATTGCCAATGTAAAGTGTTTGGGAAATGTTGAGTTTCTTTATCTAATACTTCTTCAACATTCCAATTGTCATAATCGGCTAAAAGATTGTTTACGCCCAATTCAATGACATTATAAACTGTGATATTACTCATCATATTACTCCTTTCATATATCGATGGTATTACTAAAAATACCCATTAAAAAGGTAGCATATGCATTAAAGATAAAAGTTATCACAAGTTTTAGTTAAAATTTAATGTATATGGGTCTTCTCTTTTTTAATCTGTTCCTTTAATACATATATAAACATATCAGTGTATTAGTTGTAAAAACTGAGAAGTAAGATGAATCTAAAGTTGATTAGAGACATTGATATACGAATTAATTGATAATTCAACTAATAACTCGAAATTTAGTTCAAATGCAGTAGGCCTTTTTGATAGAAATGAAGAACAAAGTTTTAGATTGAGTAACGAATGTTTATAAAGTAGTTCGAGATTAGTATAGGAAAAGCGTGCCTTTTTCTTTTTAAACTCCTACGAGATATATTTATTTATCATCTAATCTGATAAGTTGGGTTCTATTGAACCAGTGACACTTAAAATATGATGATTATATACCTATTGATTATGAATCATTATGCTTTTTCTTATTTTTATCTTTAATCATTTCAGAAGGAACAGCAAAGATAAATACTAGAATAAACAAAATGAGTGCTAAATGAGGTACATTTTCTAGGAAATACCATCTTAAGTGCCAGTCAAACATATCATTTGCATAATTTACAAAATACTTGGTAAACAATAAAGCAACACATATGCCTGTTAAAGTATCTAAAACTTTAGTTAATAATGTCATTAAAATACTCCTTTATCCCATTTTTAATTAACTATTTATAAATATATTAATAAATAATTATCTTTAAATGCAAATAAATTATTAAAAACTTAAAAGATATAAATAACCCCCTGAATTTTCAATTACCGAAAATTTAGGGGGTTTTTAATATTATAGTTCTTGCTTGTTAAAAATTTTAATCGATAAAATATAAGAGATAATAATTGAAATCAATCCAAGTATTCCATAAATGGAATATACAACATAGCTTTGTGTGTTGCTCAGCATTGTAATCATAGAGCCACTTCCTGTTTGATTACTCAATATCATTGACGCGATATAGAATAAGAAATAGATAATAATGACAGCAAATGTTGTAGTCATCACAATGACATTTGAATTTTCAGAACCGAATTTGAATGTTAGAGGAAACATAATGGAGAAAGTCCCTGCGCCACCAATGGCAACACATAGTGAAATGAATACCATACTTAAACTTTGTGTGATTAGACCGACACTAGGTACACCTGCAAGTATCCCAACTAATGCACACAAGAGAAAAATAGTATAATAACTTTTAACATAATCAGCTCTTCTAACAGGAAGTGTGGATATGTAATTCATCCATCTTGAGTCCTTTTCACGTTTGAAGTTATCCGTAATAGGAGATATTAAAAAAATGATAGCAAGAAAGCTGTTCATCGTTGGATTTAAAAATGAGAAAACGACTGCAGCAATAATTCCGACTACTAAGTAGATGAAAAATGATTTTTTAGCTGTATAAAATATACTAAGAGTAAGACCTTTCATTATACTTCACCTCGCATAATAATTTTAGTTGCATCATCGATTGTCTTTAGTGGTTGTGCATCAGGTACTTTTTGATAGTTATTCACTAAACTGATTTGTCGATCATTACGTCTGCGCGTTGCGATTAGATACTCATTTGAAATATTGAAATGCTCAACTGGTTGATCGATGATGCCGTATTGGCTCAATAAAACTTCTTTACTTTCTTTTAAAATAATTCGACCATCACGCATAAAAACGAGCTGAGTAGCTAGCTGTTCAATATCTTCAGAAATATGTGATGAAATTAATATGGCACGATCGTCTCCTAAATAATCCTCTAGAATTTCTAACACATGTTCACGTCCTGATACGTCCATACCTGCTGTAGCTTCATCTAAGATTAATAATTTAGCATCATGGCTTAAAGCAATTGTTAAAGCTGCTTTCATACGCATTCCTCTTGAGAATGTCTTAATTTGATTATTTGTTGGTAGTTCAAATGCTTTGATTAAAGAAAAGAATGTATCGCTGTTCCAAGCATCATATATTTCAGTAAAAACTTTATTGATAGATTGTAGAGTTAATTTATCTGGAACACGTAAATCATCAAAAACTACACCTAAATGTTCTTTATATTTGAAGTCGTTCTCTGTCACCTCTTTATTGAAGAATTTCAGTGAACCATTATCTTTATGTCTATTTCCTACAAGTGTATTAATGAGGGTAGACTTACCTGAACCATTTTTCCCAATTAAACCCACTACCTCGCCAGGTTTAACAGAGAATGTGATGTCAGTAAGCTGGAATTCTGAATTCTTATATGATTTATTGAGTTGCTGAACTTCTAATAAGTTTTCCATAATTTACTCCTTTTCTTTAAATTAGTTTTAGGATTTCTGTTCTGATTTATAAAAATTACTGACTTTCAGTAAATATCCCAATGAATTATAGATAAATAAAATGATAAACAAAATTATGCCTAGTGATTGATTCATGCCTGTAGTTATTGAGAATATCCCCAGGGTCATAATTCCTATAAAAAGTAATACAATATTCTGCTGGTGCACTTTATACAAGGAAACGAGTGTGATGTATCGCTCTCCTTCGTCCATAATATTAAATGCTTTTTCAGTGTAACGTTTCTCTCCTAATTTAGGGTATCGAGCATCAAATTTTCTATAAAATATCCCAATCATTATGGATGAAATGATTGTAATAATGAAAGGAATCATTATTAGAGCGATGTGATTCTCAGATGCATTTCCTATGACGGGTATTAAAATTGCAATAAAAGCGACAATTAATTGCATTGTGTAAATAAATCTTACTTTCAATGATTTGATGTATGATTTATTTTCATATGTATCTGCTAAATCATCTGAAATATTTGCGTCAATTTTAGCTTTATAGTGAAGTGACGCGTTTTGGACTATAAATAAATACACAGTAAGTATAATATTTATTAATGATGCTACGATGGTTGTATAAAGCACAACTTTAAAGTTAGCGAACTGTGCATAATTAAATAACTTCTCCCAGTTAATAGCTCCTATGATGTATCCGATGATGCCTCCAACTAATCCTCCTAATAAACATAGAAGTGCATACCTTTTTATTTTCAAAAGTCTTCCTCCTCCATAATAAAGATATCTTCAACAGGTTCACCAAAGATTCTTGCAATTTTTATTGCGGTTAATATAGATGGTGTAAAATCGTTGCGTTCTATTAAAGACACCGTTTGTCGTGATATTCCAGCTTTTTTAGCAAGCTCTGTTTGGTTATATCCATCACGGGCTCGTAATTCTTTAAGTCTATTGCGCAAATTGTATCACTTCCTTACATATAAACTATATAATATATTTGTCATTATGACAAGTATATTAGTCAAAATGACAAAAATAATAGACTTTTTAGGGATTGTATAAAATTGATTTTTAGTAATACAAGTTTTAATAAAATTTATTAGTTTTTAAAAAAGAAATACTTTTAACATATAAATAAGACCTCAACTATTAATTTTTTACTTAAATTTAAACAAATGTATTTTGTAAATGCCTTCATTTTGGTAATATATACCTATTGTTGCAAAATATAGGAGGTTAGGGTATTGAGCTTTTATCGTTTTATGAAGAATTTTGAAGGTGAAAAAAGTCATTTTGGAGATTTGTTTGAAGGTATGAAAGATATTAATTTTCCTGAAAACATTACGACTCCAAGGGAAATTATGGAAAAGTTCCAACATTGGTTACAAGAACCTAGTTTACACGATACGATACAAGATGCGATTAAGCAGTATCAAAATAAATAACTTTCATCTATATTAAAAGGTTGTTGAATAAATCAGGGTTTTAGTCAAAATCTTTTAATGTAATTTTTATACATATACGTTGATAGGATTCATTTTCGGAAAAATAGTGCAAATAAATCAATGATTTCGTGTTTTGAATAAATAATCAAAATAATAGATGATATGTCTCAACTGTTTTTTAACAATGGCGATTGTTTTATACTTATTCATAAAAGTCTATGGGACATCAAGACGATTAAATATGGCTTCTTAATCTATTATCAATGATTTTGGTGATTCTAAAAAACACTTTACCAGTGAATTGATAGGAAAGGTAAGTTTAGATTACTTGCTTCTATTATGAAGCATGGGTGACAAATATAAAGGAAAGTAAGTACTGATTGCATAATAAAATTTAGAAATGTAAATCATCGTAGATATAATAGTAGATGTTAAGGAAATCTTATAAAGATGACTTGTGTTAAGTGGGACGGTTAGACTACCCCGTTTGTATAGACATGAGTATTTCTTTTATGGTTTCCTCTTTTTTTACAACAATGGATTAACTATATTTAGTGAAGTGAGAGTGATTATGAAATTAAAATTGATCATTGCTTAGAAAGAAAGTGATGCATTTGATGATGATAGATCATAATGGAATTTTTCTATGTAAATTTGGTAATATAATGTGGAATGTGTTTACTGCAATTAAAGTATGTAATACTCATTTAAATACAATGAAGGTAAGAGATAAACTCTTAAATAATAGATTTGAATATCCAAATATAATGACAATAAGAAAAGAAGGTTTGCTTCTTCCCTCATTTTTAGAAAAGTATAAGTTATATTAAGGAGATGAATATGACATGTCACGCATAGTATTAGCTGAAGCATATCGAACACCTATAGGCGTGTTTGGTGGTGTATTTAAGGATATACCTGCCTATGAACTAGGTGCAACAGTTATTCGTCAAATTTTAGAACATAGTCAAATAGATCCTAATGAAATCAATGAAGTTATTCTAGGAAACGTATTACAGGCAGGTCAAGGACAAAATCCTGCTCGTATTGCTGCGATTCATGGTGGTGTGCCAGAAGCGGTACCTTCTTTTACTGTAAATAAAGTTTGCGGTTCTGGATTAAAAGCGATTCAACTTGCCTATCAATCTATTGTAGCGGGAGATAATGAGATTGTTATCGCTGGAGGCATGGAAAGTATGTCTCAATCTCCAATGCTTCTTAAAAATAGTCGTTTCGGTTTTAAAATGGGAAATCAAACTTTAGAAGATAGTATGATAGCTGATGGTTTAACTGATAAGTTTAATGATTACCATATGGGTATCACAGCCGAAAATCTAGTTGAACAGTATCAGATTAGTCGTAAAGAACAAGATCAATTTGCATTCGATTCTCAACAAAAAGCATCACGTGCACAACAAGCTGGTGTATTTGATGCTGAAATTGTACCTGTAGAGGTACCACAACGTAAAGGCGACCCCCTAATTATTTCTCAAGATGAAGGCATTAGACCTCAAACGACAATTGATAAGTTAGCACAACTCCGTCCAGCATTTAAAAAAGATGGATCAGTAACTGCTGGTAATGCATCCGGTATCAATGACGGTGCTGCTGCTATGCTCGTTATGACGGAGGACAAAGCGAAAGCATTGGGCTTACAACCTATAGCTGTATTAGATAGTTTTGGTGCGAGTGGTGTGGCGCCTTCAATTATGGGTATTGGTCCAGTTGAAGCGATACATAAAGCTTTAAAACGTTCTAATAAAGTGATAAATGATGTTGATATTTTTGAATTAAACGAAGCTTTTGCAGCGCAATCAATTGCTGTAAACCGTGAGTTGCAATTACCGCAAGATAAAGTCAATGTTAATGGTGGTGCGATTGCACTAGGACATCCGATAGGGGCTTCGGGTGCGCGTACTTTAGTTTCATTATTACATCAATTAAGTGATGCTAAGCCAACAGGTGTGGCATCTTTATGTATCGGTGGCGGTCAAGGTATCGCTACGGTTGTATCTAAATATGAAGTTTAACATTTAGTGGAGCACGGTTTTTATATCATAAAAGTGTGTATTAAAAAAGCTATAAACGAAGTCGTTTTAAAAACTTCGTTTATAGCTTTTTACTTAGTTAGAAAGAGTTCATTGCTATTCAAATATTATGATGATGAACATTGATGGAATCATATCATAGCGGTTGTGCACCACTTGAACCACCACGTGGTTGAGAACGCTAGATGAAAGACATCAATTAAGGTTTTATTGCGAATGCACGAACTGGAAAGCCTGGTGCATCTTTTGGTTTTGGGCTGATTGCATAGATAATTGCACCTCTGGTAGGTAATTGATCTAAATTGGTAAGTAATTCGACTTGGAATGTGTCTTGACCTAAGATATATCTTTCGCCAACAATATCACCATTTTTAGCTGTATCAATTGAGGCATCAGTATCAAATGTTTCGTGACCTATGGATTTAACACCACGTTCTTCAATGAGAAATTTTAATGCATCAAGGCCCCAACCTGGAAGATGTTGATGGCCATCTACATCTTTATTTTCAAATTTTTCTATATCTGGCCAACGTTTTGACCAATCAGTACGTAATGCGACAAAAGTACCTGCTTCAATGCGACCGTGTTGTTGTTCCCAATCTTCTAAATGTTTACGTGATACGATAAAATCTGAATTTTTTGCAGCTTCTTTAGAATAATCTAAAACAATTAATGGTAAAACAAGTTCTTTTAAATCTAATTCTTCTAAATATCTTCTATTTTCAACGAAATGGATTGGAGCATCAATGTGTGTTCCATATTGAGTTACGATACTCCAACGTTGTACATAAAACCCATGATCTTTAACATTGAATAGCGTTGAGACTTCACCTTTTTCAAATTCGCTAAAACGAGGGATATTTGGGTCGAAAGTATGTGTTAAATCGACCCACTGAGCCTCTTTTAAAGTATTTAATTGATTCCAAAGTGGATACTGTGACATTTGCCTCACCTCTAGCTCGTATTATGCTGTTGTTGATTCAGATTCTTGACGTTTCTTTTTAACTGCATTGACTAACACTGTTAATGCATCTTTCACTTCATTTTCTTTACGTGTTTTTAGACCACAGTCTGGGTTAACCCAGAATAGAGAACGATCAATTTGTTGTAATGAACGATTAATTGCAGTAGTAATCTCTTCTTCGGTTGGAATACGTGGACTGTGAATATCGTAAACACCTAATCCAATTCCTAAATCATAATTAATATCTTCGAAATCTTGAATTAAGTCTCCGTGACTACGAGAAGTTTCAATAGAAATAACATCTGCATCTAAATCATGGATAGCATGAATGATTTGTCCAAATTGAGAATAGCACATATGTGTATGAATTTGTGTTTCATCATGCACAGATGATGTCGCTAATTTAAATGAATGTACAGCATCTTCTAAATATTGTTCGTGATATTCAGAGCGTAGAGGTAAGCCTTCACGCAACGCTGGTTCGTCAACTTGAATGACTTTGATACCTGCTTCTTCTAAAGCTAACACTTCTTCATCAATGGCTAAGGCAATTTGATCTTGAACAACCTTTCTAGGTACGTCTACGCGTTCAAATGACCAGTTTAAAATAGTAACTGGACCTGTAAGCATACCTTTTACTGGTTTGTCAGTTAAGCTTTGCGCGTATACTGTTTCTTTTACAGTAAGTGGGGCAGTCCACTTCACATCTCCATATATAACTGGTGGTTTAACTGCACGAGAACCGTAAGACTGTACCCAACCGAATTTTGTTACTAGGAAACCTTGAAGTTTTTCCCCAAAAAATTCAACCATGTCGTTACGCTCAAACTCACCGTGTACAAGTACGTCTAAACCAATATCTTCTTGGATTTTAATCCAACGAGCGATTTCATTTTGTAAAAATTCTTGATACTCAGCATCTGTAATGCGATTATTTTTCCAATCTGCTCTAAATTTACGGACTTCACGAGTTTGAGGGAATGAACCAATCGTAGTCGTAGGTAAATCTGGTAAATTTAGACGTTGGTTTTGTAATTGCTTGCGTTTAGCAAATGGTGATTTACGATGTGTCGGTACACTTTCAAAATCGTATTCAAGATTTTTAAATGATTGGCTTTGGAAGCGTTCATAACGTGCTTTGTAATGTTCATATTTTGACAGGTCATTATCATTGAATAAGCGACGCAATGCATCTAATTCGTCTAACTTTTCAGTAGCAAAACTTAATCCTTCTGCAATAGATTCATCAAGTGTTTCATCATCTAGTGATACTGGAACATGTAGAAGTGATGATGAAGGTTGAATGACTAACTGTTGTGTGTGTTGTTGTAATGTTTCGATTAATTGTTTTTTTGCTTCAATATCAGCCGCCCATACATTTCTGCCATCAATGATTCCTGCATAAAGTGCTTTACTTTGATCGAAATCACCATCTTCAATTTGTTTTAAGTTATAGCCGTTATCGTGTACCAAATCTAATCCTAAACCGCCCACTGGTAATGAACTTAAGAATTTTAAGTGAACACGTTCAAAGTAAGTTTGAATGACGAGATATTTTCCTAAACCTTCATTTGCGAAATAGTCGTATGCTTTTCTAGTAATGTCTTCATAACTTTCGCTGTCATCAGTCACTAGAATAGGCTCGTCAATTTGAATATACTCAGCACCTGCATCTACAAGTGACTGTAAAACTTCTTTATATAAAGGAAGTAATGTTTCAACTTTTTCCTCGAACGATTGATGACCACCTTTTGATAATTTTACAAATGTGATAGGACCAACAATTACAGGATGCGCATTTACATTAATTGATTGTGCATATTTAAAACGTTCTAATAACGTATTTTTTTCAACTTTAGGTTCTACGTTGTCCCATTCAGGTACAATGTAGTGATAGTTGGTGTTAAACCATTTAATAAGTGCACTTGCAACATGCTCTTTGTTACCACGAGCAATATCAAATAATAAATCATCATTGACTTCGCGTCCTTGGAAACGTTCAGGGATAATATTGAACAATAAAGACGTATCTAAAATATGATCATATAAAGAGAAATCCCCAACTGGAATGCTATCAAGATGATAATTTTTCTGAAGTAAAAGATTTTCTTTGTGTAAATCAGTCAGTGTTTGATCTAATTCTGCTTTGTCAATTTTATGTGCCCAATAATTTTCGATTGCTTTTTTCCATTCTCTTTTTCTACCTAATCTTGGGAATCCTAAGTTTGAAGTTTTAATTGTTGTCATAATATTGCCTCCTTGTTGGCAGTGATTGATTTAGAGTATGCTGCGAGTTCCAATGAATAATCTACCTTTTGGAAAGGTGTAATAATGTACAGACCGTTGAAGTATTCATGTACTGTATCAATGAGTTCTTTGGAAAGTCTTAAACTTAATTCTTTAGTCTTTTCTTTATCATCTTTAACAGCTTTGAATTGGTTAAGTACATCGTCTGACATTTTGATGCCAGGCACTTCATTATGTAAGAAAAGTGCGTTGTTATAACTTGCGATTGGCATGATACCTATGAAGAAAGGTGTATTTAAATGTTTTGTTTCTTCATATACTTGAATAATTTTTTCTTTACTATAAACGGGTTGAGTTATGAAATAACTCATGCCACTTGCTACTTTCTTTTCAAGTCGTTTAATGGCTCCATCTAATTTTCGTACGTTAGGATCAAACGCACCAGCGATGTTAAAGTTAGTATGTTTTTTCAGCGCATCGCCGTCAGTGTTAATACCTTTGTTAAATCTTAGTGCAAGTTCTGTAAGGCCTTTTGAGTTCACGTCATAGACATTTGTAGCTCCAGGCAAATGGCCTACTTTAGAAGGATCTCCGGTAATAGCTAGTATTTCATTGACACCAATGAGTGATAAACCTAGGAGATGAGACTGTAATCCTATTAAATTACGGTCACGACATGTTACATGTACAAGAGGCTCAATATCGTAGCGTTGTTTAATTAGACTTGCCGCTGCGATGTTACTCACTCTTACGGTAGCTAATGAATTATCCGCCAATGTAACAGCATCTATGCCAGCTTCATCTAATTTTCCTACATTATCGAAAAATGTATCAGTATCCAAATGTTTAGGTGTATCAAGTTCTACGATGACTGTTGGGCCATTTTTAACTTTAGAAGTAAGGTTTTGTTTAAGAACTCGCGTTTGCTTTTGAGATGAAGCTTTATTAATAGGGATTACCTTTTTATCTTTAACGGGTTTTAAATGTTTAACTGCTGATTTAATATAGCGAATATGTTCAGGTGTTGTACCACAACAACCACCTATCAATCTGACTCCCTCATTAATTAATTCTTGAGCTATATCTCCGAAATATTGAGCATTATCACTATATTTGAATTCACTATTCTCGATATCTAATAAACTAGCGTTTGGATAACACGATAAATACGCATGTTTAGGAAGTTCTATATGTGAAAATGATCGTTGCATATGGTGTGGGCCATGGTGACAATTTAATCCAACTACATTGGCGCCACATTCAACTACGTATTTCAATGCCGCATTAATTTCAGTGCCATCAACTAAGTAATTCGTATTTGAAGCGGTGAGTTGAGCGATGATTGGAATATCGTATTTTTGTCGTGTAGCAGTGACGATGCGAGTTAATTCATCTAAATCGTAATAAGTTTCAAATAGAAGGGCATCTACACCTTCATCAATTAATGTATCGATTTGAAGTTCTGTATGATATTGAATTGTTGAAAGACTGATATCCTCTTGCCGGACGCCTCTGAATCCACCTACCGTTCCAAGTATAATTGTGTCCTCATTTGCTGCATGTTTAGCAATTTGAACTGCAGCTTGGTGAATTTCTTTAACTTTATGTTCAAGACCAAAGGACTTTAATTTTTCAAAGTTAGCACCATACGTATTCGTTTGAATGACGTCTGCACCAGCTTCGATATAAGAACGATGAATCCGCTCGACCTTATCTGGATGAGTAAGATTGTAGGCTTCCGGACAAGTATCAAGACCTTCCGAGTAGAATATTGTTCCAATAGCGCCATCAGCTACTAAAACGTTGCTCTTTAATTGGTTCAGTAAATGACTCATTGAAAGCCTCCTTTAAAGCGTAGTTAAAATCTGCGATGAGTTCTTCTGGATTCTCAAGACCTACACTTAAACGGAATAACCCGAAAGTGATGCCACGTTCACGTCTCACATCTTCTGGCACTGCTGCATGAGACATTGTTGCGGGATGTGATAGGATAGTTTCTACACCACCGAGACTCACTGATACAAGTGGTAAAGTAAGAGAATCGACGAACTTTTGTGCTTTAGATTCATCTTTAAGTCGGAAACCTATCACTGCACCTCCAGTTGAAGCTTGCTTGAGATGTGTAGGATTATTTCCTGGGTAATACACCTCAGAAATCTCCTCTCTTTGACTCAAAAATTGAACAAGACGTTCAGCATTATGAACAGATTGTTTAAAACGAACTGGTAATGTTTTAAGATGTTTTGCAAGTGCCCAACTATCATATGCAGAAAGGGCTGTGCCCGTGCCGTTCTGTAATAAGTACAATGCATTTGCAACCTCTCTATTATTAGTAATTGCTGCACCTGCAATTAAATCGCTATGTCCACCTAGAAATTTAGTTGCACTATGAATAACTATGTCAGCGCCTAGTGCTAAAGGTGATTGACCCAAAGGTGTCATAAACGTATTATCAACAGCTAATAGTATCTTATGTTCCTTTGCTAGCGTTGCTACAGCATGAATATCTGTAATTTTGAAAAGTGGATTTGAAGGCGTCTCTACATAGATGAGTTTTGTGTTTGATTGAATAGCTTCAGTGATATGATCTATATGTGTAGCGTTAACTGTAGTAAATTCAATATTGAATCGATTGAGTATTTGTTCAGTTAATCTAAATGTGCCCCCGTAAACATCATCAGGTAAAATAACATGATCCCCTGCGTTTAATGTGAGTAAAACGGCTGAAATTGCAGCAATGCCTGAAGCATAAGCAAATGCATATTTACCACCTTCTAAACGTGCAAGTTTCTCTTCAAGTAAAGTTCGGTTAGGGTTACCACTTCGTGCATAATCATATTGAGTCTCACCGCCTAACACTTTTTGATGGAATGTAGATGAATCGTAAAGTGGCGGGTTAGCTGAGTCGTAGTCTTTACCTCTACGCACATCGAATATTACTTCTGTTTCTTTAGATAAACTCATGAAATCACTCCTACTTTAGAATTCTCTAATGCTTGAATTATGTCAGCTTCTATATCGTTATAGTCTTCTATACCTACGGACAATCTGATGAGATATTCATCAATTCCACGTTTGTCTTTTTCCTCATCTGGCATATCAACGTGTGTTTGTGTATAAGGGAAGGTGATAAATGTTTCTGTACCACCTAAGCTTTCTGCAAATATACAAATTTCTAAATTTTCTAAAAATTTAGCGACGCTATATGCTTGGTTCAGTCTTAAACTAAGCATGCCTGTTCGTCCACTATATAAAACTTCATCAATTGAATCTGACTGGCGACATCGTTGTGCAAGTTTTTGAGCATTTTCTTGGGAACGCTCTATGCGAAGATGTAATGTCTTTAGACCTCTTTGTAAAAGATAACTATCAAGAGGTGATAGAGTTGCTCCAATCATATTATGGAATTGATTCAATTGTTCAGCTAATTGAGCATCCTTAACAGTTACAACTCCAGCTAACACATCGTTATGTCCGCCAATATATTTTGTTGCTGAATGCAGAACGATATCTGCACCTTCTTCGAGTGGTGTCGAAAGATAAGGTGTTAAAAAAGTGTTGTCGATAATTGTTAATAGTTGATGTTTTTTGCTAAGGATATAATATGGTTCTACATCAATTTCAATCATTTGTGGATTTGAGATTGGTTCAATAAATAATGCTCTAGTTTGTGGAGTGATGTTTTTTTCCACTTCTTCATAATTTAAAAAGTCTACATATTTAAACTTCAAACCATATTGTTTTTCGTAAAAATCGAATAACCGAAATGTTCCACCATATAGGTCAAATGCAACGAGAATTTCATCACCTGGTTTGAATATATTACATATTAACTGAATCGCCGCCATACCACTGGAAGTAGCAAATGAAGCAATGCCTTTTTCAAGTTGTGCAAAAGCTTCTTCAAAGGCTGTTCTTGTTGGATTTTTAGTTCGTGTATAATCATAGCCTGTTGATTCACCTAGGTGAGGATGCTGATATGCAGTAGATAAATATATTGGATTGACAATTGCGCCAGTGTGATCTTGTGTTAAAGCAATTTGAGCTAAATCTGTATCCTTCATAGCTAGCTCCTCCTATTCAGTAAAAATAAAAAAGCTTCCGTCCTTTAGACCCGAATAATTCGGATGTAAAGGACGAAAGCTTAAACTTCGCGGTACCACCTTTGTTTGCTACTTTATTACTAAAGTAACCTCAATCAGTACGCCATAGTGTTAAAACAGTATACTGAAAATAGCTGATACACAATCTTCTTATCGTAACATCATTAAATAAAACAAAAACTCATTTAATCCATATGTGAATAAATGAGTATTAACGATAAATTGTGACGTATAAAATTTCCAGTACGCCATTTAACATCAATGTTAATACTGTATCGCTATAACGGGCGAACCCGTTGATACCTCATATTGGCATCAACACTCCAAGGCCATTTTCAAACTTTCTTTCAATGCCTTCTCTCAGCGTGTGAAGACTCTCTGTATAAGCAGTGTAAGTTTTACTTTCCTTTTTACAGTGTGTAAAATGTTTTTTAAATTGTTAATACATAGATTACATAGTTTGAATTTATTTGTCAATGATTTTTCTGAAAATTTTGATTTAACAATTAATTTATTATCAGAAATACATCTGAAAATATGTGACGTAATAAGCTTCATATTAAGCCATTAGTATTAATTTGAAAGGCTTGTATTATTGGATTGAACTTTTTTAAAATAAGTAATGAATCAATGAGGATTGATTATTCATTAGAGATACTTAAATTAAGATAGAAAGATGTGGAAAAGAGATGGCATATACAGATGATCAGAGGTTGAAAATGAATAATGATGATAGTGTGCAATTTATTGCACTAGAATTAATTAGACCTAATCCTTATCAGCCACGTAAGACGTTTGAAGAAGAACGACTCAATGATTTAGCTTCATCAATTCAACAACATGGTATATTACAGCCTATTGTATTACGTCAAACTGTTCAAGGTTACTATATTGTTGTGGGTGAGCGACGATTTAGAGCATCTAAGTTGGCGGGATTAACAGAAGTGCCAGCTATTATTAAAGAACTATCTGATGAAGATATGATGGAATTGGCAATTATTGAAAATTTACAGAGAGAAGATTTAAATGCCATTGAAGAAGCAGAAAGTTATAAAAAAATGATGACAGATTTGAACATTACCCAACAAGAAGTTGCGAGACGATTAGGTAAGTCACGTCCTTATATTGCCAATATGCTTAGGTTATTACAGTTACCTAAAAATGTTGCTCAAATGGTTCAACAAGGAGCGTTATCAAGTGCTCATGGGCGTACGTTATTAACTTTGAAAGACGCCAGTAAAATAAAAAAGACGGCAAAACAAGCCGCTCAGGAGTCTTGGAGTGTAAGGTATTTAGAGGAGTACGTCAATGGTTTAGTCAGTAAAGACATGTCAAGGAAAGTCGACAAAGAGACTAAGGGAAGTAAACCTAAAATGATTCAACAGCAGGAAAGATTTTTAAAAAAGCAATATGGTGCGAAAGTAGATATTTCGACATCTAAAAATGTCGGAAAAATCACATTTGAATTTAAATCTGAAGCAGAATTCAAACGCTTGATTCGTCAACTTAATAAAGATTATAAGGAATATTAAAAAATTAGCCTTTATAAATAGGAAGCATATACATAGTTTTATAAATATACCTCAAAAGGATAGTATTTTAAAACCATAGACGTATTATCTAAATGAATAAATTAAGTTATAATAAATGAATTATGAAAAAAATGAAAGGGAGGGCATATTTTATATGAATCAACTTAAACATATTTTATCTTCATTGTTCGAACCTTTAACAAAGGTTGAAACATATGAAAATTTAATTACTAAAGTAATAATGATTTTAATTTATATCCTTGTAGCAATTGTTGTTATAGCAATTTTGAATAAGATTATTGAGCAAGCATTTAAAATTCAAAATAAAAGCAAAAAAGGAAATAAAAAACGTTCAAAAACACTGATTTCTCTTGTACAAAACATAGTAAAATATATCGTATGGTTTGTTGTTATCACAACAATTTTAAGTAAGTTTGGTATTAGCGTCGAAGGTATCATCGCTAGTGCTGGAGTTGTAGGTATTGCAGTTGGTTTCGGTGCGCAAACAATAGTAAAAGATATTATTACAGGTTTCTTTATTATCTTTGAAAATCAATTTGATGTGGGTGACTATGTTAAAATCAATAGTTCAGGAACTACGGTAGCAGAAGGTACTGTGAAATCTATTGGTTTAAGATCAACGCGAATTAATACAATTTCGGGAGAACTGACTATTTTACCTAATGGTAGCATGGGGGAAATTACGAACTTTTCAATTACAAATGGGACTGCTATTGTAGAACTACCAGTATCAGTTGATGAAAATATAGATCAAGTTGAAAAGAAACTCAATCGTTTATTTGTTTCTTTACGTAGTAAATATTACTTATTTGTCAGCGATCCAGTTGTTGATGGCATTGATGCGATAGAATCTAATAAGGTTACTATACGAATTTCAGCGGAAACAATTCCTGGTGAAGGATTTTCAGGCGCTCGTATTATTCGTAAGGAAGCTCAAAAAATGTTTAGACAAGAAGGTATTCGCATGCCACAACCAGTCATTTCAAATTATAATGAAGAAAAAAGCTAATCATCATTGGAGGTCATTTCATGACGTCAAAGTATGGAATAAATGATATAGTAGAAATGAAAAAACCACATGCATGTGGAACAAATCGTTTTAAGATTATTAGAATGGGTGCTGATATTCGTATTAAATGTGAACATTGTCAGCGCAGTGTTATGATTCCACGGCAAGTGTTTAATAAGAAAATGAAAAAAGTTCTTGAATCTCATCAAGACAAAGAAAGTTAGGAGAATGAATAATGGCTTTAACAGCAGGTATCGTAGGTTTGCCTAACGTAGGTAAGTCTACCCTATTTAATGCAATTACTAAAGCTGGCGCATTAGCAGCAAACTATCCCTTCGCAACGATTGATCCCAATGTTGGTATCGTTGAAGTGCCAGATTCACGTTTAATAAAATTAGAAGAAATGGTTCAACCTAAAAAAACAATTCCTACAACTTTTGAGTTTACTGATATTGCAGGTATTGTTAAAGGTGCATCTAAGGGCGAAGGTTTAGGAAATAAATTCCTTTCACATATTCGTGAAGTAGATGCTATATGTCAGGTGGTTCGTGCGTTTGACGATGAGAATGTAACACATGTATCAGGGCGTGTTAATCCGCTTGATGACATAGAAGTCATTAATATGGAACTTGTTTTAGCAGATTTAGAATCTGTTGAAAAACGTTTACCGAAAATAGAGAAGATGGCTCGTCAAAAAGATAAAACAGCTGAGATGGAATTACGTATATTAACACAAATTAAAGAAGCGTTAGAAGACGGTAAACCAGTACGCAGTATTGATTTCAATGAGGATGATCAAAAGTGGGTTAATCAAGCTCAGTTATTAACATCTAAGAAAATGTTATACATTGCTAATGTTGGCGAAGATGAAATTGGAGATAAAGATAATGATAAAGTGAAAGCAATTCGTGAATATGCAGCAAACGAAGATTCAGAAGTTATCGTTATTAGTGCAAAAATTGAGGAAGAAATCGCTACATTAGATGATGAAGATAAAGAAATGTTCTTAGAAGATTTAGGCATTGAAGAACCAGGTTTAGACAGACTCATTAGAACAACATATGATTTGTTAGGTTTATCTACTTACTTTACTGCCGGTGTGCAAGAAGTGCGCGCTTGGACATTTAAACAAGGAATGACCGCACCACAATGTGCTGGAATTATTCATACCGATTTTGAACGTGGTTTTATTCGTGCAGAGGTAACAAGCTATGAAGATTATGTACAACATGGTGGCGAAAATGGTGCTAAAGAAGCGGGAAGACAACGTTTAGAAGGTAAAGATTACATCATGCAAGATGGGGATATTGTTCATTTCCGTTTTAATGTTTAACTTAAAGCATGTATTTATATTAATGAGGCACTCTAAAATTAGAAGCAAATTCTAGTTTTAGGGTGTTTTTTTGATAATAAAATTGAAAATTAGGAGATAAATTAGTCAACATACTACAATGATAATTATTAATGATGCGATCATTTGTAGTTAGGAAATAGAATTATTTATTAATAGAGCAATGAAGCTTTTCATCAAACTTTCATTGCTCTTATGTAAGGATTCCAAATTCTTAAAAAAATGGAATGATTTTGCTTGCTTTAATGATGTCTTGTGTACTAAAAAATTGTTTGCCTTCACCAGTGTATGCGGGTTCGAGAACTAAATTTGCTTTAGCGCAGTATAGCCATTCTGGGTGAATGCCACTATTTAAGATATCTTGAAACTCTTGGAAATCTTTATTCCAATCTAAATTTAATCTCATGAAAAACACCTCATATGTATTTTAGAACAAACGTTCGTTAAAGTGAAGTGTTTTTGTTCGTATGTGTTCGTATTTATGAAGTGAACCAAGACGAATTCACATTTTCGTCAATATAATTTGCATCGACATTTTGATTTAATTCAGGAGAGTAGTAACTATTTGTATATTGCCATAGCACTTTCTCTCGTTTTGGTTCCTCAGCTTGATATGCTGCTAACCAGTAGCCATCATATGAACTGACAGCATTTGATGCATGATTTAACATGAAATTTTCATATGAATAAAAAAGGATCTTCTTGTTTCCGGCAAGTTTTCTCATTTCGTTTGCCCATGCTTGTGTCGCTGTTTCATCATCTCCGGATTTAACGGTTTGTTCTTCATAATCATTAATGTAAAAGGCGGCTTTGGGAGCACGTTGAGATAAAGTTTTAGCTTCATAACGTGCATCTTTTGGACTTTCGTACATGCTATAAGAGTACACGCCGTATTTCATTTTATTTTGTTCTAATAATTCTGCATTTTTTTCAAAAGTCTTATCAACGTATTCTGAACCGTACTGTGCTCTTAAAATAATAAAATCATAATTTTTCTTTAGTTGTTTTATTTGTTCATTAGTTAAAAGTCCTTGCCATTCAGAAATATCTAAGACTCTTTCACCATTATTTGTTTCAGTAATATTAGATTCAGCAGAGAAAGTAGAACGATTTTGTGTTTTATGAGGTTGCTTTTTAGGATGGTCTTTTAAGTATTGTTGATAGCCATACCCCATTGTACCTTTTTCGCTTACAGAAGATGAAGACGCTTGTGCTTGAGTATCTATAAAATTAAGGCTAGTAGCGAAAATTGAAAGTGAAATGATTGAGTAAGAAAATTTCTTTAACATAAACGACTCCTTTATAATGAATTTAGTATTAAGTGCAATTATATGAAATATAATTTTGATGTTATTATAACTAAAATGAAGTATCAACTATCTATTAGGTAACATTAATATAATTTGAATATAAAGTAATGTATAACATAAATAGGATGATTGCGTTTGAACAACGAGGGCAGTCTCAGAGGAGTCTTAAACCAATAATATGTATTGATATTTTCAAAAATAAATAATGCTCATCAATATTTAAGGGTAAGATTCATCTGAAATTGATTGTAAAAAGTAAAGCTCTATGCTATAATTTTTTTCTGTGAGTAATGAAAATTATTCCTTGCTTATCACATTAAATATTGATAAGCCGTATAGACCACAAGGAGGTGCAAATAAACTATGAGAACATATGAAATTATGTATATCGTACGTCCTAACATTGAAGAGGATGCTAAAAAAGCGTTAGTTGAACGTTTCAATGGTATCTTAGCTTCAGAAGGATCAGAAGTTTTAGAAGAAAAAGACTGGGGTAAACGTCGCCTAGCTTATGAAATCAATGATTTCAAAGAAGGTTTCTATAACATCGTACGTATTAAAACTGATAACAATAAATCAACTGACGAATTCCAACGTTTAGCTAAGATTAATGATGATATCATTCGTTACATCGTTATTCGTGAAGACCAAGATAAGTAATAATTTAGATGGGGGCGTTTAAATGTTAAATCGAGTTGTATTAGTAGGTCGTCTAACGAAAGATCCAGAATACAGAACCACACCCTCAGGCGTAAGTGTAGCGACATTTACTCTAGCAGTTAATCGTACTTTCACGAATGCTCAAGGGGAACGCGAAGCTGACTTTATTAACTGTGTAGTCTTCCGTAGACAAGCAGAAAATGTAAATAACTACTTGTCTAAAGGTAGTTTAGCTGGCGTTGATGGTCGCATACAATCACGTAGTTATGAAAATCAAGAAGGTCGTCGTATTTTTGTTACTGAAGTCGTATGTGATAGTGTTCAGTTCCTTGAACCTAAAAATGCACAACATGGTGGCCAACGTTCACAGAACAATAATTTCCAAGACTACGGTCAAGGATTTGGTGGTCAGCAATCAGGACAAAATACATCTTACAACAACAATAATTCATCAAACTCAAATCAGTCGGATAATCCGTTTGCAAATGCTAATGGACCGATTGATATCAGTGATGATGATTTACCATTCTAATAATGAACGAATAAAATAAAATGAGTCAAAGGAGGCAGTTAACCATGGCAGGTGGACCAAGAAGAGGCGGACGTCGTCGTAAAAAAGTATGCTATTTCACAGCAAATGGTATTACACACATCGACTATAAAGACACTGAATTATTAAAACGTTTTATCTCAGAACGTGGTAAAATTTTACCACGTCGTGTAACAGGCACTTCAGCGAAATATCAACGTATGTTGACTACAGCTATCAAACGTGCTCGTCATATGGCTTTATTACCATATGTTAAAGAAGAACAATAATATATTATTTATTGTAAAACCCCGTAAGTATAGGCTTACGGGGTTGTTTTTGTGTTTTGGAATATTTAAAAAGGGCAGAAAAAGCAGTGAATTTGAAAGCTAGATTTTTAGATACATATCCTTCGACGATATTTCAGTAATGTTATGAGATTGAATCCCAAAATGAGTTAAGATTATGCGTTGAAAAATGGTTAGGTGCATAACATCTTTAAATATTGATTGATGATAATAGTTTACCATTCCCAAATTTGAAGAGGTTTGTTATGCGTGCCATTTTTCTTGTTAAGTTGAGTAGTTAATTCTTCAATCTCTATATGTCTTTTAGTTCTTAAGTTATATAAAATATGTAAATTTATGTGCCACATCTTCTATTCATGATGAAAGTATCTACGTTGACATCAAGATGTCATTTTATCAATTAGTATACCTATGGGGTTATACTTTGAAGTTGTAGCACCATCATTAACATTTAATGTTTGTAATTTTGTTTTTTATTAGAAAGCATGTTTAGAATAGCTGATAATATAGTACAGATGATTGTAACTATGATTAGTGTCGTTACTACATAGACTTGATTACTTTGAATATTAAAACCTATTTCAAAATGACCTTGTAAGTGTCCTTTTATAAAAAAGTTAAGTGTAATGATAGTGAGAATTGCTAAAAATGAAAGGAAACCTATAACTTGTATAATTTGGTTAATACGTTGAAATTTATTTTTATGTTGCATGTAAAATACCTACTTTAAATATTTTTATAAATAGTTCATTTTAGTCATCTTTAATAGCTTAACATAATAGGATTGAGGTTGATATTAATAAATATTGAAAAAATAAAAACAAAATAGCTTGTATCAGTAAAATAAAAATTCCTACAAAACGTTTAATCATTTTTGACATGGGGTATCTCATACTAGTGAATAAAATATATAAGTAAAGGAGACAATCAATTATGTTTGGATTAATAGGTATGATTATTGTCGGCGGTATCATTGGATGGATCGCAGGTTTAATTTTAGGTAAAGACGTACCAGGAGGTATTCTAGGAAATATTATTGCTGGTATTGTAGGATCATGGGTTGGTACTATGATTTTAGGTGAATGGGGACCACAATTAGGTAAAATTCACATCTTTCCAGCATTATTAGGTTCAATTATTTTAATCTTTATTATTTCATTAATTTTAAAAGCACTAAGAAAAAAATAATAAGTATAGATTAAGTTTAATTTAGGTAGAAAATGTGTTGCTTGATTATTTGAAAGTAATCAATTAACACAATTAAAGCATGTGTGTTTATCTATACGCACGTAACTCAATGATAGATGTTGATGATGTCTAATCGTTTGAGTTACATTAATTATAGTTATCAAAGCATCCAAACCAATAAAAATGGTGTGGGTGCTTTTTTCATGTTATAAAACATAAAAAAGGATGGCGCTGGGTTACGCCATCCAGGAGTATTATGTTCATGAATATAAAAGACTTTGTAGTTACTAAATAACTACAATTTAATATTATCAGATTGCTATTTATCTGACAACATTAAAGGTTTTGATTTTTAAAATTTCCAACAAAATTGAGAAAATTATTACTTTGATTTAAAGGCATCTGTTCGGTTTCATTCGCCATTGGTGATATGTAATAATGAATTGTAAAACGACAACGAGGAGGTTTCTTATGGACGGTTTAATTACATTTATCATTATTACATTATTGATTATTATAGTACCTGGGCCAGATTTCATTATTGTAATGAAAAACACTATTAATTCAAGTAAAATGAATGGTTTTATGGCCGCATTTGGTATTACTACGGGGCATATTTTATACTCTTCATTAGCTATTTTTGGAATTATATACATACTTACGAGTTTACACTTTGTTTTTTTAACAATAAAAATATTGGGTGCTTGTTATCTTATTTATCTCGGAATCAAAAGTATTTTGAGTGCGCACAGTTCTGTTGATTTTAGTAAACAAGCTTTAGCTGATGTCAGAAATGTGAGTTATATCACTTCTTTTAGACAAGGTTTTTTAAGTACAAGTCTTAACCCTAAAGCTTTATTATTTTATGTTAGTATATTCCCTCAGTTTCTTTCTAACGGTAATATACATATGAAATCTGAAGTTGCGTTATTTGCTTTTTCAGTTGTTGTAGTTATATGCTTATGGTTTTTATTTTGTGTATTCATCTTTCAATATATTAAATTATTATTCAGCAGACCGAGATTCAAAGCTATATTTGATTATATTGTAGGGTTTGTTTTAATTGGCTTATCTATTAATTTATTATTAAGTAAAAGCAGCTAAGTCAGAAATGAGGAGACAGAATGGAAATTTATTTAGTGAGGCATGGTGAGTCACAGTCCAATTATGATAATAAACACGGGTATCTATATTTTTGTGGACAGTTAGACGTCCCTTTGACGGAAAGGGGTATAAAAAGCGCTAAAGAACTATCTGTTTATTTTAAAAATAAATACATTGACAATATATATTTATCAGATTTAAAAAGAACAAGGCAAACGTATGAGGAGCTATTTCCTTATGATATTCCAACAATATATACAAAGACGTTAAGAGAGCGTTCGTTAGGTGTTTTTGAAGGGGAAAATAAAGAAGAAGTTTGTAAAGACAAACGGTTCGAAAAATATTTCCGTGATCCTAATTATAAATACTTTAGACATAGCTTTTCGCAAAAAGCACCACAAGGAGAAAGTTATCAAGATGTCTATGATAGAGTGGTTACTTTCATTGAAAATGAGCTTAATCAACAGCAGAAACGTGTAGTGATAGTTGCGCACCAAGTTGTAATTAGATGTTTTTTCGTCTATTTTAAAATGATAACTAAGGAAGAAGCCTTAGCGACGGAAATTCATAATTGCTATCCATATTTAATTAAAAAAGAAATGAAGTTTTGAATACATATATAATCATTTGAGTTGTAAAATTGTAATTGCTGGCTAAATTGATATTAATTCTCTATCAAAAGGTATGATTGAGGTCTATAAACAAACCGTAGCAATATTGTTATATATAATATAGGATTGTGAGTGAAGCCTGGGGCATAGATTATCGATGTCCCAGGCTTTCATAACATACAATCAGTCAAATGATAGAATTAAAAATATACACACATATCAAACCATTTTTTACAAGAGGATGGGGCCCCAACAAAGAGAATTTCACTGAGAAATTCAACAAGCAAAGCAAGTTGGGGATGGGCCCCAACAAAGAGAATTTCACTGAGAAATTCAACCTTTCTTGCCCCTTTATTTGATTAATTTATTTTATCTGAAGTAGATGGGTGCACTGAAAGTGTGACAATAGAACTAACAAGTAATGCAAGTATCGTTAAGGAAGCCATAAGGATAATGACAATTTGTCCCATAATTAAGCTAATGATTACTAAAAACCCCCACATCATCAGTGCACTTATTTGTAATATCGCCGATATGATTCTACATGTAAGATGATTAAATATACCTAATATGAGTGCTGGTAAAGCCATTATAACTATTGTCGTAATGGCTATGAGTACTGTATAAGGTTCGTTATAGTTGATTGTGTGTGGGCCTGTTGGATATTTTGCTAAAACAAGTACTAAGCCGATGGTGGATAGTATTGCTAAGATAATAAATGTTAAACGTATCTTCATAATGATTTTCCTCATTTCTTTTTATTTAGAAAAAATATATATGCTATATTAATTTTATTGTGTAATAAATATATTGAATTGTCAAAATAGCGAAGGCATGTTTCAAAAAGATGGGGTGATGAAATTAACTCGAATATCAAAAACAAGCCCAAAAAAGATGTTAGTACAACATCTTTTTTGGGCAAGTAAAATAATGTGATATAGAAAAAACATTTTGTTTTATTTATTAAATACTTCTGTGTCTATTCCTTTTTTCTTAAGGAAAGTAGTAATTTTATCTTGTTGTTTTTTATTTACATCACCTGAATATTTTGTGGGTACATCAACAACGTTAATTGAATTTTGTGGTTGGTAGTTTAATTTCTCAATGTCTTCATCTACATTTGAAATGGTACTATTTAAAGCGTGAAAATAATTAATTATGCGATCTGTTGGATCTTTATATTCTTCAGGGATGTGATTGTTTTTTATAAATTTTTTGAAATGTAAATCGTTCTTAACTGCTAAATTGGATAACTTGCTAAGACGATCAGCTTGTGATTCTGTGATTTTAGGATTACTATCACTTTGTTTATCTAATTTATGTTGCATGACATACTTATTATCAAGTACATCGCTATTCGCTTGTAAATATTTTTCTAAAGCTTGCTTCATCTCTTTTTCGCTAATTTTTTGTCCCTTTTTGTTTGAAGAAAAGATATCTTTTTCCTTTAAAGTTTTAGCGTTTTTAGGTGCATGAGCGTTGCTGTGATGCTCTTGATTATTGTTATCGTTCGTATTTGAGCATGCTGCAAGTGTTAAAGACAACGCTAGTATCAAGTATGTAATGACTCTCTTTTTCATAGAATTGAGTAACTCCTTTTACGTCTCTATCATTAAACAGTGTTTTAAATTTATACATCTATTAGAGTATCATTTATCGAAAAATATTTGAATATTTTAGAACTACATTTACTGTTAGATATGACTAAGATATGACTAAATTATGGCGGATTATATGAATGATATACCTGTTTCAATAGGTTTTTTTATAATAAAAAACAGAGCTCCAACATGGGAACTCTGTGAAGTTAAAATATTTATGATAAATAACGTTTTAAAAATTAATTTCTAATTATATAATCGAATGCATTAAGTGCGGCATTAGCACCAGCACCCATAGAAATAATTATTTGCTTATTTTTTTGATCGGTAACGTCACCAGCTGCAAAGATACCAGGAACGTTTGTTGCGTTATCGCGATTAATCATAACCTCGCCACGTTCATTTAATTCGACAGCATTTTGCAACCAAGATGTATTAGGAACTAATCCAATCTGTACAAATATTCCATCTAAATTAACTACTTGTGACTCTCCGGTAGTCATATCTTCATAGCTAATACCTGTAACGTAATCGTCACCAATTACTTCTGTTGTTTTAGCACTCGTTTTAATATCAACATTAGGTAGTGAGCGTAAACGTTCTTGTAATACGCTATCAGCTTTTAATTCAGAAGCGTATTCAAATAATGTTACGTGTTTAACGATGCCGGCTAAATCAATAGCTGCTTCTACACCAGAGTTACCACCACCGATGACAGCAACATCTTTATTTTCAAATAAAGGTCCGTCACAGTGAGGGCAGAAAGCCACGCCTTTATTGATTAGACGGTCTTCGCCTGGGATGTTTAGTTTACGCCAACTTGCACCTGTGGAAATGATGACAGTTTTACTTTCTAAAACAGCATCATTTTCTAAAGTTACGCGAATAGCTGAATCTGTTTTTTCGATATTTGTAGCACGAATACCAGTCATTGTATCAATATCATATTGTGCAATATGTTCTGCAAGATTTGATGAGAACTCTGAACCTGTCGTTTCTTTAACAGTGATGAAGTTCTCGATACCAGCAGTATCATTAACTTGACCACCAATTCGATCAGCGACAATACCTGTACGTAGCCCTTTACGTGCTGTATAAATTGCAGCACTACCACTTGCAGGTCCGCCACCAACGATTAACACGTCATAAGGATCTTTATCGTTGAATTCAGAGGCATCTTGCGTGCTTCCTAATTTAGTTAAAATATCTTGAACTGTCATGCGTCCATTACCAAATTCTTGACCATCTAAGAAGACGGCAGGAACTGCCATAATGTTTTCAGATTCTTCACGGAAAACAGCGCCATCAATCATAGTATGAGTAATGTTAGGATTAATAACACTCATTAGGTTTAATGCTTGAACGACGTCAGGACACTTTTGACAAGTAAGACTTACAAAGGTTTCGAAATGAAATGGACCTTCGAGCCCTTTAATTTGATCGATAATGGATTGCTTTTCTTTAGGTGCGCGACCACTCACTTGTAGTATAGCTAATACTAAAGAGTTGAATTCATGGCCTAAAGGTATGCCAGCGAATGTAATACCTGTTTCTTCACCAGGGCGATTAACTGAAAAACTTGGTGTACGTTTTAAAGATTTTTCAGTTATTGTTATGTGTGCTGACATCTCAGCAATCTCATTTAATAATTCTTTGAGTTCGTTTGATTTATCATCAGAGCCTAGGCTGGCAACGAATTCAACGTCGCCTTCCATAAGCTCAAGTAATTGTTGTAATTGTTGCTTTAAATCAGCATTAAGCATATTTTAATGCCTCCTTAGATTTTACCTACTAAGTCTAAACCAGGTTGTAATGATTCTGAACCTTCTTCCCATTTAGCTGGGCAAACTTCACCTGGATGTTGACGTACATATTGAGCGGCTTTAATTTTGTTAACTAATGTACTTGCGTCACGTCCGATTCCGTCAGCATTGATTTCTGCTGCTTGTACCACACCATCAGGGTCGATAATGAAAGTACCACGTTGTGCTAGACCAGATTCTTCATCCAACACATCGAAATTGCGAGTGATTGTTTGAGAAGGATCACCAATCATGCTGTATTCTAGTTTGCTGATTGCATCAGAATGGTCATGCCAAGCTTTGTGTACGAAGTGTGTATCTGTTGATACTGAGTACACGTTAACACCTAATTCTTGTAATTTAGCGTATTGATTTTGTAAATCTTCTAATTCAGTAGGGCATACGAATGAGAAGTCAGCAGGATAGAAACATACAACGTTCCAAGAACCTTTAAAATCTTCTTGAGTAACTTCTTTAAACTCATCTTTTTTTGGATCATAAGCTTGTGCTGTGAAAGGTAAAATTTCTTTGTTAATTAAAGACATAGATAAATTCCTCCTGAAAAGTTAAGTGTTAATTAGAATTACTTAAAAATAATTGTTTGTTTATAATAATTCTAATCTCTTGTTTAGTATTATTACATCTTGGCATTGAATAGTCAACTTTAGAAGTTCTTAAAATCTATGAAAGTATAAAAAAGCTATAATTAAGCCGTTTTAAATCCCTCATTAATTAAAGAATAACGAGTAAAAAAAGTTGAAAATCCAATGTGAAACTGAAATTTTCAAATGTGTATGACTTTGAAATTCAGTTGTCATTCTCAATTATGGTTATTTTATTGATAATGAAGTGTAGTTTTATTACTACTTCATATATATAATAACATGTATCATACATGGATTTCCCTTTTTAGCATCTGTATAAAGCAGATAGAGTTAATTCCACAAGTTGTTATGACTTTCTGTGAAAATAACCCTATTAAACTTACTTTATTTATTAACCGAAAATGACACCTTACCGATACCACTATATTCAGCACGGTACGTGCCATATTCTAATTTTAGTGGAGATATAAAAGTTCCAGATGAAATGATATCTCCTTTTTTAAGTTGTTTACCGTGCGTGTGTAGTTTTTTAATTAGCCAATGAATAGCATTTAAGGGATTTCCGAGTACTTCGGATGATTCTCCTGTGGCAATGCATTTATTATCTTTATATAAATTTAAATGTACATTAGCAAATGCATCGTTATCAAGTCCGTCTACAGGGTCACCTACTACGACAAGCCCTGTTGCGGTATTATCTGATATTAAATCTGATAAAGTAAAATTTGGAAACCAATTTTTATATCTTGCATCTGGAATTTCAATGCCTGGCGCGATACGGGTATGATATCTAATTGTTTCTAAATCAGCATCATAAGGTAAGTCTTCCTGCACTATAAAGATAATTTCTGGTTCTAGTAATGGTGAAAATAATTCTGAAAGAGAGACTGAGGCACCATCATTAACAATTTGGTTAGATAAGAGTGTTCCATATGCAGGTTCGTTAGTGTTAGCAATTGCTTGCGTTGCCTTGCTAGTCATACTAACTTTATACCCTGTAACAGTCGAATGGTCTTTGAAAGTTAATTGGTCAATTAGTTCTTCTTGTACATGATATGCTTCTTCTTCGTTTAATTGATAGTTCTCGCTAATGAAATCGATGGGTTTTTTATATCTATAAGCTTTAAATAAAACTTTAGCAACTTCTTTATTTGTTAGTGTCATATTGTACCCCTCCCCTAAATTATCTGAAAATTGATACTATTATGATAAATTTTAAATGTGAAGTGTGCAAATTGATTTAAATATACTTCATTTAGGGTATAAAATAATTAATAATGTAAATTTTGATAGGAGTGGGTATAGTGTCAGATTATGTTTATGAGTTGATGAAACAACATCATTCAGTTAGAAAATTTAAGAATCAACCACTTGGTTCTGAAACGGTAGAAAAATTAGTAGAGGCGGGACAGAGTGCTTCTACATCCAGTTATCTTCAAACTTATTCTATTATTGGTGTTGAAGATCCAAGCATTAAAGCGCGTTTAAAGGAAGTGTCAGGTCAGCCTTATGTTTTAGATAATGGTTATTTATTTGTATTTGTTTTAGATTATTATCGTCATCATTTAGTAGATGAAGTTGCGGCGTCAAATATGGAGACATCATATGGTTCTGCAGAAGGACTATTAGTAGGTACAATAGATGTTGCATTAGTTGCGCAAAACATGGCAGTTGCTGCCGAAGATATGGGGTATGGAATTGTTTATTTAGGGTCATTGCGTAATGATGTTGCGCGAGTGCGTGAAATTTTAAATTTACCTGATTATACGTTTCCGTTATTTGGTATGGCAGTAGGTGAACCTTCTGATGAAGAAAATGGGTCACCTAAACCGCGCTTGCCATTTAAACATATTTTTCATAAAGACCAGTATGATGCAAATCAGCATCAACAACGTAAAGAATTGGAAGCATACGACCAAGTAGTGAGTGAATATTATAAAGAACGTACTAACGGTGTGCGTACAGAAAATTGGTCACAACAAATAGAAACATTTCTAGGACGTAAAACACGTTTAGATATGTTAGATGAATTGAAAAAAGCAGGATTTATTAAAAGATAAAAAGAACCTGAGACAGAAATACATGTCTCAGGCTAGGGTGTGGGGCGATATTTTCAACACGAATGTTGCCCCGCTCTTTTTATAATTGTATGTCGTAATGATCAATGACCACTTTTCTTACATTTAATTTGCAGATAAATCGCCGTAATCATTTGAGTCAAATGTTTTTTTGTCCCAATGATTCGTTAAGCGTGCGGTACCTGTTCCAGCTAGCATTGAGTCATTAACGTTAAGTGCTGTACGACCCATATCGATGAGAGGTTCGATAGATATCAGTACCCCTGCGAGAGCAACTGGTAGATTAAGTGTAGATAATACGAGTATTGATGCGAATGTTGCCCCGCCACCTACACCTGCAACGCCAAATGAACTTATAATAACAACAGCAATAAGTGTAACAACAAATTGGAAGTCAATTTCTACATTTGCTACTGGTGCCACCATAACTGCTAGCATAGCAGGATAGATTCCTGCACAGCCATTTTGCCCTATGGATAAACCAAAAGTTGCAGAGAAGTTTGCAATTCCCTCAGGTACACCTAAACGTTTTGTTTGCGTTTGAACATTTAATGGTAATGCACCTGCACTTGAACGTGAAGTAAATGCAAAGATTAGTACTTCTATTGTCTTTTTCACGTATTTAACGGGATTGATACCTAAGACACTCAGTATAATTAAATGGATAATATACATTGTGATTAGAGCTGCGTATGAAGCAATTAAGAATTTACCTAACGTCCAAATTGCAGAAAAATCACTTGTCGCAAGAGTAGAAGCCATAATAGCTAAAATGCCATAAGGCGTTAATCGCAAAACAAAAGTTACGATAGCCATAACGATAGAATAGATTGCTTCTATACCACGTTTAAGTAAGCTTCCATGTTCCGGCTGTTTTCTTGCAACTCTAAGATAAGCAAAGCCCACAAACGTTGCAAAAATAACAACTGCAATTGTCGAAGTTGTACGTTGTCCTGTGAAATCTAAAAATGGATTGCTTGGGAATACTTCGAGAATTTGTTGTGGTAAAGTGTTTGCAGTTAAATCTTTGGCTTGTTTTGAAATTTCTGTACCACGTGAATGTTCTGCACTACCTAAATCAATAGACGATGCATCTAAACCAAAGATCAAAGCGTAAAAAATTCCAACGATAGCTGCAATGGCTACAGTACCAATTAAAAACATAAAAATATAAGAACCGATCTTAGCGAATTTTTCACCAATTTGTATTTTGCTAAAAGCGGCAACAATTGAAATGAATATTAGTGGCATGACAATCATTTGTAATAGTGCAACATAACCATCTCCAACAATACTAAACCAGTCTGTTGATTGTTCGAGAGTTTTAGACTCTGCACCATATATGAGGTGTAATACAATGCCAAATACGATACCTATTGCTAAAGCGGTAAAGACACGTTTAGGGAATGAGACGTGTTTTCTTGCCATAATATTTAACATTATTAGGAAAACAAGTAACACGATGACATTAATTACTGTAAAAAGTATTTCCATATCGATATATAGCTCCTTTTTAATTTTTAGTATTCCGACATATGTAATAAGAATAAAGGGGGTTAAGAAGAAATTCAAGTTGTTGATTTATAGTTTTCAGATTCATTTAAAGTTGAATAGAGTGAAGGTGATTATTAGAACAATGAAAAATGAGAAGTTTATGTTTATCAGAAAAGTGAGCAAAGAGGACGTAAAGAGGTTTATATTAATAAAAAAGACGCGTGCAATCATGCTATAAGAAGACATGATTGCACGCGTTTTTATTTAATATTATGAATAAACATGAGTCAGCTATGAATACAAATCATTTATAAGTTAAATAGACGTGCAAAGAAACCTTTCTTCTCTTCTTTAGGTTGTTGTTGGTAAGTCGATTGAGAAGAAGGTGTAGCTGATGTTGATTGAGAATGAGAAATTGACTCAGATTTTTCTGAGTTAGATACACTTCCTGATTCTGACAAGAACTCGCTTGTAGACGTACTTTTTGATTCAATTTCCGATTTGCTATTTGTATTACTTTCGGATGTTATTGAGTTAGACTCGGACAGAGATGAACTCATTGAATCATTTGCTGATTCAGATTGGCTCAAACTTGCTGTAGTGCTTTGACTTGCGACGTTGCTCTGAGATATTGAAGCGCTATTTGACATTGAATCAAAATGACTGCGTAATTCACTATCTTTTAATTCGTTAGCTTTAGCGATGTCTTTAGATTGTTGTTCTTGTGCTGACTGAATAGCCTCTTGAGAATTTTGGATTGATTTTAAAGATTGGGCATTCGAATCTAATTTTGTTGTAATATCAGTCTGTAATTCTTTGAGTTCCTGTTGTTGCTGATGAACTTGGTTAATCATTTGCCCTAACATTTGACGTTCTTCTCGCATTTTTTGAATTTCAGAACGTAAATCTTCAACGAGTTGTGCTACATTTTGATCAGTTGGTAATTGGCTATCCTCGTCTTTAACAATGACTTGTAAAAAGTCTTTTTCCTTTTCAAGCTCTTCAAATGCTAAATCATAACTATTTGTTTGTTTAACTTTGTTAGCGATATCTGTAAATAATTCGATGTCATCTTCTTTAAAGTCTGTGGCTTCACGACCACGATATTCTGTTTTACTAAGGTGATAGCCTCGTTCCTCTAAATGTTGTACAATTTTTCGGACCTGCTTTTCACTTAGTTCTACACGTTGAGCAAATTCTTTAGTTAACATTGAAAAAGTCCCTTCATATTTTAATTATGTATGGTGACGTTTGTCTTCGGTCAGTGAAACGTCAGTCTTACCTCATATGATAGTTTACCTTTTATTAATATTGATTTCAAGGTGTTTTAGACAGACTATCTTAAATTCATTTCTTTTAGGAGAGGGTAAATAATTTCTCTTGAAATGCCATTTGCAAAAACATATTTAAGAATATAATTAGATTTGACACTTGTACCATAAATGTCCTTTGTTAATTCAATGTTAGCTTTAATAAATAAATCTACTTTTTGTGGCGTTTCCTCTTGGTTTTGGTTTGGATGAATATAGTCAATGTCGTCCTGCTTTTCAAATTGATTTTCAAAGAGGAATTGACGACGATGTTCTAGTGCATTTCTGAGCTTGTCATCGATGTTAGCAGTCGAGGGTTCTTTTGGAACTTCTAACATGATGAAATTAATATCTCTATTATGAACTTCTTGTGATAAAAGGTTTAATTGTTTTTCTATTGCCTCTAAAGTTAAGGACATTCTTTCATCATGATTGGGGCTTTCTTTTGCGATTAAGTAAATTAAAAATGCAGAATTGGTTGTTGCTTCGTAATGTGCAGTTGCTAAGCTAACTACAGTCTGGTTTTCAATTCCAACGATAAAGGCGTAATCATTTTCTGTTTTATTATTTTCAAGTGAGCGTTTAAAAATTTTACTATCTTCATCTAAACCAATATCCAATTTATCATCATATAATTTGAGTGCCTCGTTAAATAATGGATCTTTAGCTGATTCTATCACTTTAAATTCCATGTTATATCCTCTCCCTAATATTATTCATTCGTAGCGAATTAGCTTTATTTAATGATAAAAAAAACCATAATGTCTGCTCGACGACACAAACATTATGGTGCAATGCTTTTATAATTTAGAAATAAAATTATGCTTTAGGCCCTTCAGACTCTGCGGCATAATGAGTAATATCCACTTCTTTATATGCAGCATTATTATCTTCAACTTCATCATGAGAAGAACGGTCACTGTTAGCAACAACGAGCATTTTATCGTTTAAAATATCTTGTTTATATCCTTCTAGTTCATTGTCAGTTAAATCATAACGAGATAATACTGTTTCTTCTCCATCTTCACCTGTAAGTAAACGAGACATACGGTCACTAAATGAGCCACTTGTAGCCATTAACGAGATTTGAGAGTTGTGTAAATCATCTAAGTGCAACTTACTTTTACTGATAACAGCTAATTCTGTCTCTAAATAACCTTCAGATTTTTTTTGATTGATGACTTTATATAATTCATCTTGGTTATTCACTACAGTAATTTTTGCCATGATTATCGCCCCTTTTAAAAATGTTGTCTTACATGGTTATACCCTAGTCTAATTTAATAAAACTATTACACAGATAATTATATAATTTTGTATTAAAACATTTCAATGATAATTCATCCTTTAATATAACGCTTACACTGAATTTTGATGCTTTTTGAATCGTGAACATCTCTTTAATTATATTGAAAATACAACAAAAATTTGCTATTATCATAAAATAATTTATATGACTCATATAATCTAGAGAATATGGCTTTAGAAGTTTCTACCGTGTCGCCATAAACGACACGACTATGAGTAACAATCCAATACATTAAGAGCAGTTTAAATCGCTAAAGCAACATAAAAGTGAAACGCATTTGGTATAACTGGTAACAAATGAGGATACACATAAGCCTGTATAAATTGAGTGCAATTGTTTAAGTTTTATCAAATTTAATAAGCGTTTTTAGGATTACGTATGCGTATCTTCTTCTTAATTTGCTTTAAGGCAAAGTATTGCACGTTCACTCATAGATCCTGAAACTATTAATGGTAGTTTGAGGTTTTTTTGTATCTAGGAATCGAATTTGAATTTACTTGAGGAGGTTTTTTGAGTGGAGTCGTTAGGACGAAAAGTCAAAGAAGATGGCGTTGTCATCGATGAGAAAATTTTGAAGGTAGATGGATTTTTAAATCATCAAATTGATGCAAAGTTGATGAATGATGTAGGTAAAACATTTTATGAGTCTTTCAAAGACGCTGGTATTACTAAAATTTTAACTATTGAAGCTTCTGGTATTGCGCCTGCTATTATGGCTTCTTTTCATTTTGATGTTCCTTGTCTATTTGCTAAAAAAGCTAAACCTAGTACTTTGAAAGATGGCTTTTATAGCACGGATATTCATTCATTTACAAAAAATAAAACGAGTACAGTCATTGTATCTGAAGAATTTTTAGGTGCAGACGATAAAGTACTTATCATTGATGACTTTTTAGCTAATGGTGATGCTTCGCTAGGTCTTAATGACATTGTAAAACAAGCAAATGCGACGACAGTTGGCGTGGGTATTGTGGTTGAAAAAAGTTTCCAAAATGGTCGCCAACGTTTAGAAGATGCAGGCTTATATGTATCTTCACTTTGTAAGGTAGCTTCATTAAAAGGCAATAAGGTAACTCTTTTAGGTGAAGCGTAATGAAAAATTTCATATTAAGTGTGCAACATTTGTTAGCGATGTATGCAGGGGCTATTCTTGTTCCTATTATTGTGGGGACAAGCTTAAAATTTTCAGCTGAAGAAATTGCTTATCTAGTTACTGTTGATATATTTATGTGCGGGGTAGCGACATTTCTTCAAGCAAATAAAGTCACAGGGACTGGATTACCGATTGTACTAGGATGTACGTTTACTGCCGTTGCACCTATGATACTCATCGGTCAAACGAAAGGACTTGATGTTTTATATGGTTCGCTTTTAATATCCGGTATCTTAGTTGTTTTAATTGCACCTTTTTTCTCTTATTTAGTTAAATTCTTTCCACCTGTTGTAACAGGAAGTGTTGTGACAATTATTGGAATCAATTTAATGCCAGTTGCAATGAATTACTTGGCAGGTGGTGAAGGAGCGAAAAACTATGGCGATACTAAGAATTTAATATTAGGTGGTGTTACACTACTCATTATTCTTATTTTGCAAAGATTTACAAAGGGCTTCTTGAAATCAATTGCGATACTTATAGGATTAGCAATAGGTACTGCTTTAGCTGGTATATTTGGAATGGTTGATATCAAACAAGTGGGTGATGCACATTGGTTTGGTTTCCCTGTGCCATTCAGATTTTCTGGCTTCGGATTTGATGTCAGCTCAATACTTGTATTTTTCATTGTTGCAGTTGTAAGTTTAATTGAATCTACTGGTGTCTATCATGCACTGAGTGAAATTACTGGTAGAAAACTAGAAAGAAAAGATTTTCGAAAAGGGTACACTGCGGAAGGTCTAGCAATCATTTTAGGTTCAATATTTAATGCGTTCCCTTACACTGCATATTCCCAAAATGTAGGTCTTGTTTCTTTATCAGGAGCTAAAAAGAACAATGTGATATATGGAATGGTTATTCTTTTACTAATTTGCGGTTGTATACCTAAATTAGGTGCTTTAGCTAATATTATTCCATTGCCGGTTTTAGGTGGGGCAATGATAGCAATGTTTGGAATGGTTATGGCATACGGCGTTAGTATTTTGGGTAACATTAATTTCCAAAATCAAAATAATTTATTAATTATTGCAATTTCAGTAGGGTTAGGTGCTGGTATTAGTGCAGTACCTCAAGCATTTAAAGGATTAGGAGAACAATTTGCTTGGTTAACTCAAAATGGTATAGTGCTTGGCGCAATTTCTGCAATCATCTTAAATTTCTTTTTTAATGGTATAAAGTATAAACAAACTGAAGAAAATGTGAAATAATGTAACTAAGTATAAATAAAATTGGAGGCTGTTTTTAATGTGGGAAAATAAATTTGCTAAAGAATCTTTAACATTCGACGACGTGTTACTCATTCCAGCTGCATCAGATGTTTTACCAAGCGATGTTGACTTAAGTGTCAAATTATCAGATAAGATCAAGTTAAACATTCCTGTTATCTCAGCAGGTATGGATACAGTAACTGAATCAAAAATGGCAATTGCTATGGCTCGACAAGGCGGTTTAGGTGTTATTCATAAGAATATGGGCGTCGAAGAGCAAGCTGATGAGGTACAAAAGGTTAAACGTTCAGAAAATGGTGTTATTTCTAACCCGTTCTTCTTAACACCGGAAGAAAGTGTGTATGAGGCTGAAGCATTAATGGGTAAATACCGTATCTCTGGTGTACCCATTGTCGATAATCAAGAGGATCGCAAGTTGATTGGGATTTTAACAAATCGTGATTTACGTTTTATTGAAGATTTTTCAATTAAAATATCAGATGTAATGACGAAAGATAATTTAATAACAGCTCCAGTTGGTACGACTTTAGATGAAGCCGAGGCTATTCTTCAAAAACATAAGATTGAGAAACTTCCATTAGTAGAAAATGGTCGTTTAGAAGGATTAATCACTATTAAAGATATTGAAAAAGTACTTGAATTCCCATATGCAGCTAAAGATGAACATGGCAGATTGTTAGCTGCGGCAGCAATCGGTACGTCTAAAGATACTGAAATTCGTGCACAAAAACTAGTTGAAGCTGGCGTAGATGCATTAATTATTGATACAGCTCATGGTCATTCTAAAGGCGTTATTAATCAAGTTAAACACATCAAGGAAACATATCCTGAAATTACTGTTGTCGCTGGTAACGTAGCGACTGCAGAGGCAACACGTGCTTTATTTGAAGCGGGTGCCGATGTTGTTAAAGTAGGTATTGGTCCAGGCTCAATTTGCACAACACGTGTTGTTGCAGGTGTAGGTGTGCCTCAAATTACAGCAGTTTATGATTGTGCTACAGAAGCCCGTAAGCATGGTAAGGCTATTATTGCTGATGGTGGTATTAAGTTCTCAGGTGATATTATCAAAGCATTAGCTGCTGGTGGTCATGCGGTTATGTTAGGTAGTTTGTTAGCTGGTACAGAAGAAAGTCCTGGTGCAACTGAAGTATTCCAAGGTAGACAATATAAAGTTTATCGCGGTATGGGATCTTTAGGTGCTATGGAAAAAGGTTCAAATGATCGTTACTTCCAAGAAGATAAGACGCCAAGAAAATTTGTTCCTGAAGGTATTGAAGGTCGTACAGCTTATAAAGGACCATTACAAGATACAATTTATCAACTTATGGGTGGCGTTAGAGCTGGTATGGGTTATACTGGTTCAGAAAACCTAAAAAAATTACGTGAAGAAGCACAATTTACACGTATGGGACCAGCTGGTTTAGCTGAAAGTCATCCTCACAATGTTCAAATTACGAAAGAATCACCAAACTATTCTTTCTAGTGTTAAACTTTGGGTGATGAATTAATCATTTGTAGGAACGTGCTTAATTCTTAAAACAACAATGCTTAATGATACGTTACAATACTTAAAGCTATCATTTAGAGCATTGATAGGCGCGTTTCTCTTACTTTTACATAAAATCAAACAATAAAGGAGATTCATGACTATGGAAATGGCGAAAGAGCAAGAGCTGATTCTTGTTTTAGACTTTGGTAGCCAATATAACCAGTTAATTACGCGTCGTATCCGTGAGATGGGCGTTTATAGTGAATTACATGATCACGAAATTTCTATTGAAGAAATTAAACGAATGAATCCTAAAGGTATCATTCTTTCAGGTGGTCCAAATTCAGTGTATGAAGAGGGGTCATTTACCATCGACCCTGAAATTTACAATTTAGGTATTCCAGTTTTAGGTATTTGTTATGGTATGCAATTAACGACTAAGCTTTTAGGTGGTAAAGTTGAGCGTGCCAATGAGCGTGAATATGGCAAAGCTACAATTAACGCTAAATCAGATGAACTTTTCTTTGGCTTACCTTCTGAACAAACAGTATGGATGAGTCATTCTGATAAAGTAATTGAAATTCCTGAAGGATTTGAAGTGATTGCAGATAGTCCAAGTACTAATTATGCAGCTATTGAAGATAAAAAACGTCGCATTTACGGTGTACAATTCCATCCAGAAGTACGTCACACTGAATATGGGAACGACTTACTAAGAAACTTCGTCCGCCGTGTTTGTAATTGTACAGGTGAATGGACGATGGAGAATTTCATTGAAATTGAAATTGAGAAAATCCGTCAACAAGTAGGTAATCGTAAAGTATTATGTGCAATGAGTGGTGGAGTAGATTCATCCGTAGTTGCTGTACTTTTACATAAGGCAATCGGCGAGCAATTAACATGTATTTTTGTGGACCATGGTCTATTACGTAAAGGTGAAGGTGACATGGTCATGGAGCAATTCGGTGAAGGTTTTGATATGAATATTATTCGTGTTAATGCTCAAGAACGCTTCATGAGTAAACTAAAAGGTGTGTCTGATCCAGAACGTAAACGTAAAATCATTGGTAATGAGTTTGTATATGTCTTTGATGACGAAGCTGCGAAATTAACAGATGTAGATTTCTTAGCTCAAGGTACGTTATATACGGATGTGATTGAATCAGGTACTAAGACAGCTCAAACAATTAAATCTCACCATAATGTAGGTGGATTACCTGAAGACATGGAATTTGAACTTATTGAACCAATCAATACATTATTCAAAGATGAAGTGCGCGCATTAGGAATAGAATTAGGTATACCTGAACACTTAGTTTGGAGACAGCCGTTCCCAGGACCTGGATTAGGTATCCGTGTACTTGGAGAAATTACTGAAGATAAGCTTGAAATTGTTCGTGAATCAGATGCGATTTTACGTGAAGTGATTCGTGAGGAAGGTCTTGAAAGAGATATCTGGCAATACTTTACAGTACTTCCAGGTATTCAATCGGTCGGTGTCATGGGAGACTACCGTACGTATGATCATACTGTAGGTATTCGTGCGGTAACATCCATCGATGGCATGACTAGTGACTTTGCTAGAATTGATTGGGAAGTCTTACAAAAGATTTCAAGTCGAATTGTCAATGAGGTGGACCACGTTAATCGCGTTGTCTATGACATTACCTCTAAGCCACCAAGTACAATTGAGTGGGAATAAAATAGCATAGAATAATGAAACCCCTTAGGCATAGGCTTGAGGGGGTTGTTTTTGTATTTTATAAGTTGGAAAAAGGGCAAAAAAAGGGCGACGTGTTAAAACTTAAGAGATTTAGGCATAAAAAAAGAGGCAACCTCTCGGTCAACCTCTTAAAACGGAAAGAATAGAAAATTCTTTCATAAAAAACAAGAGTATAGAAATAACTCTTGGAGGGATGTCCCTCTTTCCTTATTTATTATATTAATTGTTTTGAACATAATAGTCAATCATTTTGTTAAGTGATAGAAAGAAAAATGAAAGAGAAGGAACATTTCGATAATGATGAAAATATCTATTTTTACGTTGTTTAAAAGTTAATAAATCATTTTTTCGATTATCTTTTATACCTTTACTACAATATTTAGAATGTAAAACTAATAATGCAAGAATATCAATTATTGCTAATACTTTAAGGTTTTTATCAGACAGTCTTTGTTTTCTACCTATCTTTTTTAATTCTCTTTCAACGGTAAAGTTTTTGCGTGGATTTAAATTTAATAAAATTGGTTGGCTATGAGCACATTTATTCCTAATGTTTTTAGCAAATTTAATAAATTTACCAGCCTTACGTAACTCAGAGTCATTTGTTCTTTCAGAATAAAATTCTACAAATGCTGAAAATTGGCCAAAAGTCATTAATTCTAAGCATACCCATATTGGAGGATCATCATAATATTTTTGAAAACTCGGTATAACTGTACCATCTCTTTTAATCACGCTAGAAAAGATTTTTTCTAAATCTCCATTATGATTGTTTATAAAATCTTGAACAATTGTATATCCGTCTTCGTTTACATCATCAGTAATCTTTTTAAGAATATCTGTTTTTAGTGAATGTTCTATATCCAAACACATAGGTAATAAAGTATATCTTAATCGCATATCTAAAGTAGCAAAATCAGAAAGTGCAGAAAACTCAAAATTATAATTTCCACTACTATCCTTTTTTATATTTTTACGAAAAGATATCAATTTAAAAAAATAAGTGTTATTTTTTAATATTTCTTTAGCTTCTTCTTCTGTTATTTCATTGAATAGAATTCCTAATGATTTCAACTTTTTAATTTGTTCCTCATAATCTAATTTTGGTTTACGAGTACTACTCATATTTAATTAATACCTACTTTCTCTAACTTACTCATCATATCTTTATCCATTTGTTCAGTAACATGACTGTATATCTGTAGGGTAGTCTTATGATCTGTATGGCCTACACGATCCATAATTGCACGCAGTGATATACCTAATTGCGATAATAATGATATGTGACTATGACGCATAGTATGGCTGGTTATATGCTTTTTAATACCTACATTCTTTGCAGCAATTTGTATGTTTCTGTTGATTGATGTAAGTGATATAGGGTTTCCTTTATGATTAGTAAATATAAAATCTCTATCTACATACATATTTTTCCACTGAAATGCTTTCTTATACTCTAACATAACTTTACGTAAAATATCACAACTTCGAGTAGTCAGAGAGATAGTTCGATAAGATAAAGCTGTTTTTGTAGTATCTTTAAAACCGAGGTTGTTACCCTCTTTACGCCAATGTATAGTGCCATCAATGATAAGTTTTTTGTTTTTGAAATCAATGTTTTCTGGTTGTATTGCTAAAAGTTCTCCTATACGCATACCATTTAATGCTTGAATTTCAATGATATAAGCAGTAAATAAATATATAACTAGCACGCTTATTATTTGCTATATGTTTTAACTCTTCAGCGATAAGATGAACTTCATTCATTTCTAAATAGTTCTCACATTTTGCTTTAACTTCTTCTATTGTAGTCGCTTTTTTAGGTACTATTACATCATCTATGTAAGATTTATCAGTAATGTTATATTTCTTTTGAGTATAGCGTAGTATATTTTTTATAATACTCAAATCATCTTTAACCACTTTATGACTTAATCCCTCTGTTAATGAAGAATTAATTAAGTCTTGTAAAACATCAGCATTCGTATTTTGAGCGAGTATATTTTTATCAATATTTCTTTTGATGTGCGCTATTTTATAACTTTTCGTTGTAACGGTAGATTGTTTAAATCCGGAAGTTAATTTGTATCTTTCAAACCACTCATCAAATGATCATGGAATGTTAGTGACTTAAGTGTAGTAGGTGTCTTATCGTTTAATTTTGCCTCTATAAGCTCATTTAAGCGCTTCTGAGCCTCTTTTTGTGACTGTTTACCATTCTTATTAAGTACCACGCTAACACGTCGTCATTTGTTTGTGAGAGGGTCTTTGTACTTCTCATAATAGCGATTTTTAGTTTCACCATGTTTATAGGTGAATTTCTTATGCCACGTGTTTACCCTCCCTAAATAAAAAGGGTAGACGTGCTACCCTATATTTCAATTATGGCTGTTGATTATCTATTTCATTATTCATCACATCAGATACGCGATCATTAAATTCGTATTGTGAAATTTGACCGCTATCTTTTTGGTTTGCTAAATCATTCACTTGTTTTTGACCAGATTCAGACATCCAATCTGTTCGAAAATCTGTAGCAGGTAATGAATTTAAGTCAACATGACTATTCTGTTTGTTTTCGTTAGTATTTTCATTGTATTTCTGCTGTTCTTCAGATGATAATTGATCATCATTAGAAACGGAATTGTTTGCTAAATATTCATCACTATATTGTTGCTGATTGTTATTAGTTTGTTGTTGAGATTGAACCTGTTCATTTGTAGCAGATTCTTGCATTGACTTGTTATTCTTTTTTTCTTGAGATTTCTTTTGTTCTCCAGACTTTTTATCCTCATTAGTTTTTTTGTCTTTTTTATCGTCAGATTTCTTTTCAGTAGTATTTTCTGACTTTTTATTTTCATCTTCCTTAGTGTCGTTTTGGCTACAAGCACTTAACACTAGTGTAGCAGCAATTAATGTACCTAATAATCTTTTCATATATATTCTCCTCATAAAAGATCGTATAACTAATAAATTATTTCATATTTCAAACTTTTTAATCTCTCAACCTAGAGAAAGGAAAAAATAGGGCAGGTGAATACCTATATTATTCTGGTTTAATATTATAAATATAACGTTTGTTAGAGAATGATGTTAAAGGTTGAAATTCTAATTCGATTTTTTTTGGATTACCATTTATTGCAAAACCTTCAGATCCACTAATTTCTCTGTTTGGTGATAATGAATCTATTAATTGATTATCAATAGGATAAGATTTAGCTTGTTTTCCATCTACGTATACTTTTATATCTCCGCCTACTGGAATTTCTTCTTTAGAATTGTTTTTAACAGTCATATCTACCTTTATGACTTTATCGGCTTGAACATCTGCAAATTCGTTTCTTTCTTCAGTATAAGAAGCATTATCTAATGTGAATGACACTCCATCTATTTCAGTAGTCTCACCTATAGATTTGATTTTTGTATCTTTGTCTTTGTCAAGTTTACCTTCTTCATTTATTTCTTTATCAACTTCATTCACAAAAGTTCCAGTACACGCAGTTACACCAACAATAATTAATATTAATAAAACTAAACAACCACCACAACCGAAAAGCCAACCCTTTTTGCGTTTTTTCTTTTTCTCTTCTTCTTGACGTTTTTGGTATTCTTGAAATTGTTGAAACTGTCTTTCTTCTTGGCTATTATTAAATTTTTCTTCCATTAGCTTTCTCCTTAATATATATTACCTTTTATATTCATTTTTCTATGGTGTATTAGATATTGTTCGATAGAACCACCACCTTAATTGATGAATTAACTTTCATTAATGAATAGTTATCATGTGTAAATCTCTTTTATTTATCTTATATCTTTAAGAGATTGGATACTGTTATGATTGGCAAATAATTTTAATTGGTTTTCATTTTAGGATAATGTCTTTTCTGAACTCACTTAATTGTTCAATATTATTATTTAAATAAATTTCTTCTTGCTTTAATATACTATTGAAAATTGAAGTGATAATTTCTGTTATCATAATTTTAACTTACCCTTATAATAATACACCATTTAAAATTTTTTTGTTTAAATAGTCATAACTAGTATTGAATAATTATATATTTTTTAATTTTTTAATATAGATTTTACTATCTTCAACAGATATAAACTCACTTAGCATGATCTTGATTTTTTATTTATGTCTTTTTAGGTCTAGTTCAACTACTTAACTTTGGATTTTTAAAACCTATTGATAATAATAAAATGTACTAATTGATGGAAAGTTTATAAATTTATACCAAAGTAACATTGAAAAGGTTAATGATAATCGTCATAGCAATGAAACTAGCATTCATAATGATGATTATAAAAAAATTTTAAATAAAGTTTTAAAATCAGATATTATAATTTTCTCAACGCCTCTCTATTGGTATTCCATGAGCGCGTCTTTGAAACTATTTATTGATAGATGGACTGAATCATTGCGGGATACGCGAATAGATAACTTCAAAGAAATTATGTCACAAAAAAAGTACTTAATTTTAATCGTAGGCGGTGACAGTCCACGTATCAAAGCACAACCTTTAGTTCACCAATTCAAATTAATATTTGAATTTATGAATATTACTCATTTTAGATTTTTAATAGGCGAAGGTAATAAGCCATTCGATGTTTTAAATGACTCACAATTTATGGAAGAACTCGCAAATACAAATCTTGCTTTGAAAAAAGGTGAAATTTATGATTGATTTATTAAAAATTTTAAATTGTTCTTTTTAGAGAACTGAATTCATCAAAATCACGATTGTGTATCGTTTCAATCATTTCATTAATATATCTTGGAAGATCAATTTGAGGAATTTTAACAAAAGTCTCCATTGGTAGTGTAGGTTGGAGATTGCTACAATTTTTACTATTTAACTTTATTTAATTTAATAAATATTTTCTATTTTTCAAAAAATTCTCCTCAAAGGTATATTTTTTTGGTACTATGTATTTTATAGTTGTTTTCTAAAAAATCAGAAAATTATAAGTGTTATGGGGAGTGTTTGATATGGATTTGCTTATAGGTACTTTATTTTTAATTTTAGTTTTAGTTATTTTTACTCTATTTACATACAAAGCACCTAGTGGGATGAGGGCGATGGGAGCTTTAGCGAATGCGGCGATTGCATCGTTTTTAGTTGAAGCTTTCAATAAATATGTGGGTGGTCAAGTATTTGGGATTAAATTCTTAGAAGAACTGGGAGATGCTGCTGGAGGTTTAGGTGGTGTGGCTGCGGCTGGATTAACTGCATTAGCGATTGGGGTATCTCCAGTTTATGCACTAGTTATTGGGGCAGCTTGTGGAGGTATGGACTTGTTACCAGGATTTTTCGCTGGGTATATTGTAGGCTACATGATGAAGTATACCGAGAAATATGTGCCAGACGGTATTGATTTAATTGGTTCAATCATTCTTCTCGCACCTATAGCTAGGTTAATTGCTACTGGATTGACGCCAGTGGTTAATAACACGTTAATTAAAATTGGGGATATTATACAAAGTAGTACAGATGCTAACCCGTTGATTATGGGAATTGTATTGGGAGGTATTATTACAGTAGTAGGTACTGCTCCATTAAGTTCAATGGCTCTCACTGCATTGCTTGGTTTAACGGGTGCGCCTATGGCTATAGGTGCCATGGCCGCATTTAGTTCCGCGTTTATGAATAGTGCATTGTTCCATCGTTTGAAATTGGGAGACCGTAAATCAACCATTTCAGTCGGAATCGAACCGCTTTCTCAAGCTGATATTGTTTCCGCTAATCCTATTCCTATTTATGTCACTAATTTCTTTGGTGGGGCAATTGCCGGTATTATAATTGCTTGGTCAGGTATGATTAATAATGCAACTGGCACTGCTACACCTATTGCAGGTTTTTTAGTGATGTTTGGTTTTAATAGTTTAACGAAAGTGATTATCTATGGTGTGGTTATGGCGATTATAGGAACTATTGCTGGTATTGTAGGGTCTATTGTTTTCAAAAAGTACCCCATTATTACTAAAAAGCAAATGTTAGAACGGGACACAACGACATAACTGAGTATACAATGATGAGCGCTAGGACTAGGCGATTTGAAAATTGATCAAAGTCATAAATGATTTCACGATTATGTGAATACATAAAATGAACAGAATATTTTCTATTCAAAGTTGGAGAAAATATTTTTGTTAATATGTATGCGTGCAACTCTTAAATATTAGGAGAAATGTGGTTGAACAAAATAATATCACACCATTTATTTGACACTTGAGTATGAAAAATATACAGTTAGGCAAATTTAGTATGTTGAAGCATAAACGTTTTATAATAAAAGTGTTAAAAAAGTATTGAGAGGATATGTAGATTATGAACGATTCAATTCAATTCGTAATACAATTTCTCAACTTTTTAAATAGTGTGCTAGTCAACGGTGAACCTAAAATATAGAAAAGTAGCCACTCCATTGAGGAGTGGTTTTATTGTATTAATTTGCAATAATCCCGAAAATGATTAGTTTAAATTGATGAAAGTGTGTCTAAATGTGTTAATAAATAAAAAAAGGAGGAAATTATGAAAAATGTAAGCCCATTTATTTACGTTAAGGACGTAGATAAATCTTTATGTTATTACAAAGATGTATTTAATGCTCAAACAGAAATACTTATGGGTAAAGATGGTCGAACTTATCATGCCCAACTTATTATTGGTGATGAAACGTTCGTACATTTCTCCGATACGTTTCATAAGCATCCCGTTTCTAAAAATCCTCATCTTATTATTGAATGTGATTCATTAGAAGAGTTGGAGCGTGTCTATAAAAGGTTAATTGATGATGGTGGTCATGCTAAAGTGAAACTCAATAAAACTTTTTTTAATGCCTATCATGCAGAGGTAAAAGACCGTCTCAATGGTATCATTTGGGTATTTAATTACTTTTTAGATGAACATATATAATTGTAATAGTTTAATCTTAGTTAGTTGGAAATTTATAATGATTCCAACTAGCTTTTTTTATTTAATCACGTTTATTCAATTTTTAAAAAATTGAGTATTGATAAAAGAAGGAACTTTCTATAGAATGTAAAACGTAATAATTACTATTTACAAAAGAGAGGGTTCTTGAAATGGCGAAAATACCTGTAACTGTATTAAGTGGATATTTAGGGTCGGGCAAAACGACATTGCTTAATCATATATTAAAAAATAGAGAAGGGCGACGCATTGCTGTCATAGTCAATGATATGAGTGAAGTTAATATTGATAAGGATTTAGTAGCACAAGGTGGCGGCTTATCTAGAACAGATGAGAAATTAGTAGAACTTTCTAATGGATGCATATGTTGTACTTTAAGAGACGATTTGTTACGAGAAGTCGAGCGCTTAGTTCACAAAGGGGGTATCGATCAAATTGTAATTGAATCAACTGGGATATCTGAGCCTGTACCAGTAGCTCAAACGTTCTCATACATAGATGAAGAATTAGGTATTGATTTAACCTCTATATGTCGATTAGATACAATGGTGACGGTTGTAGATGCGAATCGCTTTGTTAATGATATTCGTAGTGAAGATTTATTGGCAGACCGTGATGAAAGTGTTGATGATGAAGATGAGCGTACTATTGCTGACTTACTCATTGATCAAGTAGAATTTTGTGATGTGATGATTATCAATAAAATCGATTTGATTAGCGACAAAGCTTTAGAAAAATTAGAAAATGTATTACGTGCATTGCAACCCGAAGCTAAAATTATTAAAACAGTAAATGCTAAAGTGGAATTATCAGATGTACTTAATACGCAATTATTTGATTTTGAGAAGGCAAGTGAATCAGCTGGATGGATCAAAGAATTAACAGCTGGAGGACATGCGACACATACGCCGGAAACAGAAGAGTATGGGATTACATCATTTGCTTATACTAGACGATTACCATTTCATGCAAAAAGATTTCATCAATGGCTAGAACAAATGCCAGAAAATATTGTAAGAACAAAAGGGATTGTATGGTTAGCGCAGTATAATGATGTAGCGTGTTTGTTATCACAGGCTGGTTCATCTTGTAATATTCACCCCGTTACATACTGGGTGGCAACAATGAGTGAAAGTCAACAGCAAGCTATTTTGGAGGCGCGTCAAGATGTAGTAGAAGATTGGGATATCGAATATGGAGATCGTCAAACGCAATTTGTAATTATTGGTACGGATTTAGATCAAGAAAAAATTTCCCGGGAATTAGATGCATGCTTAATTCATAGTAGTGAGATTGATGAAGATTGGCGATTACTAGATAGTCCGTATCAATGGACTTATGATCGACGAATGTAATTGTTTGATTCTGTACTTTAAATGAAAATGTAATATGAATGAATATACTGTGCTGTTTCACGTGAAAAATAAAATAGGCAAGTGCCTCTGAATTCAGAGACGCTTGCCCGCTTAAATAATGAAATCTAAAATATTAATATCGACGTATTTTCAAAATCAGTTATTAGTTGCAAAAAATTTCTATGGCCGAAGGTGTGATATGAGTCGTGCCTAACTATTTTGCAGTTGAAAATAACATTTAAACGATTGCAAATGGTGTGGTAAAGATAAGTAAGGCAAAAAAGTTAATAAAAAATAGGATGATGTTTAACGTCTTATTACCTTTAAACATTGCTATGATATTAATAATAATTGAGATAACAAAGATAATTGCTCCTGGGAAATACCAAAAGTTAAAGTCAGTGTTGTTATAGATGTTCGTAAACATGGTTGTAAAACATATAAAAATGCTAATGAGTGTGACAATAATTGATAATAAACTGGAAATTGAACACTTCTTCATTTTGTCCTTCCTTTCGATGTCGTTATTTATCAAATGAATCAATAGTCATCGTTTTTTCAACAAACGTGATACTGTGTATACCATTATAAGTAAAAATATATTCATTACAATAGTTTATTTTGAAAAGTTATCCAATAATGAAGAGAAGTAAATGTTGGATGTTTAAAGGAGTTTAAACGAGCTGAAAATAAATAGACATAAAAAAACCACCATCGTAAAAGATGGTGGTTATGTAGAATGTAGACTATTTTTTGAATTTTTTAACGATGTCTACGATAGTTTTAACGACTTCGATGATAGTTGATACGATGCTCATGTTCATGACCTCCTTTCAAAAGGGAAATGTATTTAGAGATGGTTGTTGAATATTCAAAAGCTAACTTATAAAATACGTAACTTTTAAATATTATTTTTGAGTAAATTGATCAATTAAGCCTTTAACAATTTCAACAATTTTAGCGATTACATCTGCCATTTAAATGACCTCCCTTACTAATTTGTTATCTATAGTGTAACTGGAATTTGAATTAAATATGTGCATAGTCCCTAAATTAAAATATCAATGTCTTAAGTGAATGATTCATGTTTTTCACTCAACAGTGAGTTATTCCTAAGTGTTATTTTGTCTTTATACTGTTTACATAAGCTTTACAAAAGGATCTTTGAGTAATTAAGCTTTCAATAATCATTATTATATGATTAATTGAGTCTTATTTTGAGAAGCGTAACCATTGACACTCTTGCTCATTTAAAATATATTAATAGTATTATTCGAAAAGGTAATAACTAAGTCTTGCTTTAGCAATTTTAGGTTGAATAACCTTGATTGATAAAGGGGAAAGAGTTCTTACTTTACTACAAAATGATATAGGCAGCTTATTTAAATAAAGTGTACGATTTATTTATACTCCGTAAGATTTATATACATATTGAGGATAAAAGTGCGAAACACTTGAGTTAAATTGAAGCCTACAATAGTTTAAATTCTTTCATTATGACATATATGAAAGGTTAGCTATTGTAGGCTTTTTATTATTGTTTTAGATATTTTTTGAGATGGAGGATACGCAATGTTAAGTTCAGAGTTAATTTTGTTTATGTTTTTTATTACACTTGTCATTGCTATACTGAGTGGATTAATATTTTTGAATCATCGAGTTCCCATTCAATATATTAAATTTCATATATATTTACTTGTTTTACCTATCATTACGGGATTAAGTGGATTAATATTTTTCGGTGAAAGGGCGAATGTTGGACCTTTTGTAGTTGATCATCTTACTTGGTTAATGATGACATTTATTTTGACTTTAGGCTTTATCATTCAAAAGTTTTCTATGCGTTATTTAATTGGCGACATGCATTACCGTAAATATTTTCCGTTTTTTACATTAATTACTGCATTTGCTTCATTGGCATGGTTAAGTGGAGACTTAAGGTTAATGACCATGTTTTGGGGTGCAACATTATTTGTGTTAACACGGCTCATTAAAGTTAACAAATTATGGAAGGTGCCTAGGGAAGCAGCAAGAATTTCAGCTTGGTCATTTATATTGGCATGGTTGTCGTTATTGATTGCTGTCATTTTATTGTATATCGCTACAGGAGATTGGTATATTTATTCGAATATGTCAGATGATAATGCAATCAATTATGGAATGCGTCTCTGTATCAATTTACTTATTGTTTTAGCTGTGATTATTCCGGCGGCACAATTTCCATTTCAAGGCTGGCTTATTGAATCTGTAGCTGCGCCTACGCCAGTTTCAGCTATTATGCACGCTGGTATTGTTAATGCTGGTGGCGTTATTCTTACACGCTTTTCTCCGGTATTTAATGACGAAATAGCCATTTCACTGTTATTAATTATTGCAAGTATTTCAGTATTGTTGGGTTCTGGAATCAGTCTTGTGCATGTTGATTACAAGAGACAACTTGTAGGTTCTACGATAAGTCAAATGGGTTTTATGTTAGTACAATGTGCGCTTGGGGCATATTCTGCGGCGATAGTACATTTAATATTGCATGGTGTGTTTAAAGCGACATTATTTCTACAATCGGGTTCTGTTGTTAAAAGATTTAACATTCCTACGCCTCCATCTGTTAAAAAATCATATGGCTGGCTTGTATTTGGTCGTCTACTAGCTATTCTTATAGCGATAATATTTTGGTTGAATAGTGATAGACATGCATATGATGTATTAAGCGCTCTTATATTAGCTTGGTCGTTAATGGTGTCATGGAATCAATTAGTTGCTTTTAGTCATGGACTCATCGGAAGAGTCATCGGAGTATGTATGATTATTGTTGTAGTAATTGTTTATATTATTACGCATCATTATTTCTTCACGACATTAAGTAACGTTGATATTCATATTGTTTCACCACCACTCATAAGTATTATTCTATCGATTGCTATTATAGTTTTCGGCAGTATGTTAAGCATATGGGTATCACGGCGAAGAGAATCAAAGGCATTTGCGAAGTTATACTTGTGGCTTATTAAAGTAGGAGAGGCTAAAACCCAATCTATAGAAAGTCATCCATCATATTTAAAACGATTTTAGTAAAGGAGGATAGAATTATGCTTCAATCAGATATCAATGAATTAGTCAATCAGGCTAAACGTGTAATTACACCTTTATCACCGATTTCAACATTTGCTGCCCGTAATCCGTGGGAGGGGCTAGAAGATGCTTCGTTTGATCAAGTGGCACGTTGGTTAAAAAGTGTGAGGGATGTTGACATTTATCCTAATGCGTCTACTATTCACAGAGCGATTAGTAATAAAGAAATAGATTTAAAAGTATTTGAAGAACGGTTGGATGAAAATCGTGCGCATTATAATAATAGGTCACTATCTGACAGTGATATCAACACATATATTCAAAGAGCGAAAAATTTAAAAACGATTGAAGAAGGTTACTTTAATACAAAAGATAACGAGAAACTGGAAAAATGGGTACAAACTAATTTTAAGGATTATAAGAAAAAAGAAGATGTGATAGCGCAAAGTGCTAGTGTTTTCACAAAGGAAGGTACACGACTTATTGATATTTTAAATGCTCATATGATTAAGTGGTCTAAATTATATGTTGATGACTTTCAATCAAGTTGGACTATGCCAAAAAGAGAAAAAGGATTCTATCATGCCTGGCAACGTTTAGTTAAACATGATCCATTATTCACAAAAAAACAACGACTTACTTTAGCACATTTGCCAAATCAAGCAACCGAAGCAATAGAGTACGCCTTTCAAGAATTAGGAGTAAAAGAAGAACATCGACAATCATATATTGAGAGTCATTTATTATCTTTACCAGGTTGGGCAGGAATCATGTATCATCGGTCACAGACACAAAGTAATGATGCGTACTTATTAACAGACTATGTTGCGATTCGTCTATCAATTGAGATGGTACTTTTAAATGACCACCATACAACATTATTAAAAAAATCTATATATCTTCAAAAAAAGTTAGAGCAAATACGTTATTTGCTATTTAACATACAAATGAATGTTGAGCAGTGGTTAAATCTATCATCTAAAAAGCAACAAGCATACATTGAATTGGGGACACGATTCAGCCCGTTTTATTTTAAAAAGTTATGGTTAGATGCATGGGAAGAAACGCATGAACGTCGATTGGTTGATGAAATTTATCGTGTTCCAACCGAAGATACTGATCAAGCAAAAGCAAAAGTACAACTTGCGTTTTGTATTGATGTACGATCCGAACCGTTTAGAAGACATTTAGAAAGTGAAGGGCCTTTTGAAACAATAGGGATTGCTGGGTTCTTTGGTCTGCCAATTCAAAAAGAAGTACTTGATGAACAATTTGCACATCCATCTTTACCAGTGATGGTAGAACCTGCATATCGTATTAAAGAATATGCTGATCAACATGAAATGAAAATTTATAATCAACAACAACATACACTTACATCTATGTTTTACAACTTTAAATTAATGAAAAACAACGTGTTGCCAAGTTTGCTTTTACCAGAATTAAGTGGTCCTTTTTTAAGTATTGCGACTATAGCTAACACAATTTTCCCTAAAAAAGCAAAACGTATTGTTCATCGATTCTCACAAAAATGGCTACGTAAACCAACAGGTAAATTAACTATTCAGCGTGAGCAAGATGCGTATTCAAAACTACCAATCGGCTTTACTTTAGAAGAACAGATTCAATTTTCCAAAAAAGCATTACAATTAATGGACTTAACAGATGATTTTGCACCACTTATTGTTCTATGCGGACACGGTAGTGAATCACATAATAATCCCTATCATGCTTCATTAGAGTGTGGGGCTTGCGGCGGTGCCTCGAGTGGGTTCAATGCGAAATTATTAGCAGTAATGTGTAATCAAGAAAATGTTAGACGTGGATTATTGATGGAAGGAATCGACATTCCAAGACATACAGTGTTTATAGCTGCTGAACATCAAACGTCAGTTGATGAGTTAGAGTATATTTATGTTCCACCTTTAACTACAGAAGCTCAAAATGCCTTTGACGAACTTAAGCATGTGATGCCAAAAGTATGTTATAAAGCCAATTTAGAACGTTTGGCATCGTTGCCAAATATAAATAACACTGACCATAATCCTAATGCTGAAGCGCATCGTCACGCTAGCGATTGGAGTGAAGTTCGTCCAGAATGGGGTCTAGCACGAAATGCTGAATTCATTATTGGGAAACGTCAAATCACCCAAAATAGTAATCTAGAGGGACGGGCATTTCTTCATAATTATGATTGGACAAAGGATGAAGACGGTGAGATTTTAAATACAATTATTTCTGGGCCAGCACTAGTAGCACAATGGATTAATTTACAATACTACGCCTCAACCGTGGCACCTCACTATTATGGAAGCGGTAGTAAAACAACGCAAACTGTAACAAGTGGTGTAGGTGTCATGCAAGGAAATGCTAGTGATTTAATGTATGGCTTACCATGGCAGTCAGTAATGATGAATGACAAAGAGGCGTATCACGCACCTATTAGGCTTTTAATTGTTATTCAAGCGCCAGATGCATATATTCAACGTTTGTTAAAACATCATAATCACTTTAGACAAAAGGTTGATCATCAATGGATAAGACTTGCCAGTATTGATGAAAATAATAGTTGGAAAGACTGGTAGGAAATACTCGGTGAGATTAACAATTAAAGATTCATTAGAAGAAATTAAGTTTTTTGATTATTTCAGTTTAATGTTAAACTATAAGTAATCAAGAAATAGGAGTCGTCCAGTTATGAAAAAGACGAAAGGTATTTATGAATCTGAAATTAGTAAAGCCATTACACAATGGGAGAAAGATTTTTTAGGAAGAGGTTCTTTGTCTGTAAAAACAGATATTCTTCGTGATATGGTTATTGTTAGTTTACAAGGTATTTTGACACCTGCTGAATATCGCGTGTGTAAAACGAATGAAGGGCTTTTAAATATTAAACGTACACGTTCTGAACTTGTAGAGTCTGGTGAAGAGGACTTGAGTCGCATTATTAAAGATTTGACTGGACTTAATGTGAAAAGTTTTCATAGTGATTTAAGTACTATTACCGGTGAACGCGTAATGATTTTTAAGTTGGAAGATCGTTTTGATAAAGCATTACATGAGTAATAAATTATTTAACGGTACTATCTTTAATAGATAGTGCTGTTTTATTTTAAATGCAAAAAGTCATTAAAGAAGATGAATAGACGATAACCTATACCCATTAAATTTGGAATCATAATCATAGTAGCGATGAGTTTATCTGATTTAAAGCCAATGATACATAAAATAATTGGAATTATGTAAAGAATAAACAACCATACTAACAACGTATCAAAGTCTGGATGTAATGGAATAAAAAAACGAATTAAGGTAATAAGGAGCGCAATATAAATCAATATTTTTTTAGTAAACAATGTGTCGCCTCCTCATTAAAATTATATTTTATGTTAAATCACATTATACATTATTGTATATGTAATGAGTATGATATTTTGTAGACATTTAAAGTATTCAAGTAAATGTTCTTTAAGTAAAATTAATGATAAAACACTGATATAGTGTAAAATGAGAAAGAATGAATATGTTTGAAGTGAGAAGACATATTACATATTCAAAAGAAGACATAATAACTTAAGTGAACCATATTAAAGAAATAGGTGTTGATATGAATTTTAAATATATGAATATAGCAAAAGGGATAATTCCAATTTTAATAAGCATGATTATTCTTTTAAGCTTTATCTCTACTCATGTGCTAGCGCAAAATCAGTGGTTGAGAATGGTTGATCTTAGCGTACAAGAGTGGTTTAGTAATCAATTTGGGGATCCCAATAGAGTGTTTGGACATGGTTTCATCAACAATATAATGACGTTTTGCGCTACCTTTGGTGATGTTAAGATCATTTTAATTGTGGCTACCATTATTGCAGTGCTACTCACGTTTTACAAGAAGGTTCCACAAGCAATATGGCTAATCATAACGATGACTAGTGGCGCATTGATTAATTATTTAATTAAGCAAACGATTGAAAGGTCAAGGCCCGAGAATCATTTAATTGTTGATACAGGATGGTCTTTTCCTAGTGGGCATTCTAATATTAATACATTATTCTTTTTAATGATTATGATCATTATTATCCCGTTAATCCGACAGCGTGCTTTTAAATTTATAATCACAATTTTAAGTATTGCATTTTGGATTAGCGTTTTAATAAGTAGACTGTATTTTCATGCACACTACTTTTCTGACGTTGTAGGAGGCGTAAGTTTAGCGATTATTTGGGTGTCGTTATTTATATTAGTGTCACCTTTATTAAAATTTGGGGGAGAAAAGTAAGTGAAAGTAGCACGAAAAATTTAAAAATAGCATTTTTTAGACGGTCTTGAGAGTGCAGGGCGTCTATTTTATATCAACATCTACATAAATAGGAGTGAATGTAAAAATGAAAGTTAAATCACCACAATCAATCTACTTAAAAGGACATCGTCAACAAGCTGTATTGTTATTACATTCTTTTACGGGAACTGTACGTGATGTAAAACATTTAGCACAACAGTTGAATGAAGAGGGATTTACTTGTTACGTGCCTAGTTATCCAGGCCACGGTTTGCCACTTAAGGAATTTACCCAACACAATATTAATGATTGGTGGGAACAAGTTACAGCAGCATATCAATTTTTAAGAAATGCAGGATACAGTAGAATTAATGTGACAGGCGTATCATTAGGCGGATTATTTACTTTAAGGTTAGCTGAACATTTTGATTTAGAACGTATAGCTGTGATGTCAGCCCCACATAAAAAGCGTGAAAGCGAGATTGCGTGGCGTCTTGAAAGGTATGGGCATCGAATGAATGAAATTTTGAGTTTAAGCGAAGAAGAGCGTCGTCACCAAATGGAAACCATCTTGTCTTATGATAAAGAAATTGAAGTGTTTCAAGGTGTAATTGATGAAATTATGGCTTATCTTGCAAATATTACAGTACCAGTGAATATTATGTATGGCGAAGAAGATGACCCATTATATGCTCAAAGTGCGCAATACATTTATGATAATGTAAATAGTCAAGATAAAGAACTGCTCAAATTTGAAAAAAGCGGTCATCTTATGACGTATGGCGATCATGCATACAGAGTAGAACAATCTATTATTCAATTTTTCAGTAAATAAAGGAGTGTAGAAATATGAAACGTACATTTTTATTAACTTATACAACCGTATCAGGAAAAACATATACGGAATTTAAAACATTTGAAAATGGTCCCGATTACGATACATGTGTATCACGAATTATAGATGAATTTGATGAATTGGCATACTTATATATTAAAAAAGATGTTGTACATTATATTAATGTTGATCACATTGAAAGTCTAGACATTGAAGAAGTGACAGAGGGACAACACATTACTTATGATTTTGAATAAAAATACAGCATCAATCCATAAATATCAAAAAATGTGTATCTCATTATTCTGACAATATATAGGTACATTGCACATAAAATAAACTCATGATAGAGTAGAACTTAAGCATTTTAACACTTTAGCGCTTTAAAGGGAGTTGGTAATTTGAGTGGTCATTCACAATGGAAGACGTCTACCGGTTTTATATTAGCTAGCGCAGGTTCTGCAATAGGATTGGGTGCAATGTGGAAGTTCCCATATATGGCAGGTATATACGGCGGTGGCGCTTTTCTATTAATGTTTTTAATTTTTACTATATTTGTAGGACTACCACTGTTAATTATGGAATTTACGGTAGGTAAAATGGGTCGTACATATACAACGCAAATATATAAGAAATTAACGGGAAAGAAATGGCTTAATATTATCGGATGGAATGGTAATTTAGCCGTATTTATACTATTTGGTTTTTATAGTGTTATTGGTGGTTGGATTATTATATATATAGGTTATGTCATAGCACAAATCATGGTTTTTAAATCAAGTACGCTGACAAATATTCAATTTGAAACAATCATTAGTAATCCATGGTTGACTGTTTTAGGTCAAGGCATATTTATTTTGATAACAATGGTAATTGTTATGTTAGGTGTTGAAAAAGGTTTAGAAAAAGCTTCTAAAATAATGATGCCTCTATTATTTATCTTTTTAATTATCGTTGTAGCACAATCTTTAACTTTAGAAGGTGCTTTAGAAGGTGTACGTTATATACTGCAACCTCGAGTTGAAGATATGTCTATTCAAGGTGTACTATTTGCGTTAGGACAATCGTTTTTTACGCTGTCCCTAGGTACAACCGGAATGATTACTTATGCAAGCTATGCACCTAAAAATATGACGATAAAGTCTTCAGCACTTTCAATTGTCGTAATGAATATTTTAATTTCTGTCTTGGCTGGATTAGCTATATTTCCTGCGCTTAAAACATTTGGTTACCAACCCCAAGAAGGCCCTGGCTTATTATTTAAGGTTTTACCACTAGTATTTAGCGAAATGACTTTTGGTACATTCTTTTACTTTATATTTTTACTATTATTCTTATTTGCGGCATTAACGTCTTCTATATCATTATTAGAGTTAAATGTATCTAATTTTACTAAAAATGATAATAGTAAAAGACAAAAAGTGGCAATCATAGGTAGTATACTTGTATTTATCATTAGTATCCCAGCAACATTATCTTTTAGTAGTCTAAGTCATTTGCGTTTTGGCGCTGGTACGATATTTGATAATATGGATTTTATTGTATCTAATATTCTTATGCCATTAGGGGCACTAGGAACAACATTAGTGGTTGGCCAATTACTAGATAAAAAATTATTAAAAGAAAGCTTTGGGAAAGACAAATTCAACCTATTTTTACCGTGGTATTATTTAATTAAGTTCATCATGCCTATTGTTATTATTTTAGTATTTATAGTTCAATTATTTTAAGTCATTGAGACGTTATTGATAAAACTAAAACAAACGGTCAATTCCATTTTTTAGTGGAGTTGACCGTTTTACTATATAAAGAATGTTATGTAGTTGATTCGAAATATCTAACACCATTAAACGAGCGAATGTTTAACTATGATCTTAAATTGTTTTCTTAAGCGGAAGATAATGAATGTTAAATAGAAGTGTCTATATTTTCTAAAGTAACATCTTGTTTTTGTAATTCATTCATTAACTTTTGCGACATAGTTGAATTAGTAATAATTACATTTTTGAACTCACAATTTTTGAATTTTACATCTTTAAATGTTGTTCCTTCAATTTCTACATTTTTGAAAGAAACGTTTTTAAAAATGATATCAGTCCATTTTACGCTACGAATGAGATTGCTATCGAACATTGCATTTTGGAATAAAGTACTATTAAATACGGATTGATCAAATGGTGTATTCACAAATGTTGAATCTTTAAATTGGTTTTTGTAAAAATGAACATCTTCGAAAATACAATTATTAAACCCGCACGTTGTAAATTTACAATTACAAATTGCTTCTATATTCTTAAAAATACCTTCATTAAAATTACAGTTTTTAAAACGACTTTTATTAACCTCTAATTCATCATACATAGAATTTCTAAAACTAGATGATGTGTAACGAAGATTCTTATAATTTTCATTGGTAAATACAGATAAAGATAAATCTTGTTTCGTCATAATTAAAGCAGCTCCTTATCATTTCTAGTGTATGTAATTCGATAACTTTTATCGATGTGCTAGCTTATTTACCCCTATCATAACACTTTCGGTATGTATTCTCATATAAACGTAATCAATTATAAAAATACTTATTTTAAATAATGTTTAAATTTCAAATTGATTGTACGTTTTTCAGAAATTGCAAAAACAATGCCGATAAGTTATAATTCATATCTGATAAGTAAGAATTAGCGCTAACATAAATAAAGAAAGTGGGTTAAGTTCAGTGATACTCATTGTTGTCATCTGAACCAAAAATAATGATTGCATACGATTTGATAGGACAAACTCCATTAGTTTTATTAGAAAGCTTTAGTGACGAGAATGTTAAAATATACGCCAAACTTGAGCAATTTAATCCTGGTGGTAGCATCAAAGACCGTCTAGGGAAGTACTTAATTGAAAAAGCAATAGATGAAGGACGACTTAAAGAAGGGGATACAATAGTCGAAGCGACTGCTGGTAATACAGGCATTGGACTTGCTATTGCTTCTAATCGGCACAAAGTAAAATGTATCATCTTTGCTCCAGAAGGATTTGCAGAAGAAAAAATTTCAATTATGAAAGCATTGGGTGCAGATGTTAGACGTACCCCCAAAGCTGAGGGAATGACTGGCGCACAGCAAGAGGCGTTGGCATACGCAACACGATATGGATATTTATATATGAATCAATTCGAAACTAAAGATAATCCTGGGGCATATACACAAACACTTGCCAAACAACTCACAGATGAACTTTCACATATTGATTATTTTGTGGCAGGTGTTGGGTCCGGTGGTACGTTTACAGGAGTTGCACAACACTTAAAAACGTATGATGTAAAAAATTATATTGTAGAACCAGAAGGCTCTGTCTTAAATGGTGGTGTCAGTCATCCTCATGCAACTGAAGGGATTGGTTCTGAAAAGTGGCCATCATTTTTAGAAAAAGAATTAGTAGATGGTATTTTTACTGTTGCCGATAAAGATGCTTTTAATAATGTTAAACTTGTCGCGAATAAAGAAGGATTGTTAGTTGGTAGTTCTTCGGGAGCGGCATTACAAGGAGCGTTGGAATTAAAAAAAAGCATTCAAAATGGTGTGATTGTTACCATCTTTCCAGATGGAAGCGATCGATACATGTCCAAACAAATATTCAACTATAAGGAGAGTTTTAATAATGAATAAAAAAACGCAAATGATACATGGGGGACATACGACAGACAACTATACTGGAGCAGTGACAACACCTATTTATCAAACAAGTACTTATTTACAAGATGATATTGGTGATTTAAGACAAGGGTACGAATATTCACGTACTGCAAATCCTACACGTGCGTCTCTTGAAAGTGTTATTGCTAATTTAGAACATGGTAAGCATGGTTTTGCTTTTGGTTCAGGAATGGCAGCAATTAGTGCAGTTATCATGTTATTAGATAAAGGAGATCACTTAGTTCTTAATTCTGATGTTTATGGTGGCACATATCGTGCATTAACTAAAGTATTTACTCGCTTTGGTATAGACGTAGATTTTGTTGATACAACTAAAATTGAAAACATTGAACAATATATTAAACCTGAAACTAAAATGTTATATGTAGAAACACCTTCAAATCCATTATTGCGTGTGACTGATATTAAAGCATCAGCAAAAATTGCAAAAAAATATGATTTGATATCTGTAGTCGATAATACATTTATGACACCTTACTACCAAAACCCTTTAGACTTTGGTATTGATATCGTATTGCATTCGGCTACTAAATATATTGGAGGCCATAGTGATGTTGTAGCTGGTCTTGTTGCTACTGCTGATGATGATTTAGCAGAACGTCTAGGCTTTATTTCAAATTCTACAGGTGGTGTACTTGGACCTCAAGATAGCTATTTATTAATCAGAGGTATTAAAACGCTAGGTCTAAGAATGGAGCAAATAAACCGAAACGTTGAAGGTATTGTGCAAATGTTACAAAAGCACCCTAAAGTTCAACAAGTATTCCATCCTAGTATTAAGGAACATATGAACTATACTATCCATCAAAATCAAGCAACTGGGCATACAGGGGTAGTATCTTTTGAAGTTAAAGATACAGAAGCGGCTAAACAAGTGATTCACGCAACAAACTACTTTACACTGGCAGAGAGTTTAGGGGCAGTTGAAAGTCTAATTTCTGTACCGGCACTTATGACGCATGCGTCCATCCCATCAGATGTAAGAGCCAAGGAAGGTATTACGGATGGTCTCATTCGTTTATCTATTGGTATTGAAGACACAGAAGACTTAGTTAATGATTTAGAACAAGCCTTAAATACTTTGAGATAATATCACTTATTTAGAGATTAAGATGATGAAATGAAACGTTTTGCATCTTAATCTCTTGTTTTATATTTACTATTGAGTTGCGTAATTTCCACAATTTTTGAGATAAGTAACCAATTGTAGAACATTATTTTTCAGAATATTAATTAATTTTGGAAAAATCAAAAAAGATTGTTGACGGTACGACATCAATTCAATATAATGCAAATATTCAGATAATTTTAATCGGAAATTGGAGGGAGAGATTAGGTGATTGAATTCAAAAATGTTAACAAAGTTTTTCGCAAAAAAAGAGAAACTATTCAAGCTTTGAAAAATGTATCATTTAAGATTGACCAACATGATATTTTTGGTGTTATTGGTTATAGTGGTGCTGGTAAAAGTACATTAGTTCGGTTAGTCAATCAACTTGAGACAGTATCAGATGGTCAAGTTATTGTTGATGGTCATGAGATTGATACATATAAAGAAAAAGATTTACGTGATATTAAAAAAGATATCGGTATGATCTTTCAACATTTCAATTTGCTTAATTCTAAATCAGTCTATAAAAATGTTGCAATGCCACTTATTTTAAGTAAGACAAATAAGAAAGAAATTAAGGAAAAAGTTGACGAAATGTTAGAATTTGTGGGGCTTGCTGATAAAAAAGATCAATTTCCAGATGAATTATCAGGTGGACAAAAACAACGTGTTGCCATCGCAAGAGCATTAGTAACGCATCCTAAAATATTATTATGTGATGAAGCGACAAGTGCTTTGGATCCAGCTACTACAAGCTCAATTTTAAATTTATTAAGTAATGTGAATCGAACATTTGGTGTGACGATTATGATGATTACACATGAAATGAGCGTAATTCAAAAAATTTGTCATCGTGTAGCTGTCATGGAAAATGGCGAAGTGATAGAAATGGGGACAGTTAAAGATGTCTTTAGTCATCCACAAACGAACACTGCAAAAAATTTCGTTTCGACGGTGATTAACACTGAGCCTTCAAAAGAGTTACGGGCCTCTTTTAACTCGAGAAAAGATTCAAATTTCACAGATTATAAACTGTTTTTAGACTCTGAACAAATTCAATTGCCAATATTGAACGAGCTTATCAACGAGCATCATCTTAACGTTAACGTATTATTTTCTTCTATGTCAGAAATTCAAGATGAAACGGTTTGTTATTTGTGGTTGAGATTTGAGCATGATGAGTCATTTAATGATTTTAAACTTACTGATTACCTTTCAAAACGACATATTCGGTATGAGGAGGTTATATAAATATGTTTGGTTCAAGTTTAGATTCATCTCAATTATTACAAGCTCTATACGAAACATTGTATATGGTGACTGTATCACTTGTAATCGGTGCTTTAATAGGTATACCTCTTGGCATCTTGTTAGTGGTAACTAGAAAAAACGGTATATGGTCGAATACAATATTGCATCAAGTATTAAATCCTATCATTAATATTTTAAGATCAATTCCGTTCATTATTTTATTAATAGCCATAGTGCCTTTTACTAAATTGCTAGTTGGCACATCTATCGGCACAACAGCAGCCATAGTACCACTCACGGTTTATGTAGCACCTTATATCGCACGCTTAGTAGAAAACTCATTACTGGAAGTCGATGACGGGATTATTGAGGCAGCTAAAGCAATGGATGCATCACCTCTTCAAATTATACGTTATTTTTTATTGCCAGAAGCACTTGGTTCATTAATTCTAGCTATAACTACAGCTATTATTGGTCTCATAGGTAGTACAGCAATGGCTGGTGCTGTTGGTGGTGGCGGTATAGGTGATTTGGCTTTAGTGTATGGTTATCAACGATTCGATACAATTGTCATTGTGATTACAGTCATTGTACTTATTATTATTGTTCAAATTATACAAACGTTAGGTAACTTTATCGCTAGGGTTATCCGTAGAAATTAAAATACTAGTAAGTGTTTTATAAATATTTAGGGGGAATTCATTTATGAAAAAGATTTTAAGTTTTTTAATCGTTGCAATTTTAGTTTTATCAGCATGTGGCGGTAATAATGGTAAAAAGGTAACCATAGGTGTTGCATCCAACGACACGAAGGCTTGGGAAAAAGTTAAAGAATTAGCTAAAAAAGATGATATTGATTTAGAAATCAAGCACTTTTCAGATTACAATGTTCCAAACAAAGCACTTAGTGACGGGGATATTGATTTAAATGCCTTCCAACACTTTGCTTTTTTAGATCAATATAAAAAAGCTCATAAAGATACCAATATTGAAGCACTTAGCACTACAGTATTAGCTCCATTAGGTATTTATTCAGATAAAGTTAAGAACATTAAAGATGTTAAAAAAGGTGCGCAAGTTGCTATTCCGAATGATGTATCTAACCAAGCTCGAGCACTTAAGTTATTAGAATCTGCAGGTTTAATTAAGCTTAAGAAGAACTTTGGATTAAACGGAACAACAAAAGATATTGAAAGTAATCCTAAAGATTTAAAAATTAAAGCTGTTGATGCACAACAAACAGCGCGTGCACTTTCTGATGTGGATATATCAGTTATCAATAACGGTGTTGCAACAAAAGCAGGAAAAGACGCTAAAAAGGATCCTATTTATTTAGAAAAAGCAAGTTCAGATGCAGTAAAACCATATATTAATGTTGTAGCTGTCAACTCTAAAGACAAAGATAATAAAACCTACAAAAAAATTATAGAACTTTATCATTCAAAAGAAGCTCAAAAAGCATTAAAAGAAGACACTAAAGACGGTGAAAAACCAGTAGATCTTTCTAAAAAGGAAATCGAAGAAATCGAAAATGAGTTGGCAAAAAAATAATATAAAGTTTTAGCGCAACATTCACCATATAGAAATTTTTAGTCTAGAATTCCAGTTATATGTGATGGTTGCAAAACAATTTTATAGTCAATGACTAAGTTGAAGATATATTTCTATATCTTTCATGGCATTTTACCTTTTTGAAGTGGGATAAAGAATTCATAGCGAATTCTATTCCTACTTCTTTTTTTATTCGAAATGTTGCATTTAGAATCTAGAAATAAGCGTCTGTCCATTTAATATTAATTTGAAAATAGAAAAAACATTACATTCGAAATTGTAAATATAAGGTGCGAAACCATATTAATAATAATTGTGATAAAAAAGACATTGTAATTGACTGCAAAATGTATTAAATTGGATAAATGCAAATATGTTTGAGCGTAGCCCTATTTTTTATTTAAAATAATATTTGTAATCAGAATGTCATCTAAAGCAAACATGCTATACATAATTAAAGAGTATAATATCTTTGTATTGTTAAAACGCGAATAAACAAAACCTAAAGTAGAGGAGGATTTCAAGTGCAAAAAAAATATATTACTGCCATTATTGGAACAACTGCCCTTAGCGCATTGGCATCAACTCATGCACAAGCTGCAACAACGCATACAGTAAAAAGTGGAGAATCTGTATGGTCAATTTCTCACAAATATGGGATTAGTATTGCTAAATTAAAATCACTTAATGGATTGACTTCCAATTTAATATTCCCTAATCAAGTATTGAAAGTATCAGGCTCATCTTCAAGAGCAACGTCAACAAATAGTGGCACAGTTTATACAGTTAAAGCTGGAGATTCATTATCTTCTATTGCTGCAAAATACGGTACAACTTATCAAAAAATCATGCAACTTAATGGGTTAAATAACTATCTTATTTTCCCTGGACAAAAGTTGAAAGTTTCTGGTAAAGCGACGAGTTCCAGTCGTGCAAAAGCTAGTGGGTCTAGTGGTCGTACTGCAACATATACTGTTAAGTATGGAGACTCACTATCTGCAATTGCTAGTAAATATGGGACAACGTATCAAAAAATTATGCAATTAAATGGATTAACTAATTTCTTTATCTATCCTGGACAGAAGTTAAAAGTGCCTGGAGGTAGTTCTAGTAGCTCATCTTCTAATAATACTAGATCAAACGGTGGCTATTATTCACCAACTTTTAACCATCAAAACTTGTATACTTGGGGACAATGCACATGGCACGTATTTAATAGACGTGCTGAAATAGGAAAAGGTATCAGTACATACTGGTGGAATGCAAATAATTGGGACAATGCATCAGCTGCTGATGGATATACTATTGATTATCGTCCTACAGTAGGCTCAATTGCACAAACTGACGCTGGTTACTATGGTCACGTAGCGTTTGTAGAGCGCGTGAATAGCGATGGAAGTATTTTAGTTTCAGAAATGAACTGGAGTGCAGCTCCTGGAAATATGACATATAGAACAATTCCAGCTTATCAAGTGAGAAATTACAAATTTATTCATTAAGAAAATTGTTTAACAATATATAACTATCAAATTAAGCCCATTGATGATTGGATTAAGAATCATCAATGGGCTTAATTATAGTTTTATAAAGATGCTACCAAATCTTTATAATATCGGAAAACTTGACTATTTTAATAAGTCTAAGCTTTGCATAAGTTGTTTGTAATTATTCACTGCGGCGTTATATTTTAAAGTGTCTTTATTTTTCACTTTTTGTAGTGGGTGCTCAATGATGTTAATCATATGTTTTGATAAACTATCAATATCATTTTTTTCAATGAGATAGCCATTTATCCCGTTTTGAATAATTTCACTTGGACCGTAACGAACGTTATAAGATAGGACTGGACACCCCATTTCTATACTTTCCATAAGTGTTAAGCCAAATCCCTCATATTGACTTGTAAGTAGAGAGGCTTTAGAATTCTTAAATTCTTGTAAAGGTTGATTGGTATATTTAAATATTTTAACTTTATCCGATAATTTTAATTCTGAAATCAAAGTATTCATCAATGGAATTTGATTATCTTCATCTCTACCAAATAAATGTAATTCTGTTTGGTAACCACTTTGCAAAAACTTGTGATAAGCTCTAATAATATGATCAATCTGTTTCTCTGTGCTAAAACGGCCTATATATATAAAGCGATTTTGATTGTTTGAGGAATCTTGTTCTACCTCCGTATCTAATTCGATAAAATGTGGTACTAGTTGGAATTGGTCGTCACTTATATGGAAATGTTGCTGTATATCGTGCTTTTGTTGGTGAGTGAGAACAATATACTTATAAACATTTTTTGATTGATTTAAAGCAAATCGATATGATTTTTTTATTTGGTCCCCTGATAAATGCGAGCTATGTAAAACAAGAATATTTTTTGTTTGGTGCGTTTGTTTAAGTAATGGTTTATCTAAAAATCGAGCATCATTAAAGACGATATCTTGATTTTTGAATCTATTCTGAAAATAAAACTGAGCTAATAATTTATCATTTTTAAAGGTCTTATAAAGTTTTTTATTTCTATATATTTCTACGCCATTAATTTTGCTGTTTGGTTTAGTTTTGAAATATCTCTTGCAGTACATAGAGCCCTCAGTATCAAATAATTCGTCGCTATGTTTTAAAGAAGAGTCATCATAATAATATTCTTTTCTATGAAGTTGGCCGTATAAGTTATATTGATGGCGCTCATATTTCAATCCTGATGTGGGAGAAATGAAGTCCTCATATTCAAGAACATTAGACTGTCCATAATACTTTCGAGATCTCACATGACATTCATTATTATAATAATGAATAAGACCACTCTTTTTTCCTTGCTTATCAATAAGTCCTTTAATCTTTCTAGGTGTTTTAATGTATTTTGGATTCCTAGTAATCAATGTTTTTGGGACTTTAAAAAGTTTGAAATTTGATAACCATTCATACATATTCTCGAATTGTATATTTTCTGTAACTTTGTTTTCTTGTCTGTATTTTTTATAAATACTAGGATAATTACCATGATAATTAGTGGTGAGAATTTTACTTGGAATTTTAAATTCTTCATCTAACAGTTTAATTCGTCTGAGTAAAGCTTGAGTTCTACCACCATGGGATAATGGAAGGGTGGTTGTTACTGTGTATATCATAATTAATTCTCCTTTATTTCAAACTTAAATTATTAGATAAGTTGTATAAATTGTTAATTACTTATGATAAACATTTTTATGAAAATTACAAGAATTTTAATAACTATTCAGAATTTGTACTATATAACCGTGTTTGTGTTTAGTATTAAATGCAATGCTTTGTCACACTATTTTATAATTGTTTAATTTGTTTAAAATAAAAAAGAGGTGAGGAAGAATTTTTAATCTATTCATCTCCCCACCTCTTACTTTAAGATAAAAAGTTTAAAAATGATTAGAACAATATTTTTAAAACTAGTCATCTCATAAGAATATATTTTAATGTTTGGCAACTTATTTTTTCTGAAAAAATTTAATTATCAGTTTTAATTTGTTTAGTGATAGTCATATTCATCTCTAACTTTTTTAAAACTTGTGAATAAGCGTACCCCATTGATTGCAAATGATCCAAGTGCACTTAACTTACGAAGTTTAGATGCAGATTTAATAGAAATGTAAAAATCAATGATTGTTCCAAGTGCGCTTAGACCTAATGATAAATAGACAAGTTGTTTATTCTTAGCATTATAGCGAATTCCGTTATAACCATCTACAATGAATCCTGCTACATTGAATAATCTTGATAAACGTGAAGCGTTTGCTTGTTTAGCCATAAATTATGATTCCCTCCGTATACCATACTTATTTTGAAGATTAAAATATTCGAATGTATGGTTAATTGTCATATTTTCAATTAAATGTAGTTTAGTTAAATCATGTAGTAACTTATTTATGATAACATAATACTAAATATAAGTATGAAATTGAAGATATTTATTATGAATAAGGGTGAATTGATGAATGATTAAATGTGTTTGCTTGGTTGAAGAAAAGAATCATCAGTTACTACTTGTACAAGTTCGACATAGAGATAAGTATTATTTCCCGGGTGGTAAAATTGATGAGGGTGAGAGCCTTGTGGAAGCTTTACAGAGAGAATTGAAGGAAGAATTGCGCTTAGAATTAGCTAAAGATGAATTAGAATTTATTGGAACTATTGTCGGAGAAGCCTATCCACAACCTAATATGTTGACTGAACTTAATGGATTTAAAGTTAATCGAGCTATAGATTGGTCAAAAGTTGAAACCGATCATGAAATTACTGACATGAAATGGTTCGATATCAATGACAGTGAAAATATAGCGCCTGCAGTGAATACGTGGATTAAGGAATTTATCAATGATTAATAGATAGGGTTTAAATATTAACATCATATTACGCAACTCAATTTCTATTGATGTGAAGTTTTGATAATATCAAGTTTATGAAAGCGCGCTAATTGAATATTTAAACTGTGCTCATTATAGAAGCCATTAACCTAACCTAGTTGTGCAGGTACATAGATGACTGAATCTTTCTGAGTGAAAAGATTAATGGTTAGACAGTATATGAAAAAACCTATTTGCTATATTATTTTGGCGATGCATTATAGAAAGTTAATGTTGAGCAAAAGTTGTCGGTGAAAAGTGAGTAAGTTGTTACACAGATGTGAGAAAGATATATTTTCATGGGTTAAAGAATTTACGTACACTATCAAATATAAAAAAGAATATGACGAATATTTATTAAAAATGCAATTACTTTAAATTAGGTTTATACATTAAGAATAATATTAAACATCCCATCGCCATATAATAATTAAGTTAAATTGTTTGATTATCAACGCTCGCTTTAATTATTTAAAGGCGATGGGAATATTTTATTTATTTTGTTGATTCGTAAGAGTCTTCTTCTGACTGACATGTTTAATCATAAATGCTGTAATCCATGCAGTAATGGGAATGCTAATTGCAACGGCGATACCACCAAGTAAAATAGCTATAAATTCCTGTGTGAATATCTTCGAATTAATGATGTGTCCAAATGAATATTTTAATTTAAAGAACCAGAAGAATAAAGTTAATTGTCCTCCGAAAAATGCTAAATAAATGGTGTTGGCAGAAGTTGCTAATATCTCTCTACCCACACGCATACCAGACTGAAATAATTGATGCTGATTTAAATTTGGATTAGTCTCATTTAGTTCATACATAGGGGAACTAATTGTTATTGCTAAATCAATGACTGCAGCTATCACTGCAAGAACAATTGTAAATACCATAAATTGTACCATATTAATACCAATATTCATTGAATACACATATGTTTCATCCTGCTGTTCGGTGGCAAAACCTTGTAAGTGACCCATCTCAACTGAAAAGTATATCATGAGTATTAATATAAGTATTGTTACTAAAGTACCTAGAAAAGCCGCTTGTGTTTTTACATTGTAACTATTTAATACAAATAAATTAATTGCGGCTATGATAAAGCAAAATATAAATGTGACAAGATAGATTGGCACACCATATATAATTAAAAGAATACTTATTACAAGAATGATAAAATTTAAAAACAAAGTGAAAAAAGAAATGAGTCCTTTTTTACCTCCGAAAATAACCATTATCAACAATAATAAGAAACCTAAAATAGTAATTGCACTCATTGATTAACACCTCGCAGTTTAAACCATAGTTCCATTAAAGCAATTGTTATAGGAATAGTTAAAACGATACCTATCCCACCAGTTAATGCTCGAGCAACTTCTAATGACCAATTCATCGAAATAGTATAAGTAATAGTGTTAGCATTTTTTAAATAAATTAGAAACATAGGTAAGCTACCAGATAGATATGAAAAGAGAAGTATATTAGTCATTGTTCCCATTATATCCTGACCGATATGTCTTCCGGCAAGAGCCCAACGTTTCATGGAAATTTGAGGGCTACGTTTTAAAATTTCGTACATCCCACTTGCAATAGTAATAGAAACATCCATCACTGCTCCAAGTGTACCTATTAGTACGGAAGCTAGAAAGACATCCTTAGGAGGGAGAGTAAGGAAAGTGATTGTTTCGTATTTTATTCCATTTCCCCCGGTAAATTTGATGATGACTTCGGTAATTCCAACACATAAGAACGTACCAATCAGCGTACTTACAATAGTAATTAAGGTTCGGCTATGCCAACCTGTTACAAGTAGTAAAGTGAAAGAAGTGGAAATGATAATAGCACAAGTCATCAAAAAGAATAAACTTATAGCCCCATATTGATCATGTATTAAAATAGCTCCCATAACGGCAATGGTATTAACGATAAGAGATAATATAGATTGAAGTCCTACTTTTTTTCCTACAACTAAAACAGTAAGTAAAAATAAGCCGGTTATTATGACAACAATAGTATCTCGTTTTTTCTCTATAATAGTTGCGTCTTTAGGATTTTTAGAAATATGTAAAAGAACCTTGTCATTTTTGGAAAATGATTCTGAATCAGCTTGAGATTTCACATATTGGTGGGGAATCGTCGTTGTTTGCCCCTTGAATTCACCATTTAGAATCTTGAATGTTATCTTCTCTTTGTACTTAATATCTTTATTTTTGTGCTCGTCTGTTACCTTTTGTGATTGGATATCAGTAATTTGAGTGATTTGTCCTATAGGCATATTATAAAATCTATCGTTAAAAAACGTGAATATTAACGTACCTAAAAACAGGCAACTAAAGATTATCATCATCCAAGTAAAAGGTGTTTTAAAAAAATTCTTGGATTGCATCTTAAAACCTCAATTCTCAACTTGATAATCATATTGATATAGTGATTATACGACCTTTTATGATTGAACTCAAAAAGTTATCAATGAAATGTTTATGTTGAAGAGTGATAAAGTTTTGCAAAGATAAGATGAATGGTTAATATATAGTCGATTTATTTAATAATGTGCAAATTAAATTCCATGCTATATTAATGTCGTTTTTCTTGTTATCTTTTCGCATAACTACACATAGCATTCGTTTTAATTCTGTATGATTTAAAGGGATTTTAGTCCAATTTACGTGATCATATAGTAAAGAATTTTGACTAGAAATAATAAATCCCTTATTATGACTCAAAATATGTTGAGCGAGTTTCATATCTGAAATCATTCGTACTTGTGCCTTAGTCTTTTCAATCAATTTACTTTTTATTGAGCTTGTCATTGGTTCGAGACAGTATAGTGATTGATTTGTAAATTGAGATAGCGGGGGATGTACAGTCATAGCTAGTGGATGTGATTTGGGCACATACATATAATAATTTTCTTCAAATAAAGGCATGACGCGTAAATGTGTTTCCCGTTCTAACACAGGAGTAAATTCAGTGATTGCAAGATCCAATTGATTGGAAAGGATTTGATCTAATAATTTATCATGTTTTGTAAGTTGCGGAATCATGGTACTGTTACTTTGTTGTTCAAATGTTTGAATTAGGGGAAGAATCATTTGAGAGGCATCACTTTCTTCATATCCAATATAAATTGTCTGTTGGTTATGTGATACGTGTTGTTGAAATGAGTGAATGGTTTTATCCATTAATTCTAGTATTTGAGTTGCCTGTGAGAGTAACTGTCTACCTTCAACAGTTAATATGATATTTCTCCCACTTCTTTTAAATAATGTCACCCCCAATTCTTTTTCGAGTTGAGTGATTTGACGACTAATCGCAGACTGTGCAATGTTTAGTTCTAATGCCGCATCTGAAATATGCTCTCGACGTGCAACCTCTACAAAGTATCTAAGTTGTTTTATATCCATAGTTGATTTCCCTCCATTCAATAAAATAAATACTGTCTTATTCTAAACCTAGTATATCAGTATTTTTTACAATCGTTCTAATAATTAGATGAATTTAATCTAATTTATATATTGAACAGATAAATAAATTACATTATAGTAATTACTATCAAACAAAATTGTCAGAAAATTCTAATAAGGGAGTGTGCATCATGTACAATGAGAAATTTAAAAAGGGACTATACGATTATCGTGAAGAGCATGATGCGTGTGGTATTGGATTTTATGCCAATATGGATAATAAAAGATCTCACGATATTATAGAAAAATCTTTAGAAATGTTAAGACGGTTAGATCATCGTGGTGGAGTAGGTGCCGATGGTATTACTGGTGATGGTGCAGGAATTATGACGGAGATACCATACCAATTGTTCGAACAATTAACAGAATTCAAAGTTCCCGGCGAAGGATATTATGCCGTGGGATTATTTTTTTCTAAAGAGAAAGTTAGAGATTCAATTCACGAAGAGATGTTTAATCAATATTTTGAAAGTGAAGGTTTTAAAGTCATTGGATATAGAGATGTGCCAGTAGATACTCGCGCTATTGCTCAACATGTTGCAGATACTATGCCTTATATTCAACAAGTATTTGTTGACATCACAGGTGTAAAAGAAGTTGAAAAACGATTGTTTTTAGCAAGAAAGCAAATTGAAAAATATAGTGAAACACAATCCATAGATTTATATTTTACAAGTCTCTCTCATAGAACGATTGTTTATAAAGGTTGGTTACGTTCGGATCAAATTAAAGGCTTATATTTAGACCTACAAAATGAGGCATATCAATCAAAATTAGGACTTGTACACTCCCGCTTTAGTACTAATACATTTCCAAGTTGGAAACGTGCACATCCCAATCGCATGCTTATGCACAATGGTGAAATTAATACCATTAAGGGTAACGTAAACTGGATGCGAGCACGCCAAAATAAACTAGTTGAAACATTATTTGAAGATGAGAAAGATAAGGTGCATTTTATTGTTGATGAAGATGGTAGTGACTCATCAATAGTTGATAATGCGTTAGAGTTCTTATCATTAGCAATGGAGCCTGAAAAAGCAGCGATGTTATTAATTCCAGAGCCATGGTTATACAATGAATCTAACGATAAAAAAGTTCGCTCTTTCTATGAATTTTATAGTTATTTAATGGAGCCATGGGATGGACCAACTATGATTTCCTTTTGCAATGGAGATAAGATAGGTGCATTGACTGATAGAAATGGATTAAGACCTGGGCGTTATACAATAACTAAAGACAATTTTATTGTTTTTTCTTCCGAAGTAGGTGTCATTGATGTTCCAGAAGAAAATGTAGCATTTAAAGGACAACTTAATCCTGGAAAGTTATTACTTGTAGACTTTTTGCAAAATAAGGTTGTAGAAAATAATGAGCTAAAAACTAATATTGCTAATGAGTTGCCCTACGAACAATGGCTAAAAGATTATAAAAATAAAAATGATTTAGATAATATTTATTACCAATCTTCCGACTGGGATGATCAAACACTCTTCCGCTTACAGAAACAATTTGCTTACACTAAAGAAGATATCAATAAATATATGACAGATTTAGTCATCAATAAAAAAGATCCCATCGGAGCGATGGGATATGATGCACCTATTGCAGTTCTTAATGATAAGCCTGAGTCACTATTTAATTATTTTAAACAATTATTTGCACAAGTTACCAATCCACCCATCGATGCTTATCGAGAAAAGATTGTAACTAGTGAACTTTCATATTTAGGTTCAGAAGGGAACCTCTTATGTCCTGATGAATCAGTTTTAGAAAGAATTCAATTAAAAAAACCAGTTTTAAATGAAGCGCAATTATCATCAATCGATCATTCGTATTTTAATGTAACGTATTTATCTACACTTTATACAGGTGATTTGGAAAGTAGCTTAAATGAACTAGGGAACCGAGCAATACAGGCTGTACATGAAGGTGCGAAAATTTTGGTGTTAGACGATACGTCTTTAACTCACGAAAATAGTTATGCAATGCCAATTTTATTAGCGTTAAGTCACGTGCATCAATTATTAATTCGAGAAGGATTAAGAATGGAGACCAGCCTCATTGCGCAGTCCGGTGAAACACGAGAAGTTCATCACGTTGCATGTTTACTTGGTTATGGTGCAAACGCTGTAGTTCCATATTTAGCGCAACGAACGATTGAACAATTAACGCGTCAAGGTCAACTTTCAGGAACTGTCGCTGAAAATGTTGCTACGTATACCAATGTATTGTCAGAAGGCGTTATTAAAGTGATGGCTAAAATGGGCATTTCTACTGTACAAAGTTATCAAGGAGCACAGATATTTGAAGCGGTAGGTTTATCGAATAGCGTCATTGAAAAATATTTTACAGGTACACAGTCAAAATTATCTGGTATAAGTATTGAACAAATAGACAAAGAGAATAAAGCGAGACAAAGTGATGATTCTGATTATCTTGAATCCGGAAGTGTATTCCAATGGAGACAGCAAGGTCAGCATCATGCATTTAATCCTCGTACGATTTTTTTATTGCAGCATGCATGTAGAGAAAATGATTACGAGTTATTTAAAAAATTCTCCAAAACTGTAAATTTAAAACGTACGGATCATATTAGACATTTATTAGAATTCAAGACACGCCAATCTATTGATATTAGTCGTGTTGAACCAGCAAGTGAAATCGTAAAACGTTTTAATACAGGAGCAATGAGTTACGGCTCTATCTCAGCAGAGGCACATGAGACGTTGGCTCAAGCTATGAATCAAATTGGAGGTAAAAGTAATAGTGGAGAAGGTGGAGAAGATTCTTCACGTTACGAAATTCAAAAGGATGGAAGTAATAAGATAAGTGCGATTAAGCAAGTTGCATCAGGTCGTTTTGGGGTGACGAGTGATTACTTGCAACATGCAAAAGAAATTCAAATTAAAGTCGCACAAGGCGCTAAACCAGGGGAAGGTGGACAACTACCAGGTTCAAAAGTATATCCATGGATTGCTGAGACTAGAGGTTCGACACCAGGTATAGGATTAATTTCACCACCACCACACCATGATATTTATTCAATTGAGGACTTAGCACAGCTCATTCATGATTTAAAAAATGCAAATAGAAGAGCTGATATTGCAGTTAAGCTTGTATCAAAAACTGGCGTTGGAACTATAGCTTCAGGGGTAGCTAAAGCTTTCGCCGATAAAATTGTTATAAGTGGTTATGATGGAGGTACAGGTGCATCGCCTAAAACAAGTATTCAACATGCAGGTTTGCCATGGGAGATAGGCCTTGCCGAAACACATCAAACACTTAAATTAAATGATTTGCGTAGTCGCGTAAAATTAGAAACGGATGGTAAGTTACTGACGGGTAAAGATGTAGCTTATGCTTGTGCGCTTGGTGCAGAAGAATTTGGTTTCGCAACAGCACCACTTGTTGTTTTGGGGTGTATTATGATGAGGGTTTGTCATAACGATACGTGTCCAGTAGGGGTTGCAACACAAAACAAAGATTTAAGAGCTTTGTTTAGAGGTAAGGCACAGCATGTAGTTAACTTTATGTATTTTATAGCTGAAGAATTACGTGAAATTTTGGCTTCACTTGGTTTAGAAACAGTAGAAGAGTTAGTAGGAAGAACAGATCTTCTTCAACGTTCGACGCAATTGAAACCAAATAGTAAAGCAGCTTCGCTTCAAATAGAACATTTAATAGAACAATTTGACGGGGTTAATACGAAAGAGATATCACAAAACCATCATCTTGATGAAGGATTCGATTTGAATTATCTGTACCCAGACGCACGCTATAGTATTGAAAACGGGCACTCTTTTACCGGAAATTATGTTGTTAATAATGAACAGCGAGATGTAGGTGTAATTACAGGTAGTGCGATAGCTAAACAATATGGAGAAGAAGGATTACCTGAAGATACGATACTTGCTTACACTGAAGGTCATGCAGGTCAAAGCTTAGCTGCATATGCACCACGCGGATTAACAATCCATCATACCGGTGATGCTAATGACTACGTAGGTAAAGGATTGTCCGGTGGAACTGTCATCGTAAATGCTCCAAATAGTCAACGTGAAAATGAAATTATAGCAGGAAATGTAAACTTTTACGGGGCTTCTAGAGGTAAAGCGTTTATCAATGGTAAAGCTGGTGAGCGTTTCTGTATCAGAAATAGTGGTGCAGATGTTGTAGTAGAAGGTATTGGTGATCATGGACTTGAATATATGACAGGGGGACATGTCATTATCTTAGGAGATGTTGGAAAGAACTTTGGCCAAGGCATGAGCGGGGGCGTAAGTTATATTTTCCCTTCTGACGTGGAGAAATTTAAAAAGGTTAATGCGCTTGAAACTTTAGAATTCAGTAGCATACGTTTTGATGAGGAAAAATCTCTTATCAAAGACATGCTTGAAGCACATTTTAAGCATACACGTAGTAACAAAGCACGCCAATTACTTGACCAATTTGACAATATTGAAAAGTTAGCAATTAAAGTTATTCCGAAAGATTACAAATTAATGATGCAAAAAATTGATTTGAAAAAACGTCAAATGGAACGTGAAGATGAAGCAACACTGGCAGCGTTTTATGATGACAGAGAAACAATTGAACAAGAGCTACAGCCAGCAGTCATTTATTAAAGAAGTGAGGGATTATCATGGGCGAATTTAAAGGATTTATGAAATATGATAAACAGTCGCTATCAGAATTGTCTTTGGTAGACCGTCTTTCGAATCATGAAGCGTTTCAACAACGCTTCACTAAAGAAGATGCTTCGATTCAGGGTGCGCGCTGTATGGATTGTGGAACACCTTTTTGTCAAACTGGGCAATCTTATGGAAGAGAAACAATAGGATGCCCTATTGGTAATTATATACCTGAGTGGAACGACTTAGTCTATCATCAAGATTTTAAAGCTGCTTACGAAAGATTGAGAGAGACGAATAATTTTCCTGAATTTACAGGAAGAGTTTGTCCTGCACCATGTGAGCAATCATGTGTTATGAAAATTAATAGAGAATCCGTGGCGATTAAAGGTATTGAACGTACAATTATTGATGAAGCATATGAGAATGAGTGGGTTCATCCCGCATATCCTGAAGATCATAAAGACCAACGAGTTGCTATCGTAGGTAGTGGTCCAGCGGGACTTACAGCAGCTGAAGAATTAAACTTTAAAGGCTATAAAGTTACTGTTTATGAAAAGGCGCATGAACCAGGCGGCTTGCTAATGTATGGTATACCAAATATGAAACTAGATAAAGACGTAATACGTCGACGTGTATCACTTATGAAAGATGCTGGGGTTTTATTTAAAACAGGCGTTGAAATTGGCGTCGATGTGAGCCGTGAAACACTTGAAGAAAATTATGATGCTATTATTTTATGCACAGGTGCTCAAAATGCGAGAGATTTACCATTGGAAGGACGAATGGGCTCTGGTATTCATTTTGCAATGGACTATCTTACTGAACAAACACAGTATCTAAATGGTGAGATTGAAAGTTTGAGCATTACTGCTAAAGATAAGAATGTAATTATTATAGGTGCTGGTGATACTGGTGCAGACTGTGTAGCGACAGCATTACGTGAAAACTGTAAATCTATTGTTCAATTTAATAAATATACGAAACAGCCTGAAGAGATTACTTTTGAAAGTAATACTTCCTGGCCATTAGCAATGCCTGTTTTCAAAATGGATTATGCGCATAAGGAATATGAAGCTAAATTTGGTCAAGAACCAAGAGCCTATGGTGTACAAACAATGCGCTATGATGTTGACGAGTTAGGAAATGTTAAAGGCTTATATACACAAATATTAAAAGAAACGCCTGATGGCATGGTGATGGAAGATGGACCAGAACGATTTTGGCCGGCTGATTTAGTCTTATTATCTATAGGGTTTGTTGGTACTGAAACCACTGTTCCGCATGCGTTTGATATACACACCGAGCGTAATAAAATTGTAGCTAATGATACAAATTATCAAACTAATCACGCTAAAATATTTGCTGCAGGAGATGCAAGACGAGGTCAGAGTTTGGTTGTTTGGGCAATAAAAGAAGGTCGTGAAGTAGCACATTCTGTTGATCAATACTTAAGTAAAGAAGTTCTAGTGTAAACTCAAGAATAATTATATTGACTTTTAATTAAAGTCATTATATTATTGTTATTGTGTTAATTGGAGGAATACCCAAGTCCGGCTGAAGGGATCGGTCTTGAAAACCGACAGGGCCTTAACGGGCCGCGGGGGTTCGAATCCCTCTTCCTCCGCCATTAGAATTTAAATTCCAAGACTAATAGATACCGAAGAGGCTGGGACATAATTCCTAGCCTCAGATTTTTTATATACTCTACTTCATAATCATTTCAATGACAGCTCTAATATTTTCACCTATATATTTATCAACATGTTGAGCAAGGTAATAGTGACGTTTCACATTTAAAGTTGTTATCATTAATTTTTCATAATCTTCTGGATGAAGTGCTGATTTTGAAATAATTGCAAACCCATTTCCAGCCTCTACCATTTGTTTAATAATCTTAATATTGTTAATTTCTATCAAATATGGATTTAATTTCAACTCAGAAAGACCTACTTCCTGATAAAACCTTGTTCCAGACCCTTTTTCTCTAACGAAACATATATCCATTCTAGGTTGAATCGATTTTTTGTAAATATACACCATTTCGTCTTCCATTATTTCCTTACATTTTATTGCATTGTCTTGAATTTCCTTTTCTACAATACCTATATCTACTCTGTTGTGTTTAATATCATTTATAACAGAATCTGAATTATTAACACGTAAATGAATATGTAACTTAGGGTATTGTTGCATAAGACTGGTAAGCTGTTCTGATAATAAATATTCACCATATGTATAACTGCTTCCAATTGTTAAGGTGCCTGAGATGATTTCAGATTCCGATGTTAAGTTTTGCCATAATTCTTGTTCAATACTTTCCCGTTGCAATGCGTATTGTAATAGCTTTTCGCCATCTCTAGTTAGTTTTAAATATGGAGATTTAAATTCAAATATTTTAACATTATATTTTAATTCTAAACGTTTAATATCACGACTCACAGAAGGCTGCGAAGTATATAAATTTTCTGCTGCTCTAGTAAAACTTTCTGTTTTCATTACTTCAATTAATACCTTATACGGATCCATGCATCATTCTCCTTTAATTCTAATATAACATTTTTGATATATATACTATACTTATTATTTATTTAACGCTATAACAATAACGTGCTAAGATTTCATATCGAGGTGAAAGTACATATGAAATCAATAACGCAGGCTTCATTTATGAAAGGTATTATGTTTACATTTACGATTGCAATAATCAGTTATATATTAGCTAAATTTCCTATTTTACATACGATTGGGGCGTTAGCTATTGCCATCATTTTTGCGATGATATACCGCCAAGTCATAGGTTATCCTGAGCATATTCGCCCAGGTATTACGTTTGCATCGAAACGTTTATTAAAATTTGCGATTATCTTATATGGGTTAAAATTAAATATGGGAGATATTCTAGGTAAAGGTTGGAAATTACTACTTATTGATATTATCGTAATTATCTTTTCAATAAGTTTAACTTTACTTTTGAATCAAATTATTAAAGGAAATAAAGATATCTCTATACTACTTGGTATTGGTACAGGAGTATGTGGAGCTGCAGCTATTGCAGCTACAGCACCAATCTTAAAATCTAAAGAAAAAGACATTGCAATAAGTGTAGGTATTATTGCACTAGTTGGAACTATATTTGCACTTATTTATACAGCTATCGAGGCTATTTTTAACATACCTACTATAACTTATGGTGCTTGGACAGGTATCAGTCTACATGAAATCGCTCAAGTCGTTTTAGCAGCAGGTATTGGCGGGTCGGAGGCAATGACATTTGCTTTACTTGGAAAATTAGGCCGTGTGTTTTTACTTATTCCATTAAGTATTGTCTTGATTTTGTATATGCGTTATAAGTCACACTCAAGTCAAGTACAACAAAAAATCGATATTCCTTACTTTCTAATTGGATTTATTATAATGGCTTGTATCAATACATTTGTTCCTATTCCTTCATTACTTATGAATATTATAAATGTTATTACAACGTTATGTATGTTAATGGCGATGGTTGCTCTAGGATTGAATATCGTTTTAAAAGAAGTTATTTCAAAAGCACTTAAACCATTCATTGTGATCTGTATAACTTCAATTTGTCTGTCTGGTGTGACTCTCTTAGTTACGTCTATAATGTTTAAATAAGGTGACATGTTATATGTTTATATTTAAAATAAAAAAGAGGCTAGAAATTATGTCCTAGCTTTTATGTTGTATTTGTAATTTATATATATGAATAAATTTTCAATGTAACTCATTGTGCAGAAAATTTAAATGCTTTTGGAAATAAAGAATTAATGACCGTAGGAGAAATGTCTTCAACGACAATTAATCATTGAAAAGGATTTGAAATTAGATATAAGTTATTCAAGTAAGTCTATTACTTTTAAAACTTTTCCATCTTTTAACTACGGAATTTTTGGTGATCATTTTACACCTTTTACAGCTACTGTCAGAAGTACTGTTTTTTAAAAGTTACCAGATGTTTTCAATATACTATTTCAAAACATTTAGCCACAGAATTTAAGTTCAAAGAATTTTCAAGACGACGATAATTACATTTTAATGAGGTTCAAAAAATCGTCGTGTTTGTCTTTTAAGTGAAGAAGATTAAATTTTTACGCTTGCAAAGAGAGGCAGAATTATAGTAATATAGTTCTTACCGTGCTAGGTGGGGAGGTAGCGGTTCCCTGTACTCGAAATCCGCTTTATGCGAGACTTAATTCCTTTGTTGAGGGCGTATTTTTGTGAAGTCTGCCCGAAGCACGTAGTGTTTGAAGATTTCGGTCCTATGCAATATGAACCCATGAACCATGTCAGGTCCTGACGGAAGCAGCATTAAGTGGATCCTCATATGTGCCGTAGGGTAGCCGAGATTTAGCTGTCGACTTCGGTAACGTTTATGATATGCGTTCGATACAAAGGTGCATGGTTTTTTACTTTAGATTTAAGCAAATTTTTATATAGATAATAAAGATCTAGGTTATGAAACTTAGATGTATAGTCCGATGTGAAGTTATTTAAATTTCATTCAGGGCTATTTTTTTATTTACAATTAAACTAAATATAATAGCTATTGATTTCTATCTTAAGTTGGAGTAGTTACTACGAAGCACTATAATTATTTATCTAAATATTCATTTCAATGTTTGATGTTAAGTGTGATGTTTTACTTCAAGTCATTTTTATTAAATGGATTAATAACGAATAATTTGTTAAAGTTATATCGTTGTAAAATGAAAACCTAGTTAATTAAAAAATTTACGTCGAAATATAGAATGGCTTATTAAAATGGAGGATACATGCATATTTATTTAAGTACTTTAACAGAGGTCGATTATGAAACGTCACTAAATAGTATAGAAAATAATTATAATCTAAATCCAGAATCCAGTTGGCAAGATCGAGCGCGCGTTAAAAATCTAAGAAAACTTGAAAGCTACAATTATGAATTAGAAGTTATAGCTAAGAATGAATTGAATGAAGTTATAGGTCACGTTGTGTTAGCAGAGGTTAAGTTGTCGTCTAAAAACAAAAAAGCGATAGCGTTAGCCATTGGTGCACTGTCAGTAGATAAATCTATTCGAAACCAAGGTTTAGGTCAAGCCCTGTTAAAAGCTGTAGAAGAACGTGCTAAAGAACAAGGCTATTGTGCTATTTTTGTAAATAATCATCCTCAGTACTTTGAGAAATCTGATTATGAAGCAGCCCATTTATATAATATACATATAGAAGAAAAACGAAATCATCAATCATTATTAGTAAAATTTCTAAAACCAGTTCAAAATGAATGGTCTGGAATGACGGTGTATTATCCGGAAGTACTGGATTGATTTTAATTGATAAGAAAATATAAGAGCGTGATATAATAATGAGTAATTGTTAATGGAGGTGCTACGGTGGATTACCAAGCTTTGTATCGTATGTATAGACCGCAAAGTTTTGATGATGTGGTTGGACAAACGCATGTAACTAAAACGCTGCGTAATGCAATTTCAAAAGGTAAACAATCCCATGCATATATTTTTAGTGGTCCGAGAGGTACGGGTAAAACTAGTATTGCAAAGGTTTTTGCCAAAGCTATTAATTGTCTTAATAGTGACGATGGTGAACCTTGTAATGAATGTGCGATTTGTAAAGGAATCACACAAGGTACGAATAACGATGTAATTGAAATTGATGCTGCAAGTAATAACGGTGTAGATGAAATAAGGAATATTAGAGATAAAGTTAAGTACGCACCTAGTGAATCTAAGTATAAAGTATATATTATTGATGAGGTTCATATGTTAACTACTGGTGCTTTCAATGCTTTGCTTAAAACATTAGAAGAACCACCAGCGCATGCTATATTTATCTTGGCAACAACAGAACCACATAAAATTCCACCCACTATTATTTCGAGAGCGCAACGATTTGACTTTAAAGCAATTAGCAGTGACCAAATTATAGATAGACTTAAGTATGTAGCTAATTCTCAATCTTTGGATTACGATGACGCAGCATTAGAATTTATTGCTAAAGCATCAGAAGGTGGTATGCGAGATGCATTAAGCATTATGGATCAAGCAATAGCGTTTGGAGACGAACGACTTACTTTACAAGATGCTTTAAATGTTACAGGTAGTGTTGATGAAGCGGCATTAAATGAGTTATTTAATGACATTGTAAAAAGTGATGTTAAAGCCGCATTTAATAGATATCATCATTTTATTTCAGAAGGTAAAGAAGTCAACAGACTCATTAATGATATGATTTACTTTGTTAGAGATACAATTATGAATAAAACGTCTAACGAATCCGTTCATTTTGAATCACTTATTCATTTCGACTTAGATATGTTATACAGGATGATAGATATCATCAATGATACACTAGTATCCATTAGGTTCAGTGTAAATCAAAGTGTTCATTTTGAAGTGTTGCTAGTTAAACTTGCAGAAATGATTAAGACACAGCCTCAAACTGTACAAAATGTAGCAACAGCATCGGTAGCTAATGAACCAGATAATGAGATGTTATTACAACGTTTAGAACAACTTGAAAATGAGCTTAAAACCTTAAAAGAACAAGGGATCAAAACTAATAAAGTTAGTCAACAACCTAAGAAACCAACACGTACGATTCAACGATCTAAAAATACGTTTTCTATGCAACAAATAGCGAAAGTATTAGACAAAGCAAACAAAGATGATATCAAATTGTTGAAGAACCATTGGCAAGAAGTGATTGATCATGCAAAAAGTAATGATAAAAAGTCTTTAGTAAGTTTGCTACTGAATTCAGAACCAGTAGCAGCTAGTGAAGATCATGTGTTAGTTAAATTTGATGAAGAAATTCATTGTGAAATAGTAAATAAAGATGATGAAAAGAGAAACAATATTGAAAGTGTAGTTTGTAATATAGTTAATAAAACTGTCAAAGTAGTTGGAGTGCCGGCTGACCAATGGCTGAGAGTGAGAGCAGAGTACTTACAAAATCGTAACACCAATGAAACACATCAAAGCGAAAAACAAAGCACACAACAGTCTCAACAAATAGATATTGCTCAAAAAGCTAAAGACTTATTTGGTGAGGAAACTGTACACTTAGTTGATGAAGACTGATACATGACAAGCGATATCTTGGTATGTATAATGTAATAAAAGCTAAATTTTTATAGAAATTGTTTACTATTAAGGAGGAAATGAAATTATGCGCGGTGGCGGAAATATGCAACAAATGATGAAACAAATGCAGAAAATGCAAAAGAAAATGGCTCAAGAACAAGAGAAATTAAAAGAAGAACGCGTTGCTGGAACAGCAGGCGGAGGTATGGTGACTGTTACTGTAACAGGTCATAAAGAAGTTGTAGATGTAGAAATTAAAGAAGAAGCTGTTGATCCAGAAGATATTGAGATGCTTCAAGATTTAGTATTGGCGGCTACAAATGAAGCGATGAATAAAGCAGATGAGTTAACACAACAACGTTTAGGTAAGCATACTCAAGGCTTAAACATCCCTGGAATGTGATGAAATATGCATTATCCAGAACCTATATCAAAGCTTATCGATAGTTTTATGAAACTGCCAGGCATTGGACCAAAGACGGCTCAACGTCTGGCTTTTCATACTTTAGATATGAAAGAAGACGATGTTGTTAAGTTTGCTAAAGCACTAGTTGATGTTAAAAGAGAACTTACCTATTGTAGTGTTTGTGGGCATATTACAGAAAATGATCCTTGTTATATATGTGAAGATAAACAGCGAGATCGTTCTGTCATATGTGTAGTTGAAGATGACAAGGATGTCATAGCAATGGAAAAAATGCGTGAATATAAAGGTTTATATCACGTGCTTCATGGTTCGATTTCACCAATGGATGGTATTGGGCCTGAAGACATCAATATACCTGCATTAGTTGAACGCCTCAAAAACGATGAGGTGAAAGAGCTTATATTAGCTATGAATCCTAACCTAGAAGGCGAGTCTACTGCAATGTATATATCTAGGTTGGTTAAACCAATTGGGATTAAAGTCACAAGACTGGCACAAGGTTTATCTGTAGGCGGCGATTTAGAATATGCTGATGAAGTGACTTTATCTAAAGCAATTGCAGGTAGAACGGAAATGTAATAATATCTACTATTTTAAAGTCTGGGATATAAGTCTATATTCTAGACTTTATTTACATTTAAATAGAAGAAGATTGAACACGCTTATATATGAATCTTCCCAACATAGAGAATTTCACTGAGAAATTCAACAGACAAAGCAAGTTGGGGTTCGGTAATGGATTGAAACAAAGAAGAATATGATAAGATTTCTGTTTCACTTTTTAGAATTCAGACTTATTGAGTTCACGGAAAGGCTTTTATAATTACATTTATTATTAATGAGGATAAGAATCAATCCTTCTTTACCCAAGGATGATGTAAAGTATTTGGAATAAAAAACAAGGATTATAGTAAAATAGTAAAAATATTTTAAAATGAACAACAAAAATAAAGTTTGTGAATAGGGTTTGTATAGGCGTTTAAGTTTTATTTTAGCAACCATTTTTCTGTATAACACGTTTATAATTAAATTTCATACAAAAAAAGTTCGGTTTTTCCTCCGGAGTAATTTGAATTGTTTTTGATAGTGTAATTTTTACTGTTGTTAAAACGAGAATAAGTCTGTATAGTATTTATTTGTTGAGCGAAACAACTTAACGAATCATTAAACAAACGACTAAAATTAATTTCAAAAAGTTGTTGACTTAAACAACCATGAAGAGTATAATTAATTCTTGTCGGTAAGAAAATGAACATTGAAAACTGAATGACAATATGTCAACGTTAATTCCAATAAACAGTAACGAAACGTTACAAACTATTTAGTATTTATGAGCTAATCAAACATCATAATTTTTATGGAGAGTTTGATCCTGGCTCAGGATGAACGCTGGCGGCGTGCCTAATACATGCAAGTCGAGCGAACAGACGAGGAGCTTGCTCCTCTGACGTTAGCGGCGGACGGGTGAGTAACACGTGGATAACCTACCTATAAGACTGGGATAACTTCGGGAAACCGGAGCTAATACCGGATAATATATTGAACCGCATGGTTCAATAGTGAAAGACGGTTTTGCTGTCACTTATAGATGGATCCGCGCCGCATTAGCTAGTTGGTAAGGTAACGGCTTACCAAGGCAACGATGCGTAGCCGACCTGAGAGGGTGATCGGCCACACTGGAACTGAGACACGGTCCAGACTCCTACGGGAGGCAGCAGTAGGGAATCTTCCGCAATGGGCGAAAGCCTGACGGAGCAACGCCGCGTGAGTGATGAAGGTCTTCGGATCGTAAAACTCTGTTATTAGGGAAGAACAAATGTGTAAGTAACTATGCACGTCTTGACGGTACCTAATCAGAAAGCCACGGCTAACTACGTGCCAGCAGCCGCGGTAATACGTAGGTGGCAAGCGTTATCCGGAATTATTGGGCGTAAAGCGCGCGTAGGCGGTTTTTTAAGTCTGATGTGAAAGCCCACGGCTCAACCGTGGAGGGTCATTGGAAACTGGAAAACTTGAGTGCAGAAGAGGAAAGTGGAATTCCATGTGTAGCGGTGAAATGCGCAGAGATATGGAGGAACACCAGTGGCGAAGGCGACTTTCTGGTCTGTAACTGACGCTGATGTGCGAAAGCGTGGGGATCAAACAGGATTAGATACCCTGGTAGTCCACGCCGTAAACGATGAGTGCTAAGTGTTAGGGGGTTTCCGCCCCTTAGTGCTGCAGCTAACGCATTAAGCACTCCGCCTGGGGAGTACGACCGCAAGGTTGAAACTCAAAGGAATTGACGGGGACCCGCACAAGCGGTGGAGCATGTGGTTTAATTCGAAGCAACGCGAAGAACCTTACCAAATCTTGACATCCTCTGACCCCTCTAGAGATAGAGTTTTCCCCTTCGGGGGACAGAGTGACAGGTGGTGCATGGTTGTCGTCAGCTCGTGTCGTGAGATGTTGGGTTAAGTCCCGCAACGAGCGCAACCCTTAAGCTTAGTTGCCATCATTAAGTTGGGCACTCTAAGTTGACTGCCGGTGACAAACCGGAGGAAGGTGGGGATGACGTCAAATCATCATGCCCCTTATGATTTGGGCTACACACGTGCTACAATGGACAATACAAAGGGCAGCGAAACCGCGAGGTCAAGCAAATCCCATAAAGTTGTTCTCAGTTCGGATTGTAGTCTGCAACTCGACTATATGAAGCTGGAATCGCTAGTAATCGTAGATCAGCATGCTACGGTGAATACGTTCCCGGGTCTTGTACACACCGCCCGTCACACCACGAGAGTTTGTAACACCCGAAGCCGGTGGAGTAACCATTTGGAGCTAGCCGTCGAAGGTGGGAACAAATGATTGGGGTGAAGTCGTAACAAGGTAGCCGTATCGGAAGGTGCGGCTGGATCACCTCCTTTCTAAGGATATATTCGGAACATCTTCTACGAAGATGAGGGAATAACGTGACATATTGTATTCAGTTTTGAATGTTTATTAACATTCATTTGTACATTGAAAACTAGATAAGCAAGTAAGATTTTACCAAGCAAAACCGAGTGAATAGAGTTTTAAATAAGCTTGAATTCATAAATAATCGCTAGTGTTCGAAAGAACACTCACAAGATTAATAACTAGTTTTAGCTATTTATTTTGAATAACAATTCAAAATATGGTGGAAACATAGATTAAGTTATTAAGGGCGCACGGTGGATGCCTTGGCACTAGAAGCCGATGAAGGACGTTACTAACGACGATATGCTTTGGGTAGCTGTAAGTAAGCGTTGATCCAGAGATTTCCGAATGGGGGAACCCAGCATGAGTTATGTCATGTTATCGACATGTGAATTTATAGCATGTCAGAAGGCAGACCCGGAGAACTGAAACATCTTAGTACCCGGAGGAAGAGAAAGAAAAATCGATTCCCTGAGTAGCGGCGAGCGAAACGGGAAGAGCCCAAACCAACAAGCTTGCTTGTTGGGGTTGTAGGACACTCTATACGGAGTTACAAAAGAACATGTTAGACGAATCATCTGGAAAGATGAATCAAAGAAGGTAATAATCCTGTAGTCGAAAACATATTCTCTCTTGAGTGGATCCTGAGTACGACGGAGCACGTGAAATTCCGTCGGAATCTGGGAGGACCATCTCCTAAGGCTAAATACTCTCTAGTGACCGATAGTGAACCAGTACCGTGAGGGAAAGGTGAAAAGTACCCCGGAAGGGGAGTGAAAGAGAACTTGAAACCGTGTGCTTACAAGTAGTCAGAGCCCGTTAATGGGTGATGGCGTGCCTTTTGTAGAATGAACCGGCGAGTTACGATCTGATGCAAGGTTAAGCAGCAAATGTGGAGCCGCAGCGAAAGCGAGTCTGAATAGGGCGTTGAGTATTTGGTCGTAGACCCGAAACCAGGTGATCTACCCTTGGTCAGGTTGAAGTTCAGGTAACACTGAATGGAGGACCGAACCGACTTACGTTGAAAAGTGAGCGGATGAACTGAGGGTAGCGGAGAAATTCCAATCGAACTTGGAGATAGCTGGTTCTCTCCGAAATAGCTTTAGGGCTAGCCTCAAGTGATGATTATTGGAGGTAGAGCACTGTTTGGACGAGGGGCCCCTCTCGGGTTACCGAATTCAGACAAACTCCGAATGCCAATTAATTTAACTTGGGAGTCAGAACATGGGTGATAAGGTCCGTGTTCGAAAGGGAAACAGCCCAGACCACCAGCTAAGGTCCCAAAATATATGTTAAGTGGAAAAGGATGTGGCGTTGCCCAGACAACTAGGATGTTGGCTTAGAAGCAGCCATCATTTAAAGAGTGCGTAATAGCTCACTAGTCGAGTGACACTGCGCCGAAAATGTACCGGGGCTAAACATATTACCGAAGCTGTGGATTGTCCTTTGGACAATGGTAGGAGAGCGTTCTAAGGGCGTCGAAGCATGATCGCAAGGACATGTGGAGCGCTTAGAAGTGAGAATGCCGGTGTGAGTAGCGAAAGACGGGTGAGAATCCCGTCCACCGATTGACTAAGGTTTCCAGAGGAAGGCTCGTCCGCTCTGGGTTAGTCGGGTCCTAAGCTGAGGCCGACAGGCGTAGGCGATGGATAACAGGTTGATATTCCTGTACCACCTAGTATCGTTTTAATCGATGGGGGGACGCAGTAGGATAGGCGAAGCGTGCTGTTGGAGTGCACGTCCAAGCAGTAAGGCTGAGTGTTAGGCAAATCCGGCACTCATAAGGCTGAGCTGTGATGGGGAGAGGAAATTGTTTCCTCGAGTCGTTGATTTCACACTGCCGAGAAAAGCCTCTAGATAGATAACAGGTGCCCGTACCGCAAACCGACACAGGTAGTCAAGATGAGAATTCTAAGGTGAGCGAGCGAACTCTCGTTAAGGAACTCGGCAAAATGACCCCGTAACTTCGGGAGAAGGGGTGCTCTTTAGGGTTCACGCCCAGAAGAGCCGCAGTGAATAGGCCCAAGCGACTGTTTATCAAAAACACAGGTCTCTGCTAAACCGTAAGGTGATGTATAGGGGCTGACGCCTGCCCGGTGCTGGAAGGTTAAGAGGAGTGGTTAGCTTCTGCGAAGCTACGAATCGAAGCCCCAGTAAACGGCGGCCGTAACTATAACGGTCCTAAGGTAGCGAAATTCCTTGTCGGGTAAGTTCCGACCCGCACGAAAGGCGTAACGATTTGGGCACTGTCTCAACGAGAGACTCGGTGAAATCATAGTACCTGTGAAGATGCAGGTTACCCGCGACAGGACGGAAAGACCCCGTGGAGCTTTACTGTAGCCTGATATTGAAATTCGGCACAGCTTGTACAGGATAGGTAGGAGCCTTTGAAACGTGAGCGCTAGCTTACGTGGAGGCGTTGGTGGGATACTACCCTAGCTGTGTTGGCTTTCTAACCCGCACCACTTATCGTGGTGGGAGACAGTGTCAGGCGGGCAGTTTGACTGGGGCGGTCGCCTCCTAAAAGGTAACGGAGGCGCTCAAAGGTTCCCTCAGAATGGTTGGAAATCATTCATAGAGTGTAAAGGCATAAGGGAGCTTGACTGCGAGACCTACAAGTCGAGCAGGGTCGAAAGACGGACTTAGTGATCCGGTGGTTCCGCATGGAAGGGCCATCGCTCAACGGATAAAAGCTACCCCGGGGATAACAGGCTTATCTCCCCCAAGAGTTCACATCGACGGGGAGGTTTGGCACCTCGATGTCGGCTCATCGCATCCTGGGGCTGTAGTCGGTCCCAAGGGTTGGGCTGTTCGCCCATTAAAGCGGTACGCGAGCTGGGTTCAGAACGTCGTGAGACAGTTCGGTCCCTATCCGTCGTGGGCGTAGGAAATTTGAGAGGAGCTGTCCTTAGTACGAGAGGACCGGGATGGACATACCTCTGGTGTACCAGTTGTCGTGCCAACGGCATAGCTGGGTAGCTATGTATGGACGGGATAAGTGCTGAAAGCATCTAAGCATGAAGCCCCCCTCAAGATGAGATTTCCCAACTTCGGTTATAAGATCCCTCGAAGATGACGAGGTTAATAGGTTCGAGGTGGAAGCGTGGTGACACGTGGAGCTGACGAATACTAATCGATCGAAGACTTAATCAATTTTTAAAAAACGTTTTGCGACGCAAAATCTTACTTACTATCTAGTTTTGAATGTATAATCATTCATTTGTCTGGTGACAATGGCAAGGAGGTCACACCTGTTCCCATGCCGAACACAGAAGTTAAGCTCCTTAGCGCCGATGGTAGTCGGACTGACGTTCCGCTAGAGTAGGACGTTGCCAGGCAAATATCGTATAGATGCGATGAGCCTAATCGAGACCGAAAGGTCTCTTTTTTTTATACAAAAATAGTTCTAAAAAATAGGTTTCTCGGCGAGGAGAAAGTATTAGAAACTTATGAATAAATGAGAGAGACAATGAATTTAGATAATCTAAACGAGTTAATGAACACTATATATAAAGTGAGAGCCTAGCGCTTGTCTTGAGTGAAGGAAACTTCTTAGCATCCGATGATGGTAGTTGGACTAACGTTTCGATAGAATAAGATGTTACCAGACAAAGTACGAGACCGAAAGGTCTCTTTTTTATATTAAATAATTACAATAATTAGGTTTGGGAAAATTTTCTTTTTAATAAAGCAATTTTAAATCGAACATCTAAGTAAGTTGAAATGACAATGATTAAGAAGTTAGTTAAGTATTAGAGAAAATTTGTGTTTTCTAATACACTAGTAATAAATAACAAGAAATTAAGAAAGAGGGATGACTTTGATTATTAGGGCATTGGAGAAGACAGATTTATCATTTATACATCATTTGAATAATGAGTATTCCATTATGTCGTATTGGTTTGAAGAGCCTTATCAATCATTAAGCGAATTAGAAAATTTATATACAAAGCATATTTTAGATGAAACAGAGCGACGTTTCATTGTTGAAGAGGGATCAACATCTGTAGGCGTGGTAGAGTTATTAGAAATTAACTTTATACATAGAACTTGTGAAGTGTTAATTATTATCGATCCGCAGTATGCAAATAATGGGTACGCGAAAAAAGCCTTTAAAATGGCTATTGACTATGCTTTTTTAGTATTAAATATGAATAAGGTATACTTATATGTGGATATTAAGAATGAGAAAGCAGTACATATCTATCAAAGTAATAATTTCGAAATAGAAGGAACGTTAAAGGAACACTTCTATACAAGGGGAGAATATAGAGATTGCTATGTAATGGGCTTGTTAAAAAGGAATTGGGTTAATAAGAATGATGATGATTTGTCTCATATAAGATGAAAAATTAAATTTAGAGAGAGTTATTAATATGAAAAGACCAATAATTCAAAAATTAAATCACTTGATAGAGAAAAAAGCTATCTCTATGCATGTTCCTGGACATAAAAACATGACAATCGGCTACTTAAATAGGCTTGATTTAGCAATGGATATGACAGAAATTACTGGATTAGATGATATGCATTATCCTGAAGGAATTATTTTAGAAAGCATGGAGAATTTTAGGAAACATAAAAACTATGATGCTTTCTTATTAGTTAACGGAACGACTTCAGGTATATTATCGGTTATCCAAGCGTTTTCGACAAGAAAAGGTAAATATTTAATTAGTAGAAATGTTCATAAATCAGTATTTCACGGTTTAGACATAACACAACAACAAGCGACAATAACTAAGACAGATGTCAGTAAGAAAACGAATCAATATGTAAATCCAAAGATAAATCAAGATAAAAATCAATATTATAAACTTGCCATCTGTACATACCCTAATTATTACGGTGAAACTTTTGATATTTCTCAATATATCAAACAATTACATCACAGAGGGATACCGATATTAGTAGATGAAGCGCATGGTGCACATTTTGGTTTAGATGGATTTCCAGAATCCTCAATGAATTTTAATGCTGATTACGTTGTGCAGTCATATCACAAAACACTCCCTGCACTAACAATGGGATCAGTTATATATATACATAAAGATGCACCATTAAGACAACAAGTCATAGATTATTTAACTTATTTCCAAACGTCAAGTCCTTCGTACCTCATTATGTCTAGTTTAGAATTAGCGAATAAATTTTATAAAGAATATGATTCTACATTATTTGACCAACGAAGAAAGATGTTAATTGATTTATTAGTAAATATGGGATTTACAGTTATAGAACCAGAGGATCCTTTAAAATTGGTTGTGAGTTTTGAGGGTGTTGAAGGTTATGATGTGCAAAAATGGTTTGAGGATAAAGAAATTTATGTAGAATTAGCTGATATGTATCAAGTGTTACTCGTTCTCCCCCTATGGCATGAAGGAGATAAATTTCCTTTTAAGTTGTTGATTGAAAAAATTAGAGAAATTAACGTGCCAAAAAAATGTACGCGCGACATAAAACCTCTTAATTTTATGACGGGTTTTAGCGAATACAAAACTGTTCATTTTCAAAATACGAAAGAAGTGTCTATTAAAAGGGCAGAAGGTAAAGTTTTAGCACAACATATCGTTCCATACCCTCCAGGTATACCGGTGATGTTTAAAGGAGAAGTCGTGACGTCTCATATGATAGACTTATTAAATAAATATGATAAACAAAATATTAAAGTTGAAGGTTTAAATCATAAAAAAATATTAGTTAAGGATGAATAAGAAATGTCTACATTTATAACGTTTGAAGGTCCAGAAGGAGCAGGAAAGACCTCAGTAATTAAAAAAGTAAGCGAAAGATTAGCTAAAGAATATGATATTGTTACAACACGTGAACCTGGTGGAGTATTAACTAGTGAAGAAATACGTCGTATTGTACTTGATGGAGATAGTATAGACATTCGAACTGAAGCTATGCTGTTCGCTGCATCTAGACGTGAACACCTTGTTGAAAAGATTATCCCATCTTTACAGGCAGGTAAAATTGTCCTTTGTGATAGATATATTGATAGTTCATTGGCTTATCAAGGTTATGCAAGGGGTATAGGAATTAAAGAAGTAAAATTATTAAATGAATTTGCAATTAATGGTTTGTATCCAGACTTAACGATTTATTTAGATGTTGATGCGGAAATTGGTCGTCAAAGAATTCTAAAAAATAACAGAGAACAAAACAGATTAGATAAAGAGGAAAAAGCTTTTCATGAAAAAGTGATCGAAGGATATCAAAAAGTGATTAGTGATAATCCTCATCGGTTTATTAAAGTCAATGCTAACCATAGTTTGGATAAAGTTGTTGAAGAAACATACCAATCTATCATCAAATATTTAAAATAATTATGATATAATGATAAAAAGAGGTGTATAAAAATGAAAATGATTATAGCGATCGTTCAAGATCAAGATAGTCAAGAGCTTTCAGACCAACTCGTAAAAAACAATTTCAGAGCTACAAAGTTAGCAACTACTGGTGGATTTTTAAGAGCAGGCAATACAACTTTCTTATGTGGGGTTAAGGATGACCGTGTCGACGAGGTTCTATCTGTCATTGATAATACTTGTGGTAATAGAGACCAACTTGTTTCACCAATAACACCAATGGGTGGTAGTGCAGATTCATATATTCCTTATCCAGTTGAAGTTGAAGTAGGTGGCGCGACAGTATTTGTAATGCCGATTGAAGCATTTCATCAATTCTAGTTGTTTATAAAAAATCTACTTTTCATTTACATATTTATGTTAACGAAAAGTGTTTAAAATGTAATTATTATAGATGTATTTTTTATTTGGCTACTTGAAATGTAGTTTGAGATTGAAGGCATATTCATTCAAAATTTATACTTCATCCTTTGAGTTTTTAGCGTGAAAGTTAGTAATTATATGCGTTTAATTCAAGGAATGCAGTTGCTAATTCGAAATTGTTTGAAGACGATGCTCAACAGTCTAGAACTATCATTTAAGTAGTCTTTTTACATAATGAATATCATAAAGGGAGTAAGTCGCTTATGGATGAACAACAACAGTTAGCTAACGCATATCATTCTAACAAATTGTCACATGCATATTTGTTTGAGGGTGATGATGCACAAACGATGAAACGTGTCGCAATCCATTTTACTAAATTAATTCTTTGTAATAATAGTAATCAATGCGAACTGAAAGTTGATACTTTTAATCATCCTGACTTTTCATATGTGTCTTCTGATGAAAATACAATTAAAAAAGAACAAATTGAACAACTTGTTCATCATATGAACCAACTACCTATTGAGGGTCAATATAAAGTATATATTATTGAAGATTTTGAAAAATTAACTGTTCAAGGGGAAAATAGTATACTAAAATTTTTAGAAGAGCCCCCTGATAATACAATTGCGATACTTTTATCAACGAAACCGGAACAAATATTAGACACTATACATTCAAGATGTCAGCATGTATATTTTAAGCCTATTGATAAGCGGCAGTTTATAGAGCGTTTAGTAGAGATGTCAATAGCAAGACCGGTAGCAGAAATGCTAAGTACCTATACAACTCAAATAGAAGCAGCATCGTCGTTAAATGAGGAATTTGATTTAGTTACTTTAAGAAAATCAATCATCAGATGGTGTCAATTAATATTATCTAATAAAGCTATGGCTCTTATAGGTGTCATTGAGTTATTAAAACAAGCTAAGAATCGTAAATTACAATTACTTACTTTATCAGCCGTCAATGGCTTTTTCGAAGATATAATGCATGCAAAGATAGAAATGGATAATTATTATACATTTAGTGATTTAACTGAAGAAATTGAAAATTATGCAAATCAATTAACTTTTAATCAATTAATCCTCATGTATGATCAGATTACTGAAGCGCATAAAAAGTTAAATCAAAATGTTAATCCAACACTTGTTTTTGAACAAATAGTAATAAAAGGTGTGATTTAAAATGCCCAATGTTGTAGGTGTTCAGTTTCAAAAAGCAGGGAAATTAGAATACTACGCCCCGAATCAATTAGATGTAGAGGTTGGTGACTGGGTTGTTGTCCAATCTAAAAGAGGTATAGAAATTGGCCACGTAAAGTTTCCATTACGTGAAGTTGATGTAGAAGATGTCACATTACCGCTAAAAAATATCATTCGTAAAATGAATGAAGATGATCAAGAAACATATTATCGTAATGAACGCGATGCCAATGATGCGTTAGAATTATGTAAAAAAGTAGTTAAAGATCAGCAATTAGATATGCGATTAGTTAATTGTGAATATACATTAGATAAATCTAAAGTGATTTTTAATTTTACCGCAGATGATCGCATTGATTTTCGCAAACTTGTTAAAGTTTTAGCTCAAAATCTAAAGACTAGAATAGAATTACGTCAAATTGGGGTAAGAGATGAAGCGAAATTATTGGGTGGTATCGGTCCTTGTGGACGTTCTTTATGTTGTTCTACATTTTTAGGAGATTTCGAACCTGTATCCATTAAAATGGCGAAAGATCAGAACCTATCATTAAATCCAACTAAGATTTCAGGAGCTTGTGGTAGATTGATGTGTTGTCTTAAATATGAAAATGACTACTATGAAGAGGCTCGAACTCAATTACCTGATGTTGGAGATATGATTCAAACACCAGATGGTCACGGAAAAGTGATAGGATTAAATATTTTAGATATTTCTATGCAAGTTAAAATAGAGGGTCTAGAACAACCTTTAGAATATAAAATGGAAGAGATAGAAGTATTGAATTAAGGAGGTTGAATAACCTTTGAATCGAAACGAATTATTCGAAAGACTTATGAAATTAGAACATCACGTTGAACAACTTACAACCGACATGTCAGAACTTAAAGATTTAACAGTCGAACTTGTTGAGGAGAATGTTGCTTTGCAAGTTGAAAATGAAAATTTAAAACGATTGATGAACAAAACTGAAGAATCGGTTGAAACTCACTTAGATAAAGATAATTATAAGCATGTAAAAACACCATCTCCAAGTAAAGATAATTTAGCAATGTTATATCGTGAAGGTTTTCATATTTGTAAGGGTGAATTATTCGGGAAACATCGTCATGGTGAAGATTGCTTATTATGCCTTAATGTGTTGAGTGATTAATTCTTTCGATAAATAAATGTTTAAATATAAGGATGTATTATAAGTGTGTAGTTTAAGTCATACTGTAATAACATCCTTTTTTTAGGAGTAAAGATATGTTAGAAGATAATGAACGCGTTGACCATTTAATAAAAGAAGGATATGAGATTATACAAAATGATGAAGTATTCTCTTTTTCTACTGATGCCCTATTGTTAGGGTATTTAACCGAAGTTCGCAAAAATGATAAAGTTATGGATTTATGCTCCGGCAATGGTGTTATTCCATTATTATTAGCTGCTAAATCAACTCAACCTATTGAAGGAATAGAAATACAAGAGCAACTAGTGAGTATGGCACGTCGCAGTTTTAAATTGAATGATTTGAACGATAGACTAACTATGCACCATATGGATTTAAAAGATGTATATCAAACATTTCAACCTGCTCAATATACATTAGTGACTTGTAATCCTCCTTATTTTAAAATGAATCAAAATCATCAACATCAAAAAGAAGCACATAAAATAGCACGTCACGAAATAATGTGTAATCTTAAAGATTGTATTGAAGCTGCAAGACATTTACTTAAAGAGGGTGGTCGTTTTATTATGGTTCATCGAGCGGAAAGGCTAATGGATGTCTTAACCGAATTAAGACATGGTAAAATTGAGCCTAAAGCACTGACGTTAGTGTATAGTAAACATGATAAGCCTGCACAAACAATTGTTGTGGAAGGAAGAAAAGGTGGTAACCAAGGTTTAGATATACGTAATCCATTATACATATATAATGAGGATGGATCATATAGCGATGAGATGAAAGGTGTTTATTATGGATAAACATTTTGTTTATATTGTTAAATGTAATGACGGAAGTTTATATACAGGCTATGCTAAAGATGTAAATGCACGCGTAATAAAGCATAATAACGGTAAGGGTGCTAAATATACAAAAATAAGACGGCCGGTAGAGTTAGTTTATCAAGAAACATATACAACGAAATCGGAAGCATTGAAACGTGAATATGAAATTAAAACATATACTAGACAACAAAAGTTAAAAATGATACAGGAGGGATAACATGACAACTTTATATTTAGTAGGAACACCAATTGGAAATCTTGGTGATATTACATTTCGAGCTATAGAAACATTAAAAAAAGTTGATGTGATTGCATGTGAAGATACACGTGTAACACGGAAATTGTGTAATCATTATGAAATACAAACACCTCTAAAGTCGTATCATGAACATAATAAAGAACAACAAACTGACTATTTAATCAAGCAGTTACAAACTGGCTTAAATATAGCGTTAGTATCAGATGCTGGGTTGCCATTAATTAGTGATCCAGGATATGAATTGGTTGTCGAAGCACGTAAAAATAATATAAATATAGAAACAGTACCAGGTCCTAATGCTGGGTTGACTGCACTTATGTCAAGTGGATTACCATCTTTCACATACACATTTTTAGGTTTTTTGCCAAGAAAAGAAAAAGAAAAAATTGAAGTGCTTGAGGATAGAATGTTTCAAAATAGTACTTTAATACTTTATGAATCGCCTTATAGGGTTACTGATACTTTGAAAGCAATAGCTAAAATAGATTCACAAAGATGGATTACTGTTGGTAGAGAGCTAACGAAGAAATTTGAACAAGTTCTTACACTTACAGTTGATGATATGTTGAAATTGATTAATCATGACAAATTACCTCTTAAAGGTGAGTTTGTGATACTGATTGAAGGTGCATTACCTAAGAGTGGTGAATCATGGTTTGAAAGCTATACGGTTAAAGAACATGTTGATTATTATATTGAAACCAAACATGTTAAACCTAAAAAAGCAATTAAATTTGTCGCTACAGATCGACATATGAAGACGGGTAACATATATAATATTTATCATAATATTGATTAAAAATGTGTTAAACACTTTACTTTATAATGACTTAATTATTGTAAAAAACCCATAGCGTGTTGATTTTATGGTATTGTAGTAAAGATGATGACAATTAATTTTCAATTGATGCGAATTTTTCAAACTGATACATAACGGTACGCGACTTCATTGAAAAGAAAAATAAATTTAGATATCATTTATTATGTAATTAATGAGGAGGACCAGTGATGGCTAAAGATACATTTTATATAACAACCCCAATATACTATCCGAGCGGGAACCTACACATCGGTCATGCATACTCTACAGTCGCAGGCGACGTGATAGCTCGCTATAAAAGAATGCAAGGCTATGATGTTCGTTATTTAACTGGCACTGATGAGCACGGTCAAAAAATCCAAGAAAAAGCTCAAAAAGCTGGCAAAACAGAACTAGAATACTTAGATGAAATGATTTCAGGTATTAAAAACTTATGGAGTAAACTTGAGATTTCTAATGATGATTTTATTCGAACTACAGAAGAGCGTCATAAGCAAGTCGTTGAGAAAGTGTTTGAGCGATTATTAAAACAAGGTGACATTTATTTAGGTGAATACGAAGGTTGGTATTCTGTTCCTGATGAAACATATTATACAGAGTCACAACTTGTTGACCCTGTTTATGAAAACGGCAAAATTGTAGGTGGTAAAAGTCCTGATTCTGGTCACGAAGTCGAACTTGTAAAAGAAGAAAGCTATTTCTTCAACATTAATAAATATACAGACCGCTTATTAGAATTTTACGATGAAAATCCAGACTTTATACAACCACCATCTAGAAAAAATGAAATGATTAATAACTTTATCAAACCAGGTTTAGAAGATTTAGCAGTATCACGTACATCATTCGATTGGGGTGTACGTGTACCATCTAATCCTAAACATGTTGTATACGTGTGGATTGATGCACTTGTTAATTATATTTCTTCATTAGGTTATCTATCTGATGATGAAACATTATTTAATAAATATTGGCCAGCAGACATACACTTGATGGCTAAAGAAATTGTACGTTTCCACTCTATTATATGGCCAATATTGTTAATGGCGTTGGATTTACCACTTCCTAAAAAAGTTTTTGCACACGGTTGGATTTTAATGAAAGATGGTAAAATGAGTAAATCTAAAGGTAATGTCGTAGATCCTAATGTATTAATTGATCGTTATGGTCTTGATGCGACACGTTATTACTTAATGCGTGAATTACCGTTTGGTTCTGATGGCGTATTTACACCGGAAGCCTTTGTTGAAAGAACAAATTACGATCTTGCGAATGATTTAGGTAATCTAGTGAATCGTACTATCTCTATGATAAACAAATATTTCCACGGCGAATTACCTGCATACCAAGGTCCAAAACATGAATTGGATGAAAAAATGGAAGCGATGGCGCTTGAAACTGTTAAATCATTCAATGATAATATGGAAAGTTTACAATTTTCTGTTGCTTTATCAACAGTATGGAAATTTATTAGTCGTACAAACAAATATATTGATGAAACTCAACCTTGGGTTCTTGCAAAAGATGAAAATCAACGTGAGATGCTTGGTAATGTAATGGCACATCTTGTCGAGAACATTCGTTTCGCTACAATCTTATTACAACCATTCTTGACGCATGCACCTAGAGAGATATTTAAGCAACTTAATATTAACAATCCGGATTTACATCAATTAGATAGTCTGCAACAATATGGTATGTTGTCAGAGGCAATTACTGTAACTGAAAAGCCAACACCAATTTTCCCAAGATTAGACACTGAAGCAGAAATTGCTTATATCAAAGAATCAATGCAACCACCTAAATCAATAAAACAGTCTGATGAACCCGGTAAAGAGCAAATTGATATCAAAGATTTTGATAAAGTTGAAATCAAAGCAGCAACCATTATTGATGCGGAAAATGTAAAAAAATCGGAGAAACTATTAAAAATAAAAGTTGAATTAGATAATGAACAACGTCAAATAGTATCTGGTATAGCTAAGTTTTATCGTCCGGAAGACATTATTGGTAAAAAAGTTGCAGTTGTTACTAATTTAAAACCAGCTAAATTGATGGGACAAAAATCCGAAGGTATGATTTTGTCAGCTGAAAAAGATGGCGTACTTACCTTGATAAGCTTGCCTAGCGCAATTCCAAATGGTGCAGTAATTAAATAGTATAATCTAAGGATAGGAGAGATAATGATGTTAATCGATACGCATGTACATTTAAATGATGAACAATATGATGAGGATTTAAATGAAGTGATATCTCGTGCGAGAGAAGCAGGCGTAGATAGAATGTTTGTAGTAGGTTTTGATACACCTACTATTGAACGTACTATGGAGCTAATAGATAAGTATGACTTTATCTATGGTATTATCGGTTGGCATCCTGTTGATGCAATAGATTGTACTGATGAAAGATTGGAATGGATAGAAAGTCTTTCTAAACATCCTAAAATTATTGGTATTGGTGAGATGGGGTTAGATTATCATTGGGATAAATCACCTTCTGATGTACAAAAAGAGGTATTTAAAAAGCAAATTGCATTAGCTAAACGTGTTCAATTACCTATTATTATTCATAATCGTGAAGCGACTCAAGATTGCATAGATATTTTGATTGAAGAACATGCAGAAGAAGTGGGCGGAATAATGCATAGTTTTAGTGCTTCACCTGAAATTGCTGATGTCGTGATTAATAAATTGAACTTCTATGTTTCGCTTGGAGGACCCGTCACTTTCAAAAATGCAAAACAACCAAAAGAAGTTGCTAAACACGTACCAATGGATCGTTTGTTATGCGAGACAGATGCCCCGTATCTATCCCCGCACCCTTATAGAGGTAAACGTAATGAACCAGAACGTGTTACTTTAGTAGCACAACAAATTGCAGATTTGCGTGGTATGACTTATGAAGAGGTCTGTCGCCAAACAACCGAAAATGCTGAACGTTTATTCAATTTGAATTAACTCAATGAATTTTTAGTGGGAAAGGTGTCTAACTTTAAAAAGATGAGGAACATCACTTTTTTATAAGTTTAAGATATCTTTCTCATTTTTTTAATTTAAACTGAGGTTAGTGTAAGAAATTATGATTTGATAGTTATTATTTTAATATTGCCAAAAGATTCTATAAAATTAATAATTAAGATATCAATATTGTGGAAGGTTAATTTATGAAAATAAACGAATTTATTGTTGTTGAAGGTAAAGATGATACTGAACGAGTAAAAAGTGCTGTAGATTGTGATACTATTGAAACAAACGGTAGTGCAATTGATACATATACTTTAGAAGTGATACAACACGCGCAGCAAACTAGAGGTGTGATTGTACTGACAGATCCAGATTTCCCAGGTGATAAAATTAGAAATACTATACGGGAACATGTTTCTGGTGTTAAACACGCATATGTAGATAGAGAAAAGGCCAAAAGTAAAAGAGGTAAAATAGGAATAGAACATGCAAACATTAAAGATATTCAAGAAGCATTAATGCATGTAAGTTCACCACTTGAAGAAGCTAAAGAAACTATTGATAAAAGTGTACTCATTGATTTGGGATTAATTATCGGTAAAGATGCAAGATACCGTAGAAATATCTTAGGTCGAAAATTACACATCGGTCACTCTAATGGAAAGCAATTATTAAAGAAACTTAATGCTTTTGGCTATACTGAAGACGATGTCAGAAAAGCGCTATTTGAAGAAGAGGAGAATTAAATGGAATATAAAGATATAGCAACACCATCTCGAACACGTGCTTTGCTTGATCAATATGGGTTTAATTTTAAGAAAAGTTTAGGACAAAATTTTCTAATAGATGTAAATATCATTAATAAAATTATCGAAGCGAGTCATATAGATTGTACAACGGGTGTAATTGAAGTTGGACCAGGTATGGGATCATTGACTGAACAACTTGCAAAGAATGCTAAGAAGGTGATGGCTTTTGAAATTGATCAAAGATTAATACCTGTGCTTAAAGATACACTTTCACCATACGATAATGTAACAATTATCAATGAAGATATACTTAAAGCTGATATTGCTAAAGCTGTAGATACACATCTACAAGATTGTGACAAGATTATGGTTGTTGCTAATTTACCGTATTATATTACCACACCTATTTTACTTAATTTGATGCAACAGGATGTACCTATTGATGGTTTTGTCGTAATGATGCAAAAAGAGGTAGGAGAACGTTTGAACGCTCAAGTAGGTACCAAAGCATACGGTTCGTTATCGATTGTTGCTCAATACTATACGGAGACAAGTAAAGTTTTAACAGTTCCTAAAACTGTATTTATGCCTCCTCCAAACGTTGATTCTATCGTTGTAAAATTGATGCAACGCCAAGAACCACTTGTACAGGTTGATGATGAGGAAGGCTTTTTTAAGTTAGCAAAGGCCGCTTTTGCACAACGACGTAAAACAATTAATAATAACTACCAAAACTTCTTTAAAGATGGTAAGAAGAATAAAGAAACTATACGACAGTGGCTAGAAAGCGCTGGTATTGATCCTAAAAGACGTGGAGAAACACTCACGATTCAAGATTTCGCCACATTATATGAACAAAAGAAAAAATTCTCCGAATTAACAAATTAAAATGTTGACAAAGGCCCTTCACATTGATAAAATTTAAATTTTATTTGACGAAAACGACTCAAATATGGTAAAATGTAATGTGTAGTGAGGTGGGGCAATATGCCAAAATCAATTTTGGACATCAAAAATTCTATTGATTGTCATTTAGGAAATCGTATTGTACTTAAAGCCAATGGTGGACGTAAAAAGACAATTGAACGATCAGGGGTTTTAAAAGAAACATATCCATCTGTTTTTATTGTCGAATTAGATCAAGATAAACACAACTTTGAACGCGTATCTTATACATACACTGATGTGCTTACAGAAAATGTACAAGTTTCATTTGAAGAAGATAATCATCAAGAAGCAGTTGCACACTAACAAAAACATAATTTATGAGCGTCGTCGATAACTCTAAATTTAATATTTTTTATTTAAGGTGAGTCTGGACATTGAATATATGTTCAGACTCTTTGTTATTGTAGTCTTTATTTATTCCCATTTTCATGAGATTATGCAACTTACGTTTATTATTAATACACAATTCATTTAAATTAAACGAATAACCATTTGAATAAGTCCAATTTTTGTAATATCCAAAAGTGATTCGCTTTAGTTGTTAAATATATTTTTAAATATTGAAAATGCGTATGTTGAGTGTTAAAAAATTACTCTTCATTAAGATTTTACGAGAAATTGCACATAATCTATCAAATATTTAAAGGCTTTATGTTAAAATCATTTTAATAACAATTCAAAGCGAGGGCGGAAAAATGATATATGAAACTGCGCCAGCTAAGATAAATTTTACGCTCGACACCCTTTTTAAAAGAGATGATGGTTATCATGAAATTGAAATGGTGATGACAACAGTTGATTTAAATGATCGATTATCTTTTGAAAAGCGAACTGATAATAAAATTGTTGTCGATATTGAGCATAATTATGTTCCTAACGATAATAAAAACCTTGCGTATAAAGCAGCTGATTTAATGTTTGAGAGATTTAATATTAATGAAGGTGTGACAATTTCAATCGATAAAGATATACCAGTTTCAGCTGGACTTGCAGGTGGTTCTGCGGATGCTGCCGCTACAATGAGAGGATTGAATCGATTGTTTGGTTTAGGTCAATCTTTAGACGCTTTAGCTGCATTAGGCATACAAATAGGCACAGACATACCTTTTTGTATTTATAACCAAACTGCTGTGTGTACGGGGCGTGGCGAGCAAGTAACTTTCCTAAAAAGACCACCTTCTGCATGGGTTGTTTTAGCTAAGCCTAACATCGGAATTTCATCACCTGATGTATTTAAAGCACTAGATTTAACTGAAGAACATATAGTTCATAATGAAAAGTGTAAGCAAGCTTTAGAGAACAATGATTATCATTTATTATGCAATAGTCTTTCTAACCGGTTAGAGCCTGTTTCTATGGCTATGCATCCTGACATTAAAAAGATTAAAGATAACATGCTACAATGTGGTGCTGATGGTGCTTTGATGAGTGGAAGCGGTCCTACTGTTTACGGGCTAGCTCAAAAAGAAAGACAAGCTAAAAATATTTATAATGCAGTGAATGGTTGTTGTAATGAAGTTTACTTAGTAAGATTATTAGGATAGAAGGGTTTGAAAAGATGAGATATAAAAGAAGCGAACGTATTGTATTTATGACACAATACCTCATGAACCACCCAAATAAGTTGATACCCCTCACTTATTTTGTAAAGAAATTTAAACAAGCAAAATCGTCAATTAGTGAAGACGTTCAAATCATTAAAAATACGTTTCAAAATGAAAAATTAGGAACTATTATTACTACAGCAGGTGCTAGCGGTGGAGTAACCTATAAGCCTATGATGAGTAAATCAGAGGCCACAGAGGTTGTTGATGAGGTGATAGAGCAATTACAAGAGAAAGACCGTTTGCTACCTGGAGGATATTTATTTTTATCCGATTTAGTTGGTAATCCTTCTCTATTAAATAAAGTAGGTAAGTTAATTGCTAGTATATATATGAACGAAGAACTTGATGCTGTTGTTACCATAGCGACTAAAGGGATATCACTTGCGAATGCAGTCGCAAACGTATTAAATTTACCTGTAGTGGTTATAAGAAAGGACAATAAAGTTACAGAAGGTTCTACGGTTTCAATCAATTATGTTTCAGGATCATCTAGAAAAATAGAAACAATGGTGTTATCGAAACGAACTTTAGCTGAGAATTCTAATGTCCTCGTAGTAGACGATTTTATGAGGGCTGGTGGCTCAATTAATGGAGTAATGAATTTAATGAATGAGTTTAAAGCCCATGTAAAAGGGGTATCAGTACTTGTAGAATCAAAAGAAGTAAAACAAAGATTAATTGAAGATTATACTTCCTTAGTCAGATTGTCAGATGTCGACGAGTACAACCAAGAATTTAAAGTGGAACCAGGCAACAGTTTGTCTAAATTTTCTTAAAAAAGGAGTGTCAAATTCATCATGAAAATAATCAACTCAGATAAGGTACCCGAAGCACTAGGCCCATATTCGCATGCAACTGTTATAAACGGTTTTGTCTTTACATCAGGTCAAATTCCACTCACACTTGATGGAACAATTGTTAGCGATGATGTTCAAGAACAAACTAAGCAAGTTTTAGAAAATTTAACTGTGGTATTAAAAGAAGCAGGTTCTGATTTGAATTCTGTTGTTAAAGCGACAATCTATATTTCTGATATGAATGATTTTCAACAAATTAATCAAATCTATGGAAACTATTTCGTCGAACACCAACCAGCTCGTAGTTGTGTTGAAGTGTCACGGTTGCCTAAAGACGTAAAGGTAGAAATTGAATTGATAGGTAAAGTGAAGGAATTATAATTTTCTTAAAAGTTGTCAAGCTTCTAATAACATAAAGATATACTAGGGGGGCTCACTACATGAAAGTGACAGATGTAAGACTTAGAAAAATACAAACAGACGGCAGAATGAAAGCACTCGTTTCCATTACGCTAGATGAAGCTTTTGTAATTCATGATTTACGTGTAATTGAAGGAAACTCAGGTCTTTTCGTCGCAATGCCAAGTAAACGTACACCAGATGGTGAATTCCGTGACATCGCGCATCCTATCAATTCTGATATGAGACAAGAAATCCAAGATGCAGTGATGAAAGTATATGATGAAACTGATGAAGTTATTCCAGACAAAAATGCTACTTCAGATAACGAAGAATCAGACGAAGCTTAATTAAAGAAATGTATTCATTTATAAAATAAGCCTGGGACATTGATGATATATTGTCTCAGGCATTTTAATGTATTGTTAGTCAATGGCAAAATTAGTAATGATTGTGTAATGGATTACTTGAAATTTATACCATATTGTTCGGGAGGGACTGCGACTTCTTATTGAAGTTGTAGTCCCTCCGTTATTTTTAATGTACTTTGTATTTCCATAAACGAAAACGAAATAAACATTTAACGATAAATAAGAATTATAGAAGTAAAATACTGATATGTTTCTCTGACAACAATTCATCTATAAAAATTTACTTATGATAGACGTAATTAATATGTCTGTATGATTATAACTTTATCGTCATAAATTATGATTGATAATATGATGATTTAGACACTGAAATAAAATACCAATGATTAATAAAGAGGTTGAATATGTAATGTAACTGTTGGGTTTGATGACCTCGTTTTCCTTATTAAAGCATAACAACTTATTTGAATTTCTAAAATTATCAAACCTTTAATGAATGATTAACAAAACCTTTTATAAGTTGAAACTCTCTTTGTTATTCAACTATAATAACTATGAAGTGTAAATTTTAATGGAGGGTTAGCATTCATGCAAAGACATGCGATTATTCTGGCAGCAGGTAAGGGCACAAGAATGAAATCAAAGAAATATAAAGTGCTCCATGAGGTTGCTGGCAAACCAATGGTTGAACATGTGCTTAACAACGTAAAACAAGCTGGCGTTGATCAAATTGTAACTATTATTGGTCATGGCGCTGAGAGTGTGAAAGATACATTGGGTAATCAATCATTATATAGTTTTCAGGATAAACAACTTGGAACAGCTCATGCTGTGAAAATGGCACATGAACATTTAGCAGATAAAGAAGGAACTACTCTAGTAGTATGTGGAGATACACCACTTATTACATACCAAACTTTACAATCACTTATTGAACATCATGAAAGTACACAATCACATGTTACTGTATTATCTGCTTCTACTATCAATCCTTATGGTTATGGACGAATTATTAGAAATCATAATGGAATATTAGAGCGTATTGTTGAAGAGAAAGACGCAAATGACTCAGAACGTGCGATTAAAGAAATTAGTTCAGGTATTTTTGCCTTTAATAATCGAGTACTATTTGAGAAGTTAGAACAAGTTAAAAATGATAATGCTCAAGGAGAATATTATTTACCTGATGTTTTGTCTTTAATTTTAAAAGACGGAGGTAAAGCTGAAGTTTATTGTACCGAAGATTTTGATGAAATCATTGGTGTTAATGATCGTTTGATGTTAAGTGAAGCTGAAAAGGCTTTGCAACAACGTATCAATCGCTATCATATGGAAAATGGTGTGACAATCATTGATCCTAGTTCAACATTTATTGGAACAGATGTGAAAATTGGAATAGATACAACTATTGAACCGGGCGTGCGCATCGGAGGTCATACAACGATTGAAGAAGATGTGTGGATAGGCCAATACTCTGAAATTAATAATAGCACAATTCATTCGAATGCTAACATAAAACAATCGGTTATCAATGACTCTATTGTTGGAGAGAACACAACAGTTGGACCTTTCGCTCAACTACGCCCAGGATCTAATTTAGGTTCTGAAGTTAAAGTAGGAAACTTTGTTGAAGTGAAGAAAGCAGATATTAAAGATGGTGCTAAAGTATCACACTTGAGCTACATTGGAGATGCTGAAATAGGTGAGCGTACAAATATCGGATGTGGTTCTATCACTGTAAACTATGACGGCGCTAACAAATTTAAAACAATAGTAGGTAAAGATGCTTTTATAGGATGTAATACGAACCTTATAGCACCTGTAACAGTAGGTAATCATACTCTTATTGCAGCTGGATCCACAATTACAGATAATATCCCTGAAGATAGTTTAGCATTAGCGCGTGCAAGACAAGTAAATAAAGAGGGCTACCTAAAAAAATAGTTCTTGCCCTGAATTGCTATCGTATATGCAGTTTTAAATGAATTTATAAAATTGTAATAATTTTGATTGTACATCTATCATAGTAAAAAAGCGCTATTTTCTATATAATATAAATGTCTAAGTAAATAATTGGAGGACTATAAATGTTAAATAATGAATATAAGAATTCATCAATGAAGATCTTTTCGCTTAAAGGAAATGAACCTTTGGCACAAGAAGTAGCAGATCATGTAGGGATTGAATTAGGTAAATGTTCTGTAAAACGTTTTAGTGATGGAGAAATTCAAATAAATATTGAAGAAAGCATTCGTGGTTGTGATGTTTTTATTGTTCAACCAACTTCATACCCAGTCAATCTTCATTTAATGGAGTTACTTATTATGATTGATGCGTGTAAACGCGCGTCAGCAGCAAATATTAACATCGTAGTACCATACTATGGTTACGCTCGACAAGATAGAAAAGCCCGTAGTCGTGAACCTATTACTGCTAAATTAGTAGCTAATTTAATCGAAACAGCAGGTGCCAATCGTATGATCGCATTAGACTTACATGCACCTCAGATCCAAGGATTCTTCGATATTCCTATTGATCATTTAATGGGTGTTCCTATCCTTGCACAACACTTTGAGAATGATCCTGATATTAATCCAGAAGAATGTGTAGTTGTGTCCCCTGACCATGGTGGGGTAACACGAGCTCGTAAATTAGCCGACATTTTAAAAACTCCAATTGCAATTATCGACAAAAGACGTCCGAAACCGAATGTGGCAGAAGTTATGAACATTGTGGGTGATATTGAAGGACGTACTGCAATTATTATAGATGACATTATTGATACTGCAGGAACAATTACTTTAGCTGCTCAAGCTTTAAAAGATAAAGGTGCTAAAGAAGTCTATGCTTGCTGTACACATCCAGTGCTTTCTGGGCCAGCGAAAGAACGAATTGAAAACTCTGCAATCAAGCAACTTATAGTAACAAACTCAATTCAATTAGAAGAGAATAGAAAACCTAATAATACAAAAGAACTTTCTGTAGCTGGTTTAATTGCGAAAGCAATTATTCGTGTATACGAAAGAGAATCAGTAAGTGTATTATTTGACTAAAATTTACAATTGAATTTGACGTATCCTACATCAACATGTATAATACTATCGTTCGTAGAATTGCGAACAAATAAACACTTACAAGCAACAGTAACGTTGATGGGTAAGTGAGGAGCAGGTTAGACGTATCCAATGTCTAAACCTCGAAATTCGAAAGGTGGAAATACGAATGGCTTCATTAAAGTCAATCATTCGTCAAGGTAAACAAACACGTTCTGACCTAAAACAATTAAGAAACTCAGGTAAAGTACCTGCAGTTGTATATGGTTACGGTACAAAAAATACTTCAGTTAAAGTTGATGAAGTTGAATTTATCAAAGTAATCCGTGAAGTAGGACGTAATGGTGTTATTGATTTAGGCGTAGGTTCTAAAACAATTAAAGTAATGGTTTCAGATTATCAATTTGATCCATTAAAAAACCAAATCACTCATATTGACTTTTTAGCAATCAACATGAGTGAAGAACGTACTGTTGAAGTACAAGTTCAATTAGTTGGTGAAGCTGTAGGTGCTAAAGAAGGCGGCGTAGTTGAACAACCATTATTCAACTTAGAAGTTACAGCTACACCTGAAAATATTCCTGAAACTATCGAAGTAGATATCAGTGAATTACAAGTTAATGACAGCTTAGCAGTTTCTGATATTAAAATCTCTGGTGATTTCACAATCGAAAATAATCCAGAAGATTCTATCGTAACAGTAGTTCCTCCAACAGATGAACCTTCTGAAGAAGAAGTTGAAGCTATGGAAGGCGAATCAGCAACTGAAGAACCAGAAGTTGTTGATGAAGACAAAGAAGACGATGAAGAAGAAAATAAAGAAGACTAATCTTCGTGTCTCTTAAGTAGGTATTCTCATTAGTTGAGATTACAGATTTAAAGGCGAGCACTGTGCTTATGTTAATAAGCATAGTGCTTTTTGTGTTATTATAGGGAATGATTAATTATTTAGGACGGTTTTAGAGGAGGTTGACATATATCAGTGGTCAATCATTTTTACGTCCTTTATTTTAAAATAAACACAGCAATAGCATTTGAAAATATGTGAAGATACATAATATTAATAGTGGAGGTAACAATAATGAAATGCATTGTCGGTCTTGGCAACATTGGTAAACGTTTTGAATTAACAAGACATAATATTGGTTTCGAAGTTGTCGATGATATTCTAGAACGCCACCAATTTACTTTAGACAAACAAAAATTTAAAGGTGCATATACTATTGAACGTTTAAACGGCGAAAAAGTATTATTTATTGAGCCAATGACCATGATGAACTTATCTGGTCAAGCTGTAGCCCCTTTAATGGATTATTATAATGTCGATGTTGAAGATTTGATCGTTTTATATGACGATTTAGATTTAGAACAAGGACAAGTGCGTCTGCGCCAAAAGGGGAGTGCAGGCGGTCATAATGGTATGAAATCGATAATTAAAATGCTTGGTACAGATCAATTTAAACGTATTCGAATTGGTGTTGGCCGTCCAACAAATGGGATGTCTGTTCCGGACTATGTTTTACAAAAATTTTCAAAAGAAGAAATGATCATTATGGAAAAGGTAATTGAACATTCTGCAAGAGCTGTAGAATCTTTTATTGAAAGTTCTCGTTTTGATCATGTTATGAATGAATTTAATGGTGAAGTCAAGTGAAATCAATGATTGCAAATTACATTAGCGAAGATAATCGTTTTCAAGAATTAGATGAAGTCTTCGGCCAAGAGAATATTTTAGTTACGGGATTATCCCCGTCAGCGAAGGCAACAATTATTGCTGAAAAATATTTAAAAGATCATAAACAAATGCTACTCGTAACTAATAATTTATACCAAGCAGATAAAATCGAAACTGACATTTTACAATATGTAGATGACTCAGAAGTTTATAAATATCCTGTTCAAGATATAATGACTGAAGAGTTTTCTACTCAAAGTCCACAATTGATGAGTGAGCGTGTTAGAACGTTGACTGCGTTAGCCCAAGGCGAAAAAGGGTTATTTATTGTGCCTTTAAACGGCTTTAAAAAATGGCTAACACCGGTTGATTTATGGAAAGATCATCAAATGACGCTTAAAGTAGGTCAGGATATTGATGTTGATGCATTCTTAAATAAATTAGTTAATATGGGTTATCGCCGAGAAAGTGTAGTGTCACATATTGGTGAGTTTTCATTGCGTGGTGGAATCATAGATATATATCCGTTGATAGGAACACCTGTGAGAATAGAGCTATTTGATACTGAAGTTGATTCCATCAGAGACTTTGATGTAGAAACACAACGTTCTAACGATAATATAAATCAAGTTGAAATCACAACAGCTAGTGACTACATTATTACTGATGAAGTGATACAACACTTACAAAATGAACTTAAAAAAGCATATGAATATACACGCCCTAAAATTGAAAAGTCCGTACGTAATGATTTAAAAGAGACATATGAAAGTTTTAAGTTGTTTGAATCTACCTTTTTCGATCATCAATTGTTACGACGTCTTGTTTCATTTATGTATGAAAAACCATCAACCCTTATTGACTATTTTCAAAAAAACGCGATTATTGTAGTTGATGAGTTTAATCGTATTAAGGAAACAGAAGAAACACTTACAACAGAAGTTGAAGATTTTATGAGTAACTTAATTGAGAGTGGAAATGGATTTATCGGACAAGGATTTATGAAGTATGAAAGTTTTGACGCATTATTAGAGCAACATGCCGTTGCATATTTCACATTATTTACATCTTCGATGCAAGTACCATTACAACATATTATTAAGTTCTCTTGTAAACCAGTTCAACAATTTTATGGTCAATATGACATTATGCGCTCGGAATTTCAAAGATACGTGCATCAAGATTACACTGTCGTAGTTCTTGTTGAAACTGAAACAAAAGTTGAACGTATTCAATCAATGCTTAATGAAATGCATATTCCAACAGTATCAAATATTCACGAAGATATTGATGGTGGTCAAGTTGTAGTGACGGAAGGTAGTCTTTCTGAAGGCTTTGAATTACCTTATATGCAGTTGGTAGTCATCACAGAAAGAGAATTATTTAAAACAAGACAAAAGAAACAACGTAAACGTACAAAAACGATTTCTAATGCTGAAAAAATAAAATCATATCAAGACCTAAATGTGGGCGATTATATAGTGCATGTGCATCATGGTGTCGGACGATACTTAGGTGTTGAAACACTAGAAGTTGGAGATACACATCGCGACTATATTAAATTGCAATATAAAGGAACTGATCAATTATTCGTTCCAGTTGATCAAATGGATCAAGTTCAAAAGTATGTGGCTTCTGAAGATAAGTCGCCTAGATTAAATAAATTAGGCGGGACAGAATGGAAAAAAACAAAGGCGAAAGTTCAACAAAGTGTTGAAGATATAGCTGATGAATTAATTGATTTGTATAAAGAACGTGAAATGTCTGTAGGTTATCAATACGGCCAAGATACTGCAGAGCAATCAGCATTTGAGCATGATTTTCCATATGAATTAACACCCGATCAAAGTAAGTCAATCGATGAAATTAAAGGTGACATGGAAAGAGCAAGACCTATGGACCGTCTTCTTTGTGGTGATGTGGGATATGGTAAAACTGAAGTGGCTGTCCGTGCAGCGTTTAAAGCTGTCATGGATGGTAAGCAAGTTGCGTTTTTAGTACCAACAACGATTCTTGCACAACAACACTACGAAACACTACTTGAACGTATGCAAGATTTTCCGGTCGAAATTCAATTGGTAAGTCGATTCCGCACAGCTAAAGAAATAAGGGAAACTAAAGAAGGGCTCAAATCAGGATATGTTGACATTGTCGTAGGTACACATAAATTATTAGGTAAAGATATTCAATATAAAGATTTGGGATTGCTTATTGTTGATGAAGAACAACGTTTTGGAGTGCGACATAAAGAACGCATTAAAACTTTGAAAAAAAACGTTGATGTACTGACGCTTACTGCAACACCAATACCAAGAACATTGCATATGAGTATGTTAGGTGTACGTGACTTATCAGTGATTGAAACACCACCTGAAAATCGTTTTCCTGTACAAACTTATGTCTTAGAACAGAATACGAACTTTATTAAAGAGGCATTAGAGCGTGAATTATCTCGCGATGGACAAGTATTTTATTTGTATAACAAAGTGCAGTCCATTTATGAAAAAAGAGAACAACTTCAAAGGTTAATGCCTGACGCTAACATTGCTGTAGCACATGGCCAAATGACTGAACGTGATTTAGAGGAAACAATGTTAAGCTTTATTAATCACGAGTACGATATTTTAGTAACGACTACAATTATTGAAACAGGTGTAGATGTACCAAATGCTAATACTTTAATCATAGAAGAGGCTGATCGTTTTGGTTTAAGCCAGCTATACCAATTAAGAGGACGTGTAGGACGTTCAAGTAGAATTGGTTACGCTTATTTCTTACATCCAGCTAACAAAGTGTTAAATGAGACTGCTGAAGAGCGATTGCAAACTATTAAGGAGTTTACCGAACTAGGTTCAGGTTTTAAAATCGCTATGCGAGATTTAAATATTCGTGGTGCAGGCAATTTACTCGGTAAGCAACAACATGGCTTTATTGATTCGGTTGGTTTCGATTTATACTCTCAAATGTTAGAAGAAGCAGTAAACGAAAAACGTGGCATTAAAGAAGAATCGCCGGATGCACCAGATATTGAAGTAGAATTGCACTTAGATGCTTATTTACCAGCTGAATATATACAAAGTGAACAGGCTAAAATTGAGATTTATAAAAAACTTCGAAAAGTAGAAACTGAAGAACAACTTTTCGATGTCAAAGATGAATTAATAGATCGTTTTAATGATTATCCAATTGAAGTCGAACGATTATTAGATATTGTTGAAATCAAAGTCCACGCTCTACATGCGGGTGTCGAATTGATAAAAGACAAAGGCAAATCTATACAAATCATTTTATCACCTAAAGCGACTGAAGATATTAATGGAGAAGAATTGTTTAAACAGACGCAACCTCTTGGTAGAGCAATGAAAGTTGGCGTGCAAAATAATGCAATGAATGTAACGCTAACAAAATCAAAACAATGGTTAGATAGTTTGAAATTCTTAGTTAGATGTATTGAAGAAAGTATGGCGATTAAAGATGAAGACTAAGAGTGAGACGGCGTTTAACGGCGTCGTTATACTTACCTTAGCATTAATTATTGTGAAGATACTAAGTGCCATTTATCGCATTCCGTATCAAAATGTTTTAGGTGATGACGGTTTATATGCTTATCAACAAATATATCCTGTCGTAGCACTAGGGGTTATTTTATCTATGAATGCTATTCCAAGTGCTGTGACTCAAGTGATAGGTGTTAATCGATCCGATGAAGTCTATACAAGGGTTATGTTTCGATTACAATGCATAGGTTTTATCGTCTTTATTTTGCTTTTTATGTTTGCGAATATGATTACCCGATGGATGGGCGATTCTAATTTAGCACCCATGTTAAAGATGGCCAGTTTTAGTTTTATTTTAATAGGTGTCTTAGGAGTGTTAAGAGGATTTTATCAATCAAAACAAGTAATGACCATACCAGCAATTTCCCAGGTTATAGAACAGGTAATTAGAGTTAGTTTAATCATTGTTGCAATTATTATGTTTTCAATGAAACACTGGTCTATTTATCAAGCAGGAGCATTAGCTATATTGGCATCTTCGATTGGTTTTTTAGGTTCAATGTTATATTTATTACTTAAAAAACCACTTAAACTTAAGTTATGCTATCGCTTTAATAATACTTCCATTCAATGGAAGCAGTTGTTTATTTCCATATCCATATTTGCATTGAGTCAACTTATCGTTATTTTATGGCAAGTTGTGGATAGTTTTACAATAATACGTTTATTACAACATAGCGGTATTGCTTTTAAAGAAGCAATTATTCAAAAAGGCATTTATGATCGTGGTGCTTCATTTATACAAATGGGTTTGATTGTAACTACGACTTTTAGTTTCGTTCTTATCCCATTACTTACTCAAGCAATTCGTGAACATAATCAAATTCATATGAATCGTTATGCAAATGCATCAATTAAAATCACGGTAGTAATAAGTACAGCAGCTAGTATAGGATTAATTAATCTGCTTCCACTTATGAATGTTGTATTCTTTAAAAGTAATCATTTAACTCTAACTTTGAGTGTTTATATGTTTACAGTGATATGTGTTTCGTTAATAATGATGAATATCTCATTATTACAAGTTCAAACCAGTATTCGTCCCATTATTATGGGTGTGATAATAGGAATACTGTCCAAAATTATTTTAAATGTTATATTAATACCTTTTTGGGGTATCGTGGGTGCAAGTGTGAGTACAGTCTTATCACTACTACTTTTTGTCATAATATTGCAAGTTGCAGTCTTAAAGTACTACCGTTTTAATCGTATATCTTTATTTATCGTTAAACTTATTTTAGGTATGATAATTATGAGTATAGTTGTTCAAACTGTCATGCTTGCCTTACCTTCAAAAAGTAGGATGTTAGGATTACTAGAACTTATAGTTAGCTCAATTATAGGCATAGTGATTATAATGTTGTATATTATTATATTTAATGTATTAGGATACAAAGAAATAAAGCACTTACCTTTTGGAGACAAATTATATCAAATGAAGAGAGGAAGACGGTCATGACCCATACAATTACAATAGTTGGTTTAGGTAATTATGGCATTGATGAGTTACCTTTAGGTATCTATCGTTTTTTAGAAAAAGAGTCTAAAGTATATGCTAGAACCTTAAATCATCCTGTCATCAATACGCTAAAGAAAGAAATTGAATTCGAGAGTTTCGATAGTATTTATGAAGCACATGACCGTTTTGAAGATGTTTATGAAGCGATTGTCACATCACTAATAGAATTGGCACAATCTGAAGATATTGTTTATGCAGTTCCTGGTCATCCTAGAGTTGCTGAAACTACGACTGTAAAATTATTAGAGTATAGTCATTTTAATAAGGATATCTCTGTGAAGGTACTTGGAGGAAAAAGTTTTATTGATGACATTTTTGAAGCGGTTGATGTAGACCCCAATGATGGTTTTACACTGCTTGATGGTACGTCATTAAAAGAATCGGCCTTAAATGTTCGTACAAATACAGTAATTACTCAAGTTTATAGCGTAATGATAGCTGCCGATTTAAAACTTACTTTAATGGAAAGATATCCTGATGATTTTAATGTGAAAATAATTACTGGTTCTCATAGTGATGGAGCTCACGTAATTGAATGCCCACTTTATGAAATTGATCGCTACGACGATTATTTTAATAATCTTACAAGTTTATTTATTCCAAAAATCAATGAGGATACATTACTTTATCAAGATTTTGATTACGCAGTTCAAACTATTGATTTACTCGTTGATAATGAAAAAGGGTGTCCGTGGGATAAAGTACAAACTCACGACTCATTAAAACGGTATCTTTTAGAAGAAACGTTTGAATTATTTGAAGCCATTGATAATGAAGATGATTGGCATATGATAGAGGAATTAGGAGATATACTTTTACAAGTATTATTACATTCTAGTATAGGTAAAAAAGAAGGATATATTGATATCAAAGAAATTATAGAAAGTCTCAACACCAAGATGATTCATAGACATCCACATATCTTTGGTAATGCGCATGTAACTTCGCAAGAGGATTTAAAAGACATTTGGTCACGTGCTAAAGAAAAAGAAGGTAAAGTGCCTCGTGTTAAATTTGAGAAAGTATTTGCAGACCACTTCTTGAAATTGTATGATAAAACAAAAAATAGGCAATTTGACGAAGATGATCTCAAACAATTTTTACAACAAGGAGAGAAAAATTCATGAGATTAGATAAATATCTAAAAGTGTCACGATTAGTTAAACGACGTACATTAGCTAAAGAAATTAGCGACCAAGGTCGAGTGACTGTCAATGGAAATGTGGCAAAAGCAGGTACAGATATCAAAGAAAACGATGAACTCATTATTCGTTTTGGACAAAAATTAGTCACAGTTAAAGTAACAGGATTAAGCGACCATGCTACAAAAGAAAATGCAAAAGGTATGTATGATTTGATTAAAGAAGAACGTATTAATGAAGAGTGAAATGCTTAAGGAGGTGACAAGCAATGAATAAAAAAGTAGAACATATCGGTAACCAATATACGTCACAAGAAAATAAGAAAAAACAACGACAAAAAATGAAAATGCGTGTTGTACGTAGACGTATTGCTTTATTCGGAGGTATTCTTTTAGCGATTATCCTCATTCTACTTGTATTGCTTGTCATTCAAAGACATAATAACGATCAAGATGCAGTTGAAAGGAAAGAGAAAGAAACTGAGTTTCAAAAACAACAAGATGAAGAAATTGCTTTAAAAGAGAAACTTAATAATTTAAATGATAAAGACTATATCGAGAAAATAGCGAGAGACGATTATTATTTAAGTAATAAAGGTGAAGTCATTTTTAGATTACCTGATGATAAAAAATCCTCTCAGTCAAAGACTTCAAACGAAAAAGGCAATTAGAATAAAATAATATGATTATATCATTGTGAAATTACGTGAACAGGAATATAATAAGGATAAAATCGAATCTAACCAGGAGGATTTATTTAGAAAATGTCAATCGAAGTAGGAAACAAGCTTAAAGGTAAAATTACAGGTATCAAAAAGTTTGGTGCATTCGTAGAATTACCTGAAGGAAAAAGTGGTTTAGTTCATATCAGTGAAGTTGCCGACAATTATGTTGAAAATGTTGAAGACCACTTATCAGTAGGTGACGAAGTAGAAGTTAAAGTTTTATCAATCGCGGATGATGGTAAAATTAGTTTATCAATAAAAAAAGCTAAAGACCGCCCTCGTAAGCCTCGTCACAGTAAAGCTAATCACGGTAAACCAGTTCAAAAAACTGAAGACTTTGAGAAAAAATTAAGTAACTTCTTAAAAGATAGTGAAGATAAATTAACGTCAATTAAACGTCAAACCGAATCACGCAGAGGCGGTAAAGGTTCTAGACGTTAATATGATATAGATTAAACGACCGTTAATGTCAGAGTGATGATGTTTTTAGTACTTTGACAAATAGTGGGAAGACACTACGAAGATGTTTAGTCCTTGATTAAACATATGCAACATCCACATGGGGTGGGAGGTAGAATTCAATTATATTACTTTGAATTCTCTCCTACTCCTATTTTTGTTGATGTTGAGTAAGTCATATTACGTTATGGAAGACGGATTTAATTGTATCACGTAGAATTCAATTTAGTGGCATCATTTAAAGTAACGAGGTGAATAAATGAATATCAAAACAGATGGTTGGTCTAAAAAAGCACATATTGTTGTGGCTGTCTCAACAGGCATTGATAGTATGAGTTTATTATATAGCTTATTAAACGACTATCAACATACATATCGTAAATTAACATGTGTTCATGTTAACCACGGATTGCGTGAACAGTCATATGAAGAAGAAGCGTTTTTGAGAGAGTATTGCCATCAACATCATATTGACATTTATATAAAGCGTTTAGACTTAAGTGATATTGTAGCAGACGGTAATAGTATTCAACAAGAAGCGCGTCAACGTCGTTATGAATGGTTTGGAGATATCATAGCTCAATTAAGAGCAGATGTATTGTTAACAGCTCATCATCTTGATGATCAATTTGAAACGATTATATATCGTTTGTTTACAGGGAGATCAACACGTAATTCATTAGGTATGACATATGAGTCGTATTTTAATCAATACAAAGTGTATCGTCCTATGTTAAATTTAAAAAAAACTGAAATATTAGCGTATCAGTATGCGAACCAAATTCCATACTATGAGGACATGTCTAATCAAGATAGAAAATATGTTAGAAATGACATTAGACAACGCATCATACCTGCAATTAACGAGAACCCGCATTTAAACGCGCATCAGCTACTCAAACTTAAGGATTGGCATGATATTGAATTGCAATCGTTAAAAGAACAAGCTGAAACGTTCATCAATAACGAAGTTTCAAAAAGTAAATATTTAACCTATTCCTTTTCTAGAACTGCTTTTAATGAATTGAATGTGAATATCAAAAGCGTAGTTATGGATTTGTTATTCGAAAAATTAGATTGTCATTTAGCAATGCCACAACATGCTTATGACGAGTGGTTTGAACAGATTAGAAATGATAAATCTCAATTTAATATTCACGTAACAGATGAATGGATAATTCAAATTGCATATGATAAATTAATAATAATGGCTAAAAGTGAAATGGATCAATATATATTAGACCGTATATGTATTAGAAAGCCAGGTACATATGAATTTAATGATTATCAAATTGATATTCATCCTGACTTACCACAACAGTTATATCCGCTTACTGTGCGTGTCCGACAAAATGGAGATGTGTATAAATTAAATGGTCAAAAAGGTCATAAAAAAGTGAGTCGTTTATTTATCGATAAAAAAGTGACTCTTGCTGAACGTCAGCGCATCCCACTCATTATTAATCAAGAAAATGCAGTGTTAGCTATTGGCGATTTATATGTTAAAGAAAATTTTAAAGAATTTATTTTGATTTCGAATAATGGAGATGAATTATAATGCATAAGGATTTAAAGAATGTTTTGTTATCGGAAGAAGACATTCAAAATATTTGTAAAGAGATGGGAGCTATCATTACTGAGGATTATAAAGATCGCCCACTCGTTTGTGTTGGTATTTTGAAGGGATCAGTCATGTTTATGGCAGACTTAATTAAACGTATTGATACACATTTATCAATCGATTTTATGGATGTTTCAAGTTATCATGGTGGAACGGAATCGACTGGGGAAGTTCAAATATTGAAAGATTTAGGTGCTTCTATAGAAAATAAAGACGTACTTATAATTGAAGATATATTAGAAACTGGTACAACTTTAAAATCTATTACAGAGTTATTGCAATCACGTAAAGTTAACTCTTTAGAAATAGCTACATTATTAGATAAACCTAACCGTCGCAAAGCTGATATCGAAGCAAAATATGTTGGTAAAAAGATTCCAGATGAATTTGTAGTTGGTTATGGTTTAGATTATCGTGAGTTATATAGAAATCTGCCATACATAGGCACACTAAAAGCAGAAGTTTATTCTAAATAGATTTTAAAATTGGATCTGTATTAATTAATAAGTATGTTAGTATAATGAACTGTGCGTAGATTTAGTGTAGACTCAAAGTAACAATTCAAAAATGTTATGAATTGATTAAAACTATTAAGATAATTAATGTTAACAGATAGTAAACAAAGAATAATGCATTTTAAAATCGACAAAATTGTAGATGCAATACTAAAGTTGAAATACTAGCCTGAATATAAAGTGTTGTGTTACAATTTTTGTTAGTTTTATTATTGGAAGTAGGAGGAAATGACGCATGCAGAAAGCTTTTCGCAATGTGCTAGTTATCGCAATTATTGGCGTTATTATATTTGGCCTCTTTTCATTTTTAAATGGAAATGGGAATATGCCAAAACAACTTACATATACTCAGTTTGTTAATAAGTTGAATAAAGGCGATTTAAAAACTTTAGAAATTCAACCAGAGCAAAACGTATATATGGTAAGTGGTAAAACAAAAAAAGATGAAGATTACTCATCGACAATTTTATATAACAATGAAAAAGATTTACAAAAAATCACAGATACAGCTAAGAAACAAGATAATCTTAAATTTACAGTTAAAGAAGAAGAAAAACAAAGTGTATTCGTTAGTATTTTAACGACACTGATTCCTGTATTAATCATTGCATTATTATTTATTTTCTTCCTTAGCCAAGCCCAAGGTGGCGGCGGTGGTGGTCGTATGATGAACTTTGGAAAATCCAAAGCTAAGATGTACGACAGTAATAAACGTCGAGTTCGTTTCTCAGATGTAGCAGGAGCTGACGAAGAGAAACAAGAATTAATAGAAATTGTAGATTTCTTAAAAGATAACAAGAAATTTAAACAAATGGGTTCAAGAATTCCAAAAGGTGTCTTACTTGTTGGGCCTCCAGGTACAGGTAAAACATTATTAGCACGTGCGGTTGCAGGTGAAGCTGGTGCACCATTCTTCTCAATTAGTGGATCTGACTTCGTTGAGATGTTTGTTGGTGTTGGTGCGAGTCGTGTTCGTGATTTATTTGAAAATGCTAAGAAAAATGCCCCATGTATCATTTTTATTGATGAAATTGATGCTGTTGGACGTCAACGTGGTGCAGGTGTAGGTGGCGGTCATGATGAGCGTGAACAAACATTAAACCAACTATTAGTTGAGATGGATGGTTTTGGAGAAAATGAAGGTATTATTATGATTGCGGCTACAAACCGCCCAGATATCTTAGACCCTGCATTGTTACGTCCTGGTCGTTTTGATAGACAAATTCAAGTTGGACGACCAGATGTTAAAGGTCGTGAAGCAATTCTTCATGTGCATGCGAAAAATAAACCTCTTGATGAAACAGTAGATTTAAAAGCTATTTCTCAAAGAACGCCAGGTTTTTCTGGTGCAGACTTAGAAAACTTGCTAAATGAGGCATCTTTAATTGCAGCACGTGAGGGTAAAAATAAAATTGATATGCGCGATATTGAAGAAGCAACTGACCGTGTTATTGCAGGTCCAGCTAAAAAATCTCGTGTAATTTCTGAAAAAGAACGTAATATTGTAGCGCATCACGAAGCAGGTCATACTATCATCGGTATGGTGCTTGATGAAGCTGAAATTGTACACAAGGTAACAATTGTCCCTCGTGGACAAGCAGGCGGTTATGCAATGATGTTACCAAAACAAGATCGCTTCTTAATGACAGAACCAGAATTACTCGACAAAATATGTGGTTTATTAGGTGGACGAGTATCTGAGGATATTAACTTTGGTGAAGTATCAACAGGTGCTTCGAATGACTTTGAACGAGCAACGCAAATTGCAAGATCTATGGTTACAGAATATGGTATGAGTAAGAAATTAGGACCATTACAATTCTCAAGCAATAGTGGTGGACAAGTATTCCTTGGTAAAGATATGCAAGGTGAGCCGAATTATTCTGGTCAAATTGCTTATGAAATTGACAAAGAAGTTCAACGAATTGTTAAAGAGCAATATGAACGTTGTAAACAAATCTTGTTAGAACATGAAGAACAACTTAAGTTAATTGCTAAAACACTACTTTCAGAAGAAACATTAGTTGCAGAACAAATTCAATCATTATTCTATGATGGTGTTTTACCAGAAGTAGATTATGACTCTGCAAAAGTTGTGAAAAATGAAAATAGTGATTATAGTGATGGAAAGTATGGAAAATCATACAACGACATTCGTAAAGAACAGTTAGAAGATGACGATAAAGAAGATGATGACAACCATGAAAAAGATGAAGTAAACCAAGACAACACAGACAGAGAAGCTGATAATACTTCACATACGAATGAACCAGGTCATCAACAATCTCCGAACATCGATAAACCATACAATCCTAACGATCCAAATCATAGACAATAGTACAAGTTTTAGTAAGTCTCTTTTTGCTCACGTATGAATTGAGTGAAAAGGGACTTTTTTATGTATAGTTTATACCAATACATTTTTAAACTTTTGGTAAAAATATTGTTATCATCTCTCATGGTTATAATACTCAATAAACATGTATGAGCAATAGATTTCATATTAGCCAATAAGAGATGTATAATAACCAATCAGTATTAAAAAATAAAAAGTTTTAAATTATAGATTATTTTTAAAAAGGAGATTTAACAATGACACATGATTATATAGTGAGAGGTTTAGCATACGGTGGGGAAATAAGAGCATATGCTGCAATCACAACAGAGTCAGTACAAGAAGCACAAACACGTCATTATACATGGCCTACTGCTTCTGCCGCTATGGGAAGAACTATGACAGCTACTGTTATGATGGGTGCAATGTTAAAAGGAAATCAAAAGTTAACAGTTACTGTTGATGGCAAAGGTCCAATTGGCAGAATTATTGCTGACGCAGATGCTCAAGGAAATGTTCGTGCATATGTAGACCATCCACAAACGCATTTTCCACTCAACGATCAAGGTAAATTGGATGTACGGCGAGCAGTTGGTACTGATGGTTCCATTCAGGTTGTTAAAGATGTTGGAATGAAAGACTACTTTTCTGGTGCGAGTCCAATAGTATCAGGTGAGCTAGGAGATGATTTCACATACTACTATGCCACAAGTGAACAAACACCATCATCAGTAGGATTGGGTGTATTAGTTAATCCAGACAACTCAATCAAAGCAGCGGGAGGATTTATTATTCAAGTTATGCCAGGTGCTACTGATGAAACGGTGACTAAATTAGAAGAAGCCATTAGTCAAATGCAACCTGTATCGAAATTAATTGAGCAAGGACTTACACCTGAAGGAATATTAAATGAAATTTTGGGTGAAGGTAATGTTCAAATTTTAAATTCAACGTCAGCGCAATTTGAATGTAATTGTAGTCATGAGAAATTTTTAAATGCTATTAAAGGTTTAGGAGAGGCAGAAATTCATAGCATGATTAAAGAGGATCATGGAGCTGAAGCTGTATGTCACTTCTGTGGTAATAAATATCAGTATAGTGAAAGTGAATTAGAAGATTTATTAGAAACAATGAAATAGTTCAAAAAATGATGAGTTAATATAATTTATAAAACAAACTGGATATAAATTTTAAAAGTTATGCACTCAATTTTAATAGAAGTTAGTCATATAGTAATGTAAAAGTCGTCGAAAAGGAGGATTATTTGTTGTCCTCACTTTCGTTCGACTATCTTTTTTTACGTTTAACTTAATCTTTTGTAGGAAATGTCTTATAGTAAAGACCAAAGTAGTATATAGTTTTATTTATAGTAAGACTATACGGTTTGTCTTTTTAGAAAATTCTGATAGAATAAAGTTATATCCGATAGAAAAACTAAGTATTGATAAATTGTAAAACTAAAAGGAGTGTTTTGGATGGCACAAAAACCTGTAGATTATGTTACACAAATTATTGGGAATACACCTGTAGTCAAATTAAGAAACGTTGTTGATGATGATGCAGCTGATATTTATGTTAAGTTAGAATATCAAAATCCAGGTGGTTCGGTAAAAGATCGTATCGCTTTAGCGATGATTGAAAAAGCTGAGCGTGAAGGGAAAATTAAACCTGGTGATACAATCGTTGAGCCTACGAGTGGTAACACTGGTATAGGTCTAGCATTTGTATGTGCTGCCAAGGGGTACAAAGCAGTTTTTACAATGCCTGAAACAATGAGCCAAGAGCGCCGTAACTTATTAAAAGCTTATGGTGCTGAACTAGTATTAACACCAGGATCTGAAGCTATGAAAGGTGCAATAAAAAAAGCTAAAGAATTAAAAGAAGAGCACGGCTATTTTGAACCACAACAATTCGAAAATCCAGCAAATCCTGAAATTCATGAACTTACAACTGGACCAGAATTAGTTGAACAATTTGAAGGTCGACAAATTGATGCATTTTTAGCTGGTGTAGGAACTGGTGGTACGTTATCTGGTGTTGGTAAAGTATTGAAGAAAGAATATCCAAATGTGGAAATAGTAGCTATTGAACCTGAAGCTTCTCCAGTATTAAGCGGTGGTGAACCAGGCCCTCATAAATTACAAGGATTGGGAGCAGGTTTCGTACCTGATACTTTAAATACAGAAGTTTATGACAGCATCATCAAAGTAGGTAATGATACTGCTATGGATATGGCACGTCGTGTTGCTAGAGAAGAAGGTATATTAGCAGGTATTTCATCTGGTGCTGCAATATATGCTGCTATTCAAAAAGCAAAAGAATTAGGTAAAGGTAAAACAGTTGTAACAGTATTACCAAGTAATGGGGAACGTTACTTATCAACACCATTATATTCATTTGATAATTAAAAACTAAACTAAAAATCATTTTGGACGAAGATTTGTTTCTAAAGTTTTAAAATAGCGTGTATTTCACGTTGATTTTTCAACTTTTTATAAAATAAATCTTCGTTTTTTATTTAATCAGACCAACCAATATTGTAGCTTCTATCTAAAATCGGCTACCTTTTTTTAATATGCCGATAATATATACTCGAAACTTATTGAAATGAATGATATCATGAAGTAGCAGATGTGTTTAGTAATGTAGTTATTATTGAAAATTAAAAAAATCTAAGAGTATATTATTGAAAAAGGTGAAATTATGATTAAAACAAAAATAATGGGGATATTAAATGTGACACCTGACTCATTTTCTGACGGAGGACAGTACCACTCAGTTGATCAAGCTGTGAAGCGTGCTAAAGAGATGATAGATGAAGGTGTAGACATCATAGACGTTGGAGGTGTCTCAACACGACCAGGTCATAAAGAAGTATCGCATAAAGAAGTATCGCTTAAAGAAGAAATGAATCGTGTATTGCCTGTGGTTGAGTCTATCGTTAAATATGATGTGCAAATTTCGGTTGATACATTTCGAAGTGAAGTTGCGGAAGCTTGTCTTAAACTTGGTGTTTCAATGATTAATGATCAGTGGGCAGGCCTATTTGATTCGAATATGTTTAATGTGGTATCTCAATACGGTGCTGAAATTGTACTTACGCATAATGGTGACGGTCATAGAGATAAACCTGTTGTTGAAGAGATGCTTGTATCATTACTTGCGCAAGCGAATAAGGCTGAACTAGCCGGTATACCACATAATAAAATCTGGTTAGATCCTGGAATAGGTTTTCCTAAAACACGAGAAGAAGAAAATGAAGTAATGGCAAGATTAGATGAATTAGTAGCGACCGAATATCCAGTTTTACTTGCAACAAGTCGAAAAAGATACATTAAAGAAATGATGAATCAAGATTCTTCTCCTTCAGATAGAGATGAGGCAACTGCAGCTACAACGGCTTATGGTATAATGAAAGGCGTTCGTGGGGTTCGAGTTCATAATGTATTATTAAATACGCGACTAGCCCAAAGTATGGATTTTCTAAAGGAGAATGAATATGAACGACATCATCTTTCTTAATGGAATGCGTTTTTATGGTTATCATGGAGTATTAGCTGCAGAAAATGATATTGGACAAATTTTTGTTGTTGATATTACTTTAAAGGTTGATCTTAGTTATGCAGGTCAATCAGATGATGTAAAAGATACTGTAAATTATGGAGAGGTTTATAAAGATGTAAAGTCTATTGTTGAAGGGCCACGTTCATGCTTAATTGAGCATCTGGCTGAACGTATTGCAAAACATATAAATTCACACTATAATCGTGTAATGGAAACGAAAGTTAGAATCACTAAAGAAAACCCACCTATTCCTGGTCATTACGATGGTGTTGGGATTGAAATAGTGAGGGAGAATGACTAAATGGTTAAAGCTTATTTAGGATTAGGGAGCAATATTGGAAATAGAGAACTACAACTCAATGAGGCTATTAAAATACTTCATGACTATCAAGGTATTCAAGTAACTCAAGTTTCTCATATTTATGAGACTGAACCAGTGGGATATACTAATCAACCGAAATTCTTAAACTTGTGCATTGAGATAGAGACTGAATTGAATCCACAATCTTTGTTAAAATGTTGTTTAACAACGGAACAACAACTTCATCGTAAAAGAGAAATACGTTGGGGGCCTAGAACTTTAGATATAGATATACTACTGTTTGGTGATCAAATTATTGAACAAGATAATTTATCAGTGCCGCACCCTAGAATGAAAGAACGTTCGTTTGTTCTTATCCCGTTAAATGATATAGCCACCAAACAAATAGAACCGATTTCTAATAAAAGTATCGGACAACTAGTAGTACCTGATAATAGTGTGAAAAAATATAAGGAATAATAAAGCATAGTAATATGGTTTTGAAACTTTTAATTAAAGAAATTTATATATTGCTAATCAATAAGTTTATAAGGGTTGCAACTATTCGATGAAAATATAAATTACTTTATTACATTTTGATGGTCTTGTAGAATAATAAAGTGAGTAGATTTGCTTTGATTAGATGCAATATCAACCTTCATTGAATAACAATACATATGAAGATAAGAAGGGTATAATAAAAGGCTTAAATATAAATTAAAACTGATTAGGAAACAATATATAGCTCCTAAAGTTTTCAACAGAAAGACATGGAACAATAAATTGATAAATCAAAGTTCAAAGGAGAGAAATTTATGTCAGAAGAAATGAACGACCAAATGCAAGTTCGTCGTCAAAAATTACAAGAATTAATTGATTTAGGGATTGATCCTTTTGGTCATCGATTCAATCGCTCATCTACTTCAAGTGAGTTAAAAGAACAGTGGGACCAATTCTCTAAGGAAGAATTGCATGAAAAAGAAGACGAAAGCCACGTGTCAATTGCAGGTCGTCTTATGACTAAACGTGGTAAAGGTAAAGCGGGATTTGCACATATTCAAGACTTGAAAGGTCAGATTCAAATTTATGTAAGAAAAGATCAAGTTGGAGATGATCAATTTAACATTTGGAAAATGGCTGACTTAGGTGACATCATAGGTGTTGAAGGTGTCATGTTTAAAACTAATACGGGCGAGATTTCTGTCAAAGCTAAGTCATTTACTTTACTATCCAAATCATTACGACCTTTACCTGATAAGTTCCATGGTTTACAAGATATAGAACAAAGATATCGACAACGTTATTTAGATTTAATTACAAATGAAGATAGTACGCAAACGTTTATTAATCGTAGTAAAATAATTCAAGAAATGAGAAACTATTTAAATAAACAAGGATTCTTGGAAGTAGAAACACCAATGATGCACCAAATTGCTGGAGGTGCTGCTGCACGTCCGTTTGTTACGCATCATAACGCATTAGATGCTACTCTTTATATGCGTATAGCTATAGAACTACATTTGAAACGGTTAATTGTCGGAGGTCTTGAAAAAGTCTACGAGATAGGCAGAGTTTTTCGTAATGAAGGTGTATCTACAAGACATAACCCTGAATTTACAATGATTGAATTGTATGAAGCTTATGCTGATTATCATGATATAATGGATTTAACTGAAAATATGGTCAGACACATTGCTCAAGAAGTGTTTGGATCAGCTAAAGTACAATATAATGATGAAGAAATTGACTTAGAATCTTCATGGAAACGACTTCACATTGTTGATGCTGTTAAAGAAGTTACCGGTGTAGATTTTTATAATGTTAATTCTGATGAAGAAGCTATTAGATTAGCAAAAGAACATGATATTGAAATTACTGAAAATATGAAATATGGCCATATATTAAATGAATTTTTTGAACAGAAAGTTGAAGAAACACTTATTCAACCAACGTTTATTTATGGTCACCCTATTGAAATTTCACCGTTAGCAAAGAAAAATCCAAACGATGAAAGATTTACTGATCGTTTTGAATTATTTATTGTAGGAAGAGAGCATGCAAATGCCTTCACGGAATTAAACGATCCGATTGATCAACGCCAACGTTTTGAAGCGCAGCTTGTTGAAAAAGAACAAGGAAATGATGAAGCTCATGATATGGATGAGGATTACATCGAAGCATTAGAGTATGGAATGCCTCCAACTGGTGGTCTAGGTATCGGTATCGACAGATTAGTAATGCTATTAACTGATTCTCCGTCAATTAGAGACGTATTACTATTCCCATACATGAGACAAAAATAGATTCTATTAGTGATAATTGCTAAAAATTACAAACCATCGTAATGTTGACAAATCTAATTGTATTGATTATGTTTTGGCGCTGCCTTCTTAATATTTAAAGGCAGCGCTTATTTTCAAGTTTGAAATTAAACCCGTGAAAAAATACGTGTCAAACTCGAATAAGAATAGAAATAAGGAGAAAGATGTATTAAGTTATAAATAGAGAATTATATAACAAAATTGCTAAAATAATCGTATAGTAATCAAAACTAATATATGCTAGAATATTTCAAGTGAAAAGAGAGGATTTTACTATTTGATACAAAAAATAGCAAAACATCATAAAAAGTGTTGACATATATTGATAAATGAAGTAACATATAAAAGTCGTCAAAAACGAGAACGGAATGTTATGCAATTGCAAAAGAAATTTTAACATAGTGTAAAATTAACTGTTGCATTAACTTTGAAAAGTATGTATCATTAATTAAGTAAGTTAATTTTGTCTGGTGACAATGGCAAGGAGGTCACACCTGTTCCCATGCCGAACACAGAAGTTAAGCTCCTTAGCGCCGATGGTAGTCGGACTGACGTTCCGCTAGAGTAGGACGTTGCCAGGCAATATAATGTGGAGAATTAGCTCAGCTGGGAGAGCATCTGCCT
>PVMJ01000248.1_pt1:255000-257232 | contig 257232 bp, 242 predicted proteins | sample 1853361 | NCBI WGS metagenome assembly PVMJ01 (sample SAMN08533506, study PRJNA380276) | Synthetic metagenome, whole genome shotgun sequencing project. | isolation source: mock microbial community containing genomic DNA from 20 ATCC strains | collected 2017 | reverse complement strand
AGACCTTTGAAAACTGAACAAGACGAACGAATGTGCAGGGTGGATTTACATTGTAAATCCGTCAATGACAAAAAAACAATAAATCTGTCAGCGAGACAGAAAAGAGCAAAGCTCAAACTTTTAATGAGAGTTTGATCCTGGCTCAGGACGAACGCTGGCGGCGTGCCTAATACATGCAAGTAGAACGCTGAGGTTTGGTGTTTACACTAGACTGATGAGTTGCGAACGGGTGAGTAACGCGTAGGTAACCTGCCTCATAGCGGGGGATAACTATTGGAAACGATAGCTAATACCGCATAAGAGTAATTAACACATGTTAGTTATTTAAAAGGAGCAATTGCTTCACTGTGAGATGGACCTGCGTTGTATTAGCTAGTTGGTGAGGTAAAGGCTCACCAAGGCGACGATACATAGCCGACCTGAGAGGGTGATCGGCCACACTGGGACTGAGACACGGCCCAGACTCCTACGGGAGGCAGCAGTAGGGAATCTTCGGCAATGGACGGAAGTCTGACCGAGCAACGCCGCGTGAGTGAAGAAGGTTTTCGGATCGTAAAGCTCTGTTGTTAGAGAAGAACGTTGGTAGGAGTGGAAAATCTACCAAGTGACGGTAACTAACCAGAAAGGGACGGCTAACTACGTGCCAGCAGCCGCGGTAATACGTAGGTCCCGAGCGTTGTCCGGATTTATTGGGCGTAAAGCGAGCGCAGGCGGTTCTTTAAGTCTGAAGTTAAAGGCAGTGGCTTAACCATTGTACGCTTTGGAAACTGGAGGACTTGAGTGCAGAAGGGGAGAGTGGAATTCCATGTGTAGCGGTGAAATGCGTAGATATATGGAGGAACACCGGTGGCGAAAGCGGCTCTCTGGTCTGTAACTGACGCTGAGGCTCGAAAGCGTGGGGAGCAAACAGGATTAGATACCCTGGTAGTCCACGCCGTAAACGATGAGTGCTAGGTGTTAGGCCCTTTCCGGGGCTTAGTGCCGCAGCTAACGCATTAAGCACTCCGCCTGGGGAGTACGACCGCAAGGTTGAAACTCAAAGGAATTGACGGGGGCCCGCACAAGCGGTGGAGCATGTGGTTTAATTCGAAGCAACGCGAAGAACCTTACCAGGTCTTGACATCCTTCTGACCGGCCTAGAGATAGGCTTTCTCTTCGGAGCAGAAGTGACAGGTGGTGCATGGTTGTCGTCAGCTCGTGTCGTGAGATGTTGGGTTAAGTCCCGCAACGAGCGCAACCCCTATTGTTAGTTGCCATCATTAAGTTGGGCACTCTAGCGAGACTGCCGGTAATAAACCGGAGGAAGGTGGGGATGACGTCAAATCATCATGCCCCTTATGACCTGGGCTACACACGTGCTACAATGGTTGGTACAACGAGTCGCAAGCCGGTGACGGCAAGCTAATCTCTTAAAGCCAATCTCAGTTCGGATTGTAGGCTGCAACTCGCCTACATGAAGTCGGAATCGCTAGTAATCGCGGATCAGCACGCCGCGGTGAATACGTTCCCGGGCCTTGTACACACCGCCCGTCACACCACGAGAGTTTGTAACACCCGAAGTCGGTGAGGTAACCTTTTAGGAGCCAGCCGCCTAAGGTGGGATAGATGATTGGGGTGAAGTCGTAACAAGGTAGCCGTATCGGAAGGTGCGGCTGGATCACCTCCTTTCTAAGGATAAGGAAACCTGCCATTTGCGTCTTGTTTAGTTTTGAGAGGTCTTGTGGGGCCTTAGCTCAGCTGGGAGAGCGCCTGCTTTGCACGCAGGAGGTCAGCGGTTCGATCCCGCTAGGCTCCATTGAATCGAAAGGTTCAAATTGTTCATTGAAAATTGAATATCTATATCAAATTCCACGATCTAGAAATAGATTGTAGAAAGTAACAAGAAAATAAACCGAAAACGCTGTGAATATTTAATGAGTTTTCTAGTTTTAAAGAAACTAGGTTAATAAGGTTAAGTTAATAAGGGCGCACGGTGGATGCCTTGGCACTAGAAGCCGAAGAAGGACGTGACTAACGACGAAATGCTTTGGGGAGCTGTAAGTAAGCGCTGATCCAGAGATGTCCGAATGGGGGAACCCACTAGTTAATGACTAGTATCCATATCTGTTAAGGATATGAGAAGGAAGACGCAGTGAACTGAAACATCTAAGTAGCTGCAGGAAGAGAAAGCAAAAGCGATTGCCTTAGTAGCGGCGAGCGAAACGGCAGGAGGGCAAACCGAAGTGTTTACAC
>PVMJ01000248.1_pt1:180000-250000 | contig 257232 bp, 242 predicted proteins | sample 1853361 | NCBI WGS metagenome assembly PVMJ01 (sample SAMN08533506, study PRJNA380276) | Synthetic metagenome, whole genome shotgun sequencing project. | isolation source: mock microbial community containing genomic DNA from 20 ATCC strains | collected 2017 | reverse complement strand
AGTGCTAATACAGGTCGATCGAATTCTTTTGTTTTAGAAGAATTAACTGAATTTCAAAGAGAAAAGTTAAAAAATGGGGAGTCAGTTAAGTTTAATTTTTCTAAAGATGTTAAGAAAGAAAATAAGGTTATCGAAGGAGGGCACCCCCAAGTCATAGGGTAATCTACCTGCAAACTGGATAAGTCCTTAAATACAATTGATGAAAAAGTAGAGGTTCGCGTTCCTGATGTCAATGGCGGTTATCACTCTGAGCATTGTGTTACTAATTCCTATCAGAAAGGTTACTGAAAGATGATGAAGCAGTAACTCTATAATCACTAAAAGCTCATCATTGCTTAGTGTTTAAGTTAACTTCTAAAGCTCAAACCTTGTTAAATCAAGGTCTGTTTGCTTTTAAAAGTGACATGTTATTTTTCTAAAAATGAGATTATTGGGATTCCTCATTCTAAGTTACTTTGTTTATATGTACCTTTACTTAAGGTTTATTTTCATTATTTTTAATTTAATATTTTGGAGTATGTATGCTCCATTATAGTATTTTCGAAGACATCTTTAAAAGGACTGTAGAAGTTAAAATATTTTAACCTAGTATCTAACGTCATATATTGGTACATAGTTTTAAGTATCCTTTTGATAACCTTGTACATATGAAATAGGCTAGATATTTTTAGTGAACTAAATGTAAGTTTATTGCTTGTATTAGGCGGGATAACAATATTGTTGTTTTTATTCTTTCTGAGTAATGGTTTATTAATCATGTAATTATTCTGGTATCAAATGATACTTTTAATATTCCAGTTTGTCAATAAATCATCAATGTAATTCTTTTCATCAAAAGCGATCCCTTTATCTAGTTGATTTAATATGTTAACTTGATGATTGTTCTTCTTGCTTAATATATGGGATAATAATTATCTTAAATTGACACTTGGAGCATTCAATCACGTGATGTAATAACTAAAAATTGTTTAAAATTTAAGGATGTATTTCTTGTTGATCTTACTATCTGATCTAATAATAGTATATAATAAGATTAAAATTTAAACATTGTCTGGAGATGTAGCAAAGGAGATAAAATGACTAAAATTTATCATATGATTTTATGTAATTCTGATATAATGAAGATTTTAGCTATAATAAAATCTCTTCCACTGAATGATTGTTGGCTGTGTGCTGGCACATTGAGAAACTTTGTATGGAATAAACTTTCTGGAATAAATGAGACATTGACATCAGATATTGATGTTGTATTTTTTGATAAAAATATTTCTTATGAAGAAACGGTGGTATTAGAACAACAATTAAAGGATAACTATCCACAGTACGATTGGGAACTTAAAAATGAATTTTACATGAACACTCATTCTCCTAATACCCCAAAGTATACTAGCTCTAAAGATGCTATTTCAAAATTTCCTGAAAAGTGTACTGCAGTGGGAGCAAGGTTAGATGATAGAAATCAACTCGAACTTTACCTCCCTTATGGTGAAGAGGAAATATTAAATTTCATTGTTAGTCCTACGCCATATTTTGAAGAGGATCTATTACGTTATAATGTTTATTTGAAGCGAGTGGATAAGAAGAAATGGAATAATATTTGGCCTCGTTTAACAATCATAAAAAAATGATAACGTTACTGGAGTTGGCTTAACAGCTTTTAAATTTTTAGACTGACAAATAGTATAGACCTTTAATAAGGTCGTTTATCGATAATCATAGTGTACTGTGTTATAATCGTTATAGCATAAAAACACGTTGCAGTTGGTAGTCTGCAAGCGTTCAGTGAACGTCAGTAACCTTCCCTCCAGGTCGTCCATTGCAATTTAATATTTAAAGGAGGGGGCTGTATGAAAATGACAGTCTATTTTGATGGTAATTTTTGGTTGGGTTTGATTGAGTACGATGATGATGGTGATTACAAAGTTTTTCGGTATTTTTTTGGAAAAGAACCTAAAGATGATGATGTTTTTAATTTTATAAATCATAAACTTAATGATTTGATAAAAAAATATGAGTTTGTTAAAACGGATATTTCTCTAAAGCGTACGAATGAACACAAAAAAAGTCCTAAAAGAATGCAAAGAGAAATTAATAGAGAAAAACGTAAGCCAGTAGTATCTACAAAAGCGCAATTGGCGATGAAAACTATTCATATGAGTATAAAAAACGAACGTCAATTAAGTCAGAAATGTAAGAAAAATGAGTTAAGAAAACATCGGTACCAATTAAAACAAGAAAAACGTTACCAAAAGAAAAAAGGACATTGATTGTGTCATCATATAAAAAGCTTGAGAGTGTCATCTCAAGCTTTTTATATGTTAACTAATATGAGTCACTAAATAGTCTGATAATGCTCAATTAATGTGTTTTGGGAAAAAATCATTTCCTTAAAGGACACCATTGTCATGTTGTTATCACCTTACTTTTTTTATACTTAGTATATGTTTAAGAAAGGAATAAGTTGTTTTGAGAGATTTTGAGGAGTTGTTTGATAAAGTAAAGCCAATCGTAATGAAGCTGAGAAGAAATTATTTTGTTCAACTTTGGGAATATGATGATTGGATTCAAGAAGGACGTATTGTACTTTTTAGGTTGCTTGAAGAGCATCCGTATTTATTGGATAATGAAAGCAAACTATTCATTTACTTTAAAACAAAATTTTCAAATTATTTAAACGATGTATTAAGACACCAAGATTGTCAAAAGCGACAATTTAATAAAATGCCTTATGAAGAAATAAGTGAAGTTAGTCACTATGTTAAGAGTAAAGGACTAGTTTTAGATGACTATATTGCTTATCGTGATACTTTAACAAAAGTGGAAGAAACTTTGTCAGATATTGATAAAGAAAAATTTGAAAAACTGATTAGTGGTGAACGTTTTGCGGGGAAGAAACAATTCATACGAGATATTCAACCCTTTTTCAATGCTTTTAAAGCGGATTAATCGATTTTATTTCTGCAGTAGATAGCTGCAGAATTTTTTTATAGGGAAAGTTCGCTGATATATTCCTGTGAAAGCCTTTGTTTTTTGTTATAATATAATAAAATGCTTGTGAGGTGTCAGTATGAGTAAAGTTCGTTTATATATCGCTCGTCATGGTAAAACAATGTTTAATACAATTGGTCGCGCTCAGGGGTGGAGTGATACTCCTTTAACTACTTTTGGAGAACTCGGGATTAAAGAGCTTGGTTTGGGACTAAAGGCTTCAAATATTAGTTTTAAAGAGGCTTTTTCTAGTGATAGTGGACGTACTTTACAAACTATGGAAATTATTCTCAGGGAAGTGCAACAAGAAAATATTCCCTATACGAGAGATAAACGAATCCGCGAGTGGTGCTTTGGTAGTTTGGATGGAGGATATGATGGCGACCTTTTTAATGGCGTTCTGCCTCGAGTTTCAAACGGAGATATGAGCCATTTGACACACGAAGAAATTGCTAATTTGATTTGTCAAGTTGATACGGCTGGCTGGGCAGAACCGTGGGCAATATTGAGTAACCGTATTCTGTCAGGCTTCACTGCTATAGCTAAAAAAATAGAGGATATTGGGGGAGGTAATGCGATTGTTGTCAGTCATGGGATGACTATTGCGACTTTTTTATGGTTAATCGACCATAGTACCCCTCGTAGTTTAGGCTTAGATAATGGTAGTGTCTCAGTCGTTGATTTTGAAGATGGAACATTTTCTATTCAATCTATTGGGGATATGTCCTATCGAGAAAAAGGAAGAGAAATTTTAGAAAAAACATTGCAATGAAAAAAAATAAAATTATCCGATTCAGTTTAGTTGGTGTTCTACTTGCGATACTATGCTTTAGTCTTTTTGCTTTATTGAAGCCTAACAGTCAACAATCATCATCTCAAAAGTTGAGGAATGAGGATATAAAAAAGATATCCTCTCAAAAAAGAAATAAGAAATTACAATTACCAGCTGTATCATCAAAAGATTGGAACTTGATTTTGGTCAATCGTGACCATAAACATGAAGAATTAAGTCCAGATGTGGTTCCTGTTGAAAATATTTATTTGGATAAACGTATTACGAAGCAAGCTACTCAGTTTTTAGAGGCTGCTAGAGCAATTGATTCACGAGAACATTTAATTTCGGGTTATCGTAGTGTTGCCTATCAGGAGAAGTTGTTCAATTCTTATGTTACTCAAGAGATGACTAGTAACCCTAATTTGACGAGGGGACAAGCAGAAAAGTTGGTAAAAACTTACTCTCAGCCTGCAGGTGCTAGTGAACACCAGACTGGATTAGCGATGGATATGAGTACTGTAGATTCTTTGAATGAGAGCGATCCTAGAGTAGTCAGTCAGTTGAAAAAGATAGCTCCACAATATGGTTTTGTCTTACGGTTTCCGGATGGTAAAACAGCAGAAACAGGGGTAGGTTATGAAGATTGGCATTACCGCTATGTTGGGGTAGAGTCTGCAAAATATATGGCCAAACATCATTTAACATTAGAAGAATACATAACTTTATTAAAGGAGAATAACCAATGAGGAAACGTTTTTCCTTGCTAAATTTTATTGTTGTTACTTTTATTTTCTTTTTCTTTATTCTTTTTCCGCTTTTAAACCATAAGGGAAAAGTAGATGCTAATTCTAGGCAGAGTGTTACCTACACCAAAGAAGAATTTATACAAAAAATTGTGCCAGATGCGCAAGATCTAGGAAAGTCGTACGGTATTCGTCCTTCATTTATTATTGCACAGGCGGCTTTGGATTCTGATTTCGGAGAGAAAATATTAGCTAATAAGTATCATAATCTGTTTGGTTTGCTTGCAGAACCAGGAACGCCCTCAATTACCTTAAATGATAGTAGTACAGGAAAAAAACAGGAAAAGCAATTTACTCATTATAAATCTTGGAAGTATTCAATGTATGATTACCTTGCTCATATAAAATCTGGAGCGACAGGCAAAAAAGATTCATATACTATAATGGTGTCTGTTAAAAATCCAAAAACTTTAGTGCAAAAATTACAAGATAGTGGTTTTGATAATGACAAAAAGTACGCTAAAAAAATGACGGAAATCATTGATTTGTATGATTTAACAAGATATGATAAGTGATATTAGCACTCTTTGAATAAGAGTGCTAATTTTTGATGTTTTTTCCTTGACTATCTTTTAAAAAGGAGTATAATAAAATCATAGTTAGCAGTCGATGTGTAAGAGTGCTAATTTCAGAAAGACCGAGAGGGGTGATGTTTTTGTGATTACACAACGTCAAAATGATATTTTGAATTTAATCGTTGAGTTATTTACACAAACTCATGAACCAGTAGGGTCTAAAGCTTTACAGAGAACGATTGATTCTAGTAGCGCCACTATTCGTAATGATATGGCAAAACTAGAGAAGTTGGGGTTATTGGAAAAAGCACACACTTCTAGTGGACGGATGCCGAGTCCAGCTGGTTTTAAGTATTTTGTAGAGCACTCCCTTAGACTAGATAGTATTGATGAGCAAGATATTTATCATGTTATAAAAGCTTTTGACTTTGAAGCATTCAAATTAGAAGACATGCTTCAAAAAGCTAGTCATATTTTATCGGAGATGACGGGCTATACATCCGTTATTTTAGATGTGGAGCCAGCTCGTCAACGTTTGACAGGGTTTGATGTTGTTCAGCTTAGCAACCATGATGCTCTAGCAGTCATGACTTTAGATGAATCTAAGCCAGTGACAGTGCAGTTTGCTATTCCAAGAAACTTTTTGACACGTGACTTGATAGCATTTAAAGCTATCGTAGAGGAGCGCTTGCTGGATGGTAGTGTCATGGATATTCATTATAAGTTGAGGACAGAAATTCCTCAGATCGTTCAGAAGTATTTTGTAACTACGGATAATGTTTTACAACTATTTGATTATGTTTTTTCAGAGCTGTTTCTGGAAACGGTATTTGTAGCTGGCAAGGTAAATTCTTTAACGTATTCAGATCTATCAACGTATCAGTTTTTGGATAATGAGCAGCAAGTAGCGATTTCTTTGAGGCAAAGTCTGAAAGAGGGTGAGATGGCTTCTGTCCAAGTGGCAGATAGTCAAGAAGCCGCACTTGCAGATGTGTCAGTTTTAACTCACAAATTTTTGATTCCTTACCGTGGATTTGGACTCCTGAGTTTGATTGGTCCTATTGATATGGATTATCGTAGGTCTGTTAGTTTGGTAAACATTATCGGAAAGGTATTGGCTGCTAAATTAGGTGATTATTATCGATACCTAAATTCTAACCATTATGAAGTTCACTGATAATGGCAGTATTCAATAAGTTATTTAAAAGGAGGCACTCAGTGTCAGAAGAAATTAAAAAAGACGATTTACAGGAAGAAGTGGAAGCCACTGAAACTGAAGAGACAGTTGAGGAAGTTATTGAAGAAATTCCTGAAAAATCAGAGTTAGAACTCGCAAACGAGCGTGCTGATGAGTTTGAAAATAAATACTTGCGAGCTCATGCAGAAATGCAGAATATACAACGTCGCTCTAGTGAAGAACGTCAACAACTTCAACGCTATCGTTCTCAGGATCTGGCAAAAGCAATCTTACCATCGCTTGACAATCTAGAACGTGCCTTGGCTGTTGAAGGGTTGACAGATGATGTTAAAAAAGGTTTAGAAATGACTCGTGATAGCCTTATTCAAGCACTAAAGGAAGAAGGCGTAGAAGAAGTAGAAGTCGACTCATTTGACCACAACTTTCATATGGCAGTTCAGACTCTCCCAGCCGATGATGAACATCCAGCCGATAGCATTGCAGAAGTCTTTCAAAAGGGATATAAATTGCACGAGCGTCTGCTAAGACCAGCGATGGTAGTTGTCTATAACTAAGGTAAATGAGTTTTCGTTTTTGTCCGTAATGACAGTAAACTAGATAGCAAGTTAGAAGCTATTCAGCTTGCTGATTAAACTATAGTGATTGCTTAGAATTGGAAGTAAAATAATTCGAGTGCTTACTAAGATAAATTGAAATAAAAAGTAATAAAGTATTATAAAATAAGAGGTATTAACATGTCTAAAATTATTGGTATTGACTTAGGTACAACAAACTCAGCAGTAGCAGTTCTTGAAGGGACTGAATCAAAAATCATTGCTAACCCAGAAGGCAATCGTACAACTCCTTCAGTAGTATCATTCAAAAATGGTGAAATTATCGTGGGTGATGCTGCAAAACGTCAAGCGGTAACAAATCCAGATACTGTTATCTCTATCAAATCAAAGATGGGAACTTCTGAAAAAGTTTCTGCAAATGGTAAAGAATATACTCCTCAAGAAATTTCAGCAATGATTCTTCAATACCTTAAAGGTTATGCTGAAGACTATCTTGGAGAAAAAGTAGAAAAAGCAGTTATTACTGTTCCAGCTTACTTCAACGATGCACAACGTCAGGCAACTAAAGACGCTGGTAAAATTGCAGGTCTTGAAGTAGAACGTATCGTTAACGAACCAACAGCAGCCGCACTTGCTTATGGTATGGACAAGACTGACAAGGATGAAAAAATCTTAGTTTTTGACCTTGGTGGTGGTACATTTGACGTATCAATCCTTGAATTAGGTGATGGTGTCTTCGACGTTCTTGCAACAGCAGGTGATAACAAACTTGGTGGTGACGACTTTGACCAGAAAATTATTGATTTCTTGGTAGAAGAATTCAAGAAAGAAAATGGTATTGATCTTTCTCAAGACAAAATGGCTCTTCAACGCTTGAAAGATGCTGCTGAAAAAGCTAAAAAAGACCTTTCAGGTGTAACTCAAACTCAAATTTCATTACCGTTCATCACTGCTGGTTCTGCTGGTCCTCTTCACTTGGAGATGAGCTTATCACGTGCTAAATTTGACGATCTCACTCGTGACCTTGTTGAACGTACGAAAACTCCAGTTCGTCAAGCTCTTTCAGATGCAGGCTTGTCATTGTCAGAAATTGATGAAGTTATCCTCGTTGGTGGATCAACACGTATCCCAGCAGTTGTTGAAGCTGTAAAAGCTGAAACTGGTAAAGAACCAAATAAATCTGTTAACCCTGATGAAGTGGTTGCTATGGGTGCTGCTATCCAAGGTGGTGTTATCACTGGGGATGTGAAAGACGTTGTACTTCTTGACGTAACACCATTGTCACTTGGTATCGAAACAATGGGTGGTGTCTTCACTAAATTGATCGACCGCAACACAACAATCCCAACATCTAAATCACAAGTCTTCTCAACAGCAGCAGACAACCAACCAGCCGTTGATATCCATGTTCTTCAAGGTGAACGCCCAATGGCAGCAGATAACAAAACACTCGGTCGCTTCCAATTGACTGATATCCCAGCTGCACCTCGTGGAATCCCACAAATTGAAGTAACATTTGATATCGATAAAAATGGTATTGTATCTGTTAAAGCTAAAGATCTCGGTACTCAAAAAGAACAACACATTGTTATCCAATCTAATTCAGGATTAACTGATGAAGAAATTGATAAAATGATGAAAGATGCTGAAGCAAATGCTGAAGCAGATGCAAAACGTAAAGAAGAAGTTGATCTTAAAAATGAAGTTGACCAAGCCATCTTTGCAACAGAAAAAACTATTAAAGAAACTGAAGGCAAAGGCTTTGATACAGAACGTGATGCAGCGCAATCAGCACTTGATGAGTTGAAAAAAGCTCAAGAATCAGGTAACCTTGACGACATGAAAGCTAAACTTGAAGCTCTTAACGAAAAAGCACAAGCTCTTGCAGTTAAACTTTACGAACAAGCGGCTGCAGCACAACAAGCAGCTCAAGGGGCTGAAGGTGCACAATCAGCTGATTCATCAAGCAAGGGTGATGATGTTGTAGATGGCGAATTCACTGAGAAATAATTATTAATATTGTTCAGATTCATTTGAATATAAGCATGAAAACTATACTAGCATAGTAAAGTTCTTCGTGATAGGGGTTGCTCAATAATCTAGATAAGTTTCAGATTACATAAGCTAATTTCGCTATCACTAAATAAAAACATATTAATAATAAATAGGCGGGGCGCCTCGCTCCGTCTGTTTTATTAAGTGTCATATATATGTTAACTATTTAGAGCTGTAACTGGGCAAGAATAATTGTTAATCTCTTCAAGTGTAGTATATGAACAAAATATAAAGGATTAGATAATGAACAATACAGAATTTTATGATCGTCTTGGCGTTTCAAAAGATGCTTCTCAGGACGAAATAAAAAAAGCTTACCGTAGGATGTCTAAGAAATACCATCCAGATATTAATAAGGAGACGGGAGCAGAGGAAAAATATAAAGAGGTTCAAGAAGCTTATGAAACCTTGAGTGATACACAAAAACGTGCTGCCTATGATCAATATGGCGCTGCTGGGGCAAATGGCGGTTTTGGTGGCTTCGATGGTGGCGGTTTTGGTGGCTTCGATGGTGGTGGCTTTGGTGGTTTTGAAGACATCTTCTCAAGCTTTTTTGGTGGAGGAGGGATGCGCAATCCTAATGCACCACGTCAAGGAGATGACCTACAATATCGTGTTAATTTAAGTTTTGAAGAAGCTATCTTTGGAGCTGAAAAAGAAGTATCTTATAATCGGGAGTCATCATGTCATACTTGTTCAGGAAGTGGAGCTAAGCCAGGTACTAGCCCTGTGACTTGTCAAAAGTGTCATGGTTCGGGTGTGATTAATGTTGATACACAAACACCTCTAGGAACAATGCGTCGCCAAGTGACTTGTGATGTTTGTCAGGGTAGTGGTCAAGAAATCAAAGAGAAATGTCCAACATGTCATGGAACTGGTCATGAGAAGAAGACGCATAAAGTATCAGTTAAAATACCTGCAGGAGTTGAAACTGGGCAACAAATTCGTTTAACAGGACAAGGTGAAGCTGGCTTCAATGGTGGTCCTTATGGTGATCTCTTTGTTATTATTAACGTTCTCCCAAGCCAACAGTTTGAGCGTAATGGATCAACAATTTATTATACTTTGAATATTAGCTTTGTCCAAGCTGCTTTGGGTGATACAATTGATATACCTACTGTCCATGGAGCGGTAGAAATGTCAATTCCTGCTGGTACTCAGACAGGAAAAACGTTTCGTCTTCGCGGAAAAGGTGCCCCTAAACTTCGAGGGGGTGGACAAGGTGATCAGCATGTTACTGTTAACATCGTAACTCCTACTAAATTGAATGATGCTCAAAAAGAGGCATTGCACGCTTTTGCAGAGGCAAGTGGAGATAAGATGGTACATCCGAAGAAGAAAGGTTTCTTTGATAAAGTCAAAGATGCTTTAGATGTTGATTAAAAAATAAAAGTCTAGAATCGAAAGTATTCTAGACTTTTTTGTATTGCTAGAGGGATTGCTTGAACCTAAATTTTACAGTACAATGAATCTAATATTGTAGGGGGACAATTTTTATGGTAACCAAAGTTGAAGAGATTCGCTCATATTTGATAGCTTCTATACAAAATGGTAAGTTGGCTCCAGGAGATCGCCTACCATCTATAAGACAGTTAGCTAATCAATTTTCCTGTAACAAAGATACAGTCCAACGAGTTTTGATGGAATTGCGTTTTGATAATTATATCTATGCAAAGCCTAGGTCAGGCTATTACGTCTTTGATTCTCATCAAGAGGAAGTTGAAGAAGGGGTTAGTTTACCAAACTCTGAGATTGCAAATATAGCTTATGATGATTTTAGATTGTGTTTGAATGAGACCCTTATTGGTAGGGAAGATTACCTTTTCAATTATTACTATCGTCAAGAAGGTCTTCTTGATTTAAGTAAAGCAGTGGCTAAATTAATGGAAGAAACAGGGGTCTATGTTCCCCTTGATGATATTGTTATTACGGCTGGTACTCAACAGGCATTATTTATTTTGACACAGGTTACCTTTCCAAATCGAAAATCTCGAGTTTTAATAGAAGAACCGACCTATCCTCGTATGATTGAACTAATCAAAACACAAAATTTACCCTATGAAACTATTTCTCGAGGTACTCATGGAATTGATTTTCAGCGTTTAGAGGAGATTTTCCAGACACAATCAATTAAGTTTTTTTATGTTATACCTCGCATGCATAATCCTTTGGGAACATCCTATAATCCGGTAGAGATGAAAAGATTAATAGAGATGGCAGAGAAGTATGATGTTTATATTGTGGAAGATGACTATATGTCTGATTTTGCAAGTCAGTCACCATTACATTATTATGATACTCACGGGCGTGTTATTTATCTAAAATCTTTTTCAAAGGCTATTTTCCCTGCTTTAAGATTAGCTGCGATTTGTTTACCACAAGCTTTAAAATCAACATTTATGGCTTACAAGAAGTTGATGGATTATGATACTAATCTGATTTTACAAAAAGCATTAGCGCTTTATATTGAAAATGGCCTTTATGCTAAGAATAGTCAATATTTGAAATATCGTTATCAGAAAGACCTTGCAAATTCAAAATCTATTTTAGCTGATCACCCTAATCTACCCTCATATAGTTTACATCACGATAGTGTATTATTTGATTGTTCGAAACTCGATAACTTTAAAATATTACGGCAATACGGCGATACTTTGGAAAATTATTTTTGTCAAAAATCGCATCAATCTCTCTTACAAGTAAAAAATGATTCCTGCTTAAAGCAGTTCTTGGGATCGTTGTAGTATAATTGTAGGGGGACAGTTTAAAATAGATAATATAGTTTTCATAAATGAAAGGTGGTAAAATAAACCCATGACAAGGTATAAGGCACAGATTTCTTATGATGGTTCAGCTTTTTCAGGCTTCCAAAGACAACCAAATTGTAGGACAGTTCAAGAAGAAATTGAGAGAACTCTTAAGCGCCTAAATAGCGGGAACGATGTGATAATCCATGGTGCTGGTCGCACAGATGTTGGTGTTCATGCTTATGGACAAGTTATCCATTTTGATTTACCACAGGCGCGTGATGTAGAAAAATTACGCTTTGGTTTAGATACACAGTGTCCAGACGATATTGATATTGTCAAAGTAGAGCAAGTGTCTGATGATTTTCATTGTCGATATGATAAACACATTAAAACTTATGAGTTTTTAGTGGATATCGGTAGGCCGAAAAATCCTATGATGAGAAACTATGCAACACATTACCCTTATCCTGTCATTATTGAGCTTATGCAAGAAGCTATTAAAGATTTAGTAGGTACCCATGACTTTACAGGCTTTACTGCTTCAGGTACGAGTGTAGAAAATAAAGTACGTACTATTTTTGATGCGAAAATTCAGTTTGAAGCGTCTAAAAATCTTTTAATTTTTACCTTTACAGGAAATGGTTTTTTGTATAAACAGGTGCGTAATATGGTTGGTACCCTGCTAAAAATTGGTAATGGACGCATGCCTATTAGCCAAATCAAAACAATTTTACAGGCTAAAAATCGGGATTTAGCAGGTCCAACTGCGGCAGGAAATGGTTTATATTTGAAGGAGATTATTTATGAAGACGAGGAATGTTTTAGCAATTTCAGGAAATGATATTTTCTCTGGCGGCGGCTTGCATGCAGATTTAGCAACTTACGTTGTTAATAAATTACATGGTTTTGTGGCAGTAACATGCTTAACAGCAATGTCAGATAAAGGGTTTGAAGTCATTCCTATAGAGGCATCTATACTAAAGCAGCAACTAGAAAGTTTAAAAGATGTAGAGTTTGGGTCTATTAAACTAGGATTGCTTCCCAATGTAGAAACAGCACAAGTTGTTTTGGAATTTGTAAAATCAAAACAAGAATGTCCAGTAGTCTTAGACCCAGTCTTAGTTTGTAAAGAAAATCATGATTTAGAAGTTAGCCAATTACGTGAGCAGCTAATTGCGTTTTTCCCATATGCTGATGTGATTACTCCTAATTTAGTAGAGGCTCAATTATTGACGGGTCTTTCGATTGAAAACTTAGATCAAATGAAAATTGCTGCTGAGAAACTTTACGATATGGGAGCTAAACATGTTGTTATCAAAGGGGGCAACCGTTTAAATGCTGAAGAGGCTACAGACCTTTACTATGATGGTGAACGTTTTGAAACCTATGTTTTTCCTGTAGTAGATGCCAATAATACAGGTGCTGGATGTACATTTGCGTCAAGTATTGCCAGCCAATTAGCTATGGGTAAAAATGTAGAAGATGCAGTCAAAATGTCTAAAGGTTTCGTCTATCAAGCTATTAAAGCATCGGATAAGTACGGAGTTGTCCAACATTTTTAGGAGATTTTAATGAGGAAAGAGAAAACTAGTCAATTGGTTCAATTGGCAATTGTAACAGCTATATCTATTGTATTGGGGATGTTTATAAGTATTCCGACACCAACAGGTTTTTTGACATTACTAGATGCTGGAATATTCTTTGCTGCCTTTTACTTTGGCAAAAAAGAAGGGGCTGTGGTAGGTGCCTTAGCTGGTTTTTTAATTGATTTATTGAAAGGTTATCCCAATTGGATGTTCTTTAGTTTATTGATTCATGGGACGCAAGGGTATTTAGCGGGTTTACCAGGTAGAAGACGTCTTTTAGGTCTTATTAGTGCAACTCTTGTTATGGTATTAGGTTATGCTATAGCTAGTGGATTGATGTATGGTTGGGGAGCTGTTCTACCAGATATTCCTGGCAATATTATGCAAAATATGGTTGGTATGGTTGTTGGTTTTGCTCTTAATAAGTCTCTAGAAAGAGTGAAGAAATGATACTAGATTATAATAAGTTAAAGCAGGAAACTAAAGCTATTGTAGTTGATATTATTGAACGTAGCGCTCTTAAAAAAGGTCAAATTTTTGTACTAGGTCTATCATCTAGTGAGGTTTCTGGTGGTTTAATTGGAAAAAATTCTAGTTCTGAAATTGGTGAAATTATCGTTGAAGTTATCCTCAAAGAGTTACATTCACGCGGCATCTATTTAGCAGTTCAAGGTTGTGAACATGTTAATAGGGCGTTGGTTGTTGAAGCAGAATTGGCTGAACGTCAACAGTTGGAAGTCGTTAATGTTGTTCCTAATCTACATGCTGGCGGTAGTGGTCAGGTTGCAGCTTTTAAGTTGATGACATCACCAGTTGAGGTTGAAGAAATTGTGGCACATGCTGGAATTGATATTGGAGATACTTCTATTGGAATGCATATCAAGAGAGTACAAGTTCCCTTGATTCCAATTAGTCGTGAGTTGGGAGGAGCACACGTTACAGCACTAGCTAGTCGTCCTAAATTAATTGGCGGTGCTAGAGCAGGATATACGAGCGATCCAATCCGTAAATTTTAAAATAAACCTCTGCTCTGCAGAGGTTTATTATTTATCTCAACGAGAGTGGTTATTGGAGAAATTGTACGTTGGTAAGTCAATACCTTCTTCAAGAATAGCTTTTTGATAAAGTTTGTAAAATTCAGCATAGATGTCAAACTGAGCACCGTTTTGCGTGAAGATATTAATACGATAAACAAATTGACCATTAGCATTGGTTGTAGGACCAAAAACAGTAGGCTCTCCAACGATAGCAGGGTGTTTTGAAACATACTCTTCATTGATTTTTGTTACAATATCAGAAATCTGATCAAGGTTTGTATGAACAAATAAAGGAATATCAATTTGAGCACGCATATTGCTACGAGACTTATTGCTGACAATTGTAATATTACGATTAGGAATGAAGTGCAAGGTTCCATCGAAATCATGAATTTGTGTGGTGCGTATCCCAACATTAGTAACAGTGCCTGATACAGTACCAACATTAATAATATCACCAACATCAAATTGGTTTTCTAGCAGAATAAAAAAGCCATTGACAACATCTGATAAGAAGCCTTGAGCACCAAGTCCAATAGCAACCCCAGCAATACCAGCCCCAGCTAATAAACTAGAAATTGGAACGCCCAATATACTTAAAATCCAATAGAATAGAAAGAAATAAAGGGTATAGTTTAAAACATTGTGAGAAAGTTTAGCTAATGTTTTTTGACGAGCTACTTTTTGTCTAGAAAAGGCGAGTGAGCGATTAACAGTCTTTTCGAAAAGATAATTGATGACTTGCCTAACGATAACGAATGCAATGATTAATAATAAGATTGATATTAGTTTGGTGAAGAAAGTAAATAAAACTTCCTCTACATTAAGATGGTCTATAAATTTTTCTAAAGTAATCATAGTAATAGTCTAGTAAAAAAAAAGCCATAGAGCAAGTATTTTAAAAGCTTATCGTTAAGCAGTTTAAAGCTTCTTTTTTGCATAAAAACTTTGTAAAACGTTTTAAATTATGGTAAACTAAACTGTATCTAAATAATTTTAAGGAGAAATGACTTAATGTCTACATCATTTGAAAATAAAGCTACAAACCGTGGTATTATCACATTTACAATTAGTCAAGATGAGATCAAGCCAGCTCTTGATCAAGCATTCAACAAAGTAAAAAAAGATTTGAACGTTCCAGGATTCCGTAAAGGACATATGCCTCGTACAGTTTTCAACCAAAAATTTGGTGAAGAAGCACTCTACGAAAATGCATTGAATTTAGTGTTGCCAAAGGCTTACGAAGCAGCTGTTGCAGAACTTGGTTTAGACGTTGTTGCTCAACCAAAAATTGATGTTGTATCAATGGAAAAAGGTCAAGATTGGAAGTTGACAGCTGAAGTTGTTACAAAACCAGAAGTTAAACTTGGAGATTACAAAGACCTTTCAGTAGAAGTTGATGCTTCAAAAGAAGTTTCAGATGAAGAAGTTGATGCTAAAGTTGAACGTGAGCGTAACAACCTTGCAGAATTGACTGTTAAAGATGGTGAAGCAGCACAAGGTGATACAGTTGTTATTGACTTTGTAGGTTCAGTTGATGGTGTTGAATTTGATGGTGGTAAAGGAGATAACTTCTCACTTGAACTTGGTTCAGGTCAATTTATCCCAGGATTTGAAGAACAATTAGTAGGTTCTAAAGCTGGTCAAACTGTAGACGTTAATGTAACATTCCCAGAAGATTATCAAGCAGAAGATCTTGCTGGTAAAGATGCTAAATTTGTTACAACAATTCACGAAGTAAAAACTAAAGAAGTTCCAGCACTTGATGATGAACTTGCAAAAGATATTGATGATGAAGTTGAAACACTTGATGAGTTGAAAGCGAAATATCGCAAAGAGCTAGAATCAGCAAAAGAAATTGCATTTGATGATGCAGTTGAAGGTGCAGCAATCGAATTAGCTGTTGCCAATGCAGAAATTGTTGAATTACCAGAAGAAATGGTCCATGATGAAGTACATCGTGCTATGAATGAGTTCATGGGTAATATGCAACGTCAAGGAATTTCACCAGAAATGTACTTCCAATTAACAGGTACAACTGAAGAAGACCTTCATAAGCAATACCAAGCAGATGCTGACAAACGCGTTAAAACTAACCTTGTTATCGAAGCAATTGCAGCTGCAGAAGGCTTTGAAGCAACAGATGAAGAAATCGAAAAAGAAATCACAGATCTTGCTTCAGAATACAATATGGAAGCTGACCAAGTACGCGGTCTACTTTCAGCAGATATGCTTAAACATGATATTGCAATGAAAAAAGCGGTTGACGTTATCACTAGCTCAGCTACTGTAAAATAATTGCTTATTAAATTTTGAAAAGATTGGGCTTCCCAGTCTTTTTATTTGTGATTATTCTTTTGACGAATAGCTAAAAATAGCGTAAAATAGTAAATAGCGAAAATTTGAAAATATGACTTATCTATTTTCTATCTATAAAGAATATTGCTAAACAAAATGATAGTCTTACACAATTAAGGAGAATAACTTTGGAATTAGAAGTATTTGCTGGGCAAGAAAAAAGTGAACTTTCGATGATTGAAGTTGCTCGCGCTATTTTAGAGCAACGTGGTCGTGATAACGAAATGTACTTCAGCGATTTGGTAAATGATATTCAAACCTACCTTGGAAAATCTGACTCAGCAATCCGTGAGTCATTGCCATTTTTCTATTCAGATTTGAATACAGACGGAAGTTTTATTCCACTTGGCGAAAACAAATGGGGACTTCGTTCATGGTATGCTATCGATGAAATTGACGAGGAAATCATCACTCTTGAAGAAGATGAAGATGGCGCTCCAAAACGTAAGAAGAAACGTGTCAATGCTTTCATGGATGGTGATGAAGATGCTATTGATTACAATGATGATGATCCAGAAGATGAAGATTTCACAGAAGAAACACCAAGTTTAGAATATGATGAAGAAAACCCTGACGATGAAAAATCAGAGGTAGAATCGTATGATTCTGAGATTAATGAAATCATTCCTGATGAAGATTTAGATGAGGATGTAGAAATCAACGAAGAAGACGATGAAGAGGAAGAAGAGGAAGAAGAGGTTTAGACGGGGATTTTGTATTTGACAAATAGTCAGATATAGTTTAAACTATTATTCGGGCACCTCTTATGAGGTCAGATAAAGCTCCCTAGTGATAGGGGGCTATTTTGTTTTTGGGAAAGATACAGAATGGTTCCAGATAGTTTTCTGAGTAGGCCCTTGATCAGATAGTTTCTACTAGTTTTGACTAGAGAAGCTGGTATTATTTATCAATCATGTGTTTTGGGTTTTACCCGTAAACTAACTGTTAGATTAACATTTAATTTAAGGAGTTTTTAATGACAAAGTATATTTTTGTTACAGGTGGTGTGGTCTCTTCTATTGGTAAGGGGATTGTTGCAGCAAGTCTTGGGCGCTTACTAAAAAACCGTGGGCTAAAGGTGACAATTCAAAAATTTGATCCATATATTAATATTGATCCAGGGACAATGAGCCCTTATCAACATGGAGAAGTTTATGTTACAGATGATGGTGCAGAAACTGACCTTGACCTTGGACACTACGAGCGTTTTATTGATATTAACTTAAACAAATATTCAAATGTTACAACGGGTAAGATTTATAGTGAAGTTCTTAAAAAAGAACGCCGTGGAGAATACCTTGGTGCAACTGTTCAAGTTATCCCACACGTTACAGATGCTTTGAAAGAAAAAATCAAACGTGCTGCGACAACTACAGATTCAGATGTTATTATTACTGAAGTTGGCGGTACTGTTGGAGATATTGAGAGCCTTCCGTTTTTAGAAGCACTTCGTCAAATGAAGGCAGATGTTGGTTCTGATAATGTTATGTACATTCATACAACGTTATTACCATACCTAAAGGCTGCCGGCGAAATGAAAACAAAACCGACTCAACATTCTGTTAAAGAGTTACGTGGCCTAGGTATCCAACCTAATATGCTTGTTATCCGTACAGAGCAACCAGCAGGTCAAAGTATTAAGAATAAATTGGCACAATTTTGTGATGTTGCACCAGAGGCTGTTATAGAGTCCCTTGACGTTGACCATATTTATCAAATTCCACTTAACATGCAAGCTCAAAATATGGATCAAATTGTTTGTGATCACTTGAAGCTTGAGACACCTGCTGCTGATATGACAGAATGGTCAGCAATGGTTGATAAAGTAATGAACCTTGAGAAAAAAGTTAAAATTGCATTGGTTGGTAAATATGTTGAATTACCTGATGCCTACCTTTCAGTTGTGGAAGCCCTTAAGCACTCAGGGTACGTCAACGATGTTGCTATTGATCTAAAATGGGTAAATGCTGCTGAAGTGACAGAAGATAATATTAAAGAACTTGTCGGAGATGCAGATGGTATCATCGTTCCTGGTGGATTTGGCCAAAGAGGTAGTGAGGGTAAAATTGAAGCAATTCGCTATGCACGTGAAAATGATGTTCCAATGCTTGGTGTTTGTCTCGGAATGCAGCTAACTTGTGTCGAATTTGCGCGTAATGTTTTAAACCTTCATGGAGCTAATTCAGCAGAGCTTGACCCTAAAACACCGTTCCCAATCATTGATATCATGCGTGATCAAATCGATATTGAAGATATGGGTGGTACACTTCGCCTTGGTCTATATCCATGTAAATTGAAATCAGGTTCAAGAGCTGCGGCAGCTTATAATAATCAAGAAGTTGTCCAACGTCGTCACCGTCACCGTTATGAATTTAATACAAAATTCCGTGAGCAATTTGAGGCTGCTGGATTTGTCTTCTCAGGGGTATCACCGGATAATCGTTTGATGGAAGTTGTTGAGTTACCAGAGAAAAAATTCTTTGTTGCAGCACAATACCATCCAGAATTACAATCACGTCCTAACCATGCTGAAGAGCTTTACACAGCTTTTGTAACCGCAGCAGTTGAAAATATGAAATAACTTTATCGCCTCCCAGTATTAGGAGGCGATTTTATTTTTTTAGATAGTTTCACTATCAAAGTATCATTAGCTCTTTTCTTTTTCTAAAAATAAGGTATAATAGGTTGCATGAAAAAGATTCGATTATCAAAGTTTATTAAAATGATTGTTGTTATTTTGTTTTTAATTAGTGTAGCAGCTAGTTTTTATTTTTTCCACGTTGCCCAAGTTCGAGATGATAAATCCTTTATTTCAAATGGTCAACGTAAGCCTGGAAACTCTTTATATGCTTATGATAAATCCTTTGATAAGCTATTAAAGCAAAAAATAGAAATGACAAACCAAAATATAAAGCAAGTTGCTTGGTATGTTCCTGCTGTTAAGAAAACTCATAAGACAGCTGTTGTCGTTCATGGTTTTGCGAATAGCAAAGAGAATATGAAGGCATATGGTTGGCTGTTTCATAAGTTAGGATACAATGTTCTTATGCCTGACAATATTGCACATGGTGAAAGTCATGGGCAGTTGATAGGCTATGGCTGGAACGACCGCGAGAACATTATCAAATGGACAGAAATGATAGTTGATAAGAATCCATCAAGCCAAATTACTTTATTTGGTGTTTCAATGGGTGGAGCAACAGTCATGATGGCTAGTGGTGAAAAATTACCTAGTCAGGTTGTTAATATCATTGAAGATTGCGGTTATTCTAGTGTTTGGGATGAATTAAAATTTCAGGCTAAAGAGATGTATGGTTTACCAGCCTTCCCACTCTTATATGAAGTTTCAACAATTTCTAAAATCAGAGCAGGTTTTTCGTATGGACAAGCAAGTAGTGTCGAACAATTGAAAAAGAATAATTTACCAGCCCTCTTTATTCATGGTGATAAGGATAATTTTGTTCCAACAAGTATGGTTTATGACAACTATAAAGCTACAGCAGGTAAGAAAGAGCTTTATATTGTAAAAGGGGCAAAACATGCGAAATCTTTTGAAACAGAGCCAGAAAAATATGAGAAACGTATCTCTAGTTTTTTGAAAAAATATGAAAAATAATATTGACAACAATATGATAAGTTGATATAATTTATTATGTTGTTAAGCGGGGATGGCGGAATTGGCAGACGCGCAAGACTAAGGATCTTGTGACCGCTTTTGGTCGTGAGGGTTCAAGTCCCTCTCTCCGCAGACTAGTCGAGTTCATTTGGAACTCGACTTTTTGCATATTTAAGATAAAGATGGAGTATCACATGTCAAAAGTACGTGGCTTTGAATTAGTTAGCCAATTTAGCAATAAAGAGTTATTACCAAAACGAGAAACAGCTCACGCAGCTGGCTATGATTTAAAAGTAGCTAAAAAAACGGTTATTGAACCTGGTGAAATTACATTGGTCCCGACCGGTATTAAAGCATACATGCAACCAGGGGAGGTCCTGTACCTTTATGATCGTTCATCGAATCCACGTAAAAAAGGGATTGTCCTAATAAATTCAGTTGGTGTTATTGATGGTGACTACTATAATAACCAAGTCAATGAAGGACATATTTTTGCACAGATGCAAAATATTACTGATCAGGCTGTTATTTTAGAAGAAGGGGAACGGATTGTTCAGGCTGTTTTTGCCCCATTCTTATTGGCAGATGACGATCAGGCTACAGGAATGCGTACAGGTGGTTTTGGTAGTACTGGAAAATAAAATTATTTTACGAATAATGTTAGAAAAGGCTAGACTTACTTCTTAGCCTTTTTTGATGAGAGTAAACTTATATTTTCTCTAACTTGGTGTGATATAATGAGTGTACTAGTTATTTGGTACCAAGCTATCATATTAATTTAGAAGTTATAAAGGAGGCCTGAGTGGCTAAGAAAAAATCAGTCTTCACCTGTCAAGAGTGTGGTTACCAATCACCTAAGTATTTGGGACGTTGTCCAAATTGCTCAGCCTGGTCTTCATTTGTAGAAGAGGTTGAAGTTCAAGAAGTTAAAAATGCACGAGTTAGTTTGAACGGTGAAAAGTCCCGACCGACGAAGTTAAAAGATGTTTCCTCAATTAACTATTCTAGAACTAAGACTGATATGGATGAATTTAACCGTGTTCTAGGAGGCGGTGTTGTACCAGGAAGTTTGGTTCTGATTGGAGGAGACCCTGGGATAGGTAAATCTACTTTATTACTACAAGTATCAACTCAGCTAGCTAATAAAGGTACAGTATTATATGTCTCAGGTGAGGAATCTGCAGAACAGATTAAGTTACGAAGTGAGCGTCTAGGCGATATCGATAATGAATTTTACCTTTATGCCGAGACTAATATGCAAAGTATTCGGTCGGAGATTGAGAAGATTAAACCAGATTTTCTTATTATTGATTCTATACAAACTATTATGAGTCCCGAAGTATCAAGTGTCCAAGGCTCTGTTAGCCAAGTTCGCGAAGTGACCGCTGAATTGATGCAGTTAGCTAAAACTAATAATATTGCTACTTTTATTGTAGGTCATGTGACTAAGGAGGGAACATTAGCAGGCCCTCGAATGCTAGAACATATGGTGGATACGGTTCTTTATTTTGAAGGGGAGCGTCATCACACGTTCCGTATTTTACGGGCAGTCAAAAACCGTTTTGGTTCGACCAATGAAATAGGTATCTTTGAAATGCAGTCGGGTGGTCTAGTTGAAGTTTTGAATCCAAGTCAAGTTTTTCTTGAAGAACGTTTAGACGGTGCAACAGGATCTGCTATTGTTGTTACTATGGAAGGAACAAGGCCTATTTTAGCAGAGGTTCAAGCTTTAGTGACTCCGACTGTTTTTGGAAATGCTAAGCGTACAACAACAGGTCTTGACTTTAATCGTGTCAGTCTTATTATGGCAGTTCTAGAAAAACGTTGTGGTTTATTGCTTCAAAATCAAGATGCCTATTTAAAATCAGCGGGTGGTGTTAAATTGGATGAACCAGCAATTGATTTAGCTGTTGCTGTAGCTATTGCTTCCAGTTACAAAGAAAAACCCACAAATCCACAAGAATCATTTATTGGAGAAATTGGACTCACTGGTGAGATTCGTCGCGTGACACGTATTGAGCAACGTATTAATGAGGCTAGTAAATTGGGCTTTACTAAAATTTACGCACCAAAGAATTCTCTAGCTGGGATTGAAATACCTAAAGGCATTGATGTTATTGGTGTGACAACTGTTAGTCAGGTCTTAAAAGCAGTGTTTTCAACATAATGATTAGATTCGGTTCAGCCGAATCTTTTTTGGTGGCGAGAAACATTTCGTGAAAAATAATGGGCAAAATGATAATATAAAAGGGTTGGTATTTAGTAAATATCGAATGATGTTACACTAACAAAGGAGATCTCTATGACCACTTATTTTGATAACTTTTTAAAAACCAATCAAGCCTATGCTGACTTACATGGAACAGCTCATCTACCTATCAAGCCAAAGACAAAGGTTGCTATTGTAACCTGTATGGATTCTCGTTTACACGTTGCTCAAGCTCTAGGGCTAGCTTTAGGAGATGCTCATATTTTACGTAATGCTGGTGGACGAGTTACAGACGATGTTCTACGTTCTTTAGTTATTTCGCAACAACAATTAGGAACACGAGAAATCGTTGTTCTACACCATACAGATTGTGGAGCACAGACGTTTACTAACGAAGCTTTTGCTGCTCAATTACAGAGAGATTTGGGTGTTGATATGCATGGACATGATTTTCTTCCTTTTAATGATATTGAAGAAAGCGTTCGTGAAGATGTGGCAAAATTACATGCTTCTCCATTAATCCCAGATGATGTTGTTATTTCTGGTGCTATTTATGATGTAGATACTGGTCGTATGGTGGAAGTTAAATAGAAAAAATCCTGTCCTTAGCGATGGGTTTTTTTATTTTAGAAAACTAGATTTAAAGGCAACAGTTAGGCTTATCATGCCTTATGCTGGAATTCAGACAGAGGAAACATCTTTTGCTATACTGAAACTATACTATAAAAGCGGAGGAAATTTAAAATGAAAAAATATGATGTCATTGTTCTTGGTTTTGGTAAAGCAGGTAAAACATTAGCAGCAAAATTAGCAACACAAGGTAAAAGCGTTGCAATGGTCGAAGAAGACGATAAAATGTACGGGGGAACATGTATCAACATTGGATGTATTCCGACAAAAACGCTTTTAGTATCAGCTAGCAAAAATCATGATTTTCAAGAAGCTATGACTACTAGAAATGAAGTTACAAGTCGTTTACGTGCTAAAAATTTTGCTATGTTGGATAATAAAGACACTGTGGATGTTTATAATGCTAAAGCCCGCTTTATATCAAATAAAGTGGTCGAATTAACAGGAGGAGCTGACAAACAAGAACTTACAGCTGATGTTATTATTATCAATACTGGTGCTAAGTCAGTACAATTACCAATCCCAGGATTAGCTGATTCTCAACATGTTTATGATTCAACGGCAATCCAAGAATTGGCTCATCTTCCTAAACGGTTAGGTATCATTGGAGGCGGTAATATTGGGCTTGAATTTGCGACTTTATATTCCGAATTAGGGAGCAAAGTGACAGTTATTGATAGTCAATCCCGTATCTTTGCGCGTGAGGAAGAGGAATTATCAGAGATGGCTCAAGATTATTTAGAAGAGATGGGGATATCTTTTAAATTATCAGCCGATATCAAATCTGTGCAAAATGAAGATGAAGACGTTGTTATTAGCTTTGAGGATGAAAAATTAAGCTTTGATGCAGTATTATATGCAACAGGACGTAAGCCAAATACAGAAGGTTTAGCACTTGAAAATACAGATATTAAATTGACAGAACGTGGAGCTATTGCTGTTGATGAATATTGCCAAACTTCTGTTGAGAATATTTTTGCAGTTGGTGATGTTAATGGCGGCCCTCAATTCACATATATTTCTTTAGATGACTCACGTATTGTCTTAAATTATTTGAATTGTGATAAGGATTATTCTCTAAAAAATCGAGGAGCAGTACCGACTTCAACCTTTACAAATCCTCCTTTAGCAACGGTAGGTCTAGATGAAAAGACCGCTAAGGAAAAAGGATATCAAGTTAAATCTAATAGCCTTCTTGTTTCTGCCATGCCACGTGCACATGTTAATAATGACCTTAGAGGTATTTTTAAAGTTGTGGTAGATACTGAGACAAATCTTATTTTGGGAGCTCGCTTATTTGGTGCAGAATCCCATGAATTAATTAATATCATCACAATGGCAATGGATAATAAAATCCCATATACTTATTTCCAAAAACAAATTTTCACTCACCCAACAATGGTAGAGAATTTTAATGATTTGTTTAACTTTTAAGAATATTTTTAAAAAGTAAGGCAATTTTGCTTTACTTTTTTTATCGAAAATTAGTGTGGCTATTATTACTGATTATCATTTTTAGTGATTTAGTGGTATAATAGAGTTGATTGGCAATCATCTGTAAGAGTTTGAATGATGTTTTGCCCCCTTGACTAATTCAGTTAAACTGAAAAAGTTTACTATCAGAAAATATAGGAGTAGAATTTTGGCTAATAAGATTCGTGTGCGTTATGCACCAAGTCCAACAGGATTGTTACACATCGGAAATGCGCGTACTGCGCTCTTTAACTACCTTTATGCTCGCCATCATGGTGGGGATTTTGTTATTCGTATTGAAGATACTGACCGAAAACGCCACGTCGAAGATGGTGAACGCTCTCAATTGGAGAACTTACGTTGGCTAGGTATGGACTGGGATGAAAGTCCTGAAACACATGAAAATTATCGTCAATCAGAACGCCTTGAGCTCTACCAACGTTATATTGATCAGTTGTTAGCAGAAGGTAAAGCCTACAAGTCCTATGTGACTGAGGAAGAATTAGCAGCAGAGCGTGAACGCCAAGAATTGGCAGGCGAAACACCTCGCTATATCAACGAATTTATCGGAATGTCAGAAACTGAAAAAGAAGCTTACATTGCAGAGCGTGAAGCAGCAGGCATCATTCCGACAGTACGCCTTGCTGTTAATGAATCTGGGATTTATAAATGGACTGATATGGTAAAAGGTGACATTGAGTTTGAAGGCTCTAATATCGGCGGAGACTGGGTTATTCAGAAGAAAGATGGTTATCCAACTTACAATTTCGCAGTAGTCATTGATGATCATGACATGCAAATTTCGCATGTTATCCGTGGCGATGACCATATTGCAAATACGCCAAAACAATTAATGGTTTATGAAGCACTCGGTTGGGAAGCGCCACAATTTGGTCACATGACATTGATTATAAACTCAGAGACTGGTAAGAAATTATCAAAACGCGACACCAATACTCTTCAATTTATCGAAGACTATCGTAAAAAAGGTTATATGTCGGAAGCTGTCTTTAATTTCATTGCCCTTCTTGGCTGGAATCCTGGTGGAGAAGAAGAAATCTTCTCACGCGAGCAATTAATTAATCTATTTGATGAAAATCGTCTTAGCAAATCACCAGCAGCATTCGATCAGAAGAAAATGGATTGGATGAGTAATGATTACCTAAAAAATGCTGATTTTGAGAGTGTTTTTGCACTTTGCAAACCATTCTTAGAAGAAGCTGGTCGACTTACAGACAAAGCTGAAAAATTAGTTGAGCTTTATCAACCTCAATTAAAATCAGCTGATGAGATTGTACCATTAACAGACCTTTTCTTTGCAGATTTTCCAGAACTAACAGAAGCCGAAAAAGAAGTAATGGCAGCTGAAACAGTCCCAACAGTCTTATCTGCTTTTAAGGAAAAGTTAGTATCGCTTTCTGACGAAGAATTCACTAGAGATACTATTTTCCCTCAAATTAAGGCTGTTCAAAAAGAAACAGGTATTAAAGGTAAGAACCTATTTATGCCTATTCGTATTGCGGTTTCTGGTGAAATGCATGGACCAGAGTTACCAGATACTATTTATTTATTAGGTAAAGAAAAATCAGTTCAACATATCGATAATATGTTAGCAAAATTATAATATAAAAAGTCGTGAATTTTCACGACTTTTTGTGTACTTTTACCAATTGTATTTTTCAACATTGTCTTTGGTAACAAGGTAAATTGGAGAAATTGTTTCTTTCTCTACTTTTTTGCCTTTATAATAATCAATTGCTGCTTGAATTGCTATTTCTCCCATCTTAGCTGGTTGTTGTGCAATAGTGGCTGAAATATCTCCTTTTTTAATGGCATCATGGGCATCTGGCTGACCATCAATTCCTACGATAAGAACATTTTGCAAGCCAGCAGATTTGACAGCCTGTGCAGCCCCAAGTGCCATTTCATCATTTTGTGCGAAAATAATTTGGACATCTTTATGTCCTTGAATCATATTTTGTGTAGTATTCAAAGCTTTGGCGCGGTCAAAATTGGCAGATTGGCTTGAAAGGATGTCAAGTTTAGATTTTGCAACTGAATGAAATCCTTTACCACGGTCTACAGTAGCAGAGGCACCTGGTACTCCAGATAATTCAAAGGCTTTTGCTTTTTTGCCTAGTTTTTTAACGGCATAATCCGCAGCCATCTTACCAGCAGCAACGTTATCTGAAGCGACAGTAGTTAATACTTTGCCTCCCTCACTACCACGGTCCATTAGAATAACAGGAATATTAGCGTTGTTTGCAGACTTAATAGCTGTTACAATAGCTTTTGAGTCAACGGGATTAATCAAAATAGCATCTACGTTTTGACTAATAAAGTTTTGGACATCATCTGCTTGACGTGCGGCGTCATCTTGAGCATCAGCTACCTTAATGCTTATTTTTTTATTGCTAGCATATTTGTCAATACCGTCTTTCATCGCAACAAAGTAGGGATTGTTAGTTGTTGAAATAGATACACCTAGTTTCAAATCTTTAGCAGATTTTTTGGTTACATTTTTTGTAGAATTCCCAGAAGAATTTCCAAGTCCAGTTTTACCACATGCACCTAGAATGAGGACAATAGACATCAATAAGGCTAGAAAGCCAAGTTTTTTTCCAAATTTCATTTGAAACTCCTTTAGATAAAATATAATGAACTTATAGAAATTAGAGTAAAGACTATTTTGCTACTTTAAAGCGATCAAGTAAAACAGCCATTAAAATAACGATACCTTTCACAACTTGTTGCCAAAATGCAGAGACACCAATGATGTTTAATCCATTGTTCAGGACACCAATAATAAGAGCACCAATCAATGTTCCAATGATACGTCCTTTCCCACCAGATAAAGACGTTCCACCTAAGACAACGGCGGCAATAGCATCCATCTCATAACTTGCTCCAGCTGTTGGTTGTGCTGAGCTAAGGCGTGATGTGATAATTAACCCAGAAATGGAAGCCATGATACCTGAGATAGTGTAGATGATAATTTTAACTTTGTTTAACTTAATACCCGAGATATACGCTGCTTTTTCATTACCTCCTAAAGCGTAAACAGATTTCCCGAAGGCTGTTTTATGTAACAAAATATACAAAATAATAAAAGTAAGAAACATGAGAATGACTGGGAATGGGATACCAACAATATAGCCTTGTCCCAAAAATTGGAATAGAAAACTATCGGATAAGCCAGCGGTAATTGGGTTGCCGTTTGAATAAACTAGCGTTGCTCCTCTAAAGATAGTCATTGTTGCCAGTGTAACGATAAATGGTGCTAATTTTCCGTAAGAAATGAAGAGTCCGTTTAGCATTCCCAAGATGCCACCTAAGGCAACAGATAAAACGATAGCAATACCAACGGGTACTCCGTGGCCGATTAATCCAGCTGTTAATGCACTAGATAGGGCTAATATGGACCCGACTGATAAATCAATACCGCCAGTCAAAATAACGAAGGTCATCCCGAAAGCGATAAAACCATTTGCAGTTACTTGTAATAATAAATTGAGTAGATTATTGGTTGTGAGGAAATTAGGATTAATGAGTGTGATAATAACCATTAAACCAGCTAACGCAATCAGGGTTGTTAACTCTGATATATATTTCATCATATTTTTCACTTTACTTACCTCCTGTGGCTAGTTGCATAACTTTTTCTTGGTCAGCTTCTTTTCGACTGAGTTCTCCACTGATTCGACCTTCGTGCATTACCATGATGCGGTCACTAACACCTAGAATTTCAGGTAAGTCTGATGATACCATGACAATTGGAACACCTCTGTCTGCTAGTTCATTCATTAATTGGTAAATCTCTCGTTTAGCACCGACATCAACACCACGCGTTGGCTCATCAAGAATTAAGACTTTAGGAGCAATACCAATCCATTTAGCGAGAACGACCTTTTGTTGGTTACCTCCAGAAAGATTTCCAACCTCTAAATCTGGTCTCCCTGATTTAATGTAGAGACGATTAATCAATTGTTGCACAAATGTTGTGCTTGTTTTTTCATCAAAGAAACCATGTTTGCTAAAATCTTTAGTGCTAGGGAGAGTCATATTGTCCTTGATATTGAAGTCTAGGATGAGACCTTCATCTTTTCTATTTTCGGTCAAAAAACCAATGCCCTGCTTGATAGCTTGGCTTGGGGTAGTAATAGTGATTTCTTGGTCATCAATTTTCACCTTACCAGACTTCTTTTTATCAATTCCAAAGATAGTTCGCATAACTTCAGTACGCCCAGCTCCCATTAATCCAGAAAATCCAAGAATCTCGCCTTTACGGACATAAAAGGAAACGTCCTCGAAATTATCTCCACAGAGGTTACTAACTTCAAAAGCAACAGGCCCAATTTCAGAATGTTTTTCAGGATAGTAATCTTCCAATTTTCGGCCAACCATTTTTTTAACCAATTCGTCAGAATTTGTGAGTGATGTTTCTTTTGTATCTACAATGACACCATCTCTCATGACGGTTACGAAGTCAGTGATTTTAAAAATTTCCTCCATTCGATGGGAGATATAGACAACGCCCACTCCTTCTTGTTTCAAACCTCGGATAACTCGGAAAAGATTTTCAGTTTCACGATCTGTTAAAGCAGCAGTCGGTTCATCCATTACCAAAATAGAGAGTTGGTTTAGGAGACTTTTGGCGATTTCAATCATTTGTTGTTGTCCAACAGACAAGTTACCAATCGGGATGTCTAGGGGAATAGTCACACCTAATCTTTTAAAAGTTTCAAGTGCTTTTTGTCTCATTAATTTTTGATTGAGTAAGCCAAAAGTTGTCTTGATTTCACGTCCAAGAAAGAGATTTTCCAAGACAGTCATTTCCGGCCAAGTATTCATCTCTTGGTGAATAAAACTAATACCAAATTCCTCTGCTTCTTGAGGGTTTGAAAAAGTTCGTTCCTCGCCATCAATATAAATAGTTCCTGTACTTGCTGGAAAAAGTCCTGTTAGAATGTTCATTAAGGTTGATTTACCCGCACCATTTTCACCCATAAGCGCGTGTATTTGACCAGATTGTAATTCCAAATCAATCTTTTCTAGAACTTTATTAGTACCGAAGGATTTGGAGATATTCCTCATGTCAATTTTCATGGACTAAACTCCTTTCTAGATGATAACACCAGATTGTAGAATAATATTTGAATACGGTGTATTTTCACCTGTACGAATAACTGCTTTGACATCTTGGGTCATTTGTTTTAAATGATTGTGACTGACGTACTCTATGCTAACAGAGTTATCAAGTTTAGCTAATAACCTTGATAATTGATCCGGATTTGCTTCCTTGATTTCTTCTGCTAAAATGACTTTTTCAACTAAGATATTCTCTAAATAGATATCAAGTACCTCTTGGAAACTAGGTATTCCAGAGGTCAAAGACAAATCAATCTTTGGAATGCCATTTGGAACAGGTAGACCCAGATCTCCAATACAAACTCGATCAGTATGCCCAAGGTCGTCTGCTAATTTAGCGAGATGACTATTTAATATACCAGTCTTTTTCATAATGTTGGTTGTCCTCCATTTCTTTAATTGTAGGCATGCCACCCTGTGCACCAAATTTTTGCACGGATAAGTGAGCAGCTAGAGTTGCAAAACGTAAGGCCTTAGCAATCTTAAATTTTTTCGAGATAGCATAACCGAATGCACCGTTAAAAGTATCACCTGCACCAGTTGTATCAACAGCTTTAGTTTCTAAAGCAGGAATTAAATGACTTTCTTTTCCATCAGAGTAGATGGCTCCTTTTGTGCCGAGTGTTACGATTAGTTTTTCAGGATATGTGGCTAATATATCCTCTAGTTTTTGGTTTGGGAACAGCTCTTGACATTCGTGTTCATTTGGTGTGAAATAATCGACCTTATCGAGCATCTCAATATCAGTCTCTCTAGATGGTGCAGGATTATAGAGTAATTTAATACTATGTTCTTTACAAAAATTAGCAATTTTCATATTTGCTTGATGAGGAATTTCATTTTGTAATACAACTAAATCAGCTTCTTTAATTATTGACCACTCCTGAGACCATTTTTTAGTATCAACTTTTCCGTTGGCTCCAGGACAGTAAATGATTCGATTATCATTATTATAAAGAGTGATTTGGGCAACACCTGAAGAAGATGGTATCGTTCCCACAAAATCCGTAGTAACATGATTTTTGTTTAAATTATCCAAAAGAATGGGACCAAAAGAATCCTCGCCAATGGCACCAAGAATAGTAATATTATCTCGCTCTTGGCTAAGACGCCCAATAGCGACAGCCTGATTAGCACCTTTACCTCCTGGAACCATTGAAAAACGTTGGCCAAATACGGTTTCTCCCTCTTTGGCGATACGATTGGTTTCCATAACTAAGTCCATGGAAATACTACCGATAATGACAATGTTACTCATCTATTTTCCTCCTTAGGGTTTCACGTTCGACATAATGAACGGGTAATTTAATACGCTTATTGGTAATAGGTAATTGATTAGTAATTTTGAAAATTAATTCAGCTGCTTTTTGTCCCATAATATATGATGATTGGTGAATAGTTGACAACGAAGGGTAGATAAATTGGCTCATTAAAATATCATCATAACCAATAATTTGTACATCTTCAGGGATTCGCTTCCCTCGATTAAGAATCTCGTGTAGGTAGGCAATAGCATGTATATCAGATGGAGCGATAATGCTATCAATGTCTGGATGGTGGTCAAGTAAAGTTTTCGCTTCAATTTGAATCTCTGCAAAATCAAAACTGGCACTATCTTCGATAGCAAAACAAGCCCCTTTGTTTAATAGGTAATTTTGGCTTCCTTGAAACCTTTGATTAAGGTTATCAGCTTTATCTAGCGGACCACGAATGAGTAATATATTGGTAGCACCTGCTGTCCAAATAGCTTGAGCTGCTAATTTTCCTCCCTCTTTATTATCAGAGAAAACGCCGTACTGTGTTTCTTGATTAACGCGGTCAACAACTACAACTGGAATATCTATTTCAGGATGATTTTTGGTGAAATCGTGTGTTGTAATAATCCCTGCAGCATTACTTTGTAATAGCACATTTAAGTACTCTTCTTCTAAATGGCTCTTGTTATTTGTGTTGCCAAGCATGACACGATAACCCTGTTCTTTTAGAAATTCTTCAACTCCTCTAGCAAGTCTTGGAAAGAAAGGGTTTGAAATATCGGGAAGTAGTAATCCAACAAGTTGATTTTTTTTGGTTTTCAGAGATTGTGCAAGGAAATTTGGAACATAATGGAGTTCGCGGATAGCTTGCTCGATTTTTTGACTTGCTTTTTGACTAACGTAACCATTTTGGGATATATACCTTGAGACAGTAGATGTTGATACGCCAGCTTTCTCGGCGACTTGTCTAATCGTACTCATAGAAACTCCTTTCTTATATTGTGGAAACGGTTTCACAATTAGAATTGTAATCGCTTACTAAAAAATTGTCAAGCTATTTTTTAAATAATTTAATGATAAAATATCATTATTTTTAGAGGTCATATTCAAGTCATAAAGCTGTGATACTATGTTCACATCAAAAGATCAAAGGAGAAAAACCATGTCACATGCTTGGAAAGAATTAACCTTTTATAAGAAAAAATACCTCCTGATTGAATTGCTAATCATTGTTATGATGTTCATGGTAGTTTTTTTATCAGGTTTAGCAAACGGTTTAGGTAGAGCTGTTAGTGCTGCTATTGAAAATAACCCAGCTCAAACCTATATTTTGAATGAAGGTGCTGAACAAGTGATTACATCATCTGTATTGACAACTAAAGATCAGACAGATTTAAACAGTTTGAATTTAAAAGATAGTACCACTTTAAATATTCAACGTTCGAGTTTAACTCGACAAGGACACGAAAAGAAAATTGATATTTCTTATTTTGCTATTGATAAAGATTCTTTTATGGCACCTACACTTTCTGAGGGAAAACAACTGACAAGTTACAAAAAAGCTATTATTTTAAATGATAGTTTAAAAGCTGAAGGGATAAAGTTAGGTGATAAAGTGATTGATAAGTCATCATCTATATCACTAACAGTCGTTGGATTTGTCCATAATAGTATGTATGGTCACGGACCTGTGGCATTTATTGATAAAGACATTTATACCGAAATTAATAAAAAGATTAATCCTCAATACCAGTTCTTACCTCAGGCATTAGTTATGAAAAATGATAAAAGTATATCTCATTTACCAACTCAATTAGAAGCTGTTAGTAAAAAAGATGTCATTCAACATATTCCTGGTTATAGTGCCGAACAATCCACTTTGAATATGATTTTATGGGTCCTTGTCGTAGCTTCAGCTGGTATTTTAGGTGTCTTTTTCTACATCATCACACTTCAAAAACGTCATGAATTTAGCGTCATGAAAGCTATTGGGACAAAAATGTCAGAGATTGCCCTATTTCAATTGAGTCAAGTCATTATATTGGCACTGTTTGGTATCATTGTTGGAGATGGATTGGCGGTTGCTCTCTCTTATGTATTACCAGCTCAAATGCCATTTGTTATTAATTGGCAAAATATTATTCTAGTATCGTTTGTATTTTTAGTCATTGCAATGATTAGTAGTGCTTTGTCAATTGTAAAAGTTGCTAAAATCGACCCAGTCGAAGTTATTAATGGGGGAGGAGAATAATGTCAGCAATCTTAGAATTAAAACACATCTCAAAGCACTATCCAGATGGAGATGAGCTTTTATCAATATTAGATAATTTAGATTTATCAGTTTCTGCAGGTGAGTTTGTAGCTATACTGGGACCCTCAGGTTCAGGTAAAAGCACACTTTTATCCATTGCAGGGTTACTTCTTGGCGCAGATCAAGGTAGTTTGTATGTCAATCATGAGAACGTTACGGATTTGTCTCAAAGACAAAGAACACAATTGCGCCGTGAAGCACTAGGTTTTATATTTCAAAGTCATCAACTGCTTCCTTATTTAACAATCCAAGAACAGTTGCAACAAGAGGCTCGATTTGCAAAACACTATGATAAGAAAACAAGCTTGGAAGAAATTAATAAATTATTATCAGATTTAGGAATAGAGCAGTGTGCACATAAATACCCTAACCAATTATCGGGAGGACAAAAGCAACGCGCAGCAATTGCTAGAGCATTTATTAATCATCCTAAGGTTATCTTGGCAGATGAGCCAACAGCTAGCCTTGATGAAGAACGTGGGCGTCAAGTTACAGAACTTATTCGTCAGGAAGTTAAATCACATAATACTGCAGCTATTATGGTGACACACGATGAGCGCGTTCTAGATTTAGTAGATACCGTTTATCGTTTAAAGGACGGGAAATTAGTTAAAGAAAACTTCTAACTTGTGTTACAATAAGCTAGAGGTGATTTAATGATTAAAATATTAGTTGTAGAGGATAACATTGTTCAACAAAAAATCATTACCACAAAATTAACACAAGAGGGCTACCAATTTATCACTGCTTCAAATGGACAAGAAGCTCTAAATTGTCTAGATACAGAAGAAGTACAATTGATTATAACTGATATCATGATGCCCATGATGGATGGTTATCAATTAATTCAAGAACTCAGGTCAGCTGCTTATAATGTTCCAATCATTGTTATGACAGCAAAATCACAAATGGAAGATATGACAAAAGGGTTTGGCCTTGGTGCAGATGATTATATGGTTAAGCCTGTGCAGTTACAAGAATTAGCTTTACGTATTAAGGCACTCTTGAGGAGAGCTAATATTGTAGCTCAACATCAGCTAATTATTGGGAATACTTGTCTTAATGAAGATGAATTAAGCTTGAAATATTTTGAGCAAGAAATTATATTTCCTCAGAAAGAATTTAGGGTTCTTTTCCACTTACTTAGCTATCCTAATAGGATTTTCACACGTTTAGAACTATTGGATAGTATTTGGGGAATGGATACTGATTTAGATGAGCGGGTGGTAGATGCTTGCATCAATAAAATTAGACGAAAAGTAGAACACTTACCAGATTTTAAGATTGAGACGGTGAGAGGGGTAGGGTATCGTGCAAAAAATGACTAAGCTAAGGCGATTTCGGTTTCCGTTAAGATTTTATTTCACATTAATGTTTGTGTTAACGATGCTTTTCTCAGTCCTAGCTTCTCTTTTACTAGTTGCAGCAATAGTTTTTACTTTTTTTCAAGGAGTCTTAACTACTCATGTATTACAAGTTAGTGCTCTCGCTGTTGTTTTTTTAAGCCTTGTGATAGCTAGTATTAGTATGTGGTACGGTTCTTATCATTTAACAAAACCAATTTTAGATATTAGCCATATTGTGTCCAATGTTGCAGACGGTGACTTTGAAGGGCATATTTATCGAAACAGTAATCGTCGTAAATCCTATGAGTATTATAATGAATTGGATGAGCTATCTGAAAGTATTAATCAGATGATTGTTTCTTTATCTCATATGGATCATATGCGAAAAGACTTTATCACTAATGTTTCTCATGAGCTAAAGACTCCGATTGCTGCAGTAGCTAATATTGTAGAACTATTACAAGATCCAGAATTAGATGAAGAAACACAAAGTGAGTTATTAGGTCTTGTTAAAACAGAGAGCCTAAGGTTAACAAGATTATGTGATACGATGTTGCAAATGTCGCGCGTGGATAATCAGGAGACTATTGGGGAGCTATCCTCTGTTCGTGTAGATGAACAAATTCGTCAAGCAATGATTAGTTTAACAGAACGTTGGCAAGCTAAAAGGATAAATTTTCAACTGGATTCAAAACCATATACTGTTTACTCAAACTCTGACTTGCTGATGCAAGTTTGGATAAACCTTTTAGATAATGCAATAAAATATTCCGAGGATATTGTAGACTTAAGTGTACGAATGGAAGAAACTAATAATCATTATCTGAGAGTTATTATTTCTGATAAAGGTAGGGGAATTTCTCAATATGATGTTCAGCATATATTTGATAAATTTTACCAAGCGGATCAGTCGCATAATCAACAAGGAAATGGATTAGGACTAGCAATAGTTAAACGTATAATTGTTCTTTGTAAGGGACGTATTAGTGTCTCCAGTCAGTTGGAAATTGGAACAGAATTTTGTGTAGAACTACCTTTATCATAATTATTTAAAACAATAACTGCCAATTGGCAGTTATTGTTTTATTTGTTTAGAAATAAATATACTAAAAATAGACAAAAACTATAAAAATATTTGACAATAAATATAGCAAGTGTATAATATTACAAAACATAGGAATTTGGAAGGGGATTTTTTATGGGAAAAGAAAAATTAATTTTAGCTTATTCTGGTGGTTTAGATACCTCTGTTGCTATAGCTTGGTTAAAAAAAGATTATGACGTTATTGCTGTCTGTATGGATGTTGGCGAAGGTAAAGATCTTGATTTTATTCACGATAAGGCTTTAACAATAGGTGCCATAGAATCTTATATTTTAGATGTTAAAGATGAGTTCGCTGAGCATTTTGTTTTACCAGCTTTACAGGCACATGCGATGTATGAACAAAAATACCCGCTTGTTTCAGCGCTTAGTCGTCCAATTATTGCCCAAAAATTAGTTGAAATGGCACATCAAACAGGTGCGACCACAATTGCACATGGCTGTACAGGTAAAGGAAATGACCAAGTGCGTTTTGAAGTTGCAATTGCAGCACTAGATCCTGAATTAAAAGTAATTGCCCCTGTTCGTGAGTGGAAGTGGCATCGTGAAGAGGAAATTACTTTTGCAAAAGCTAACGGCGTACCTATTCCAGCAGATTTAGATAACCCTTATTCTATAGACCAAAATTTATGGGGACGTGCCAATGAATGTGGTGTGCTTGAGAATCCTTGGAATCAAGCGCCAGAAGAAGCTTTTGGTATTACAAAATCACCAGAAGAAGCTCCTGATTGTGCAGAATATATTGATATTACGTTCCAAAATGGGAAGCCTATAGCTATAAACAATCAAGAAATGACACTAGCAGATTTGATTTTATCGCTAAATGAAATTGCAGGAAAACATGGTATTGGACGCATTGATCATGTTGAAAATCGTTTAGTCGGTATCAAATCACGTGAAATTTATGAATGTCCTGCGGCAATGGTACTGTTAGCTGCTCATAAAGAAATTGAAGATTTAACACTAGTTCGTGAAGTGTCTCATTTTAAACCTATCCTTGAAAATGAACTATCAAATCTTATTTATAATGCTTTATGGTTTAGTCCAGCTACAAAAGCTATCATTGCCTATGTCAAAGAAACACAAAAAGTGGTTAATGGTACTACAAAAGTTAAGTTATATAAAGGTTCTGCCCAAGTCGTTGCTCGCCACTCATCTAATTCATTATATGATGAGAATTTAGCAACCTATACAGCTGCTGATAGCTTTGATCAAGATGCAGCAGTTGGTTTTATCAAACTCTGGGGACTTCCAACCCAAGTTAATGCCCAAGTAAACAAAGGATAAATAAAGGAAGATAAGAGGATGACAAAAAATCATAAGTTATGGGGTGGTCGTTTTGAAAGTAGTCTTGAAAAATGGGTTGAAGAGTTCGGTGCATCAATCAGTTTCGACCAAAAATTAGCTCCCTATGATATGAAGGCTTCTATGGCCCATGTCACAATGTTAGGCAAAACGGATATTATTAGTCAAGAAGAAGCAGGCTTGATAAAAGATGGTTTAAAAATACTGCAAGATAAATACAGAGCAGGTCAATTGACTTTTAGCATATCAAATGAAGACATTCATATGAACATAGAGAGCTTATTAACCGCTGAAATTGGAGAAGTAGCAGGTAAGCTTCATACTGCACGTTCACGAAATGATCAAGTGGCTACAGATATGCACCTTTATTTGAAAGATAAATTGCAAGAAATGATGAAGAAATTGCTTCATTTACGAACAACCTTAGTTAATTTAGCAGAAAATCATATCTATACTGTTATGCCAGGGTATACACATTTACAACATGCTCAGCCGATTTCATTTGGACATCATCTAATGGCTTACTATAATATGTTTACGCGTGATACAGAGCGATTAGAGTTTAATATGAAACACACCAATCTATCACCATTAGGAGCTGCTGCTCTAGCAGGGACAACGTTTCCTATTGACCGCCATATGACAACTCGTTTATTAGATTTTGAAAAACCATATAGTAATTCGCTTGATGCTGTCTCAGATCGTGACTTTATCATAGAATTTTTATCCAATGCTAGCATTTTAATGATGCATTTATCACGTTTTTGTGAAGAAATCATTAATTGGTGCAGTTATGAATATCAATTCATCACATTATCAGATACTTTCTCTACAGGATCATCTATTATGCCTCAAAAGAAAAATCCTGATATGGCAGAATTAATTCGAGGGAAGACAGGCCGTGTTTATGGAAATTTATTTAGTTTACTAACTGTTATGAAATCATTGCCGTTAGCTTATAACAAAGATTTACAAGAAGATAAAGAAGGGATGTTTGATAGCGTAGAAACAGTCAGCATAGCTATTGAAATCATGGCTAATATGCTTGAGACAATGACTGTGAATGAGCACATAATGATGACCTCAACGGAGACTGATTTTTCAAATGCAACAGAATTAGCAGATTATTTAGCAAGTAAGGGGGTACCTTTCAGAAAAGCACATGAAATTGTAGGTAAATTGGTTTTAGAATGCAGTAAAAATGGTTCTTATTTACAGGATATACCTTTAAAATATTATCAAGAAATTTCAGAGTTGATAGAAAACGATATCTATGAGATATTAACTGCAAAGACAGCAGTTAAACGAAGAAATTCATTAGGAGGAACGGGGTTTGACCAGGTTAAAAAACAGATCCTATTGGCACGTAAAGAATTGAAAGCGGAATGACTGCTTTCTGAAAAAACCCTCGTTTAACTCTGTTAAGTTTCTCACGTATTTTCAGTAAAAAACTAGCATTTTTTATAGAATTGTGCTAGAATTAACGTGTAAGTGGGCAACGCCCAAAAAATAAATAGGAGGCCTGAATAATGGCAATCGTTTCAGCAGAAAAATTCGTCCAAGCAGCTCGTGATAACGGCTATGCAGTAGGTGGATTTAACACAAACAACCTTGAGTGGACTCAAGCTATCTTGCGCGCAGCAGAAGCTAAAAAAGCTCCAGTACTTATCCAAACTTCAATGGGTGCGGCTAAATACATGGGTGGTTACAAACTTTGTAAACAACTTATTGAAACTTTGGTTGAATCAATGGGTATTACTGTACCAGTTGCTATCCACCTTGACCACGGTCATTACGATGATGCCCTTGAGTGTATTGAAGTAGGTTACACTTCAATTATGTTTGATGGTTCACACCTTCCAGTTGAAGAAAACCTTGAAAAAGCACGCGAAGTTGTTGCTAAAGCACATGCTAAAGGTATTTCAGTAGAAGCTGAAGTTGGTACTATCGGTGGTGAAGAAGATGGTATTGTCGGTAAAGGTGAATTAGCACCAATCGAAGACGCTAAAGCTATGGTTGAAACTGGTATTGACTTCTTGGCTGCAGGTATCGGTAACATTCATGGACCATACCCAGCAAACTGGGAAGGACTTGACCTTGATCACTTGAAGAAATTGACTGAAGCTGTTCCTGGTTTCCCAATCGTGTTACACGGTGGTTCAGGTATTCCTGATGATCAAATCCAAGAAGCTATCAAACTTGGTGTTGCTAAAGTTAACGTTAACACAGAATGTCAATTAGCTTTCTGTCAAGCAACTCGTGACTACGCTGTTGAATTCAACGCTAACGAAGCTGAATACATGAAGAAAAAACTCTTTGACCCACGTAAATTCTTGAAACCTGGTTTCGATGCAATTACAGAAGCAGTTGAAGAACGTATTGACGTGTTTGGTTCAGCAAACAAAGCATAATTAACATAAACAGATAATAGTTAAAAGCTCACTTATGGTGAGCTTTTTTTGGATTATATGACTTTTTATTAAATAGATACTCTTTAAAGATTGATATGCTTAAGATAATTTCGAATAAATGCCGCTGAATCTGTGAGTTGTTGCTCTTCTTTTGGGCTTAGTGAAAGAGAAATTCTTTCTACAATTCCTACTCTACCAATAATAGCTGGATATCCAAGGTAAACCCCTTCGGACTCATAGAAGGTAGATACAGGTAGTAACTCATGGGAATCATTTAACACAGTTAAAACGATGCGGACAGCTGCGGTAGCGATACCATAACTAGTATATTTTTTACCAAAAAAGACAGTGTGCCCGCCTTTTAAAGAAGCTTCTTTTATCTGTTCTAATTCTTCTGCTTTTAATAGTGATATAGCTGGTTGTCCTTTTACAGTTACCTGACTCCAAGCGACAAATTGGGAGTTACCATGCTCTCCTAGATTATAACCACCGATACTCCTTGGATCAACTTGTAGGCGTTGACCAAGCACTCTTTTCATCCGAGCAGTATCCAATAAGGTTCCTGTTCCGATAACGCGTGATTTAGGAAATTGAGTATATTCTTGATAAAGCTGGGTAATGGCATCAACAGGATTAGTAACGACAATAAGGATCCCTCTAAAACCAGATGATTTTAACTTTTGGCTAACGTCGTAGACTTCTTTACTGGTAAATGGTAGTTCAGCAAAGCGATTAGCTTCTTTGTTATTCTGTAGTGAAATATCACCTAAGGCTGAAATCACAACATCAGCATCTGACAACGCGTCATAGTCGTTTAATACTAGATTAGCGTGATAAGTAGCATTTGCCAGAGCATCTTGAAAATCAATCATATCAGCATTAACCTTATCAACATTAGTATCAATAAAGACATAATCATCACCAATACCTTGTGCAATAAGAGCGTGTGCAACAGTTGATCCAACGTGCCCCATGCCTATAATTCCAATTTTACGTGTCATATGAAACCTCCTTTGATTATTGTTGTCTATTATAATATTTTGAAAGAAAATGTAAACTAAAAAATGAATTAGAAGGAAGTGTGTCTTATTATAAAAAATATGTAAGCGATTTAGATAAAACAAATGAAAAAGTAATTTTGAAAAGAACTTGCTAGAAGAAGTAAGTTGTGATAGAATAGTCTAGTATGTGGTGCTAGCACATCCGTAAATATTGATCAATATAGGAGGAACTCGTAAAATGGCTAAAGTATGTTATTTCACAGGACGTAAAACAGTTTCTGGTAACAACCGTTCACACGCGATGAACCAAACAAAACGTACTGTTAAACCAAACCTTCAAAAAGTTACTGTTCTTATCGACGGTAAACCAAAAAAAGTTTGGGTTTCAGCTCGTGCGCTTAAATCTGGTAAAGTAGAACGCGTTTAATAAACTGAGAAAGCCTTAGGGCTTTTTTTAGTGTTTCTAAGGCTGATTTGATAGTTAGATGCCTCTATTTTTTTACAATAATAGTGAGATATGATAGAATAGAGTGATAAAAACTTTTTGAGGTAGTAGATATGACTGTAAAAATCAATACAAGAGATGGTCAAATTGAACTCTCTGATGACGTTATTGCAACTGTCGTTGGAGGTTCAGCAACGGAAATTTTTGGCGTTGTTGGTATGGCAAGTAAAAGTGCTATCAAAGATAACTTTCAAGCACTTTTGCGTAAGGAAAACTACGCAAAAGGTGTTGTTGTGAGGTCTAGTGAAGCGGGCATCGTAGTAGATGTTTATACTGTCATGAGTTACGGCGTCAAAATTAGTGAAGTTTCAAAAAATATTCAAGAGCGAGTGAAATTCAATCTCGAAAATCAGCTTGGTTTATCTGCTGATATGGTGAATGTTTATGTGCAAAGTATTAAGGTTGTAGGAGAAGATTAGTGTCAAAGATTACGACAAGTTTATTCCAAGAAATGGTACAAGCTGCCAGTACACGTCTGAGTAAACAGGCAGAGTATGTCAACTCATTAAATGTATTCCCAGTTCCAGATGGTGATACTGGTACGAATATGGGGATGACTATGGAAAACGGAGCCAAGGAAGTTTCGGACAAACCAGCGACGACTGTTGGAGAAGTTGGTCAAATTCTTTCTAAAGGTGTATTGATGGGAGCACGTGGAAATTCAGGTGTAATTACATCACAATTATTCCGTGGTTTTGGTCAAAGTATCAAGGATAAAGAAGAATTAACGGGTCAAGATTTGGCACACGCTTTCCAGAATGGTGTTGAAGTAGCTTATAAAGCCGTTATGAAACCAGTTGAAGGAACTATCTTGACAGTATCACGCGGTGCAGCTACCGCTGCTCTAAAAAAAGCTGAAGAAACTGATGATGCAGTTGAAGTTATGCGCGCAACTCTCAAAGGTGCTAAGCGTGCTCTTGCTAAAACACCGGATATGCTACCTGTTCTTAAAGAGGTTGGTGTTGTTGATTCTGGTGGTCAAGGACTCGTCTTTATTTACGAAGGTTTCCTCTCAGCACTGACTGGGGAATATATCGCATCAGAAGATTTTAAAGCAACTCCCGCAACAATGACTGAAATGGTTAATGCAGAGCACCATAAAGCTGTAGTAGGCCACGTAGCCACAGAAGATATTAAATATGGCTATTGTACAGAAGTCATGGTTGGTTTAAAGCAAGGACCAACTTACGTTAAGGAATTTAACTACGAAGAATTTCAAGGTTATCTTAGCAATCTAGGGGATTCTTTACTAGTTGTTAATGATGATGAAATTGTCAAGGTTCATGTTCATACAGAAGATCCAGGTCTTGTTATGCAAGAAGGTTTGAAATATGGATCGCTTGTGAAGGTTAAAGTTGAAAACATGCGTAACCAACATGATGCCCAAATGCAAAAGGTTGAAGTTGAAGAAACTGTCAAAGAAACTAAAGAATATGGTATTATTGCTGTTGTAGCTGGTGACGGTCTAGCTGAGATTTTTAAATCACAAGGTGTTGATTATATCATCTCTGGCGGCCAGACTATGAACCCATCTACAGAAGATATTGTAAAAGCGATTGAAAAAGTAAACGCTAGAAATGTTATTATTTTACCAAACAATAAGAACATCTTCATGGCTGCACAGTCAGCTGCAGATGTCGTTGATATTCCAGCAGCAGTAGTAGAGACACGTACAGTTCCACAAGGATTTACTAGCTTACTTGCTTTTGATCCTGCTAAGTCTCTTGAAACTAATGTAGCTGATATGACAAATAGCCTCTCAGATGTCATTAGTGGTAGTGTGACTTTAGCTGTTCGTGATACAACGATAGATGGCCTTGAAATTCATGAAAACGACATCCTTGGGATGGTTGATGGTAAAATTCTAGTATCTACACCAGATATGGAAAAAGCACTTAAAGACACTTTTGATAAAATGATTGATGAAGATAGTGAAATCGTGACAATCTATGTTGGTGAAGATGGTAAGCAAGCATTAGCTGAGACCTTGTCGGAATATCTTGAGGAAACTTATGAAGATGTTGAAGTTGAGATCCACCAAGGAGATCAACCTGTATATCCATACCTCATGAGCGTTGAATAATTGATAAAATAAAAAATTAGGAGAGATACTTCTAATTTTTTATTTTATCAGAGTTTCTATTTTAGTATGATAAAGCATCAGTATTTTGAAAATTTTGACAAATTGTGTTAGAATTGTTTTAAAACATTCATACAAAGGAGATTTATGATGTCATTAATTATTCTTACGGTTATTTTGGTTTTAGTGATTGTTCTGTTGATAACTTCTTTATACGTTGTTAAACAACAGACAGTAGCCATCATTGAACGCTTTGGTAAATATCAAAAGACTGCTACTAGCGGTATTCATATTCGTGTACCATTGGGTATCGATAAGATTGCAGCACGAGTGCAGTTACGTCTTTTACAGAGTGAAATTATCGTTGAGACAAAAACAAAAGATAATGTTTTTGTCACTTTAAATATTGCTACACAATATCGTGTCAATGAAAATAACGTTACAGACGCTTATTACAAATTAATAAAGCCAGAAGCTCAGATTAAATCTTATATCGAAGATGCTTTGCGTTCATCAGTACCTAAACTTACATTAGACGAGCTATTTGAAAAGAAAGATGAAATAGCCTTGGAAGTTCAACATCAAGTGGCAGAAGAAATGTCAACATACGGCTACATCATTGTTAAGACTTTAATTACTAAGGTTGAGCCAGATGCAGAAGTAAAACAATCCATGAACGAAATCAATGCTGCACAACGTAAACGTGTAGCAGCTCAAGAATTAGCGAATGCTGATAAGATCAAAATTGTAACTGCTGCAGAAGCAGAAGCAGAAAAAGATCGTCTACATGGTGTGGGTATTGCGCAACAACGTAAAGCAATTGTAGATGGGTTAGCTGATTCGATTCAAGAATTGAAAGATGCTAACGTGACATTGACAGAAGAACAAATCATGTCTATCTTGTTAACAAATCAATATTTAGATACTTTAAATACATTTGCTATTAATGGTAATCAAACGATTTTCTTACCAAATAACCCAGAAGGTGTTGAAGATATTCGTACACAAGTTTTATCTGCTCTTAAAACAAGATAATGAACTTTTTATAGAAGCAAAATAACCAGAGCATTTGCTCTGGTTATTTTGTGTCTGACTTATTTATTATAATTGGAGAGACGGAAAAAAGTTATTTTTTACCGTAACGTTTGTACTCATGAATGATTTTCAGAGCACGTTTTCTAGTTTTAATGTTAGGACTTTTAAGTCTGCGATAGGCTGACGATAGGTCTGTTTTTTCAGCCATGATTACCTCCTATAGACAATTTATTAACGTTAACAGACACCAGTATACCACAAAAAAATTAACTGGTAAAGTACTTTGTTGATAAATTTAAAAATAAATAGCAAAGTAATTAAATATCAATCAAAAGTAATAAGTTCAAAGATATATTAAACCTTTATTAATGAGGTTTGGATTTGACAAGTGATGTTAAGTGAAAGATGAATGAGGAAAATACCCAACGAGAAAGTAGCTAATGGCTATCATTGTGCATATAAAAAAACGATCGATGAGTGATCGTTTTTCAGCAAACTAAATAATTATTTTTAATGTAATTGAATGAAAATTTATACTTGTGAAAGTGTATCGGTTAAGTTAATAAGGTCAGTTTTTATTTATCGTAAGCACTTAGGAAGTGTTTTGGAGCATACCCACGAGAGTAGATAAATCCGGCATCGCGTGAAGGATAGCTTGATTCAGAAGGCGCATACCCACGAGAGTAGACAAATCCGGCATCACGTGAAGGATAAGACACTGTGTCTGCCTTCGCAAGACTTGCTAAAGTAGCTAATAATAGAGTGACAGCTGAAGCTGCTGTTAAAACACTGATTTTAAGTTTCATTATAAAATCCTTTCAAAGATAATAAACTATTCTTGCACAGTGGTTAGTTCATTTTGTGCATACTATATTATATCATCAAAAGCTCATTCGAACAACATGTTTTTAATTTTAAACAAATATATGATTAATCAAATATCGCTTAAAATTAAAAAATGAGATTTAGTAACTTATTTAATAGTATACAATCCAATAACGACTGTCTAATTTAATCTATAGTTGAAGCTAGTCGTGGATTTCACTAAAGATGTAGCAATAAAAAATCCCCTCCAGTTCCATTGCAATGATGACAATGACAAAACCTGTAGGGGTATAAATAGTCTATATTTAAATGTGAATAAATTTTATTTTAAGAAGCGTTGTAGAAATTCCTTAGTTCTTTCTTGTGTTGGATTTTCGAAAAGTTGTTTAGGAGTACCCTGCTCTGCAATGATTCCTTTGTCCATGAAAATAACGCGGTCTGATACTTCTTTAGCAAATTCCATCTCGTGTGTCACAATTATCATTGTTAATCCAGATTTAGCTAGATCTTGCATTGTTTTAAGGACCTCACCAACCATTTCTGGATCCAAGGCTGAAGTTGGTTCATCAAAAAGTATAGCTTCTGGGTTAACAGAAAGTGCTCGGGCGATTGCGACACGTTGCTTTTGCCCACCTGATAATTGTTTTGGTTTAGCTTTCCAATATTGCTCAGTCATGCCAACAGCATTTAAGTTTTCTTTAGCAATCTTTTCAGCTTCTTGGCGTTCACGTTTTAGAACAGTAGTCTGTGCGACAATAGCATTCTCTAAGATATTTAAATTTTCAAAGAGGTTAAAAGATTGAAAGACCATCCCAAGTTTTTCACGATAATTATTTAAATCATAGCCTTTTTCAAGAACATTGTGACCGTGATATAAGATTTCTCCTCCACTTGGTTCTTCTAAGAGGTTAATAGAACGTAGGAAAGTTGATTTTCCTGATCCAGAAGAACCAATGATAGAAATAACTTCGCCTTTGTTGACCGAAAGCGAAATATCTTTTAACACTTCATTGCTTCCGTAAGATTTTTTCAAATGTTTAATTTCTAAAATAGCTTGTGTCATACCAACCTCCTAGACTTGTAATTGATTCGCACCGGTTGTGTAATTATCTGAATCAAAACGTTTTTCAATGTAACGTAAGATACGTGTTACGGTGAAGGTTAAGATGAAGTAAATAATCGCAATAATGGTGAATGTTTGGAAATATTGGTAGGTTTGTGTTGCAACAGTATTACCAGAGAAGTAGAGTTCGACAACAGAGATAACGTTCAGTACAGAGGTATCTTTGATATTGATAACAAACTCATTACCAGTAGCTGGGAGTATGTTACGTACAACTTGTGGTAGAACAATTTTTCGCATGGTTTGTCCGTGGGTGAAACCAAGTGCAGTTGCGGCTTCAAATTGTCCTTTATCAACAGAGAAAATACCACCACGTACAATTTCGCTCATATAAGCACCAGTATTGATTGAAACAATAAATATAGCTGCTAGTGTACGGTCCAGCGAAACTCCAAAAGCTTGTGCTGTTCCGTAGTAGATAACCATCGATTGTACAATCATAGGTGTCCCGCGGAAGACCTCAATATAGATGTTAAGTAACCAACCTAATAATTTTTGTAAGGCAGCCTTTAACTTATTGTCAGATTTTGGTGCTGTACGGAAAACACCGATGAGAAGGCCGATAAATAATCCGACGATTGTTCCTACCATAGAAATTAGGAGGGTTGTAGCTGTTCCTCTGAGGAATTGAGAACCATTGTTTTTTAAAATAGTTGCCATCTGTTCAAAGAAGTTTGGTTTCCCATTTTTTTCTTTTTTAACGGATGGCTGTTCTTTAATCATCTTATCCATCAAGGCGATTTGTTTATCTCTAGAAATGCTTTCGAGAACTTGATTAACTTGATTAATACGATTGTCACCTTTACGCATCCCAACAGAAATATTTGTATCGGCATCAGATGTTTTAAACCCTTGGTGCAGTTCAATCATTTTTAATTTAGGATTAGCAGTTTGAGCGGAAGTTGCATCTGGACGTTCTGAAACATAGGCGTCTACAACACCAGATTCTACAGCTTGTCTTAATTGATTGAAGTCCCCCATGGCAACTTCTTTTTTGACACCATTGATTTGATCAATGAGGTTGTATAAGTAGACTCCTTGTTGGGCAGTTACTTTAGCATTTTTGAAATCACTAATATTTTTAGCATTAGTATATTTTCCTTCAGCATTAACAACTAGAGTAGGTTCTGAAATGTAGTAAGGCTTTGAAAAATTAATTTCTTTTTTACGTTCTTCGGTAGGACTCATTCCTGCAATAATCATATCGAGTTTTCCAGAAGTTAGTGCTGGAACAAGGCCTTCCCATTTTGTTTTGACAACAACAACTTTTTTATTTAACTTTTTAGCTAACTTTTTAGCGACTTGTACATCATAACCATTAGCATATTGATCAGTTCCTTCAATAGGAACTGCACCATTTGTGTTATCATTTTGTGTCCAGTTGAAAGGAGCATAGGCTGCCTCCATACCGACACGTAGATATTCATCTGCTTGTATACTTGTCATACCTCCAAAGGTGATAAGCAAAGCAGTGAATAAACTTAGTAATATTTTTTTCATTCAACAGCCTCCGATAAGTTACTTCCTCCTATTTTACCGAAAAACAAGGTCGATTTCAATATCATTATCTTATTGAAAGCGATTAATTGTATTTTTATGTTAAAATGGTATACAAACAAAGGAAGGAGGATGATAATGAAGAAATGTTTTTTGGCTATTTGTTTAGCTCTTAGTTTTTTTATGGTTTCAGTTCAAGCAGATGAGGTGGACTATAACATTCCTCATTATGAGGGTAATCTAACTATTCACAATGATAATAGTGCTGATTTTACAGAGAAGGTTACTTACCAATTTGATTCGTCCTATAATGGACAGTATGTCACATTAGGTACGGCGGGTAAGTTACCTGACAATTTTGATATTAATAATAAGCCACAGGTTGAAGTTTCAATTAATGGTAAAGTAAGGAAAGTTAGTTACCAGATAGAAGATTTGGAGGATGGCTACCGTTTGAAAGTGTTTAATGGTGGTGAAGCAGGTGATACTGTTAAAGTCAATGTTCAGTGGAAACTAAAAAATGTTCTATTTATGCATAAGGATGTTGGTGAACTTAACTGGATTCCTATTAGCGACTGGGATAAAACGTTAGAGAAAGTAGATTTTTGGATATCAACTGACAAAAAGGTTGCTCTTTCTCGTCTTTGGGGGCACTTGGGTTATCTTAAAACTCCTCCTAAAATAAGACAAAATAATAATCGTTACCATTTGACAGCTTTTAATGTAAACAAACGATTAGAATTTCATGGTTATTGGGATAGATCTTATTTTAATCTACCTACAAACAGTAAAAATAATTACAAGAAAAAAATTGAATATCAAGAGAAGATGATAGAGCGTCATGGTTTTATCCTAAGTTTCTTGTTAAGGATATTATTACCTTCATTCTTTATTATTGTGACACTATTCATCTCAATTAGGGTGTTCCTGTTTAGAAAAAAAGTTAATAAATACGGGCAATTCCCTAAGGAACATCATTTATATGAAGCACCTGAGGACCTTTCACCACTAGAGTTAACTCAAAGCATTTATAGTATGAGTTTTAAAAATTTTCAAGATGAGGAGAAGAAAACTCACCTTATCAGTCAAGAACAACTCATTCAGTCAATTCTATTAGACTTGATTGATAGAAAAGTATTGAATTATGATGATAACTTGTTATCTCTAGCTAACTTAGATAGAGCTTCTGATGCAGAAATAGATTTTATAGAGTTTGCTTTTGCGGATTCTACGAGTTTGAAGCCAGATCAACTCTTTTCTAATTACCAATTTAGTTATAAAGAAACACTACGTGAACTGAAAAAGCAGCACAAGGCTTCAGATCTGCAAACTCAAATGAGACGCCGAGGAAGTAATGCCTTATCAAGAATTACGCGTCTCACAAGGTTGATTTCTAAAGACAATATAAACTCTCTTAGAAGAAAGGGAATTTCATCCCCTTATCGTAAAATGTCTTCAGAAGAGTCTAAAGAATTATCTAGGTTGAAAAGATTCAGTTACCTATCACCTCTTATTTCTTTTGTTGTTATAATTTATACGCTTTTTTTAAATTATTTTACCTATTTCTGTATCTATCTCTTATTGTTTGGTGTTATCCTGTTGTTGAATAAAATCATTTTTATGATGACAAGAAAAATAAGTAACGGTTATATTGTAACTGAAGATGGAGCAAGTCGTGTCTACCAATGGACTAGTTTTAGGAACATGCTAAGGGATATCAAATCGTTTGATCGTTCAGAGTTAGAAAGTATCGTATTATGGAATCGAATATTGGTTTACGCTACTTTATTCGGCTACGCTGACCGTGTTGAGAAAGCACTCAGAGTGAACCAAATAGATATTCCAGAAAGATTTGCAAACATTGATAGTCATCAATTTGCGATTTCAGTCAATCAATCTAGTAATCATTTTTCAACGATAACTGAAGATGTTAGTCACGCTTCTAATTTTAGTGTTAATTCAGGCGGTTCTTCAGGTGGTTTCTCAGGCGGCGGAGGCGGCGGAGGTGGTGGTGCCTTCTAATTTTCCAAAAGTATGGTATAATAAAGAAAAATTTATGGAGTTATTATGTTAATAATTGAATTACTCAAAGCCCTATTTTTAGGAGTCGTTGAGGGAGTGACAGAATGGTTACCTGTTTCTAGTACTGGCCATTTAATCTTGGTTCAAGAGTTTATGAAGTTGAACCAAAGCAAATCCTTTGTTGAAATGTTTAATATTGTTATACAACTTGGGGCAATTATGGCAGTTATTGTCATTTATTTTAAACGCCTTAACCCATTTCAGCCAGGTAAATCTGCTAGAGAAATTCGTTTAACTTGGCAATTATGGTTAAAAGTAGTGATAGCTTGTATTCCATCTATTTTAATTGCTTTACCATTTGATAATTGGTTTGAAGCTCATTTTAATTTCATGATCCCGATTGCAATAGCCCTAATCTTTTATGGTTTTGTCTTCATATGGGTTGAAAAACGTAATGCACACCTCAAACCACAGGTAACCGAATTGGCAAGTATGTCTTACAAGACAGCTTTCTTGATTGGATGCTTCCAGGTTCTCAGTATTGTTCCGGGAACCAGTCGTTCTGGAGCTACTATTTTAGGAGCAATTATTATTGGAACTAGTCGTTCGGTCGCTGCTGACTTTACTTTCTTCCTTGCCATCCCAACTATGTTTGGTTATAGTGGACTTAAGGCGGTTAAATACTTTTTAGATGGTAACGTCTTGAGTTTAGACCAATCTTTAATACTTTTAGTAGCAAGTCTGACAGCTTTCGTAGTTAGTTTATATGTTATTCGTTTCTTGACAGACTATGTCAAACGACACGATTTCACCATCTTTGGTAAGTATCGTATAGTCTTAGGAAGTTTACTCATCCTCTACTGGTTAGTTGTTCATTTATTCTAAAATATAACATAAAAAGCTGAGTATTCCTCAGCTTTTTAGCGTGTTAGGCTGTGAAAAATTGCTAAAAAATAGCTTTTTCGGTATAATAAGAAAACTGAATACTCGTATGAGGTGATGATATGGAAATGAAACAAATCAGTGAAACAACACTGAAAATTACAATTAGTATGGAAGATTTAGAAGATCGTGGTATGGAGCTGAAAGATTTCCTAATCCCTCAGGAGAAGACTGAGGAATTTTTCTATTCTGTCATGGATGAATTAGACTTGCCAGAAAACTTTAAAAATAGTGGTATGTTAAGTTTTCGAGTAACACCTAAAAAAGATCGCATTGATGTTTTTGTTACAAAGTCTGAATTAAGTAAAGATTTAAATTTAGAAGAATTAGCAGATTTGGGTGACATTTCAAAAATGTCTCCAGAAGACTTTTTTAAAACATTGGAACAATCGATGTTGGAAAAAGGGGATACGGATGCCCATGCCAAATTAGCAGAAATTGAAAATATGATGGATAAAGCAACTCAAGAAGTAGTTGAGGAAAATGTTTCTGAAGAACAACCTGAAAAGGAAGTAGAAACGATTGGATATGTTCACTATGTCTTTGATTTTGATAATATTGAAGCTGTAGTTCGATTTTCACAAACGATTGATTTTCCAATAGAAGCTTCTGAACTCTATAAAAATGGTAAAGGCTATCATATGACAATTTTGCTAGACTTGGAAAACCAACCAAGCTACTTTGCTAATTTGATGTATGCTCGAATGCTTGAACATGCTAATGTGGGCACAAAAACACGAGCTTACTTGAAAGAGCATAGTATTCAATTGATTCATGATGATGCTATTTCAAAATTACAAATGATTGAGATGGGATAAAATGATACCTTTTACAATTGAGTATATTTTTGTATTGATTGGAGCATTTTTATTATCAATCATTCTAACTCCTATTATTCGAGTTATATCTTTGAAGGTAGGAGCGGTTGATAAACCGAACGCTCGAAGAATCAACAAAGTACCAATGCCAAGTAGTGGTGGTTTAGCAATATTTCTCTCCTTTGTTGTAACAACATTATTTTTCATGCCAATGGCGGCCAGTAGACACTTTATAGAAGTCTCTTATTTTCACTACATTTTGCCTGTAATTATTGGCGGTCTCGTAGTTACAACAACAGGATTCATAGATGACATCTTTGAATTAAGACCTCGTTATAAAATGTTGGGAATTATTATTGCAGCTATTATCATATGGAAATTTACACATTTTAGATTTGATAGTTTTAAGATTCCAATAGGTGGTCCACTCTTGGAGTTTGGTCCTATTTTAACTTTCTTTTTGACAGTTTTATGGATTATTTCAATCACTAATGCTATCAATCTGATTGATGGTCTAGATGGTCTAGTTAGTGGTGTTTCAATTATCAGTCTAGCAACGATGGCAGTGGTTTCTTATTTCTTTTTACCTAAAATAGATTTTTTTCTCACGCTAACTATTGTTATTTTAATCGCCTCAATAGTTGGTTTTTTCCCTTATAATTATCATCCAGCCATTATCTACCTAGGTGATGCTGGTGCCTTGTTTATAGGATTTATGATTGGTGTATTATCGCTTCAAGGTTTAAAAAACTCCACAGCTGTTGCAGTGATAACACCTGTCATTATTTTAGGAGTTCCTATTTTGGATACAGCTGTTGCTATTGTGAGGCGTAAATTATCAGGGAAAAAGATTTCTGAAGCTGATAAGATGCACCTGCATCACCGATTGCTATCTATGGGATTTACACATAGAGGAGCAGTTTTAGTTGTTTATGGTATTGCAATTATCTTTTCGCTTATCGCTTTGCTTTTAAATGTTTCTAGTCGTATTGGGGGAATTTTTCTTCTATTGGCGCTACTATTAGCGATGGAAATTTTTATAGAAGGTTTAAATATTTGGGGTGAGAATCGGACACCACTATTTAATCTCTTAAAGTTCATTGGCAACAGTGATTACAGACAAAGTGTTATTGCTAAATATAGCGATAAGCATCAAAAATAAAAGCCTGAAAAGGCTTTTTTAGTTTTAATCATTTAGATAGCAGTCACACCTCATTTTTGCTATAATTATTTAGAATATAATATCGGGTGAGTGCCCTATAATATCTTCTTTAAACCATAGAGAAATATCACATATTCTCTGTTAACCAAGAAAAGGAGTGTACAATGTCTGTACTTGAAATCAAAAATCTTCATGTTTCTATTGAAGATAAAGAAATTTTAAAAGGTCTTAATTTAACGTTGAAAACAGGAGAAATTGCTGCTATCATGGGTCCAAATGGTACTGGGAAGTCGACACTTTCAGCAGCTATTATGGGAAATCCTAATTATGAAGTTACAGCAGGTGAAATTCTTTTTGATGGTGAAGATATTTTAGAGCTAGAAGTGGATGAACGTGCTCGTTTGGGTCTATTTCTTGCCATGCAATACCCTTCAGAGGTTCCAGGGATTACTAATGCTGAATTTATCCGAGCAGCTATGAATGCGGGAAAGGCTGATGATGATAAAATTTCCATCCGCCAATTTATCACTAAGTTAGATGAAAAGATGGAACTACTTGGCATGAAAGAAGAAATGGCGGAACGTTATCTTAACGAAGGTTTTTCAGGTGGTGAGAAGAAGCGCAATGAAATTTTACAACTCCTAATGTTAGAGCCTAAGTTTGCCCTCTTGGATGAGATTGACTCTGGCCTTGATATTGATGCTCTTAAAGTGGTATCAAAGGGAGTCAATGAAATGCGTGGTGAAGGTTTTGGTGCTATGATTATTACACACTATCAACGCCTTTTGAATTACATTACACCAGATAAAGTACACGTTATGATGGACGGGAAGGTAGTATTGTCAGGAGGACCAGAATTAGCGGTTCGCCTTGAGAAAGAAGGTTATGCTCAAATCGCTGAAGAGCTTGGTTTAGAGTATAAAGAAGAAGTCTAATTTGTCACTTCAACTAGAAGAGAAAAGGAGTTACAAATGTCTAAAGAAGCTATATTAAATTTTTTACAAGCCAAAGGTGAGCCTACTTGGTTACAAGAATTACGACTAAAGGCTTTTGAAAAAATAGAAGAACTAGAATTACCAGTAATTGAACGTGTAAAATTTCATAGATGGAATTTAGGTGATGGAACCATTTTAGAGAATGACTATACAGCTAACGTTCCAGATTTCACAGAGTTAGGAAACAATCCCAAGTTGGTTCAAATTGGGACCCAAACCGTCCTTGAACAAGTTCCTATGGAATTAATAGAGAAAGGCGTTGTCTTTACAGATTTCTATTCGGCCTTGGAAGAAATTCCAGAAGTCATAGAGCGCTACTTTGGGAAAGCACGTCCTTTTGAAGAAGATAGACTTGCTGCCTATCACACAGCTTACTTCAACAGTGGTGCAGTGCTTTATATTCCAGATAATGTTGAAATTACTCAACCAATCGAAGGTCTTTTTTATCAAGATAGTCAGTCTAAAGTACCATTTAATAAGCATATCCTTCTTATTGTTGGAAAGAATGCAAAAGTTAGTTACTTAGAGCGATTTGAGTCAATTGGTGATGGGACAGAACGAACAAGTGCTAATATTTCTGTAGAAGTAATTGCCCAAGCAGGTAGCCAAATTAAATTTGCTTCAATTGATCGCCTCGGAGAAAATGTGACAACGTTTATAAGTCGTCGTGGTCGTCACAGTAGCGATGCAACAATAGATTGGGCCCTTGGGGTGATGAATGAAGGCAATGTTGTTGCTGACTTTGATTCTGATTTAATTGGTGATGGAAGTCACGCTAATTTAAAAGTAGTTGCTGCCTCGTCAGGGCGTCAAGTTCAAGGAATTGATACGCGTGTTACAAACTACGGCTGTAATTCAGTAGGACATATTTTACAGCATGGGGTTATTTTAGAGCGTGGGACTCTTACTTTTAATGGTATCGGACATATTATAAAAGGTGCAAAGGGAGCAGACGCCCAACAAGAAAGCCGAGTTCTCATGTTATCAGACAAAGCACGTTCAGATGCTAATCCTATCCTTTTGATTGATGAAAATGATGTTACAGCTGGTCACGCAGCCTCAATTGGTCAGGTTGACCCAGAGGATTTATATTATTTGATGAGCCGAGGCTTGAACCAAAAAACAGCAGAGCAATTAGTTATTCGTGGATTTTTAGGAACAGTCATTGCTGAAATACCAGTAAAAGAAGTTCGCGATGAAATGATTGCCGTTATTGATACAAAACTAGAAAAACGTTAATATGACATTACTAGATAGTTATAAACTAAAGCAAGATTTCCCAATTTTAAATCAATTAGTTAATGATGAGCCGCTTATCTATTTAGATAATGCAGCAACGACACAAAAACCGAATCAAGTTTTAGAAGCTTTGCGAGACTACTACCAAAACGACAATGCAAATGTCCATCGTGGTGTTCATACTTTAGCAGAACGAGCGACTGCTCAGTACGAGAATGCTCGTGAAAAAGCAAGGCAGTTTTTAAATGCTAAATTAAGTAAAGAAATTTTATTCACACGTGGCACCACAACAGGATTAAATTGGGTAGCTAAGTTTGCCGAAAGTATTTTAGAACGAGGTGATGAGGTACTTATTTCCATTATGGAGCATCATTCTAATATTATCCCATGGCAACAAGCTTGCGAGAGAACTGGCGCTAAATTGGTTTATGCCTATCTAAAAGATGGTTCTTTAGATTTAGAAGATTTCTATAATAAATTATCCTCTAAAACTAAATTTGTTAGTTTGGCACATATCTCAAATGTACTTGGCTGTGTTACACCAGTAAAAGCAATAGCAGAACGTGTACATCAAGTTGGGGCATACATGGTTGTTGATGGAGCTCAATCAGCGCCACATATGGCGATTGATGTTCAAGACCTTGATTGTGATTTCTTCGCCTTATCTGGCCATAAGATGCTTGGTCCTACTGGTATTGGTGTTCTTTATGGGAAAGAAAGCATTTTAGATAAGATGCCACCTGTCGAATTTGGTGGTGAAATGATTGATTTTGTCTATGAGCAAAGTGCAACATGGAAGGAATTGCCCTGGAAGTTTGAAGCTGGAACGCCTAATATTGCTGGAGCGATCGCTTTTGGAGAAGCTTTAGATTATTTAACGGATGTTGGTATGGATGAGATTCATCAATATGAACAAAGTTTAGTTTCTTATGTGTTGCCTAAATTACAGGCTATCGATGGTTTAACTATTTACGGACCTAGTGATGCTGAATCTCATGTAGGCGTTATTGCCTTCAATTTAGAAGGTTTACACCCACATGATGTGGCAACTGCAATGGATTACGAAGGAGTGGCTGTTCGTGCAGGTCATCATTGTGCACAACCCCTTATTAATCATCTTGGTATCCATTCGGCGGTTCGAGCAAGTTTCTATTTCTATAATACCAAAGAGGATTGCGACAAATTGGTAGACGCTATCCAAAAAACTAAGGAGTTTTTCAATGGCACTCTCTAAATTAGATAATCTCTACATGGCAGTGGTAGCTGATCATTCAAAACACCCTCATCATCATGGATTTTTAGAAGGCGTTGAACAAGTGCAGTTAAATAATCCTACATGTGGAGATGTTATTTCCTTATCTGTTAAATTTGATGGAAATATTATTTCAGATATTGCATTTGCTGGTAATGGTTGTACAATTTCTACGGCTTCATCAAGCATGATGACAGATGCAGTTATTGGGAAAACAAAAGAAGAAGCATTGCAGCTTGCTGATGTATTCTCCAAAATGGTTCAAGGCGATCAAAATCCAAAACAAGAGAAACTTGGGGATGCAGAGTTTCTAGCTGGGGTATCAAAATTTCCACAACGTATCAAATGTGCTACGCTTTCGTGGAATGCTTTAAGAAAGGCTATTGAGAGAGATAATCAGGCAGAACTCTGACAACCATAGTTGAAGGAATTACATTTAAACAACTTTTACTGACATAAGGTAGTCTAGTAGAAGAATGTCTTAAATTTAAATATTAAAGAAAGGATAAGTATGTCCGAAATAAATGAAAAAGTAGAACCACAGCCAATAGATCTTGGGGAATATAAATTTGGATTTCATGACGATGTAAAGCCAATTTATTCTACGGGAAAAGGTCTAAATGAGGCTGTTATTCGTGAGTTATCTGCAGCTAAGGGTGAACCTGAGTGGATGTTGGACTTTCGTCTAAAATCCTTGGAAACGTTTAATAAAATGCCAATGCAGACCTGGGGAGCAGATTTATCAGATATTGATTTTGATGATATTATTTATTATCAAAAAGCATCTGATAAACCTGCGCGTGATTGGGATGATGTTCCAGAAAAAATCAAAGAAACTTTTGAAAGAATTGGGATTCCAGAAGCTGAAAGAGCTTATCTTGCAGGAGCATCAGCACAATATGAATCAGAAGTGGTTTATCATAATATGAAAGAAGAATATGATAAGCTGGGTATTGTTTTTACGGATACTGACTCTGCACTTAAAGAGTACCCAGAGCTATTCAAAAAATATTTTGCTAAACTTGTCCCTCCAACAGATAATAAATTAGCTGCTCTGAACTCTGCTGTATGGTCAGGTGGAACATTTATTTATGTCCCTAAAGGTGTTAAGGTGGATATTCCACTTCAAACTTACTTCCGTATTAATAATGAAAATACTGGACAATTTGAACGTACTCTCATTATTGTCGATGAGGGAGCAAGTGTTCACTATGTTGAAGGTTGTACCGCCCCAACTTATTCTTCAAATAGTTTACATGCAGCTATAGTTGAAATTTTTGCACTTGATGGAGCTTATATGCGCTATACGACTATTCAAAATTGGTCCGATAATGTCTATAATTTAGTGACAAAACGTGCTACCGCTAAAAAAGATGCAACAGTTGAGTGGATAGATGGAAATCTAGGTGCTAAAACAACAATGAAATACCCATCGGTTTACCTTGATGGTGAAGGAGCACGTGGCACGATGTTGTCTATTGCTTTTGCAAACAAAGGACAACACCAAGATACGGGTGCAAAGATGATTCATAATGCTCCCCATACTAGTTCATCCATTGTCTCTAAATCAATTGCTAAGGGTGGAGGAAAAGTTGATTATCGAGGTCAAGTGACATTTAATAAAGATTCCAAAAAATCAGTGTCACATATAGAATGTGACACCATATTGATGGATGATATTTCAAAATCAGATACCATACCGTTTAATGAGATTCATAATTCACAGGTTGCTTTAGAGCATGAAGCAAAGGTGTCTAAGATTTCTGAAGAGCAACTGTACTACTTGATGAGTCGAGGTTTATCTGAAGCTGAGGCAACAGAAATGATTGTTATGGGGTTTGTTGAGCCCTTTACGAAAGAATTACCAATGGAATATGCGGTAGAGTTAAACCGCTTAATTTCCTATGAAATGGAAGGTTCAGTTGGTTAATTGAAGATTTCAAGAGATAATAAAAAGCCCCTATGTTATTGATGAAGGGGGCTTTTATATTAGCACAGTTATTATCTAGAGCGCTTTATAAGTAATACTATCCCAGCTAAAAGACAAAGGATAGCGATGGTGCCCAGAACAATTAAAATAGATACAAAATGTGATTGAATAAATTGATCTGTTTTTGTCCACCACTGTTCTTTTGTTTGAGGCTGTTCTTGAATAGATTTGGTTTTGGTTTTAGTAACTTCTTTTTTAGGTTTAACGGCTTTTAATACAGGAGTTTTAGAAGAAATATTTTTAGCGTCTTTAAAACCTTTTTCTACAAGAGCGTTGACAAACGGATGACGATAGTACTCTCCGTCTTGGTCTGACCAATCACCAACTCCTAAAACCACAGTTATCAAGCGAGTATTCTGGCGTTTAGCTGTAACTAAGGCATTAAAAGCAGCGCTAGGGCTAGAACCAGTTTTTAAGCCATCTACTCCTTCTAATCCAAATTTAGCGCCGGGGGTAGAGTAGTTATAAGTTGTAAATGTTTCTTCATAAGGAGTTCCGACCATGGCCTTGACTTCAGGATATTTTGTATAGTTCAGTATATCAGGGTATTTTTTAAGGAAATGATAGGTTAAAATTGATAGATCACGTGCAGTCGTAACGTTAGTAGCATTGTTATCGTATTCTTTTGGGGAGTAAAGTCCATTAAAAGCACTCGCTACCGCCCCACTGGGGTTATAAAAGTGAGTTTTTGTCATACCGAGTTTCTTGGCGGTTTCATTGATTCGTTTAATGAAGGCGTCAGGATTGTTTTGTGATAAGTGGTTAGCAATCATAATAGTTGCTACATTAGATGACGGGACAGCTGTCATAGTAATCAGTTCACGAATAGGATAAGCAACCCCAGCATGAATATTATTATTACTAATTTCATAAATCTTACTTATGGCTTGGTCTGTTTCTGTTGCAGTCACTGTGGTGTTGAGGCTTGTTTTTCCTTTAGCTAAGTCTTCAAATAGTAAATATAAAGTAAACATTTTAGACATGCTAGCGGGATCACGTTCTAAATCAGCGTTATCTTCCCACAAAATATGACCTTTATTGTCAATAACGATAGACGCTTTAGGTTTATTAATATCTTTAACATCATATCCGGCTTCTCGGGTAATTTGCATAATATCTTTATGTTCTTCAGCTTGCACAGAGTTTACACAAGTCAGGGATAATAAAATGCAGAGGAAAGATACGATTAATTTAGGCATAGGTAACTCCTGAAAACTTTTTATTAATATTATAACAAAAAATCACTAATAAAAAAGACATTTCATTAGTGATTTTTAATTTTATATATTCTCCTAAACCTAGCTAAAGAAACTGCTGTGCAGCAACTCCTTGTGTCAAAGGGAGATTACTATTAAAGTTTTTCGTTAACGTAGCGCACAAAATGATTCCACCACACTTTGAGGAAGAAACTGCGCTCAATACTATCTTTTGCCACTAAATGAACGCTAGGTTCCTTTATGAGATAGCCTTTTCCAACCTTATTAAGGTCAACGTAATAAGCTTTCCCTAGGTTCTCTTTTTTTGTAATAGGAGCAGTAAGCTCTTTTTTAAAGTTAATTTTTAACTGATTTTGTTTAGTGATATTTTTCTTCTGTACTACTTTCAAATCGTTTTTAGCAACAGCGATGACCGATTGTTCTTTTCCGTCTCTCACACTTGCTTCTTTACCTTTATATGCAGCTCCTTTAGCTAATACAAGGTTAGGTTCGTAGGTGTTTGTGATATAGTTCAAGAGAGAGTTAGTTGCTGTAAAGCGAGCATATTTGTCTTTATCGGCCTTATCAGCATGCATAATAACAGTGAGTAGTCTCATTCCACTTTCAGTAGATGTAGCAATAAAAGATTGGCCAGCTAATTCCGTTGTCCCAGTTTTCAAACCTGTAATACCTGGTCTAAAGACAGGCATATCTGGTAGCATGTAGTTATAAGAATGCATAATATCTTTATCAAATTTAGCAACGGACTTACTAGTAATCTTAAGAATGGAAGGATATTCGTTGACCAAATGGTAGGCAACAATAGCAATATCACGTGCACTCATTTTATTTTCGTCGTTTTGTGACGATTTTGGATAAATGTGATTGCCTAACATACTATTATTTAAGCCAGAAGCATTGACTAGGTGGCTATCATGAATTCCCCACTTTTCCAATTGAGCAGTCATTTTATCAACAAATTTACTTTCGGTTCCTGAAATATGTTCAGCCAAAGCAATGGCTGCACTGTTAGCACTAGAAATCATGGCAGCGTCCACGAGCTGTTTAACAGTATAGCGCCTTTTTTCTAAAGGAACATTACTAGCATCAGATTCGCGTGTTAGTTGATAAGGGTAGTCAGATATATTTACTTTGGTATTCCACTTGAGGTTACCGTTATCAATTTCTTTATAGACCATATAAACGGTCATTATTTTAGTCAAGGAAGCAATAGCAGCGGGTTTGTTAGCATCTTTTTCATACAAGATTTTTCCTGAATCTAAATCAACTGCCAAGGCATGTTTAGCGGAAGCATTAAAAGATTCAGCAGAGATGGTTGGCATAAAAAAAATGCAACTAAGTAATAGAATAGAAGTAATAATTTTTTTCAAAATAACACCTTTAGAAATTTTTTAAACTTTGTCCATCCTATTATATCATATCACTATATCATACTAGGAATTATTATTTTTGATAATTAAATAAAGAAAACGTTTGTTATAAAAATGTAAAAAAATGTAAAAAAATGAAAGTTAAAAAATTATCTGAAAATTTTGCGTTTTTGTCTTTTCTTAAGAATTTTTTGTGGTATAATGTTAGTCACTAGATAAATGAATTAGGAGAACAAAGCTATGGCAAAACAGAAAAATAACTGGCGCCGTGTTGGAGTTGGTGTCCTTACACTTGCTTCAGTTGCGACTCTTGCTGCATGTGGAAGTAAATCAGCTTCCCAGGATTCTAATGGAGCGATTAATTGGGCTATTCCAACAGAAATCAATACACTAGATTTATCTAAAGTCACAGACACTTACTCAAATCTAGCTATTGGTAACTCTAGTAGTAATTTCCTTCGCTTAGATAAAGATGGAAAGACAAGACCAGATTTGGCTACTAAAGTAGATGTTTCAAAAGATGGCTTAACTTATACAGCTACATTACGTAAAGGCTTGAAGTGGTCAGATGGCAGTAAACTTACTGCAAAGGATTTTGTTTATTCATGGCAACGTTTAGTTGATCCTAAAACAGCTTCACAATATGCTTACCTTGCTGTTGAAGGGCATGTGCTTAATGCCGATAAAATCAACGAAGGACAAGAGAAAGACTTGAATAAGCTAGGTGTTAAGGCGGAAGGCGATGACAAAGTTGTTATTACTTTATCTAGTCCGTCTCCACAATTTATCTACTACCTTGCATTCACTAACTTCATGCCACAAAAACAAGAAGTTGTTGAAAAATATGGAAAAGATTACGCAACTACTTCAAAAAATACAGTTTACTCAGGACCATATACTGTTGAAGGTTGGAATGGTTCGAATGGTACTTTCACGCTGAAGAAAAACAAAAATTATTGGGACGCTAAAAATGTAAAAACAAAAGAAGTTCGCATCCAGACTGTTAAAAAACCAGATACCGCCGTTCAAATGTATAAACGTGGTGAGTTAGATGCAGCTAATATCTCAAATACTTCTGCTATTTATCAAGCTAATAAGAATAATAAAGATGTCACAGATGTTCTAGAAGCGACCACTGCCTATATGGAATATAATACTACTGGTTCTGTGAAAGGGCTTGATAATGTTAAGATTCGTCGCGCCTTAAACTTAGCAACTAACCGTAAAGGAGTTGTTCAAGCAGCCGTTGATACAGGCTCAAAACCGGCAATTGCTTTTGCACCTACTGGTTTAGCCAAAACACCAGATGGAACTGATTTGGCAAAATATGTTGCCCCAGGTTATGAATATAATAAAACTGAAGCAGCAAAACTCTTTAAAGAAGGTTTGGCTGAATCAGGCTTGACTAAGCTAAAATTAACAATTACAGCAGATGCTGATGCTCCTGCTGCCAAAAACTCTGTTGACTATATCAAGTCTACTTGGGAAGCTGCTCTTCCAGGACTTACTGTTGAAGAAAAATTTGTAACCTTTAAACAACGCTTAGAAGACAGTAGAAAACAAAACTTTGACATCGTAGTTTCTCTTTGGGGTGGGGATTATCCAGAAGGATCAACTTTCTACGGCCTCTTTAAGTCAGATTCACAAAATAACGATGGAAAATTTGCTAACAAGGACTATGATGCTGCTTATAACAAGGCAATTTCTGAAGATGCGATGAAACCAGCAGAATCAGCGAAGGACTATAAAGAAGCAGAGAAAATTTTATTTGAGCAAGGTGCTTATAACCCACTCTACTTCCGTAGTGGTAAAGGTTTACAAAATCCAAAATTAAAAGGTGTTATTCGTAATACTACAGGTTTGTCAATAGACTTTACACATGCTTATAAAAAATAATTAAATTACTTTACACTAAACCTTTGCAAGAATTGGTAATTGCCAGTTCTTGCTTTTGGTTAAGTAAAGAAAGTGAAAGAGTTTGCTATTTTTAGCAATTCTAAGAAAAGGAAATGATATGATTAAATATATTTTAAAGCGTGTTGCTATTTTGTTAGTAACGCTATGGGTTGTCATAACCCTATCGTTCTTTCTGATGCAGATCCTTCCAGGAACACCCTACAATAATCCAAAACTCACTGAAGAAATGATCGCATTGCTTAATAAACAGTATGGTTTAGACAAGCCTGTATGGCAACAATATTTGACTTACCTTTGGAATGTACTTCATGGTGACTTTGGAACGAGTTATCAATCAGTGAATCAGCCAGTATCACGTATGATTAGCTTGAGATTAGGAGTTTCAGTACATCTAGGTGTTCAGGCTCTCGTATTTGGTGTTTTAGGCGGTATTTTGGTAGGAGCTATTTCGGCACGTCATAAGAATGATAAAGTCGATGGTATCTTAAGTGTTATTGCAACGCTAGGGATTTCTATGCCTTCATTTATCATTGGTATCTTATTATTAGACTATTTTGGATTTAAGTGGAACTTGTTGCCTTTATCAGGTTGGGGGACTTTCTCTCAAACCATTTTACCTTCTTTAGCTCTAGGACTCCCTACATTAGCATCTGTTTCACGCTTCTTCCGTAGTGAAATGATTGAAACTTTAAATTCTGATTATGTGCAACTAGCTCGTTCAAAAGGTATGACAATTCGTCAAGTAACTCGAAAACATGCTTACCGTAATTCTATGATTCCAATTTTAACTCTAATTGGCCCTTTGGCGGCGGGTCTGTTAACTGGTTCTGCACTAATTGAGCAGATTTTCTCGATTCCAGGAATTGGGCAGCAGTTTGTTACTTCGATTCCAACAAAAGACTATCCTGTTATTATGGGGACAACCATTGTTTATGCAGTAATGTTGATGGTTGCTATCTTGATAACAGACGTTGTTATTAGTATCGTAGACCCACGTGTTCGCTTGCAGTAAGGAGATGTTATGGCAGATAAAAACAGAACATTTAAACTTGTAGGTGCAGGATCTTCTAGCACACAAGAAAAAATTGAAAAGCCTGCTCTTTCGTTTATGCAAGATGCGTGGCGTCGCTTGAAAAAAAACAAATTAGCAGTAGTTTCACTCTATTTATTAGCTCTTTTACTTACTTTTTCGTTAGCCTCAAATTTATTTGTAACTCAGAAGGATGCTAATGGGTTTGATTCGAAAAAAGTAACTACATATCGCAACTTACCACCTAAATTGAGTTCAAACCTTCCTTTTTGGAATGGTAGCATTAAGTACGCTGGAAATACAGAATCTACAGACGCTTATAAGTCTCAAAATGTCCCTGAAAAAGTTAAGTATGCTTTAGGTACAGATTCTCTAGGGAGAAGTGTTGCTAAGCGCATCATCGTAGGTATTCGGATTTCCTTACTTGTAGCTATTGCAGCTACATTCATTGATTTAATTATCGGTGTTACATACGGTCTTGTTTCAGGTTTTGCTGGAGGACGCCTTGATACATTAATGCAACGTATCGTAGAGGTAATTTCATCAATTCCAAACTTAGTTATCGTTACAATGTTAGGTTTGGTCCTTGGTAACGGTATTACGGCTATTATTATCTCTATTGCTTTTACCGGATGGACTTCTATGTCTCGTCAGGTAAGGAATTTAACCCTATCATATCGAGAAAGAGAGTTTGTGCTTGCTGCACGTTCACTTGGGGAAAGTCCAATTAAAATAGCCTTCAAACATATTTTACCTAACATTTCTGGTATTATCATTGTACAAATTATGATGACAATCCCAAGTGCTATTATGTATGAAGCGGTACTTTCAGCAATCAATTTAGGTGTTAAACCACCGACAGCTTCATTAGGATCATTGATTTCAGATGCACAAGAAAATTTACAATATTATCCATATCAAGTTATCTTGCCAGCTTTAGCATTGGTAATGATTTCATTGGCATTTATTTTGCTTGGTGATGGGTTGCGAGATGCTTTTGATCCAAAATCTAGCGATGAATAAGGAGGTATAATCATGGAAAAAGAAACTATTTTAAGTGTTAATAATCTTCATGTTGACTTCCACACATATGCTGGAGAAGTAAAAGCAATTCGTGATGTCAACTTTGAATTAAAAAAAGGTGAGACTCTTGCAATCGTTGGTGAATCTGGTTCAGGAAAATCTGTAACTACCAGAACTTTAATTGGTTTAAATGCTAAAAATTCAGAGATATCAGGGAATGTTCAATTTAAGGGGCGTAACCTTGTTGAACTATCAGAAGAAGAGTGGACTAAGGTACGCGGGAATGAGATTTCTATGATTTTCCAAGACCCTATGACTAGTTTGGATCCAACGATGAAAATTGGCATGCAAATAGCAGAACCAATGATGATTCATCAAAAAATTTCAAAAAAGGATGCTTTAAAATTAGCTCTTGAGCTAATGAAAGATGTAGGTATCCCAAATGCTGAAGAGCATATTAATGATTACCCACATCAGTGGTCTGGAGGAATGCGCCAACGTGCGGTTATAGCGATTGCTTTAGCTGCTGATCCTGAAATTCTTATTGCTGATGAACCAACGACTGCTTTAGATGTAACAATTCAAGCACAAATTTTGAACTTAATGAAAAAAATTCAAGCAGAACGAGACTCCTCCATTGTTTTCATAACTCATGACTTAGGGGTCGTTGCAGGGATGGCAGACCGTGTAGCAGTTATGTATGCAGGGAAAATTGTTGAATTTGGAACTGTTGATGAAGTCTTTTATAATCCACAACATCCATATACTTGGGGATTATTGAATTCAATGCCGACAACCGACACAGAATCAGGTAGTTTAGAGTCAATTCCGGGAACACCACCAGATTTGTTGAACCCACCTAAAGGAGATGCATTTGCAGCTCGTAATGAATTTGCATTAGATATTGATCATGAAGAAGAACCACCGTACTTCAAAGTTTCAGAAACACATTTCGCTGCTACATGGCTTTTAGATGAAAGATCACCTAAGGTGCTTCCTCCATTACCGATCCAAAAACGTTGGGAAAAATGGAACGAGATTGAAGGGAGGAAAGCCTAATGACTGAAAATCGAAAAAAATTAGTTGAAGTCAAAAATGTTTCTTTGACCTTCAATAAAGGAAAAGCTAATGAAGTGAGAGCAATTGATAATGTTAGTTTTGACATTTATGAAGGTGAAGTGTTTGGATTAGTTGGGGAATCTGGATCAGGAAAGACAACCGTTGGACGTTCAATTTTAAAACTTTATGATATTTCTGATGGAGAAATTACCTTTAATGGAGAAGTGATCTCACATCTGAAAGGTAAAGCATTACATAGTTTTCGTAAAGACGCTCAGATGATTTTTCAGGATCCTCAGGCTAGCTTAAACGGCCGTATGAAGATTCGTGATATCGTAGCAGAAGGTTTAGATATACATAAATTAGCTAAATCAAAATCAGATCGTGATAGTAAAGTTCAGGCCCTATTAGATCTTGTAGGGTTAAATAAAGATCATTTAACACGTTATCCGCATGAATTTTCAGGTGGACAACGACAACGTATCGGGATTGCACGTGCTTTAGCAGTAGAGCCTAAATTTATCATTGCTGATGAACCAATATCTGCCTTAGATGTTTCAATCCAAGCACAAGTTGTTAATTTAATGCAAAAATTGCAAAGAGAACAAGGATTGACTTATTTGTTTATCGCACATGATTTGTCTATGGTAAAATACATTTCAGATCGTATCGGTGTTATGCATTGGGGGAAACTGTTAGAAGTTGGAACATCTGATGATGTTTATAACAATCCAATCCACCCTTATACGAAGAGTCTATTATCAGCTATTCCAGAACCAGATCCGGAGAGTGAACGTCAACGTGTTCACCAGCCGTATAATCCAGCTATTGAGCAAGACGGACAAGAACGTCAAATGCACGAGATTACCCCTGGTCATTTTGTTTTATCTACACCCCAAGAAGCTGAAGAATATAAAAAACAAATATTATAAAAGATGGCTAGCCCATCTTTTATTTTTTTACTAATAAAATAAATTTAGGTATGGAATTTTAAACTCTATGTTATTGGTGTTAGCCAACAGGAAACTTTTTTCAGAAAATGTAGAAAAAGTATGAAAAAAGAGTTGACAAAGTAAGAGATGATGTAGTAAACTAAATAAGTTGTCTCGAGAGAGCAGTTTCTATTAGCGCGTAGTTAACAACTTAAAAAAAGTAGTTGACAAAGCAGAATAAGTTTGCTAGAATATAGAAGTTGTCTCAAGAGAGGCAAAGACCTTTGAAAACTGAACAAGACGAACGAATGTGCAGGGTGGATTTACATTGTAAATCCGTCAATGACAAAAAACAATAAATCTGTCAGCGAGACAGAAAAGAGCAAAGCTCAAACTTTTAATGAGAGTTTGATCCTGGCTCAGGACGAACGCTGGCGGCGTGCCTAATACATGCAAGTAGAACGCTGAGGTTTGGTGTTTACACTAGACTGATGAGTTGCGAACGGGTGAGTAACGCGTAGGTAACCTGCCTCATAGCGGGGGATAACTATTGGAAACGATAGCTAATACCGCATAAGAGTAATTAACACATGTTAGTTATTTAAAAGGAGCAATTGCTTCACTGTGAGATGGACCTGCGTTGTATTAGCTAGTTGGTGAGGTAAAGGCTCACCAAGGCGACGATACATAGCCGACCTGAGAGGGTGATCGGCCACACTGGGACTGAGACACGGCCCAGACTCCTACGGGAGGCAGCAGTAGGGAATCTTCGGCAATGGACGGAAGTCTGACCGAGCAACGCCGCGTGAGTGAAGAAGGTTTTCGGATCGTAAAGCTCTGTTGTTAGAGAAGAACGTTGGTAGGAGTGGAAAATCTACCAAGTGACGGTAACTAACCAGAAAGGGACGGCTAACTACGTGCCAGCAGCCGCGGTAATACGTAGGTCCCGAGCGTTGTCCGGATTTATTGGGCGTAAAGCGAGCGCAGGCGGTTCTTTAAGTCTGAAGTTAAAGGCAGTGGCTTAACCATTGTACGCTTTGGAAACTGGAGGACTTGAGTGCAGAAGGGGAGAGTGGAATTCCATGTGTAGCGGTGAAATGCGTAGATATATGGAGGAACACCGGTGGCGAAAGCGGCTCTCTGGTCTGTAACTGACGCTGAGGCTCGAAAGCGTGGGGAGCAAACAGGATTAGATACCCTGGTAGTCCACGCCGTAAACGATGAGTGCTAGGTGTTAGGCCCTTTCCGGGGCTTAGTGCCGCAGCTAACGCATTAAGCACTCCGCCTGGGGAGTACGACCGCAAGGTTGAAACTCAAAGGAATTGACGGGGGCCCGCACAAGCGGTGGAGCATGTGGTTTAATTCGAAGCAACGCGAAGAACCTTACCAGGTCTTGACATCCTTCTGACCGGCCTAGAGATAGGCTTTCTCTTCGGAGCAGAAGTGACAGGTGGTGCATGGTTGTCGTCAGCTCGTGTCGTGAGATGTTGGGTTAAGTCCCGCAACGAGCGCAACCCCTATTGTTAGTTGCCATCATTAAGTTGGGCACTCTAGCGAGACTGCCGGTAATAAACCGGAGGAAGGTGGGGATGACGTCAAATCATCATGCCCCTTATGACCTGGGCTACACACGTGCTACAATGGTTGGTACAACGAGTCGCAAGCCGGTGACGGCAAGCTAATCTCTTAAAGCCAATCTCAGTTCGGATTGTAGGCTGCAACTCGCCTACATGAAGTCGGAATCGCTAGTAATCGCGGATCAGCACGCCGCGGTGAATACGTTCCCGGGCCTTGTACACACCGCCCGTCACACCACGAGAGTTTGTAACACCCGAAGTCGGTGAGGTAACCTTTTAGGAGCCAGCCGCCTAAGGTGGGATAGATGATTGGGGTGAAGTCGTAACAAGGTAGCCGTATCGGAAGGTGCGGCTGGATCACCTCCTTTCTAAGGATAAGGAAACCTGCCATTTGCGTCTTGTTTAGTTTTGAGAGGTCTTGTGGGGCCTTAGCTCAGCTGGGAGAGCGCCTGCTTTGCACGCAGGAGGTCAGCGGTTCGATCCCGCTAGGCTCCATTGAATCGAAAGGTTCAAATTGTTCATTGAAAATTGAATATCTATATCAAATTCCACGATCTAGAAATAGATTGTAGAAAGTAACAAGAAAATAAACCGAAAACGCTGTGAATATTTAATGAGTTTTCTAGTTTTAAAGAAACTAGGTTAATAAGGTTAAGTTAATAAGGGCGCACGGTGGATGCCTTGGCACTAGAAGCCGAAGAAGGACGTGACTAACGACGAAATGCTTTGGGGAGCTGTAAGTAAGCGCTGATCCAGAGATGTCCGAATGGGGGAACCCACTAGTTAATGACTAGTATCCATATCTGTTAAGGATATGAGAAGGAAGACGCAGTGAACTGAAACATCTAAGTAGCTGCAGGAAGAGAAAGCAAAAGCGATTGCCTTAGTAGCGGCGAGCGAAACGGCAGGAGGGCAAACCGAAGTGTTTACACTTCGGGGTTGTAGGACTGCGATATAGGATTAATCATTATAGAAGAATTACCTGGGAAGGTAAGCCAAAGAGAGTAACAGCCTCGTATTTAAAATGATAGATTAACCTTAGCAGTATCCTGAGTACGGCGAGACACGCGAAATCTCGTCGGAATCTGGGAGGACCATCTCCCAACCCTAAATACTCTCTAGTGACCGATAGTGAACCAGTACCGTGAGGGAAAGGTGAAAAGCACCCCGGGAGGGGAGTGAAATAGAACCTGAAACCGTGTGCCTACAACAAGTTCGAGCCCGTTAATGGGTGAGAGCGTGCCTTTTGTAGAATGAACCGGCGAGTTACGATATGATGCGAGGTTAAGTTGAAGAGACGGAGCCGTAGGGAAACCGAGTCTTAATAGGGCGTCATAGTATCATGTTGTAGACCCGAAACCATGTGACCTACCCATGAGCAGGTTGAAGGTGAGGTAAAACTCACTGGAGGACCGAACCAGGGCACGTTGAAAAGTGCTTGGATGACTTGTGGGTAGCGGAGAAATTCCAAACGAACTTGGAGATAGCTGGTTCTCTCCGAAATAGCTTTAGGGCTAGCGTCGATGTTAAGTCTCTTGGAGGTAGAGCACTGTTTGGGTGAGGGGTCCATCCCGGATTACCAATCTCAGATAAACTCCGAATGCCAACGAGATATAATCGGCAGTCAGACTGCGAGTGCTAAGATCCGTAGTCGAAAGGGAAACAGCCCAGACCACCAGCTAAGGTCCCAAAATATATGTTAAGTGGAAAAGGATGTGGGGTTGCACAGACAACTAGGATGTTAGCTTAGAAGCAGCTATTCATTCAAAGAGTGCGTAATAGCTCACTAGTCGAGTGACCCTGCGCCGAAAATGTACCGGGGCTAAAACATATTACCGAAGCTGTGGATGACACAAAAGTGTCATGGTAGGAGAGCGTTCTATGTGTGAAGAAGGTGTACCGTGAGGAGCGCTGGAACGCATAGAAGTGAGAATGCCGGTATGAGTAGCGCAAGACAGGTGAG
>PVMJ01000248.1_pt1:95000-177500 | contig 257232 bp, 242 predicted proteins | sample 1853361 | NCBI WGS metagenome assembly PVMJ01 (sample SAMN08533506, study PRJNA380276) | Synthetic metagenome, whole genome shotgun sequencing project. | isolation source: mock microbial community containing genomic DNA from 20 ATCC strains | collected 2017 | reverse complement strand
GGTTAAGCCGGATTTTGGTATTTCAACTAAATCCATTTTTAGAGATATTGATTGTAAGTCTATAAGTAGAGTTGATATTGATTTATTAAAGTCTGCTATTTTGTCATCAGATTATCAGTTAATGGTCAAATCTATGGGAAATTCACTCGAGGATATTACAATTACTAAAAATCCAGTTATAAGTACAATAAAAGAACGTATGTTAAATTCTGGAGCCGATGTTGCATTAATGACAGGAAGTGGACCAACTGTTTTTTCAATGTGTTCTACAGAGAAAAAAGCTGATCGTGTTTTTAATAGTATGAAAGGTTTTTGCAAAGAAGTTTATAAAGTTAGGTTGTTGAGATAAAAGGTTTTATCTTCTTCACCTATCTATGATTGATTCTTCTATATCTTCGTGATATAATTTACTGGTTAACAAAAAAGAGGTATATATGACAGTTTTAGAACAAAAATTAGACCATTTAGTGAGTCAAATCTTGCTTAAAGCAGAAAATCAACATGAATTATTGTTTGGTACTTGTCAAAGTGATGTTAAATTGACTAATACGCAAGAACACATTCTGATGCTTTTATCACAAGAGCAGTTGACAAATTCTGATTTAGCTAAGAAGTTAAATATTAGTCAGGCAGCTGTAACTAAAGCAGTAAAAAGTTTAATTTCTCAGGATATGTTGAAAGCGAATAAAGATTCTAAAGATGCTCGTATTACTTATTTTGAGTTATCTGAACTTGCTAAACCCATTGCAGATGAACACACACATCATCATGACAATACGTTAGGGGTTTACGGAAGATTAGTAAATCATTTTTCAAAGGACGAAAAGGTCGTTTTAGAACGTTTTCTTGATCTTTTCTCTAGAGAATTAGAAGGGTAATCATGCGATATATTACAGTTAGTGGTCTTACTTTTCAGTACGATAGCGATCCTGTGCTGGAAGGGGTTAATTACCATTTAGACAGTGGGGAGTTTGTTACCTTAACAGGTGAAAATGGGGCTGCTAAATCAACTTTAATAAAGGCTACTTTAGGTATTTTAACGCCCAAAGTGGGTACAGTTAATATCTCTAAAGAAAACAAAGAAGGAAAAAAATTACGTATTGCCTATTTACCTCAACAGATTGCAAGTTTTAACGCTGGCTTTCCATCGTCAGTTTATGAATTTGTGAAATCTGGACGATACCCTAGAAATGGTTGGTTTAGAAGACTGACTAAACATGATGAAGAACATATTAGGGTTAGTTTAGAAGCTGTTGGTATGTGGGATAATCGCCATAAAAAGATAGGAAGTTTATCTGGCGGTCAAAAGCAGAGGGCTGTCATTGCTAGGATGTTTGCTTCTGATCCAGATATTTTTGTATTGGATGAGCCAACAACTGGTATGGACGCAGGGACTACTGAGAAATTTTATGAGTTAATGCATCATAATGCTCATAAGCATGGTAAGTCTGTTTTGATGATTACTCACGATCCTGATGAAGTAAAGGGGTATGCTGACCGAAATATTCATCTTGTTAGGAACCAATCTTTACCATGGCGTTGTTTCAATGTCCATACAAACGAAATGGAGGTTGAATCAGATGCTACTTGATATGCTTTCCTATGATTTTATGCAACGAGCGCTCTTAGCAGTTGTGGCTATTAGTATTTTTGCTCCAATTTTAGGCATCTTCCTAATTTTACGTCGTCAGAGTTTGATGAGTGATACTTTGAGTCACGTTTCCTTAGCCGGTGTTGCATTAGGCGTTGTTTTAGGTATCTCGCCTACATGGTCAACTATTTTCGTTGTTACTTTGGCGGCAGTTGTATTAGAGTATTTGCGTACTGTATACAAACATTATATGGAAATATCAACTGCTATCCTGATGTCGATGGGGTTGGCTATATCTTTAATCGTTATGAGTAAAGCTCATAATGTTGGTAATGTCAGTCTTGAACAGTATTTATTTGGTTCTATTATTACTATTGGGAAGGAACAAGTGATTGCTTTGTTTGTTATTGCATTAATCACTTTTATTTTAACCATCCTATTTATTAGACCAATGTATATATTAACGTTTGATGAGGATACAGCTTTTGTAGATGGATTGCCTGTGCGTACAATGTCTATTTTGTTCAATGTTGTTACAGGTATTGCTATTGCATTAACAATTCCTGCCGCAGGTGCTCTATTGGTGTCAACTATTATGGTTTTACCAGCTAGTATTGCTATGCGGTTAGGTCGAAATTTTAAAACTGTTATTTTTCTGGGTATGTTAATTGGATTTGTGGGAATGGTAGCTGGTATTTTCCTTTCGTATTATTGGGAGACACCTGCTAGTGCAACAATAACGATGATTTTTATTGGCATTTTCCTATTAGTTAGCTTAGTAGGCTTGCTTCGCAAACGTTAAATAAAAAAATCTATCTTATTCTAGGATAGATTTTTTATTTATCTCCCTGTTTTTTTCGAATATATTTTATGAGGGATCAGTTGAGAAATTATCTCGATGAGGTATCTACTAAGTTTTCTGGCTTAAGTTGATAGAAGGGGCAATGTGAATCTATTTTTGCGTTTTAGGATAAAAAATACTACCGGCAATTTTGCCGGCAGTAAATTGTAATTATTGTGCTTCAGTAGTGCTGTGATGTTTGTGTTGATTTAACGCTTCTTGTTCAGTCATTTGAACGATATTAGCGGTATTTGCATTTTTTATGTTTTCTAAACTATACCAATAAGTATTTGAACGACCCTTATTTGCAACGTAGACGATTCTATTTTGGGGAGCTACATTATTTGTATCTGATTCAGAAGTATTAGTGTTAGTATTTTCTTCTATATCAGATGCACTTTCAATAGCTGCTTCGTTTTCATCAGCATCGCTATTTGGATCTTCACCTTCTTCTGCCTGTTTCCCATCTTCTTTGATTAGCATACCAGTTTTGTAATCAATTTTTGCGAGTGGAGACGTATTTTCTAATGTAACAGTTGTGACGCCGTATTCATCAACTTGTTCTTTGCCGCCGCCTAATTTGATTTCTAGAAGTTTTCCTTGTTTATCAATTCCAACATACTGAAGTTCAACTCGGCTAGGTACTAAATTATTTCCTTCGTATATTGGAGTCACTTTGTAATCAAGCTAGAAATTTTTATGATTTGCCAACCAACTATCTAATCTATTTTCGTAGTATAACATACCATCAGGATTATTTTCGCTAAATCCTGTATTTAGATATTTGGTCATAGTAACTAGGTTCTCAGGAACATTGTTCATTCCTGAAAATTGATAACCAACGAGGTGACCTCGGTCTATAAGCCAAGTTGTTTTACCCTTTTCAGTAGTAAATTTGTAGTTGTGCCAACCGGTTGGATTATACGTCAGTCTTTCTCTTTTTATCTTAGGCTCATCTGCATCCCTTAATTGTATGTGAGAATATGTTGCTCTTTCTAAGTTATCTAATGAACCTACCTTGATTTGCTTATTATGAGTAAACGGTAAGATTTTTTTGAAGAAGTACTTACATACTGTGTCTCAACATGGGATGTCGTCTTATAATGTTTAGCCTTAGCTTCAACATTCTGTTGTAATGCCCCAACGCATAGTACGACAGTTAATAGTGGTAGTGATTTGTATAATTGTTTAGATAATTTCATAAACCTAAACCCTTCTAAATGATATTTGTGAAGGCCTTTCACAAGTATAATTTTATCATTTTATTGGGAAAAAGTAATAAAAAAACATAACTAGTTAATTTTTTTTGGAGATTATGTTATTTAACTAGATAGTTATTAAAGTTAAATGTTATAGATATACTGTTATTACATAATAATTTTTATATGATTTGTTATTTTATTAGATTTTTTAATGGATTATTTCTTTAGCTGATTTTGATTACAAAGTTAAGGTATTCTAATCATATTTTCTTGATTTATAACATGTAAAGGTTAGAATAAATTCGTTGGTGTTAGACAGACGATATTTGTTGTTTTTATGAAAAAATTGTGGGTATTAGATATGTATATTTTTTCGATAACTATTTACTCTATGGTAAAAATTCTAAGCTGTTTGTTTGGTGTTATTTCTTAATAAAAATAAGGTAGTCATGTATAATAACTATAATTTAAAAGTTGTCTCTTCAGGAATGTTGTTCATTAATAAAAAGTGTAGTCAATTGACTACACTTTTTATTGTCTTGAAATATTATTATCAGAGTATCGATTACACTTCAAGTCTATTTAAAGTTTAATACAAAGTATTTTTTCTTTCCACGACGAATGACTGTAATTTCATTTTCAAGCTTATCATTTTCTGAGATAGTATATTCTAAATCTTGAATACGATCTCCATTAATATAAATAGCTCCATTGGAGACATCTTCTCGAGCTTGACGTTTAGAATTGACAACTCCTGAAGTGACTAGAAGGTCTATGATATTGAGGTTATCTTCCGTCTGAACGTGATAATTTGGTACTCCACGTAAACCTTGTTTGAGCTCTTTAACAGACAATCCTTTTATATTGCCAGCAAATAGCTGTTCCGTGATATTAACGGCCTCCTTATAAGCTTTTTCACCATGAACAAGAGTTACAACTTCACGTGCTAGTGTTTTTTGTGCTAAGCGTTGGTGAGGTGCTTCCTCGAATTGAATACGTATATCTTCTATTTCTTTAAGGCTTAGGAATGTAAAAATCTTAAGGAAGCGAACGGCATCAGCATCCATAACATTGAGCCAAAATTGGTACATTTCATAAGGAGAGGTTTTGTCAGCATCAAGCCAAACAGCATTTCCTTCAGATTTTCCGAATTTTTTTCCTGTAGAATCTGTTATCAATGGAACAGTCATAACATGAGATACACCATTTGATTTTCGTCTAATAAGTTCGGTTCCAGCAGTCATGTTGCCCCATTGGTCAGAACCACCAATTTGCAAAGTGACATTATAGTTCTTATTTAATTCGTAAAAGTCATATCCTTGCATAATTTGATAAGCAAATTCAGTATAGGAAATCCCTGTTTCGATACGTTTTTTAACAGATTCTTTACTCATCATATAATTGACAGTAAAATATTTACCAACATCTCGTAAGAAATCAATGAAACTAATATTGCTGAACCAATCATAATTATTTACCAATACAGCTTTGTTATCACCTGTTTCAAACTCTAGAAAATTAGATAATTGACCGCGGATTTTATTACCCCAACTAACTACAGTTTTCTTTGTTTGTAAACTGCGCTCAACATCTTTAAATGAAGGGTCCCCAATAAGTCCAGTTGCGCCTCCCACAAGTGCATAAGGCTTGTGACCAGCAAGTTGTAAGCGACGAGAGGTTAAAATAGCAACTAAATGTCCAAGATGAAGGCTGTCAGCCGTAGGATCGTAGCCAGTATAGTAAGAGACAGAACCTTCTTCAAGAGCTTTGCGTAAAGCATCTTCGTCAGTTGTCTGAAAAACGAGTCCACGTTCTTTGAGTTCATCAAAAATATTCATCTTTTTCTCCTAATTATTAACTTGTTGTGTATTAATGTCAACTATATCAAAACTCTTTAGGATATGCAAGTTATATTAAATCTGATATAATGTAGGATGAGGTATTATTCATGTTTAAAGGTAATAAGAAGTTGAATAGTTCTAAATTAGGTGATTACACACCACTTGAATTTGGTTCTATTTTTTTAAGAATTGTAAAGCTTTTATCAGATTTCATCTATGTTATTATTTTACTATTTGTTATGCTCGGAGTAGGACTTGCAGTAGGGTATCTTGCTAGTCAAGTTGACTCTGTTAAAGTACCAAGTAAAAATAGTTTAGTGACACAAGTTAATACACTTACTAGGGTGTCTAGGTTAACTTATTCTGATAAATCACAAATTTCAGAGATTGCCACTGATTTACAACGTACACCAGTGGCAAAGGATGCTATATCTGATAATATTAAAAAGGCTATCATTGCAACAGAGGACGAAAATTTCAATGACCATAAAGGTGTAGTTCCCAAAGCCGTACTACGTGCTGCAGCGGGATCTGTTCTGGGGTTTGGAGAGAGTAGCGGTGGTTCAACGCTGACACAACAATTATTAAAGCAGCAAATTTTGGGAGATGATCCGTCATTTAAACGCAAATCAAAAGAAATTATTTATGCTCTAGCATTAGAGCGTTACATGGATAAGGATTCGATTTTATCAGATTATTTAAATGTATCACCGTTTGGTCGCAATAACAAAGGACAGAATATTGCAGGTATTGAAGAAGCAGCACAAGGGATTTTTGGAGTTTCCGCAAAAGATTTAACAATTCCTCAGGCAGCTTTCCTTGCAGGTTTACCGCAAAGTCCTATTGTATATTCTCCTTATACTGCAGATGCCCAGTTGAAATCAGATAAAGATCTTAGTTTTGGTATAAAGCGCCAAAAAAATGTGTTATACAATATGTATAGAACGAGAGCTTTAACCAAAGATGAGTACAAATCCTACAAAGATTATGACATCAAAAAAGATTTTATCAAACCTGCAGTGGCGACAACAAATCATCATGATTATCTTTACTACTCGGCATTATCTGAAGCTCAAAAAGTGATGTACAATTACCTCATTAAAAAGGATAATGTTTCAGAGCATGATTTAAAAAATGATGAGACTAGAGCGACGTACAGACACCGCGCTATTGAAGAGATTCAACAGGGAGGGTATACTATTAAAACTACTATCAATAAATCTGTTTATCAAGCCATGCAGGATGCTGCAGCTCAATACGGAGGGTTGTTAGATGATGGTACTGGCAAGGTTCAAATGGGAAATGTACTAACGGACAATTCTAGTGGTGCTATTATAGGATTTATTGGTGGTCGTAACTATAGTGAGAATCAAAATAACCATGCTTTTGATACGGCACGCTCTCCAGGGTCAAGTATTAAACCGATATTACCTTACGGAATTGCTATTGATCAAGGGATGTTAGGAAGTGGTAGTGTTCTTTCAAATTATCCAACGACATATTCAAGTGGCGAAAAGATTATGCATGCGGATGAAGAAGGTACTGCTATGGTTAACCTTCAAGAGTCATTGGACATTTCTTGGAACATTCCAGCTTTCTGGACTTACAAGATGCTACGAGATCGAGGCGTTGATGTAAAAAACTATATGGAGAAATTAGACTATCCAATTGAAAACTTTGGTATAGAAAGTTTACCACTTGGTGGTGGTATTGATACGTCAGTTGCTCAGCAAACAAACCTTTATCAAATGATTGCAAATGGTGGTGTTTATCATAAGCAGTATATGATAGAAAGTATAGAGGATAGTAATGGGAAAGTGATTTATAATCACGAAAGTAAACCTGTCCGTGTCTTTTCGAAAGCAACAGCTACTATCTTACAGCAGCTATTACATGGACCAATTAACTCCGGAAAGACTACAACCTTTAAAAATCGCTTACAAGGTTTAAATAGTGGTTTAGCTGGGGTAGATTGGATTGGAAAAACGGGTACTACTAACTCAACTTCTGATGTTTGGTTGATGCTTTCTACACCTAAAGTGACTTTAGGTGGATGGGCAGGACATGATAATAATGCCTCTTTAGCGAAATTGACAGGTTACAATAATAATGCTAATTATATGGCTCACTTGGTTAATGCTATTAATAATGCAGATGGCAATACTTTTGGTAAGTCAGAAAGGTTTAGACTTGATGATAGCGTTATAAAAGCTAAAGTTCTTAAGTCTACAGGTTTACAGCCAGGTGTAGTAACAGTAAACGGTCGTCGAATCACTGTTGGAGGTGAAAGCACAACAAGTTATTGGGCAAAAAATGGACCTGGAACGATGACCTATCGTTTTGCTATTGGGGGAACTGATAGTGATTATCAAAAAGCTTGGTCTACTTTGGGTGGAAAACGATAACAGGTTTACGATACTGATAGTTTTATTTGAGGAGAATAGAGTGATCTGTTCTCCTTTTATTTTTTCCAAGATAATATGATTTAATTCTTGTATAGTCTTCTTTCAAAGAATTAGAAAAACACCAGTATGCTATGTTTAAAAATCATCGTGTTATGCTAAAACTCAAGGGTGTTGATGAACAAATTGAAATTCTAGAAGCTTCCTTGAAGTCAAGAGAATAAAACTTGATTTATTGGTGAAAATAAGTTATAATGTACGTAACTATTTGTCGTCTGTCTAGGTTGAAATATTGTCCGACCTAGATATACAGCAGTTAAATCAACTTGATAAAGTGAGATTTAGCTGCTCTTTTTGTGCCTAATTTTAAGAAAAAAGGTTATTGTAATATATATTTAAACTTTCTGAAAATTACCACAAACGACATCTATAAGCTTGTTCTTGTTAGGCGAGCAAATGAAATAAACTCACTAAGTTTTATGAGATAAAAACTTAGTCACTCTATCTTTAAAAAGGAGCTAAAAACTTGGCAGGACATGAAGTTCAGTACGGAAAACACCGTACACGTCGTAGCTTTTCAAGAATTAAGGAAGTTCTTGATTTACCAAACTTAATTGAAATTCAAACTGATTCATTCCAAGATTTTCTTGATGCTGGCTTGAAAGAAGTATTTGAGGATGTACTTCCAATTTCAAACTTTACAGATACTATGGATCTTGAATTTGTTGGTTATGAATTAAAAGAACCTAAATATACTTTGGAAGAAGCTCGTATCCATGATGCTAGCTACTCAGCACCTATTTTTGTTACTTTCCGTTTAGTTAATAAAGAAACTGGTGAAATTAAAACTCAAGAAGTTTTCTTTGGTGATTTTCCAATTATGACTGAAATGGGTACTTTCATCATCAATGGTGGTGAACGTATCATTGTTTCACAATTAGTCCGTTCTCCTGGTGTTTACTTTAATGATAAGGTAGATAAAAATGGAAAAGTTGGTTATGGGTCAACTGTTATCCCTAACCGTGGAGCTTGGTTGGAACTTGAGACAGACGCAAAAGATATTGCTTATACACGTATCGACCGCACACGTAAAATTCCATTTACAACACTAGTCCGTGCACTTGGTTTCTCTGGAGACGATGAAATTGTTGACATCTTTGGTGACAGTGAACTTGTTCGCAATACTATTGAAAAAGACATTCATAAAAATCCAAGTGATTCTCGTACAGATGAAGCACTTAAAGAAATCTATGAACGTCTTCGTCCAGGTGAACCAAAAACTGCAGACAGCTCACGTAGTCTTTTAGTTGCACGTTTCTTTGATCCACGTCGTTATGACTTAGCGGCTGTTGGTCGTTATAAGATTAATAAAAAACTGAATCTTAAAACACGCCTATTGAACCAAACAATCGCTGAAAATTTAGTTGATGGTGAAACAGGAGAGATTCTTGTTGAAGCTGGAACCGTTATGACACGAGATGTCATTGATTCAATTGCAGAGCATATCGATGGAGACTTAAACAAGTTTGTCTACACACCAAATGATTATGCTGTAGTTACTGAACCAGTTATTCTTCAAAAATTCAAAGTTGTTGCTCCAACTGATCCAGACCGTGTTGTTACTATTGTTGGAAACTCAAATCCTGAAGATAAAGTTCGTGCCTTAACTCCTGCAGATATTTTAGCAGAGATGTCATACTTCTTAAACCTTGCAGAGGGTATCGGTAAGGTAGATGACATTGACCATTTAGGTAACCGTCGTATTCGTGCAGTTGGTGAATTACTTGCGAACCAATTCCGTATCGGACTTGCTCGTATGGAACGCAATGTCCGCGAACGTATGTCTGTACAAGACAATGAAGTCTTGACACCTCAACAAATCATTAACATTCGTCCAGTGACTGCCGCCGTTAAAGAATTCTTTGGTTCATCACAGCTGTCACAATTCATGGACCAACACAACCCTCTATCAGAATTGTCGCACAAACGCCGTCTCTCTGCCTTAGGACCTGGTGGTTTGACACGTGACCGTGCTGGATATGAAGTTCGTGACGTGCACTATACCCACTATGGGCGCATGTGTCCGATTGAAACACCTGAAGGTCCAAACATTGGTTTGATTAATAACTTATCTTCATTTGGACACCTCAATAAATATGGATTTATTCAAACACCATATCGTAAAGTAGATCGTTCTACTGGTGCGGTAACGAACGAAATTGTTTGGTTGACTGCTGATGAAGAAGATGAATTTACAGTTGCACAAGCCAACTCTAAGCTTAACGAAGACGGTACATTTGCAGAAGAAATCGTTATGGGTCGTCATCAAGGTAATAACCAAGAGTTTCCTTCAAGCATTGTTGACTTTGTTGACGTGTCACCTAAGCAAGTAGTTGCTGTCGCAACAGCATGTATTCCTTTCTTGGAAAATGATGACTCTAACCGTGCCTTGATGGGTGCCAACATGCAACGTCAGGCTGTGCCATTGATTGATCCAAAAGCACCATATGTTGGTACTGGTATGGAGTATCAAGCAGCCCACGATTCAGGTGCAGCTGTGATTGCTAAACATGATGGTCGTGTTATTTTTTCAGATGCTGAAAAAGTTGAAGTGCGTCGCGAAGATGGTTCTCTTGATGTTTATCATGTTCAAAAATTCCGCCGTTCAAACTCAGGTACTGCTTATAACCAACGTACCTTAGTTAAAGTTGGTGATCTCGTTGAAAAAGGTGATTTTATCGCCGACGGACCATCTATGGAAAATGGTGAAATGGCTCTTGGACAAAACCCAGTTGTTGCTTATATGACTTGGGAAGGTTATAACTTCGAGGATGCCGTTATCATGAGTGAGCGCCTTGTGAAAGAAGATGTCTATACATCTGTTCACTTGGAAGAATTCGAATCTGAAACGCGTGATACAAAGCTTGGGCCTGAAGAAATTACTCGTGAAATTCCAAATGTTGGTGAAGATTCACTACGTGATCTCGATGAAATGGGAATTATCCGCATTGGTGCTGAGGTAAAAGAAGGTGACATTCTTGTTGGTAAGGTAACACCTAAGGGTGAAAAGGACTTATCTGCTGAAGAACGTCTCTTGCATGCCATTTTTGGTGATAAATCACGTGAAGTTCGTGATACTTCACTACGTGTACCTCACGGTGGCGATGGAGTAGTTCGTGACGTTAAAATCTTTACTCGTGCAAATGGTGATGAATTGCAATCAGGTGTTAATATGCTTGTCCGCGTTTATATCGCTCAAAAACGTAAAATCAAAGTCGGTGATAAGATGGCCGGTCGTCACGGAAACAAAGGTGTCGTCTCACGTATTGTTCCTGTTGAAGATATGCCTTACTTACCAGATGGAACGCCAGTTGATATCATGTTGAACCCACTTGGGGTGCCATCACGTATGAATATCGGACAAGTTATGGAGCTTCATTTAGGTATGGCTGCTCGTAATTTAGGTATTCATATTGCAACGCCAGTCTTTGATGGGGCTTCTTCAGAAGACCTTTGGGAAACTGTTCAAGAAGCAGGTATGGATTCAGATGCTAAGACTGTTCTTTATGATGGTCGTACTGGTGAACCATTCGATAACCGTGTGTCAGTTGGTGTCATGTACATGATCAAACTTCACCACATGGTTGATGATAAACTTCATGCCCGTTCAGTAGGACCATACTCACTTGTTACTCAACAACCACTTGGAGGTAAAGCTCAATTTGGTGGACAACGTTTTGGTGAGATGGAGGTTTGGGCGCTTGAAGCTTATGGTGCTTCAAATGTTCTTCAAGAAATTTTAACATACAAATCTGATGATGTTACAGGACGTCTTAAAGCTTATGAAGCTATCACAAAAGGTAAGCCAATTCCAAAACCAGGTGTTCCAGAATCATTCCGTGTTCTTGTAAAAGAATTGCAATCACTTGGTCTTGATATGCGTGTCCTTGATGAAGATGACAACGAAGTTGAACTCCGTGATCTTGATGAAGGTGAAGATGATGATGTGATGCACGTTGATGACCTTGAAAAAGCACGTGTGAAACAAGAAGCTGAAGAAAAACAAGCTGAACAAGTATCTGAAGTCGTTCAAGAAGATTAAATTTATCTAGTTTATAACTAGAAGCGAATATAGAATTGATATGCAATGCTAGTCCTAGGATTTATTGAAATCCTAGCTGGGCTAGTATGATGATAAATCGAAGAAAGGTAAAACTAGTGGTTGACGTAAATCGTTTTAAAAGTATGCAAATCACATTAGCATCACCAAGTAAGGTCCGTTCATGGTCTTATGGTGAAGTTAAAAAACCTGAAACAATCAACTACCGCACATTGAAACCAGAACGTGAAGGACTTTTTGATGAAGTTATTTTTGGTCCAACAAAAGATTGGGAATGTGCGTGTGGAAAATACAAACGTATTCGTTACAAAGGAATCATTTGTGACCGTTGTGGCGTTGAAGTAACCCGTGCAAAAGTTCGTCGCGAACGTATGGGACATATCGAGTTAAAAGCACCAGTATCTCATATCTGGTATTTCAAAGGTATCCCATCGCGTATGGGGCTCACATTGGATATGAGTCCTCGTGCACTTGAAGAAGTTATTTATTTTGCGGCTTATGTTGTTATCGATCCAATGGACACACCATTAGAACCGAAGTCACTCCTTACTGAGCGTGAATACCGTGAAAAACTTCAAGAGTACGGTTACGGTTCGTTTGTTGCTAAAATGGGTGCTGAAGCCATTCAAGATCTTCTTAAACGCGTTGATTTAGATGCAGAAATCGCAGTTCTTAAAGAGGAGTTGAAATCAGCGACAGGTCAAAAACGTGTGAAAGCAGTTCGTCGTCTGGATGTGTTAGATGCCTTTAAAAAATCTGGAAATAAACCAGAATGGATGGTTCTTAACATTTTACCGGTTATCCCACCGGATCTTCGTCCGATGGTTCAATTAGATGGTGGTCGTTTTGCGGCATCAGACTTGAATGACCTTTACCGCCGTGTTATTAACCGTAACAATCGTTTGGCACGTTTGTTGGAATTAAATGCTCCTGGCATCATCGTTCAAAATGAAAAACGTATGTTACAAGAAGCTGTTGATGCGCTTATCGACAATGGTCGTCGTGGTCGTCCAATTACCGGACCAGGTAGTCGTCCTTTGAAATCATTAAGCCATATGCTTAAAGGTAAACAAGGTCGTTTCCGCCAAAACTTGCTTGGTAAACGTGTTGACTTCTCTGGACGTTCCGTTATTGCTGTTGGTCCAACACTCAAAATGTACCAATGTGGTGTACCACGTGAAATGGCTATTGAGCTCTTCAAACCTTTTGTAATGCGTGAAATCGTTGCTCGTGACCTCGCAGGGAACGTTAAAGCAGCTAAACGTATGGTTGAACGTGGGGACGAGCGTATTTGGGACATCTTAGAAGAAGTTATTAAAGAGCACCCAGTACTTCTAAACCGTGCACCTACTCTTCACAGATTAGGTATCCAAGCGTTTGAACCTGTCCTTATTGATGGTAAGGCGCTTCGTCTTCACCCACTTGTATGTGAGGCCTACAATGCTGACTTTGATGGAGACCAAATGGCCATCCACGTTCCATTGTCTGAAGAAGCCCAAGCAGAAGCTCGTCTTTTGATGCTTGCTGCAGAGCACATCCTTAACCCTAAAGATGGTAAGCCAGTCGTAACACCATCTCAGGACATGGTTTTAGGAAATTACTACCTGACTATGGAAGATGCTGGTCGTGAAGGTGAAGGCATGATTTTCAAAGATCATGACGAAGCAGTTATGGCATATCAAAATGGTTATGTTCATTTACATACACGTGTTGGTATCGCTGTTGATTCAATGCCGAATAAGCCTTGGACAGAAGAGCAAAAACATAAAATCATGGTTACAACAGTTGGTAAGATTCTCTTCAACGATATCATGCCTGAAGATTTACCGTACTTAATTGAACCTAATAATGCAAACTTGACAGAAAAAACTCCAGATAAATACTTCTTAGAGCCAGGTCAGGATATTCAAGCAGTTATTGATAACTTAGAGATTAATATTCCCTTTAAGAAGAAAAATCTTGGTAATATTATCGCAGAAACTTTTAAACGTTTCCGTACAACAGAAACTTCTGCTTTCCTTGACCGTTTGAAGGACCTTGGATATTATCATTCAACACTTGCTGGTTTGACTGTGGGTATTGCTGATATCCCAGTTATTGACAATAAAGCTGAGATTATTGATGCAGCTCACCACAGAGTTGAAGATATCAATAAAGCCTTCCGTCGAGGTTTGATGACTGAAGAAGATCGTTATGTTGCTGTTACAACAACATGGCGTGAAGCTAAAGAAGCACTTGAAAAACGTCTTATTGAGACACAAGATCCAAAGAACCCTATCGTTATGATGATGGACTCAGGAGCTCGTGGTAACATCTCAAACTTCTCACAACTTGCCGGTATGCGTGGTTTGATGGCTGCTCCTAACGGACGTATCATGGAATTGCCAATCTTATCAAACTTCCGTGAAGGTCTTAGTGTTTTGGAAATGTTCTTCTCAACTCACGGTGCGCGTAAAGGTATGACTGATACGGCCCTTAAGACAGCCGACTCAGGTTACCTTACTCGTCGTTTGGTTGACGTTGCCCAAGATGTTATTATTCGTGAAGATGACTGTGGAACAGACCGCGGTTTGACAATCACAGCAATTACAGATGGTAAAGAGGTTACTGAGACACTTGAAGAGCGTTTGATAGGACGTTATACTAAGAAGTCAATCAAACATCCTGAGACAGGTGAAATTCTCGTTGGTGCAGATACCTTAATTACTGAAGATATGGCTGCTAAAGTTGTTAAAGCGGGCGTTGAGGAAGTAACTATCCGATCAGTATTTACATGTAACACTCGCCATGGTGTTTGTCGTCACTGTTACGGTATTAACTTGGCAACAGGTGATGCTGTTGAGGTTGGTGAAGCAGTTGGTACTATTGCAGCTCAATCTATCGGTGAACCAGGGACACAGCTTACAATGCGTACCTTCCATACCGGTGGTGTTGCTTCAAATACTGATATTACACAAGGTCTCCCACGTATCCAAGAAATCTTTGAAGCACGTAACCCTAAAGGTGAGGCAGTTATTACTGAAGTTAAGGGTGAAGTCGTTGCAATTGAAGAAGACTCTTCAACACGTACTAAGAAAGTATTCGTTAAAGGTCAGACAGGTGAGGGAGAATACGTTGTTCCATTTACAGCACGTATGAAAGTTGAAGTTGGTGATGAAGTAGCTCGTGGTGCGGCCTTAACTGAAGGATCTATCCAACCAAAACGTCTCCTTGAAGTTCGTGATACTTTATCTGTTGAAACGTACCTACTTGCTGAAGTACAAAAAGTTTACCGTAGCCAAGGGGTAGAAATCGGAGATAAACACGTTGAGGTAATGGTTCGTCAAATGCTCCGTAAAGTTCGTGTCATGGATCCAGGAGATACAGATCTTCTTCCAGGTACACTTATGGATATTTCAGACTTTACAGATGCTAACAAAGATATTGTTATTTCTGGTGGAATCCCTGCGACAAGCCGTCCTGTCCTTATGGGTATTACTAAGGCTTCCCTTGAAACTAATTCATTCTTATCAGCTGCATCCTTCCAAGAAACAACACGTGTCCTTACAGATGCTGCTATCCGTGGTAAGAAAGATCACTTACTTGGTCTTAAAGAAAATGTTATTATCGGTAAAATCATTCCAGCGGGTACTGGTATGGCTCGTTACCGTAATATTGAACCACTTGCTGTTAATGAAGTTGAGATTATTGAAGGAACTCCTGTTGATGCAGAAGTTACGGAAGTATCAACACCTACAACAGAAGATTAATCAAAAAGAACTTGAGTTTAACTCAGGTTCTTTTTTTACAAGAATTTGGAATGAGCAGATATTTTTTATTTTATTCTTATTTTTTATATAATACTCTCTAAAGGAAGTGTATTATGTATCAAGTTGTAAAAATGTTTGGTGATTGGGAACCATGGTGGTTTATTGAAGGTTGGGAGGAAGATATTACTGAAATTGCTGAGTATGATACCTTATCAGAAGCTTTGCTCTATTTTCAAGAGGAGTGGGATAGGGGACAGGAAAAGTGGCCTTATTTTCAAAGTAAGTCTAGTTTGTTGGCAACGTTTTGGAGTATAAAAGAAAAACGTTGGTGTGAAGAATGTGATGAGTACCTCCAACAGTATCATTCCTTAATGTTATTGAAAGAATGGCAAGAAATTCCTAAGGAAGAATCTATTGAGCGATTTGAAGTATTTAATAAGATAGCTGAGTTGCCATCGGCATGTTCTTTAAATTTGTAATTAAAAGTAGTTTAAAAAAGTTAGATAGTTTTTATGGGGATATAATAGGTTTGTTCAGCCTCTGCTTCATAATATTTATGTTACTACCTCTCAAGAAATCATTGAAAAGATCTCACCAATTGGTGAGATTTTTTTATTTTATTTTCGAATATATGGTTAAGGAGGTTACGGGATGGTTCAATCATTAGCAAAGCAAGTCATTCATCAGGCAGTAGAAGTAAATGCTCAAGATATTTATATCATTCCCAAAGGTGATTGTTATGAACTCTATATGCGTATTGATGATGAAAGGCGGTTTATTGATGTTTTTGAGTTTAATAGGATGGCTAGTCTTATTAGTCACTTTAAATTTGTGGCAGGCATGAACGTTGGAGAAAAAAGACGAAGTCAATTAGGTTCTTGTGACTATGAACTGTCAGAGGGAAGACTGGTTTCATTACGACTATCGAGTGTGGGAGATTATCGTGGTCAAGAATCTTTAGTTATTCGTATTTTGTATTCAGGTCATCAGGACTTAAAATATTGGTTTGATAATATAAAGCAAATGAAGGAAGTACTGGGTATAAGAGGGCTATATCTTTTTTCCGGCCCTGTGGGGAGTGGTAAAACAACTCTCATGTATCAATTAGCTTCAGAAGTATTTAAAAATAAGCAAATTATCACGATTGAAGATCCGGTAGAAATCAAGAATGACAAGATGTTACAACTCCAATTGAATGAGGATATTGGAATGACTTATGATGCTTTAATCAAACTGTCTTTACGGCATCGTCCAGATATTTTAATTATCGGAGAGATTAGAGATCAAGCGACGGCCCGTGCTGTTATTCGTGCAAGTTTAACGGGAGTGATGGTTTTTTCTACTATTCATGCTAAAAGTATTCCCGGAGTCTATGATAGGCTTATAGAATTAGGGGTTAACTATCAAGAGTTAGAAAATAGTCTAAAATTAATAGCATATCAACGTTTAATTGGAGGAGGAAGCCTAATTGACTTTGAGACAGGTAATTTTAAAAAACACTCATCAGACAAGTGGAATAGACAAGTGGATATCTTGGCTGAAGAAGGACATATCAGTAAGAAACAGGCACAAGTCGAAAAAATTATCCCTCAAGAAACAACGGAAAGTAGTCCAACTTTTTAATAATCTTTTTGCTAGTGGTTTTTCTTTAACTGATATGGTCACCTTCTTAAAGAGGAGTAAGTTATTGTCTGATTGTTATACAGATAGTATGAATAAGGCATTATTAGAGGGAAAAGATTTATCAAAAATGTTAGGAGAGTTAGGTTTTTCTGACACTGTTATCACACAGGTTGCATTAGCTGATTTGCATGGTAACATTTCAAGGAGCCTACTAAAGATTGAGTCTTATTTAGCTAATCTTTTGTTAGTTAGAAAAAAAGTAATAGAAGTAGCTACTTACCCATTGATATTATTGTCTTTTCTGGTGCTAATTATGATTGGCCTTAGGAATTATTTAATGCCCCAATTAGGAGAAAATAATTTTGCAACTAGACTGATTACAAATGTGCCGAATATTTTCTTATTACTTTTAGCAGTTGTACTTATTTTTAGTTTAATATTTTATATTATTCAAAAGCGATTGTCGCGCATTAAAGTAGCTTGTTTTTTAACAACAATTCCCTTAGTTGGATCATATGTTAAGCTTTATTTAACTGCTTACTATGCCCGTGAGTGGGGAAATTTATTAAGTCAAGGTATTGAATTGGACCAAATTGTTAAAGTAATGCAAAATCAGAAATCCAAACTTTTTAGGGAAATAGGATATGACATGGAAGAAGGTTTTCTATCAGGTAAAGCATTTCACCAAAAAGTATTAGACTATCCGTTTTTCTTAACTGAGCTTAGTTTAATGATTGAATATGGCCAAGTTAAGGCGAAATTAGGAACAGAGTTAGATATATATGCTGATGAGAAGTGGGAGGATTTTTTTACAAAATTAGCTAGAGCGACCCAGTTAATCCAACCCGTTATTTTTATTTTTGTAGCTCTTATCATTGTTATGATTTATGCAGCAATGCTGTTACCAATGTATCAAAATATGGAGATATTATCATGAAAAATTTATTGTTAAAATGTAAGGATAAGAAGGTTAAAGCATTTACACTTTTAGAATGTTTGGTAGCATTGGTTACAATCACAGGAGCTTTACTAGTTTATCAAGGACTGACAAAATTGTTGGCTCAACAGATAGTAGTGATGTCTTCTTCCAGTCAGTCTGAATGGGTGTTATTAACTCAGCAACTAAATGCAGAATTTGAAGGCGCTCATCTGGAATATTTAAGACAGAACAAACTTTATTTACGTAAGCAAGATAAGATTGTAACCTTTGGCAAATCTAATAAAGATGATTTCCGTAAGACAGGTTATGATGGTCGAGGTTATCAACCAATGGTTTATGGGTTAGACAATTGTCAAATGAGTCAGACCAAAAGTATGGTAAAACTTGTTTTTTATTTTAAGGACGGGTTAAAAAGGACATTTTACTATGATTTTAAAGAAGAAACTTAAAGCTGGCATCCTTTTGCAAGCTATTGTATTGGCTGCTGTATTTACACTCGTCTTACAGTTTTATCTAGCAAGAATATTGGCAACAGAAAGACAGTATCATAGCCAAATTGAAGCAAGTAAAGCTTATTTAACAGCGCAGTTAGCTTATAAAACAATAGAAGGTGACTCCATATCAGGAAAATGTTATTTTACAGGAGGATATGCTTCATACCTCCAAGAAGGGAACTATTTACAAGTTAAGGTTACATTGGATAAGGGAGGAAACTATAACCATAAGTTTTATCGTAAAACAGACACTCTCCAAGTACCTCTCAAGTCTAATGATAATAAAGCAAGCCATAAACATTAAAAATATACAGTGATGAAATATTAGTAAGACAAGGTTTTGCTTAAAAACAGGATTTTTGTTTGCTTCTCTTTTCAGATGCTGTGTTTTTTGTTATGATAAATTCTGGAGGAAATCATGAATTTTGAAAAAATTGAGACAGCCTATGAGCTGATTTTAGAAAATATCCAAACGATTGAGAACCAATTAAAAACTCATATTTATGATGCCTTAATTGAACAGAACTCTTATTACCTTGGTTCAAGTTGTGATTTAGATATGGTTGTGGTGAATAACCAAAAATTACGTCAACTTGACTTAAGTCAAGAAGAATGGCGTCGCACTTTCCAGTTCATTTTTATCAAATCTGCGCAAACAGAGCAATTACAAGCTAATCATCAGTTTACGCCAGATAGTATTGGTTTTATCTTGTTATTTCTTTTGGAAGAATTAACGAGTCAAGAGACAGTGGATGTCTTGGAAATTGGAAGTGGAACTGGGAATTTAGCTCAGACTCTCCTCAATAACAGCTCGAAAGAGTTAAATTATATGGGCATTGAAGTTGATGATCTTTTGATTGATCTATCAGCAAGCATTGCTGAAATTATAGGTTCTAGTGCCCAATTTATCCAAGAGGATGCTGTTAGACCACAAATTTTGAAAGAAAGCGATGTAATCATTAGTGATTTACCAGTTGGCTATTATCCTAATGATGGTATTGCTAAACGATATGCTGTATCAAGTTCTAAAGAGCACACCTATGCTCACCATCTATTGATGGAGCAATCTCTTAAATATTTGAAAAAAGATGGAATCGCTATATTTTTAGCACCCGAAAACCTTTTAACAAGTCCACAAAGTGATTTGCTGAAGGAGTGGTTAAAAGGATATGCAGATGTCATTGCCGTTTTAACTCTACCAGAAACTATTTTTGGAAGTCGTCAAAATGCGAAATCTATATTTGTTCTCAAGAAGCAAGCAGAACAAAAACCAGAAACCTTTGTATATCCGCTGACAGATTTGCAAAATCGTGAGAATATGGCAAACTTCATTGAAAATTTTCAAAAATGGAGCAGAGAAAATAGTCATTACTCAAAAAATATGATAAAATAGAGATTGTGAAAACGCTTTAGAGAGGTAAATTATGTCAAAAACAATAGCAATTAATGCTGGAAGTTCAAGTTTGAAATGGCAATTATATGAAATGCCAGAGGAGAAAGTAGTTGCCAAAGGGATTATCGAACGTATTGGTTTGAAAGATTCTATTTCGACTGTAAAATTTGACGATAAAAAAGATGAACAAATTTTAGATATCGTAGATCATACCCAAGCTGTTAAAATTCTTTTAGAAGATCTAACAAAACATGGTATTATCAAAGACTTTAATGAAATTACAGGTGTTGGTCATCGTGTCGTTGCTGGTGGTGAATATTTTAAAGAGTCTGCTTTAGTAGATGATAAAGTTGTAGAACAGGTTGAAGAATTATCAGCTTTAGCTCCACTCCACAACCCAGCAGCTGCAGCAGGGATTCGTGCGTTTAGAGAAATCTTACCAGATATCACGAGTGTATGTGTATTTGATACAGCCTTCCATACAACAATGCAACCTCATACCTACTTATATCCAATCCCACAAAAGTACTATACTGATTATAAAGTACGTAAATACGGTGCACACGGGACAAGCCACCAATACGTTGCACAAGAAGCAGCTAAGCAATTAGGACGTCCTTTAGAAGAATTAAAATTAATCACAGCACATGTGGGTAATGGTGTTTCTATTACAGCAAATTATCATGGACAGTCTATTGATACATCAATGGGATTCACACCACTTGCAGGACCAATGATGGGAACACGTTCAGGAGACATTGATCCTGCGATTATCCCTTATCTTGTAGCTAATGATCCAGAATTGGAAGATGCAGCAGCTGTTGTTAATATGCTTAACAAACAATCAGGATTGCTTGGAGTATCAGGAACTTCAAGTGATATGCGAGATATTGAAGCAGGTCTTCAAAGTAAAGATCCAAATGCAGTGTTAGCCTATAATGTCTTTATTGACCGTATTAAGAAATTTATTGGACAATACTTGGCAGTATTAAATGGCGCGGATGCTATTATTTTTACTGCAGGTATGGGAGAAAATGCGCCATTAATGCGTCAAGATGTTATCGCAGGATTATCATGGTTTGGCATTGAACTTGATCCAGAAAAAAATGTTTTTGGTTATTTTGGAGATATCACAAAACCAGATTCAAAAGTGAAGGTTTTAGTTATTCCTACTGATGAAGAATTAATGATTGCGCGTGACGTTGAGCGCCTTAAAGCTAAATAAGTTATCAAAAAATTGATAAGACCAGAAAAGTTGATAGTTTAACTATCAACTTTTTTGTCTTTTGAACAGATATGTAAAATGTACTTGACAAAAAATGTATAGTTAACTATACTATGAATGTAAAGCTAACTATACAAAAAAGGTGTAAGATATGAAAAATTCTCTACAAAAGTTACGAAAATCTAGGAAATTAAGTCAAGCAGAACTTGCAGTTGCACTTGGAGTTACTAGGCAAACTATTATTTCTCTAGAAAAAGAGAAATACACGGCATCTTTGGAGCTAGCATTTAAGATAGCGCGTTATTTTGATAAACAAATTGAGGAAGTTTTTATTTATACAGAAAGTGAAGGAGGATAGAATTTTAATGGAAAAATACAGTCCACAAAAGACAAAAGGTTAAAAGTTAATCTGTAATATGTCAAGGATGTGGACTATTGATTTTTGTCCACCAATCGTTTACCAGCAATATGTTTTTATCATTACTATTAGTATTAGCATTGCGATGTCTATTTTTGCTATTTATCGCTATGCTTCATTGAAGAAAACGATATAATAGCTGATGATTAAATTGAAGTTTTAGAAAGTAGTATTCTATGTTAATAAAAGGATTATTGTCACCCAATAGTAAAGTATCTCCGAAGGATTACAAAGTATATATGAGAGTTTTGTCTTTTGTTTTTAGTGTATGTAGTTTGATTATGATAGTATCATCATTTCTACATACCTTTGAATCTAATTTTACTAAAGGTTTTTCCTTTGGTTCAGGTATTGCCTTATTTGCAGGAAGTTTTTATTTTTTGGTGATAACATTTAGTGAAAAGCGATTTCAACATTACTATACCAAAGTTTTTGATGAGCGTAATCAATTTATTGCTAATATGTCTTGTCGACTTCTTTTCCTTTTATCTGTCCTTGTTTTAGTGGTATTGTGTCTGATTAATGTCTGGTTTGGTATAACTTTTTCCTATGCAAAGTTCTTGCTATTGATACTCTCTTTTATTTTATATGGTTATTTATTAATTTACTTTATTTTACAGAAGTTATTGTGAGATAAGTCTATAAGATTTGAAAATATGTTATGATAGAAAAAAGTTAATAATTTATTTTGGAGGTTTTTGTGTCATTTATTATTAGAAAAGGCAAAATTTTAGCTTTGCTAATAGCATTTTTAGTTATTAATCAACTTGTTCCTATATTGGCTGTGTGGCTCCTAAAGAATCACTATCAAACGCCTTTTACTAGTATATTGTTGATTGGCTTAGAATTACTTATTATTGCTCTTTTCCTTTATTATGCCAAGGTTAAACAAATAATCAGATGGAAAGCATTATTGACAAGGAAAGCATTAGTTACTATTCTCTTAGGTTGGTTATCATTGAGGGTTCCACAAATTATTGGTTACCTCATTATGACTATGCAAGGGGTTAAAGATACAGCAAATCAAACAGTAATTATGGAATTAACAAAGCAACTTCCACTAGCTTTGATGTTAATTTTTGCCATAATTGGTGCCCCTATTATGGAAGAAATTATATTTCGCTATATTATCCCTAAAGAACTTTTTGCGAAACATCAAAAATGGGGTTTTGTCATCGGTACTTTAGCTTTTGCTCTTATTCATTCCCCTTCTGATATAGGTAGTTTTATTATTTATGCTGGGATGGGTGCTATTTTATCTTTTGTTTATTATAAAACTGAGCACTTAGAATATAGTATAATGATTCATTTTATTAACAATGCTCTTGCTTATAGCGTGTTAATCAGTACAATGATGAATAACTAAAAAAACTTTGAGCAATTTGCTCAAAGTTTTTTTGCTTTCTCAATAGTAGCATCAATGGCAGAAATAACACTATGCGTCAGACCATTTTTTTCTAAGTCTAAAAGGCCAGCAATAGTAGTTCCGCCTGGGCTACAAATGTTGTCGATTAAGTCAGAGGTGCTATTTTGTCCTTGTAATAGGTTTTGACTAGAAGCTAAGACAGTCTGTCCTACAATAGAGAGTGCTTGTTCTTTTGGAAATCCATATTTTACACCTGCTTTAGCTAAGGCTTCTATAAATAGATAGATATAGGCAGGGCTAGAACCTGCTAGAGCAGTGAAGGTATCAAAATTGGTTTCTGCTATATCAAAGCTACTTCCAAAACTATCCGTAATTTCTTTGGCTAATTGTCGTAACTCATCTGATACATGATTGTTGTAACAAATAGCTGTGCAACTTTGAAGTATTTGTGCGTTAATATTTGGCATAATACGAATCAATGGTAAATCAGAACGAGTTAATTGGCTTAAACGCGCTAAGGAGATTCCTGCTGCCATTGAGATGATTGGTTTTGTGATATCAAGTGGAAGAAGAACCTTTTCAAATAGTTGAGGTTTAATACCTAACATGATAATATCAGCTTGATTGATTAATGACTGATGAGATTCGGCGTAAGTAACATCAAGTCTTTCTGCAATTTCTTTTGAACGCTCTAAGCAAGATCCGGATATGATAATGTCATGTTGGGTTTGTTTGAGGCCTTGAATAATTGCACTGGCCATTTTTCCGACGCCGATAATTCCAATTTTCATAATGTTGATATGGGGATGAAAGGAGATACTAAAATGTGTCTACCTTATGAAACTCCCATCCTTTCTATCTTAATAACCTTTAATAATATCCACCGTCGAGCGGTCTAATTTGTTAACGATGGCCTGAAGGTAAGCTTGTGCTTGTAGAAAATCATCCATAGCGTAGAGTGTTTGATGAGAATGAATGTAGCGTGCACAGACACCGATAGTTGTAGAAGGAATACCACTATTTTTTAGGTGAGCAGCCCCAGCATCGGTACCACCATTTGCAGCATAATATTGGTATTTTATACCTGCTTCTTCAGCTGTTGTAAGTAAGAAATCTCTCATATCTTTAAGCATGATATGTCCGGGATCATAAAAACGGATTAAGGTTCCCTCTCCTATTTTGCCTTGTTCCCCATAAATATCTCCAGCTGGGGAACAATCGACAGCTAAGAAGATATCTGGGTTGAATTTAGTTGTTGAAACATGTGCGCCACGAAGTCCGACTTCTTCTTGAACATTTGCCCCAGCAATAAGTGTGTTGCTAAGACTTTGATCTTTTAAGCTTTTTAGCAATTCGGTCACCATAAGCACACCATAGCGATTATCCCAAGCTTTTGACATAATATGTTTTTGATTTGCAGTTAAAATGGTTTCAGATTTAGGAACAATGATATCGCCAGGAGCAATGCCAAAGCTTTCAGCTTCATTTTTATCTGTGAATCCTCCATCAAAAACAATGTCACTAATTTTGGGTAATGTTGTTCCACCGCTTTGTCCACGAAGAAAGTGAGGAGGAACTGAGCCTGATATAACAGGAATAGCATCACCAGAACGTGTGTAGAGGGTAAAGCGTTGTGAGCTGACTACTAGGGGATTCCATCCTCCAACCTCAAGTACACGAAATGTTCCATCTGGCTGAATATGACTAACCATAAAGCCGACTTCATCCATATGGGCAGCAACCATGACTTTAGGAGCATTAGTCTCATGAGTATTTTTAACTCCAAAAATTCCACCAAGTCCGTCTGTCTCAACTTGATCAACTAAAGGAGTTATTTCTTGACGAAGGAAGTTGCGGATATTGTGTTCATAGCCAGCAATCCCATCAAGCTCAGTTACGGTTTTAATTTTGTTAAATAAATCTGACATAATTACCTCAATTCTACAAATACTATTTTAGCACCTTTTAATTAAAAATAAAGAACAGAACAGGTTTCAGTCAATATAAAGACTTTCAAAAAGAATATCAAGTACTATCGGAAGACTGTTATGACTGACAAAGCCTATTATAGTGAAAACTGGGTTGAATACAACGGAGATAATGTTTATCGGCTTAAGCTAATAAAAAGGTAGATAGAAAAGATAATACGGCTAAAAAAGTGATAACCATAGCAATTAAAGTCAAATTTTTGGGGTGATTCTTATTGATTAAAAATGAAGTTGTGCAAAGCAGTATTAGCGTCACAATAGCAAAAAGTTCTCCATTTTGAAGACGAAATAAAAACCAGTGATCACCTAGGAAGAGTAGACCTAGCAAACAATTTAAAGCAGGTACTAATAATTTTTCTTTCATGTTTTTTCTTTCTGTTTGAATGATTAACCATAATGGTATCTTAAGACAATGTCATCCTATTATACCACAAGGAATAAGTTGTTTTTTTTCATAACTGTTATGTGGATTTCTTCCATCAATTCCTGTGTCTAATTCCGGGGGGTATGGTATAATAACAGTTATGAAAAATAAAAAAATCTTATTTGGGACTGGCCTTGCTGGTGTGGGTTTACTGGCAGCTGCTGGTTATACCCTAACTAAAAAAGTAACAGATTATAAACGTCAGCAAATCACTCAGACCTTAAGAGAATTTTTTAGTCAGATGGGTGATATTCAGGTATTTTATTTTAATGAATTTGAATCTGATATTAAAATGACCAGTGGTGGTCTTGTCTTGGAAGATGGCAGAATTTTCGAATTCATTTATCGTCAAGGTGTTCTTGATTATGTGGAGGTGAGCAAATGATTTTACCAGAATCTTATGAAGAAATAGCAGCCTATATTGATAGCACTAAGAAAGTTGTTTTCTTTTTTACAGCAGATTGGTGTCCAGATTGTCAATTTATATATCCAGTAATGCCATCAATTGAAAAAGATTTCTCAGATTTTGTCTTTGTACGTGTTAATCGTGATGACTATATAGAATTAGCTCAGCAGTGGAATATTTTTGGGATTCCGAGTTTCGTTGTTGTGGAAAATGGTCAGGAACTGGGTCGTTTGGTTAATAAGAATCGCAAAACAAAGGCTGAAATTACTAAATTTCTCGCTGAAATTAACTATAAATAAGACAGAAAATAGCAAAATTTAAAGGAGAATAAATGATTTTTACTTATAATAGAGAGCATGTTGGTGATACCTTAATGGTTATTGTTAAGGATAGTCAAGGAGCTAAGCTAGATGTTGATCGTCGCGGACAAGTAGCACGCGTCTATCTGCAAGATAGTAAAGAAACAGTTGCTTGGAATATCTTTGAAGTGTCAAGTTTAATTGTTATTGAGGGAGCAGGTCAAATAACTTTATCTGATCAAGATATTAAAATCCTTAATGCAGAACTACTGAAAGAAGGATTCGAAGACTCTCTTGTTAATAATATTGAACCTACATTTGTTGTGGCGCAAATTAAAGAAATAATTGATCATCCAGATAGTGACCATTTACATATCTGTCAAGCAGAAATCAACGATGGGAAGACGGTCCAAATCGTTTGTGGGGCACCTAATGCTTCAGTAGGTCTTAAAACAGTTGCAGCTCTTCCAGGAGCTATGATGCCAAATGGTAGCCTTATTTTCCCAGGAAAACTTCGTGGAGAAGATAGCTTTGGAATGTTATGTAGTGCTCGCGAGTTAGCTCTTCCAAATGCTCCTCAAGTCAGAGGTATCATTGAATTATCTGATCAGGTAATTGTTGGAGAGTCTTTCGACGCCAATAAACATTGGAAAAATTAGTAAAAATCAACTTAGCTTCAGCTAAGTTGATTTTTAGTTGTAAACTTAAGAAGTTACAATGACTTTTTAAGTGTGATGTGTTGCAAAAAAGCAATATCTTTATAAGGAGCTTTGTCAGCAACACTTAGCTCGATAGCAAGCATTTTGTTTAGCCAACCAGTTTCAGTTTTAAAATGGTTTGGTTGTAATGAATAGAAGGTACGAATACCCTGATAACGTTCAACTAATAAATTTGTATTTTGTTTTAGTTCTTCTAAGGTATAAATATTTCCCTGGTCAAAACTGGCACTTTTAAAGTTTGCTTCTCCTGTTAAGAGTTCCATCGCAGTGGAGGTATCATTGCTAAAAATAACTGATTGTAATATTTTACCGGTTATATTATGTTTGATGAGAGATAGTTCTCCATTGGGTTTTAGAAGTCGAGAAAATTCGTCAAAATAAGCAGGATGATTATGTTTGTCTATATATTCAAGAACATTATGACAAATAATAGTATCAAAGCTTTGATCAGGCAAATCTCTTAATGCTTCGTAGGAACCTAGGATTTTATAAATATTGTCACTTTGATTATCGTAAAGCAGTTTAGGATTGGGTTCAATAGCAGTTACATTGTTTTCTTTTGCTAGATGTTGTTCGGTGAGACAAAAACCAGCTCCAAAATCTAAAACGTTCTGATTTTTGATATGGCTTAATTGAGCAAAAGTTATTTCATATTGTATTTTTCCCCAAGGTTTAGCCAGCATTTCTTTATAACTAGTTACATTTGTCATCTTAATTCTCCCAGAACAATTTCATATATTTTAGCATTTTTCTTCCTTATTTTCGAATAATAATAGTGAGGAGGTAATCAATGTATAATAAAGTTATTATGATTGGGCGTCTAACAGCAAAGCCTGAGATGGTAAAAACACCAACTGACAAGTCAGTGACGCGTGCAACTGTTGCTGTTAATAGACGCTTTAAAGGAAGTAATGGTGAGCGTGAAGCAGATTTTATTAATGTGGTTATGTGGGGTCGTCTAGCGGAAACCCTTGCGAGCTATGGGACAAAGGGCTCTTTAATTTCAATAGATGGTGAATTGCGTACGCGCAAGTACGAAAAGGATGGTCAAACGCACTATATCACTGAAGTATTAGCATCATCATTTCAGTTGCTAGAAAGCCGTGCCCAACGTGCTATGCGTGAAAATAACGTTTCTGGTGATTTGTCAGATTTAGTATTGGAAGAAGAGGAGCTCCCCTTTTAAATAAAATCACTCTCAAAATATCATTTCTAAATATACTGGTTGCTTTTCACAGAAAGCAACCTTTTTTTATTGAAAATAGAAAGGCAAACGATTACAATAAAGGGGATAGAAAGCAGGTTTAAGATGGAAAAAGTCATTATTTTTGATATGGACGGCGTTATTGTTGATTCCGAGTACACGTTTTTAGATAATAAGACAGAAATGTTACGTGAGGAGGGTATTGATACGGACGTCTCGTATCAATACCAGTACATGGGGACTACTTTTGAATTCATGTGGCAAGCTATGAAAGAGGAGTTTGGCTTACCGAAAACAGTAAAAGAGTATATTGCTGAGATGAACAGACGTCGACAAGCGATTGTGGCGCGTGATGGTGTTAGGCCCATCAAAGGAGCTCAGCGACTGATTCATTGGTTACACCAACATGGCTATCGCTTAGCAGTTGCGTCCTCATCTCCAATGGTAGATATTAAGCGTAATCTAAAAGAGTTGGGTGTGACAGAATGCTTTGAATACATGGTTACAGGAGAAGATGTATCGTCTTCTAAACCAGCACCAGATGTTTTTCTTAGAGCTGCAGAGCTTTTAGATGTAGACCCTAAAGTTTGTATAGTTATAGAAGATACAAGAAATGGGAGTTTAGCTGCTAAGGCAGCAGGAATGTATTGCTTTGGCTTTGCTAATCCTGATTATCCACCGCAAGATTTATCAATGGCAGACAAGGTTATTTCAGATTATCAAGATATCTATATTTATCTTCCGGAGTAAAATGGTATCTTGAGGAGGATAAGCATATGTTGATGGTGTTGTTATTCCAAAGGCTAGGAATTATTATGATTTTAGCCTTTTTATTGGTAAATAATAGTTATTTTAGACAGTTAATTGAAGAGCGGTCTAAACGTGAAACGGTAGTCCTTGTCATCATTTTCGGCTTGTTTGTTATTATATCTAATATAACAGGAATTGAAATAAAAGGGGATCGAAGTTTGGTCGAGCGCCCTTTTCTAACAACGATTTCTCATTCTGACTCACTTGCTAATACAAGGACTTTAGTTATTACAACGGCAAGTTTGGTTGGTGGACCTCTGGTTGGATCAATTGTTGGTTTTATTGGAGGAGTTCATCGCTTTTTTCAAGGAAGCTTTTCAGGTTCTTTCTATATTGTCAGTTCAGTTCTAGTCGGCATTGTTAGCGGAAAGATTGGTGATAAGCTTAAGGAAAACCATCTCTACCCTTCAACAAGCCAAGTTATTTTAATTAGTATTATTGCCGAAAGTATCCAGATGCTATTTGTTGGCATTTTTACAGGATGGGAACTTGTCAAAATGATTGTCATTCCAATGATGATTTTAAATAGTTTAGGTTCCACACTTTTCCTTGCGATTTTGAAAACTTATTTGTCAAATGAAAGTCAGTTACGCGCAGTTCAAACGAGAGATGTTCTTGAATTGACTCGACAGACTCTGCCCTACCTTAGACAAGGTTTGACACCGCAATCTGCTAGGAGCGTTTGCGAAATTATAAAGAGGCATACTAACTTTGATGCTGTGGGATTAACAGATCGGTCAAACGTATTAGCTCATATTGGTGTTGGCCATGATCACCATATTGCAGGACAACCGGTCAAAACAGACTTATCTAAAAGTGTTATTTTTGATGGCGAACCAAGAATTGCGCAAGATAAAGCGGCGATTTCTTGTCCAGATCACAACTGTCAGTTAAATTCTGCTATTGTAGTTCCTCTAAAAATAAATGATAAAACTGTGGGTGCCTTAAAAATGTACTTTGCAGGAGATAAGACAATGTCTGAGGTGGAGGAAAACCTAGTCCTTGGTTTAGCGCAAATATTTTCAGGACAACTGGCAATGGGGATAACAGAGGAACAAAATAAGTTAGCCAGTATGGCAGAGATAAAGGCTTTACAAGCACAAATCAACCCTCATTTCTTCTTTAATGCCATTAACACAATTAGTGCATTAATCCGTATTGATTCTGATAAAGCACGTTATGCACTGATGCAGTTAAGTACTTTTTTTAGAACAAGTTTGCAGGGTGGTCAGGATCGTGAGGTAACGCTTGAGCAAGAAAAATCACATGTGGATGCTTATATGAATGTTGAAAAATTACGTTTCCCTGATAAATATCAGTTATCTTATGATATTAGTGCACCAGAAAAAATGAAGTTACCACCTTTTGGTTTACAGGTACTGGTAGAGAATGCAGTTCGACATGCTTTCAAAGAACGTAAGACGGACAACCATATATTGGTTCAAATAAAGCCAGATGGTCATTATTATTGTGTTTCTGTTAGTGACAATGGACAAGGAATCTCAGATACTATCATTGATAAATTAGGTCAAGAAACAGTTGCAGAGAGTAAGGGTACAGGTACTGCTCTAGTTAATCTAAATAACAGGCTGAATTTATTATATGGTAGTGTAAGTTGCCTTCATTTTTCGAGCGACAAGAATGGTACAAAAGTTTGGTATCGAATACCTAATAGAATAAGGGAGGATGAGCATGAAAATTTTAATTCTTGATGATGAAATGTTTGCCAGACAAGAATTATCGTTTTTAGTTGAACATAGCCAGGAGGTTGACAACCCTGAGATTTTTCAGGCTGAGGATATCAGTGAAGCCGAAAAAATCTTATTTAGACAGCAAATTGATTTAATTTTTTTAGATATTTCGCTTAGTGAAGAAAATGGCTTTACTTTGGCTAATCAGTTGAGCCAACTTGCACATCCCCCACTTGTTGTTTTTGCGACAGCTTATGATAACTACGCTGTGAAAGCTTTTGAAAGTAACGCTGTTGATTATATCATGAAACCGTTTGAACAACAGCGCGTTGATATGGCTCTATCAAAAGTGAAGAAATTGAGCCAACTCACCACTGCTTCAGATGTAGAGCAAGCAATACCTAAAAAAGCCAGTGTTGAATTGTTAACCTTGACATTATCAGATCGCAGTGTTGTTGTTAAAATGCAAGATATTGTTGCAGCTAGTGTTGAAGATGGCGAATTAACTGTTAGTACAGTTCAGAAAACTTACACTATTCGGAAGACACTCAATTGGTTTAAGTCACGCGCTGTAGCACCATATTTTCTCCAGATTCATCGAAACACAGTGATTAATCTAGAGATGATTGAGGAAATTCAACCTTGGTTTAATCATACTTTGTTACTAATTATGTCTAATGGAGAGAAATTTCCAGTAGGTCGATCGTATTTAAAAGACCTAAATGAGCATTTAACCATGTAAAAGTGCTTTTGCGAACTTCCCTTTGTTGTTTAGAAGCTTGAATTTGCAATTCGGCTTCTTTTTTTGGTAACTGAGACTAAAAATGAAAACGTTTTATTTGTTTTGAAGTACAATATAGCTATCAATAAAACAAGTTAAAACATTGTAATAAAAGGAAGGGGTAGTGACTATGAAACACACCAGTAAAGAAACCAAAACAAAAGAAGCTCCAATGTTTATTCAAATGTCAATATATGCAGCTATTCTATTAGTTTCACAAATGATTTCAATGTTATTACCGAAATCACTACCAATCCCAACGACGGTTATTGGTTTGGTGCTAATGTATGTATTGCTAACTGCTAAAATTATCAAGGTAGAGTGGGTTGACTCTTTTGGGGCTTTGATGATAAGCATGATTGGTTTTATGTTTGTCCCCTCAGGAATATCAGTAGCAGCGAATCTTGATATCCTAAAAGCTGAAGGCTTGCAACTAGTTGCTGTTATTACAATCTCAACTGTTGTTATGTTGGTAGTGGTAGCATATGTTGCACGATTAATACTTGCTATCAGAGAACTCAGTGTCACAGATTTATTTAAAAAGATATTACCTAACCACTATAGTAAGAAAGTAGAGGAAAAATAATATGGAACTCTTAAAAACACCCATCTTTGGTATTTGCTTTTCTTTAATACTCTATACGATAGGAGAACATTTATTTAAGAAGAGTAAAGGTTTCTTCCTTTTGCAGCCTCTTTTCTTTGCAATGGTTAGTGGTATTGTCATTCTTTGGCTTATGTCAAAAGGTTTAGGAACCGATGTTAAGACATTTTATACACAAGCTTATAAACCAGGTGGTGATTTAATATTTTGGTTTTTAAATCCAGCGACAATTGCTTTTGCAGTTCCTCTCTATAAGAAAAATGACGTTGTTAAAAAATATTGGGTAGAAATTCTCAGCAGTTTAGTAATCGGTATGATTGTTTCCCTTATACTTATCGTCGCTATTTCTAAAATGGTTGGGCTTAGTCAAGTCGGAATTGCTTCAATGTTGCCACAAGCAGCAACAACAGCAATTGCTCTTCCAATAACAGCAGCAATTGGAGGGAACACAGCTGTGACAGCAATGGCGTGTATCTTAAATGCAGTTATTATTTATGCATTAGGTAAAAAATTAGTGTCATTTTTCCATTTGAATGATAGTAAGATTGGTGCAGGATTAGGTCTAGGGACCTCTGGTCATACAGTCGGAGCAGCCTTTGCATTGGAATTGGGAGAACTGCAAGGTGCGATGGCAGCTATAGCTGTGGTGGTTATCGGTTTGGTAGTTGATTTGGTTATTCCTATCTTTAGTCATTTGATTGGTTTGCTATAACTAATAGCGTGGTTAAGGCTGAATTTATTCAGCCTTTTTATGATGTCTATTAAAATACATTGGATTAACATGGTTTATGAGCTAGTGTCTAGAATTGTGTTTTACCTAACTTTAAGTTATTAATGATAAAATAACAAATTTTCTAATTAACCAGTTAAGTAATTGTTCTCCTACTTTTTTCTTGTTATAATGAAAAAAGTTGTCAAAAATATTATTTATCAATTAAAAAAGGAGGTTTAATAGTGACTAAATATTTGAAGTACATCTCTTTTGTTGCTTTGTTTCTGGCGAGTATCTTTTTAGTAGCTTGTCAAAATCAAAATTCACAAACCAAGGAGCGAACGCGAAAACAACGACCCAAAGATGAATTGGTTGTTTCTATGGGGGCAAAGCTTCCTCATGAATTCGATCCAAAGGACCGTTATGGAATCCATAATGAAGGTAATATTACTCATAGCACCCTATTGAAACGTTCTCCTGAACTAGATATAAAAGGAGAGCTTGCTAAAAAATATAAAATCTCTAAGGATGGCTTAACGTGGTCGTTCGACTTAAATGATGATTTTAAATTCTCCAATGGTGAGCCTGTTACTGCTGACGATGTTAAGTTTACTTATGATATGTTGAAAGCAGATGGAAAAGCTTGGGATTTGACCTTTATTAAGAATGTTGAAGTAGTTGGGAAAAACCAGGTAAATATTCATTTGACTGAGGCGCATTCGACATTTACAGCACAGTTGACAGAAATCCCAATCGTCCCTAAAAAACATTACAATGATAAGTATAAGAGCAATCCTATCGGTTCAGGACCTTACATGGTGAAAGAATATAAGGCTGGAGAACAAGCAATCTTCGTTCGAAATCCCTATTGGCACGGTAAAAAGCCTTATTTTAAAAAGTGGACTTGGGTATTACTTGATGAAAATACAGCACTAGCTGCTTTAGAATCTGGTGATGTTGACATGATTTACGCAACGCCAGAGCTTGCTAGCAAGAAAGTCAAAGGAACACGTCTTCTAGATATTGCTTCAAACGACGTTCGCGGACTGTCATTGCCTTATGTGAAGAAAGGTGTTGTGAAAAATTCACCAGACGGTTATCCAGTAGGAAATGATGTCACTAGTGATCCAGCAATCAGAAAAGCCTTGACTATTGGTTTAAATAGACAAAAAGTTCTGGATACTGTTTTAAATGGTTATGGTAAACCAGCTTATTCAATTATTGATAGAACACCATTCTGGAATCCAAAAACAGCAATTAAAGATAATAAAGTAGCTAAAGCTAAGCAACTTTTGACAAAAGCTGGATGGAAAGAACAAGCAGACGGTAGCCGTAAAAAAGGAAATCTTAAATCGGAATTTGACCTTTACTACCCTACTAATGATCAATTACGAGCAAACTTAGCCGTTGAAGTAGCGGAGCAAGCTAAAGCCTTAGGTATTACTATTAAACTCAAGGCTAGTAACTGGGATGAAATGGCAACTAAGTCACATGATTCAGCCTTACTTTATGCGGGAGGACGTCATCATGCGCAGCAATTTTATGAATCACATTACCCAAGTTTAGCTGGTAAAGGTTGGACCAATATTACTTTTTATAACAATCCTACTGTGACTAAGTACCTTGACAAAGCAATGACATCTCCTGACCTTGATAAAGCTAACAAATATTGGAAGTTAGCTCAGTGGGATGGCAAAACAGGTGCTTCCACTCTTGGAGATTTACCAAATGTATGGTTGGTGAGTCTTAACCATACTTATATTGGTGATAAACGTATCAATGTAGGTAAACAAGGTGTCCATAGTCATGGTCATGATTGGTCATTATTGACTAACATTGCTGAATGGACTTGGGATGAATCTGCTAAGTAACTAATTTAGTTAATGTAGGCTACTTTAAGTTTGGAGTCAGAGAAAACAATGTACACCTTATGGTGTGAATGGTTTCCTCGACTCCTTTTTTAACAATTAAGGAGATTTATCTGTGAAACATATTACCACTGTAGTTATCTGGAAGATACTTAGGTGTTTGTCACTCGTTTTTGGAGTATCAATTTTGACCTTTATTTTACTAAAACAATCACCGGTTGATCCAGTCATGGCAAGTGTCAATTATGACACGTCACTAACCCCTGTTCAGTACAAAGCGATTGCTCACCACTATGGTTTGGATAAGCCAGCTCCGGTCCAGTATTTTATTTGGTTAAAAAATTTTATACAGGGACATTTAGGGACTTCACTAGTTTATCGGCAACCTGTTATTGATATTATTAGATCACGGGCAGGTGCCTCTTTCATACTTATGGGACTCTCCTGGGTCTTATCGGGTCTTATTGGATTTATCTTAGGAACTTTATCAGCTTTCCATCAAGGGAAATTGCTTGATCGAATTGTAAGGTGGTTTTCTTACCTTCAGATATCAGTACCAACTTTTTGGATTGGGCTCATTTTTTTATTAATCTTTTCTGTCCAGCTGGGGTGGTTCCCGATTGGTATTTCTTCCCCGATAGGTACTTTGAGTCAAGATATTACGTTAGCTGATCGTATTAAGCACCTTATTTTACCTGTTTTCACGCTAAGTATTCTAGGCATTGCCAATGTAACTCTTCATACTAGAACTAAAATGATGTCGGTACTTTCTAGTGAATATGTCTTATTTGCCAGAGCGCGTGGGGAAACGGAATGGCAAATTTTTAAAAATCATTGTCTTAGAAATGCTATCGTACCAGCTATTACACTGCATTTTTCCTATTTTGGAGAATTGTTTGGAGGATCCGTTCTTGCTGAGCAAGTTTTCTCATATCCAGGACTAGGGTCTACCCTAACTGAAGCAGGACTTAAAAGTGATACACCGCTACTTCTAGCTATTGTGATGATAGGGACATTATTTGTTTTTGCGGGCAATCTTATTGCGGATATTTTAAACAGCATAATCAATCCACAGTTAAGGAGAAAAGTATGATATTGAGACGTCGAACTATTGTTTTATGGCAACTGGGTATCGCCATTTCTCTCATTCTTAGTATTCTAGCCTTAAATCTTTATTTCCATAGTACTCCCTTGCAAACCAATGCAGCTTTACGGAACCTTGCTCCTTCATTAAACCATCTTTTTGGGACAGATGGTTTAGGTAGGGATATGTTTGTCAGAACGATTAAAGGACTTTATTTCTCTCTACAAGTCTGCTTATTAGGTGCCCTTATGGGGGTCATTCTGGCGACAGTTTTTGGAGTGCTTGCAGGTTTAGGAAATAGCATTATTGATAAAATAATAGCATGGTTAGTTGATTTGTTTATTGGTATGCCTCATTTGATTTTTATGATTCTCATTTCTTTTGTTGTTGGGAAAGGTGCTCAAGGGGTCATCATTGCAACGGCTGTTACACATTGGCCTTCTTTAGCAAGGCTTATCCGCAATGAAGTCTATCATCTAAAGAATAAAGAATTTGTCCAACTTTCTAAAAGTATGGGAAAAACGCCTTATTATATTGTGAGGCATCATATCCTGCCTTTGATTGCTTCTCAAATTTTCATTGGTTTTATCCTCTTATTTCCACATGTCATCCTACATGAAGCATCAATGACTTTCTTAGGATTTGGGCTCTCTGCCGAACAACCTTCGGTTGGTATCATTCTGTCAGAGGCAGCTAAGCATATCTCTCTTGGAAATTGGTGGTTGGTTATCTTTCCAGGACTTTATCTTATTTTGGTTGTCAATGCATTTGATACTATCGGAGAATCTTTAAAGAAACTCTTTTACCCTCAAACTGATCATTTTTAGGAGGTAGAGATATGACAGAAACATTATTAAGCATTAAAGACCTCTCCATCACCTTCACTCAATACGGAAGATTTTTAAAACCATTTCAATCAACACCGATACAAGCGCTGAATTTAGAAATTAAAAAAGGTGAGTTATTAGCTATTATAGGTGCTAGTGGTTCAGGGAAGAGTTTATTAGCACATGCTATTATGGATATTCTTCCTAAAAATGCATCTGTAACAGGAGATATGATTTATCGTGGTCAATCACTAAATTCTAAACGCATTAAACAGTTGCGAGGAAAAGATATTACGTTGATTCCACAATCAGTTAATTATTTAGATCCATCTACGAAAGTCAAACATCAGGTGCGCTTAGGTATCTCAGAAAATTCAAAGGCTACTCAAGAAGGATTGTTTCAACAGTTTGGTTTAAAAGAAAGTGATGGTGACTTGTATCCTTTCCAACTTTCTGGCGGAATGCTCCGACGTGTTTTGTTTACAACGTGTATTAGTGATAAGGTTTCTTTGATTATTGCGGATGAGCCCACCCCTGGATTACATCCAGATGCTCTGCAAATGGTTTTAGACCAACTACGCTCCTTTGCAGATAAAGGAATAAGCGTTATATTTATCACTCATGATATTGTAGCAGCTAGTCAAATTGCTGATCGTATTACTATTTTTAAAGAGGGAAAAGCTATTGAAACAGCTCCAGCTAGTTTCTTTAGCGGAAATGGAGAGCAGTTACAAACAGAATTTGCTAGAAGTTTATGGCGCTCTCTCCCACAGCAAGAATTTTTGAAAGGAGTTACTCATGACCTTAGAGGCTAAAAAGCTTGGCTTTTATCATAAAAAAGATCAATGGCTTTTTAAGGAGATTAATTTAGAGGTAGCACCTGGTCAAGTTTTAGGTATATTTGGACAAAGTGGTTGTGGAAAAACTAGTTTATCCAGGGTGCTTGCAGGTTTTTTACATCCTAAATCTGGTGAAGTATTAGTTGATGGCAGTAATTTGCCTAGCAAAGCATTTAGACCTGTACAACTTATTCAACAACATCCTGAAAAAACGATGAATCCTTTATGGCCTATGAAAAAAAGTTTGGAAGAAGCCTATTACCCAAGTCGAGATTTACTAGATGCTTTTGGAATTCAAGAAAAATGGCTAAATCGTCGACCTAGTGAACTCTCGGGAGGAGAATTACAACGCTTTTCGATTGTGCGTTCATTACATCCAGAGACTAAATACCTTATTGCAGATGAAATGACTACTATGTTGGATAGCATTACACAAGCTAGTGTATGGAAAAGCCTGTTGGAGATTGTAAAGGATAGAAATTTAGGTCTCATCGTTATTAGTCATGATTTCGCTATGTTAGAGAAACTTTGTAACCAATGCTATATGATTGAAGAGAATCGTATCGTATCTTTCAATGGAGATTAAAAAACTCACCTACTATATCAATTAGTAGGTGTTTTTTATTAAGAGAGTATTGAGGGTGACTGATCTACTCATGACTCTAACATTTTGGTAACGTTGGTGAGAAATTCTAATGTTTTGGGTATTATTGACTAATTTATTTTATAATTTATAGATTTTTTAAAAAGATAAGCTAAGGATTTGCATAGGGATATGTAATCGTTTACAATTATGTTGTAAGCTAGTCTTATTTAAGTTTCTGCCTTGGAGTCACAGACTCTCCGTTAAATAGATAAGGATAAACAGATGGAACAATTTAAACATGATGCCAAAGCCTTGTTAGAGGCAATTGGGGGTAAAGAAAATATTAGTGCAGTGACACATTGTGCTACACGCATGCGATTTGTTTTGAATGACAGTAGTAAAGCTAAGGTAAAGGTAATTGAGGAGTTACCATCAGTCAAGGGTACCTTTACCAATGCTGGGCAATTTCAAGTCATTATTGGTAATGATGTCCCTATTTTTTATAATGCTTTTGTAGCCGTTTCTGGTATTGAGGGTGTGTCTAAAGAGGCGGCAAAATCGGCTGCCCAAAAAAATCAAAACCCTTTACAGCGTGTGTTGACAATGCTGGCTGAAATATTTACACCGATTATTCCAGCCATTATTGTTGGTGGTCTGATCCTTGGTTTTCGTAATATTTTAGATGCCGTTCCATTTGAATTTTTAGGTCAAAAAGTTGTTGATGGTGTCAGGCAAGTAGACTCTTCTGGGCATCCAATTTGGAATACTCTAGTAGATGTTTCAACGTTTTGGAGCGGAGTAGACTCTTTTTTATGGTTACCAGGTGAAGCTATATTTCATTTCTTACCAGTTGGTATTGTATGGTCTGTGACTCGTAAGATGGGGACTACTCAAATCCTCGGTATTGTTCTAGGTATCTGTCTAGTGTCGCCACAATTACTTAATGCTTATTCTGTAGCTAGTACTTCAGCAGCAGACATTGCTAAAAATTGGTCTTGGAATTTTGGTTACTTTACAGTACAAAAAATTGGTTATCAAGCTCAAGTTATTCCAGCTCTGTTAGCTGGTTTGAGCCTGTCTTACTTAGAAATCTTCTGGAGAAAACATATTCCTGAAGTTGTTTCAATGATTTTTGTGCCATTTCTATCCTTAGTTCCAGCTATTATCTTGGCTCATACTGTCCTTGGACCTATTGGTTGGACACTAGGTAAATGGATTTCTGCTATCGTTCTTATTGGATTGACTGGTCCTGTAAAATGGCTCTTTGGTGCTATTTTTGGTGCCCTGTATGCCCCATTTGTTATTACTGGTTTGCACCACATGACAAATGCTATCGATACTCAACTCATAGCAGATACAAAAACACATACAACTGGCCTTTGGCCGATGATTGCTCTTTCAAATATTGCTCAGGGTTCAGCTGTACTAGCTTATTATTTTATGCATCGTCATGATGAAAAAGAGGCTCAAATATCACTTCCAGCTGCTATCTCAGCCTACCTTGGTGTTACAGAGCCGGCGCTTTTTGGTGTAAACGTTAAATACATTTATCCATTTGTTGCTGGTATGATTGGTTCAAGTGTGGCAGGTCTTTTGGCGACAACTTTTAATGTCCAAGCTAACTCTATTGGTGTAGGCGGTCTTCCAGGCTTCCTGTCAATTAACGTTAAATATATGGGATATTTCTTTATCTGTATGGCAGTGGCTATCTTTATTCCTTTATTTTTGACACTATTCTTTAAAAAATCAGGTATTTTGACAAAAACTGAAGAGGAAAAATTAGTACCTGATGCTGTCATTGCTTCAACAACAGAAACAAAATCAGCAAAAGAAAAAGCTGTCGTATCAGGTACAAAGCTTAGTGTAGTAAGCCCTTTATCAGGTTTAGCTAAACCACTGGATCAAGCTAGTGATCCTGTCTTTTCACAAGGAATTATGGGGAAGGGAGTGGTTATCGATCCAAGTGATGGAGAACTAGTTTCACCGGTCGATGCGACAGTTTCAGTTCTTTTCCCTACGAAACATGCTATTGGATTGTTAACATCAGAGGGGGTTGAGTTTCTTATTCATATTGGTATGGATACTGTTAATTTAGAAGGAAAAGGGTTTACCTCTCATGTTGCTCAAGGTGACACTGTAAAAGTAGGAGATAAACTCATTACTTTCGATATTCCAATGATAAAAGAAGAAGGATACATTGTGGAAACTCCTATTCTGATTACTAATCAACAAGAATTCCGACCAGAAGAATTGATAGATTTACCCAAACAGATAAAACGTGGACAAGCATTAATGGTTGCCAAGAAAATTTAAAAGTAATTAGGTATTCTTTTTAAAAAAGAGCACTCTTATAAAATGAGAGGTAATTTGAGGAATTGTTTGAGGGGCTTAATACATTAGCTCCTTGAATTATTTTGAACATAAGAAAAAACTCATAGGAACAAATATCACTGTAAAAATGTTATATTTTTGATGATAGTTGATGTTATAGTTAGACTGCTAAATACAGCAGCATTTTGGGAAAGGAGTAGAATATGACGATTGATAAACGTAAAGTTGTCTATCAAATTTATCCAAAATCATACAAAGACACAACTGGTAATGGGGTTGGTGATCTTCGTGGTATTATCGAAAAATTACCCTATTTAGCAGAACTTGGTATTGATATGGTTTGGCTCAACCCATTTTATCCAAGTCCACAACGAGATAATGGATATGATATCTCTGATTATACAGCTATTAACCCTGATTTTGGAACGATGGACGATTTTGAAGAAATGATTGAGGTGGGACGTCAATACCGTATAGATTTTATGCTTGATATGGTGCTTAATCATTGTTCAATAGAACATGAGTGGTTTAAAAAAGCACTTGCAGGAGATCGCTACTATCAAGATTTCTTTATCTTACGTGATAATCCAACAGATTGGGTATCTAAATTTGGTGGAAATGCTTGGGCACCATTTGGTGATACAGGGAAGTATTATCTTCATCTTTTTGATATCACTCAAGCTGACCTTAATTGGCGCAATGCCGATGTTCGCAAGGAACTTTTTAAAGTTGTCAATTTTTGGCGTGATAAAGGGGTTAAAGGTTTTCGATTTGATGTGATTAATTTAATTGGGAAAGATGAGATACTTGAGAACTGCCCAATTAATGATGGAAAACCAGCTTATACTGATCGTCCAATAACACATGATTATCTCAAGATGTTGAATAATGCTAGTTTTGGACAAGATGATTCCTTCATGACAGTTGGTGAAATGTCTTCAACGACAATTGCAAATTGCATTCTTTACACTGCACCAGAACGTGAAGAGTTATCCATGGCTTTTAATTTTCACCACCTCAAAGTAGATTATAAAGATGGGCAAAAGTGGACCATTATGGCTTTTGATTTTCCTGCATTACGTGACCTTTTCCATAGTTGGGGCGAAGGGATGAGCGAAGGAAATGGTTGGAATGCTTTATTCTATAATAATCATGACCAACCGCGAGCATTAAATCGTTTTGTAGACGTGAAACGTTTTCGAAATGAAGGAGCAACCATGTTAGCAGCATCTATCCACTTATCGCGTGGTACTCCTTATATATATATGGGTGAAGAAATCGGAATGCTTGATCCCGATTACAGTTCTATGGATGATTATGTGGATATTGAGAGTTTGAATGCCTACCAAATAATGCTTGATGAAGGCAAGTCACAAGAAGAGGCATTTAGCATTATTCGAGCGAAATCTCGAGACAATTCTCGAGTACCAATGCAATGGGATGATAGTACGAATGCAGGTTTTTCTGAAGGCGCTCCATGGTTGAAAGTAGGAAAATCATATAAAGAAATCAATGTCGCAAAGGAGAAAACAGGGCTGATATTTACTTTCTATCAAGAGTTGATAAGGCTACGTAAACAACTGCCAATAATAGCTGACGGGAATTATAAAGCAGCTTTCAAAGATAATGAAAAAGTATATGCTTTTGAACGCCATCTTGATAAGGAAAAACTTCTTGTTTTAAATAATTTCTTTGCTGAGAAAGTTAAGATAAAATTACCGGAGAATTATCTCCAAGGACAAGTTCTTCTATCAAATTATAAGGATGTTACTCTTGATGAAACGGTTACTTTGCAACCTTATCAAACTTTAGCTATCTTAGTGTCATAACATTTTAAAAACCTTTACTTATTCAATTAAGTAAAGGTTTTTAAAGTGCTGCTTGTGGAAAGGAATCTTGCTCTAGATTTTGCAATTTCTTTCTTTTTTCTTTACTCTATAACAATAGCCCAAATTCATTCAATTGATAGTAGTGCCAGATTGGGCTCAAATGACCTAGAAAAATGTAAACGGTTACTATAAAATAAAAATAGAAAGGAAAACAAATGGTTGATAATAAGACTGTTGTGATAATGTTGGTATTTTTAGCTCGGAAAAATCTTTCCTTGTATGAGTTAACAGTGCAAACAAAGTTTTCAATAAAAGTTATCATAGAGCAAATTAACTATCTCAATAGTTTTTTAGCAAAAAATCACCTACCAGCTATTGCTCACTCTGCTGGACGTTATCAGTTATTAGGAGATGAAAAAGAGCATGATAAAATTGTCTCCTTATTAGAAGCTGAGCAATTTTACCTAACCCAGGAAGAAAGGGTATGTCTGATTTACCTTTATAGCTTTTGCCGAAGAGAGTTTGTCTCCAATGTGCATTATCAAGATTTTTTGAAAGTAAGTAAGAATACTACTTTATCAGATATCAAGATGCTACGTTCTAAATTAGCAAAAAGAGGTATCTCACTCACTTATACAAGAGCAAAGGGATATAGTCTAGTAGGAGATGAGATGGATAAGCATCAAGTTGCTTTTCAGATGATAACTCAACTACTAGAATCTCCCATTGGTTTTTGGTCTTTGAATTATATCTTGTCTTCTTGGAAATTCGCTCTCTCATATGAGAAGTTAGAAAAGACGGTAGAATATTTCTATGAATCTTTTCAACTTTCTCCAATACAAGATAGGCTTGAGAAATCTTTATATTTTATCATTTTAATACTGTGTCGTTATCAAAGGTCAGTAGATCGTGTTTTGCAGGGTTCTCCTATTGTTTCTGAACAATTAAAAGAGTTAACGACTATTATTGTGACTAATTTAAGTCAGGATATTTCCTTATCTAAACCATTAGATCAGAAAGAAAAAGATTATATTACCTTGATCTTATCTGGCTGTTTTGAAGGTGAGGGAACTAAAGATGATGATTTCTTTGAAGCATTGGCAAAAGCAATCGTTGATGAGATGGAAACTGTTTCACTTCTTAATTTTTCCAATAAAGAAGAGTTATTACAAGGTCTGAAGCGTCATATTATTCCAGCTTATTTCCGATTGAAATATGGTTTAACTGGCGATAGTGGTTATACACAAAATATTAAAGAGCATTACAGTGATTTATTTCTATTGGTTAAAAAGGCACTACGTCCTTTGGAAGAGCAAGTAGGATTAATACCCGATAGTGAAATTTCTTACTTCGTGATTCACTTTGGAGGCTATCTTAGACAATCAGGTGGTACACAATCAATGTCTTATAAAGCTTTGATACTCTGTCCAAACGGCGTTAGTTCATCCTTAGTGATTAAGGAAAAATTGCGTGGATTATTTCCTCAAATTCATTTTCATCGTGTCTCTAAAATTGAGCAGCTGAAACTGATTGACAATCAAACTTACGATATGGTCTTTTCTACTATATTTGTAGAAACAAAAAAACCTAATTATCTAGTTTCGCTGATGATGACAGCAGAGCAAGTACAACAGCTCAAAGAACTGGTTATTTCAGATTTTCCCAAGGCTTGCCTTGACGATTTCCAACTTGATCAATTAATAGCAACTATAAAAAAATACGCTCATGTTCATTGTGAAGAGGAATTAAAATTGGCTTTGAGGACAATGGTAAAACAAGATATACTTAGAAAGGATGTGAGGCCCTTGTTGCACCAACTTATAACAGAGGAAACTTATCAGACAAGTTCTGAACAAATGAATTGGAAAGAGGCAATTCGTTTAGCGGCAAAACCCTTGTTAGCTTCTGGAAAAATTACGGAAAGTTACCCAGAAGCTATGATTGAAAAAGTCGAAGAGTTTGGTCCTTTTATCAATCTTGGTAAAGGTATTGCTATTCCACATGCCAGACCAGAAGATGGGGTAAACTCTGTCGGTATGTCAATGCTTGTTTTGGAACAGCCACGCCGTACGCATGAAAACTTTCTCTTCATCCTTTTGTGCCCGGACATCAATTTTGAAAAGATTCCTTTTTAAATCAATGATCTGCTTAGCCTCTTTCTCCAAATAATTGGACTAAATAATCTTCCAAATGGACAGAAATATACCGTTGTTTGCGACGATAACTGAGGTCTTTTTTAGGAAATACCATCACTTTGAGAAAATATAAGCACATTTTTCGGATAAGATTTAGGTTAAATGCGGCTCTTTTATCCAATGTCTGATGATGATCTTCATGATAAACAACGTCCAATAACCAGTGCATACTCTCTATCTGCCAATGACCTCGTACACAATTGGCAAATGTGAGGACATCCGGCTTAAAGCTAAAGATAAAATAACGATTCTCTTGACTCAGCTGACCATCCTTATCAATCGTGTTACGAGTCATCCCAATACCACGTAACTTATGCCATTTGGGATGGTTTTGACACAACCATTTGATATCGGAAGACACCCAGTATTCTCTAACTTCAATCTGTCCCCTAGATTTTTCAACAGTCTGATAATACTGCGCATTTTCTTGGAGTTCTTCCAATAAGTTGACATCACTAAAATAAAGAGCAATATCATCATAAAGTGTTTCTTGATTTCCTTTGACGGCTAAGCAATAGTCTGCTTTACCTTTTATAATCGTATCAACGATAGCCGTCTGCGTGCCCATTGCGTCTATCGTTACAATGCTTTTACGGATATCAATTGTCCGCAATAACTGAGGAATGGCAACAATTTCATTACTTTTCTCCTCAACCGCTACCTGTCCCAAACTAAGATGATGACCCCCATCATAAGCCGTTACAATATGAACAGGCTTCTGATTTTTACCTCGATTGCCTCGAATCGTTTTACCGTCCACTGAAATCAGTTGATGAACGGCATCTAAGCTTGTCAATGATTGCTCAAATTGAACTTTAAGCTCTTTTAAACGGTCTGAATTAACAAGACTAATCACACGCTCTAAGGTATCATGAGACGGACAACCTTCACTCAAATCAACGTAGGTCGCAAACAATGGTTCATTCATTTCAATAAAATCTTCCATCTCCTTCCAGGTTTCAATGCCAGCTAACTGACAAACAAAGACAAGAAATAGAATGGTTGATAAGGGGTAGCGAATTTTCCAAGATTGACGACTATCCAATTCAACTGCGCAATCATCAATAGAAATAATAAAATCAATCATCGTAGTCACCTCATCTATAGTGTACTACTTTGATTGATTTTGTCATTATGAATCTAGTTTTCTGAAAACAAAAGTTTCTTCATGCGTTTGGCGTGTGGAACAGCCTATTTATTTATTGGATGACCCCAAACAGGAAATTTATCTCTTATTATGCATAGCAGCTATTGATAATGAAACGCATTTGAAAGCTCTATCGCATTTGACAACAATACTTCGTGATAATAATAATGTTAAAGCTTTGTTAGCTTCACGTAGGTATCAAGATATTGAAATGATTATAAAACAGGAGGATTAAAGATGTTAAGAATTGGAACAGCATGTGGATCAGGTTTAGGTTCAAGTTTTATGGTACAAATGAATATTGAGTCTATTTTGAAGGATTTGGGGGTTTCTGATGTTGAAGTTGAACATTATGATTTAGGTGGAGCAGATCCAAGTGCAGCAGATGTTTGGATTGTTGGTCGTGATTTGGAGGATTCAGCTGGTCACCTGGGGGATGTTCGTATTTTAAACAGTATCATTGATATGGATGAATTGAGAGAATTAGTGACAGGTATTTGCCAAGAAAAAGGCTTAATCTAGGAGGTTGATGCCATGAAAGGTCTATTGGATTTTTTAGTTAATATTGCCAGCACGCCAGCTATTTTAGTCGCCTTGATAGCCATTATCGGTTTAGTACTGCAGAAAAAAGGCGTTCCTGATATTGTAAAAGGTGGAATAAAAACATTTGTTGGCTTCTTAGTGGTTTCTGGAGGTACAGGGATAGTCCAAAATTCCTTGAATCCATTTGGAAAAATGTTTGAACATGCTTTTCATTTGGTGGGGGTAGTTCCTAATAATGAAGCCATTGTAGCAGTAGCTCTTACGAAGTATGGCTCAGCAACTGCTTTGATTATGTTAGCGGGAATGATTTTTAATATTTTAATTGCTCGTTTTACAAAATTTAAATATATTTTTCTGACAGGACATCATACATTGTATATGGCTTGTATGATTGCTGTTATTTTTGCCGTAGCAGGCTTTACTTCGTTCTCGCTCATCCTTTTTGGAGGTCTAGCGTTAGGGATTATTATGAGCGTATCTCCTGCATTTGTGCAAAAATACATGATTCAACTGACAGGTAATGATAAGGTGGCACTTGGGCACTTTGGTTCTTTAGGCTATTGGTTGAGTGGATTTATTGGTGGAATTGTTGGAGATAAATCAAAATCAACAGAAGATATTAAATTTCCAAAGAGTTTATCATTTTTACGTGACAGTACCGTAAGTATTACTATCTCAATGGCAATTATTTACCTTATCGTTGCAGTGTTTGCTGGTGAGGCTTATATTGCAAAAGAAATAAGTAACGGTGTCAATGGTCTTGTTTATGCCCTCCAACTAGCTGGGCAATTTGCGGCAGGTGTATTCGTTATTTTAGCAGGTGTACGCCTTATCCTAGGTGAAATTGTACCAGCCTTTAAGGGAATCTCAGAAAAATTGGTTCCAAATTCAAAACCAGCCTTGGATTGTCCAATTGTTTACCCTTATGCACCTAATGCAGTATTGATTGGTTTTATCTCAAGTTTTGTTGGTGGATTGGTTAGTATGATAGTCATGATTGTGACTGGCACTACTGTCATTTTACCAGGGGTCGTTCCTCATTTCTTCTGTGGGGCAACGGCAGGTGTTATCGGTAATGCTTCTGGTGGTGTGAGAGGAGCGACTATTGGTGCATTTGTTCAAGGTATCCTCATCAGTTTCTTGCCGATTTTCTTGATGCCTGTACTAGGTGGACTTGGTTTCAAAGGGTCAACATTCTCAGATGCTGATTTTGGTTTGACCGGTATCATTCTTGGCGCTCTTAATCATGTCGGCGGTGCGATAGCTATTGTTATTGGTATTGTAGTTATCTTAATTGGACTTTTTGGCATTTCATTTGTTGGAAAATCAACCCATAAGGAAGGTTAATAATGACATCACCAGAAGAAAGATATTCATCTCTAAGACGATTTGCAACGGAGATTCGTTTAAATACTCTAGAAACGCTAAACCATTTAGGATTCGGTCACTATGGGGGTAGTTTATCAATTGTTGAGGCTTTGGCTGTTCTGTATGGTGATATTATGGATATAAATCCTGAAAAATTCAAAGAAAGTGATCGGGATTATATGGTCTTATCAAAAGGACATGCTGGTCCAGCCTTGTATAGTACACTCTATTTAAAAGGTTTTTTTGATAAAACATTCCTTCATTCGCTCAATACAAACGGTACCAAACTACCTTCGCATCCTGACCGCAATTTAACTCCTGGTATAGATGTAACGACAGGCTCGTTAGGTCAAGGCATTAGTATTGCAACGGGAATTGCTTATGCTCAAAAGATTGAGAATTCAAGCTATTATACTTATACTATTGTAGGTGATGGTGAATTAAATGAAGGACAATGTTGGGAGGCTATACAATTTGCTGCGCATCATCAACTGCACCATTTAATTGTTTTTGTAGATGATAATAAAAAACAATTAGATGGTTTGACAGCTGATATTTGTAATCCTGGAGACTTTGTTGCTAAATTTGAAGCTTTTGGATTTGATGCAGTACGTGTAAAAGGAGATGACATTGAGGCAATTGACAAAGCTATTAAAACTTTTCAAGATTCAAATAGTGTCAGACCAAAATGTATTGTTTTAGATAGCATCAAGGGACAAGGTGTGAAAGAGTTGGAGGAGTTAGCTTCTAATCATCATTTACGACCAGATTTACAACAAAAAACAATGTTAGAGCGAGCGTTGATAAGCTTGAGAGAAAGTTTGGAGGTGGTAGAATGAGATGTTCAACCAAAGAAATGAGGCTTGTCTATCGTGATTTCCTCCTTCAAGCTAATCAAGAAAATAAACAAATTACCGTTTTAGAAGCCGATTTGTCGAGTTCAATGTCAACAAATGCACTGGCATCAGAATTTGGAAAACGTTATATTAATCTAGGTATTATGGAGGCTGAGATGGTAGGCCTTGCAGCAGGGCTCGCCATTAAAGGTTACAAGCCATACCTTCATACTTTTGGTCCTTTCGCGTCAAGGCGTGTCTTTGATCAAGTATTCTTATCGTTAGGTTACTCACAATTATCAGCTACGATTATTGGCTCAGATGCAGGAATTAGCGCAGAAATGAATGGCGGAACTCATATGCCTTTTGAAGAGTTAGGTCTACTAAGGTTAATTCCCAAAGCGACTATTTTTGAGGTTAGTGATGATATTCAGTTTGAAGCAATTTTAAAACAAACATTAAGTATTGATGGCCTAAAATACATTAGAACTATTCGTAAGGCCCCCACTGCAGTTTATGAGGGACGCGAAGATTTTTCAAAGGGTTTTATACAATTACGCCAGGGAAAAGATATTACTCTTGTAGCAAGTGGTATTATGGTTTCTAGAGCGATAGAAGCAGCCGACTACCTCAAAGAACTAGGGATTGAGGCCTCAGTTATCGACCTTTTTAAAATTAAGCCCCTTCCAGAAGAACTGAAACCATTACTGATAGATCAATCCATTGTAACTATTGAGAATCATAACCGTATTGGCGGTATCGGAAGTGCATTATGCGAATGGCTTAGTATGGAGAAAGACACTACTGTTAGTCGTATGGGTATTGATGAGCGATTTGGTCAGGTAGGTCAGATGGAATATTTATTAGAGGAGTATGGACTCGCTGTTAAAGATATAGTACAGCATTGCAAATCAATTTATAAATCATAACAAAAAGGCAACATTGGAGTTGCCTTTTTGTTATTTTCTGAAATTTTTAAGTTTTGTATAAGTATCTTGTGGTATTTTATCCTTACTAAAAATAAAGGGGTGGTCGTTATGCGAGCTTGGAAAGGTATTGTTTTAATTTTATCTAGCATAGTGGTGACACTAGTAGCATGGCAAAATGCAGGATTAAGTGAATTTGTTGTACCAGGATTAGCTTTGACAAGTTTATCGCTAACATTCCTCTTATCAACCAAATTTAGGATACTTGAAAGTTACTTTCAAGGTATTGAAAATATGTATTTTTACCACAAGGTAATGGCTGTATTTTCAATGATTTTGCTTCTATTGCACAAAATTGGTCTTGGACAAGGCGGACATGGAAGTGAGTTTGCAAAGACTATTGGCAGTGCGGGATTATATCTTTTTCTAAGTATTGTTTTTGTAGCTTATTTCGGAAATTTTTTAAAGTATGAAATTTGGCGTTTTATTCATCGCTTTGTTTATTTAGCTTATATTTTGGGATTGGTACATACTTTTATGATTTTAGGAGATAGGATACTAGGAAATACTTTACTCAGTTTAATCGTATTAGGTTATGCTGTCATTGGGGTTATATCTGGATTTTATATTATTTTCCTATATTCTAGAATGCGTTTTCGTCGTGTAGGGTACGTTCAAAAGGTTACTCATCTTAACCATGATACAACTGAGATTGAAATAGCAATGAAGCGTCCTTATCGATATGACTATGGACAATTTACTTTTTTTAAAATTTATCAAGCTGGCTTTGAATCAGCAGCTCATCCTTTCTCGATATCAGGTGGTCATGATAGAGTGATATTTTTAACTGTTAAAGCTTCAGGAGATTATACGAAATCCATTTACAAACAGCTAAAAGTTGGGACAAAAATAGCCTTAGATAGAGCTTATGGTCATATGTTATTTGATAAAGACAAGAAAGAACAGGTTTGGATTGCAGGAGGTATCGGCATCACTCCCTTCATTTCATTTATTAGAGAAAATAGTATTTTGACTAAGAGAGTTGACTTCTTTTATACCTTTTCAAATCAAGACAATTTGATTTATCAAGATATGTTAGAATCCTATGCTAAAGCCAATCCTAATTTTAAACTTCACTTAAATAATAGTAGCCTCAAAGGAAGACTTGATTTTAGTCAGTCTGTTTTTGAAGGACAACCAACAATATTTATGTGTGGGCCAACTAGTATGACATCTACTTATGCTAAGGTCTTTCGGCAAAAAGATGCAAAGTCTCGTTTAGTCTATGAAGGATTTTCCTTTAGAGACAGTTGGTTATCCATATTTCTATTAAAAACTTTTGACAAAGTTTATTCTAATTTGATAAAATAAGAGGGTCTATAAGACAAACCAACTTTTTCTTGGTTTTAGGAGTGCCAATCCTAAGACTCGGATGAAGCAATAAAAGGAGAATATATTATGGCAATCTCAAAAGAGAAAAAAAATGAAATCATTGCTCAATATGCACGACACGAAGGTGATACAGGATCAGTTGAAGTTCAAGTAGCAGTTCTTACTTGGGAAATCAACCACCTTAACGACCACATCAAACAACACAAAAAAGACCACGCTACTTACCGTGGATTGATGAAAAAAATTGGTCACCGTCGTAACTTATTAGCATACCTACGTCGTACAGATGTTAACCGTTACCGTGAATTGATTCAATCACTTGGACTTCGTCGTTAATAGACAACAGAGTCAAGTAAAAACACTAGAAAATTTTCTAGTGTTTTTTGTTTTAAACGCACTATGAACGTAAGTACTTTGAGGAGGCCAGCAGTAAGAAAGTGTTTTAACCTATGAAGAGGGTTATTAAGCAAGCTAAGATTAACCCTAGAAATTTATTTTAATCATTGTAACAAGGTCTGATTGCTAGTATTAATAATCAGACTTTTTACGTTTACATTAATGAATGATAATACAGCTTCCTCCACGGATTTTCGCTACTCAATTTTATAGAATTATGTTAGAATAAAGCTTATACGTGGTTTTATGCAAAGTTGAGTTTAGAACAGCTAGATTGAACTTTGTAGGAAACGCGTAAACAAAAAAATATGGAGAATAATATGTCAAAACAAGTCTTTGAAATGATTTTTGCTGGAAAAAAATTAGTTGTTGAAACTGGCCAAGTGGCTAAACAAGCAAATGGATCAGTTGTCGTTCGTTATGGAGATTCTACTGTACTCACAGCAGCAGTTATGTCTAAGAAAATGTCAACAGGTGATTTTTTCCCACTTCAAGTCAATTACGAAGAAAAAATGTATGCTGCTGGGAAATTTCCGGGTGGCTTTAACAAACGTGAAGGGCGTCCAAGTACGGATGCTACCTTAACAGCACGTCTTATTGATAGACCAATCCGTCCGATGTTTGCTGAGGGATTTCGTAACGAAGTACAGGTCATCAATACTGTTCTTTCATTTGATGAAAATGCTAGCGCACCAATGGCTGCTATGTTTGGTTCATCATTAGCATTATCGATTTCCGATATTCCTTTCAATGGGCCAATTGCTGGAGTTCAAGTTGCTTATGTTGATGGTAATTTTATTATTAATCCGACAGCACAAGAACAAGAGGCTTCTGCGTTAGAATTAACGGTTGCAGGTACTAAAGAAGCGATTAACATGGTTGAATCTGGAGCGAAAGAACTTTCAGAAGAAATCATGCTAGAGGCTCTTCTTAAAGGACATGAGGCTGTCTGTGAATTAATCGCCTTTCAAGAAGAGATTGTTACTGCTATTGGTAAAGAAAAAGCCGAGGTAGAACTTCTTCAAGTTGATCCAGAACTTCAAGCAGAAATTATTGCTACTCATAACATAGCTTTACAGGCTGCAGTACAAGTTGAAGAGAAAAAGGCTAGAGAAGCAGCTACAGAAGCAGTTAAAGAAGTAGTTATAGGTGAATATGAGGCACGTTACGCTGAACATGAAGAATATGATCGCATTATGCGTGATGTTGCTGAAATTTTAGAACAAATGGAACATGCAGAAGTTCGTCGCCTCATTACAGAAGATAAGATTCGTCCTGATGGACGTCGTGTGGATGAGATTCGTCCATTAGACGCAGAGATTGATTTTTTACCACAAGTTCATGGATCAGGTCTCTTTACACGAGGACAAACCCAAGCATTATCAGTATTAACGTTAGCACCTATGGGTGAAGCACAAATCATTGATGGGCTAACACCAGAGTATAAGAAACGCTTTATGCACCACTATAACTTCCCACAATATTCAGTTGGTGAGACGGGACGTTATGGAGCTGCAGGGCGTCGTGAAATTGGTCACGGTGCTTTAGGAGAGCGTGCATTAGAACAAGTCCTTCCAAGATTGGAGGAGTTTCCGTATGCTATCCGACTAGTTGCAGAAGTTTTAGAATCAAACGGTTCATCATCTCAGGCTTCTATATGTGCTGGAACGCTTGCTCTTATGGCAGGTGGTGTGCCTATAAAAGCTCCAGTTGCTGGTATTGCCATGGGGCTCATATCAGATGGAACAAACTATACAGTCCTCACTGATATTCAAGGATTAGAAGACCATTTTGGCGATATGGACTTTAAAGTTGCGGGTACACGTGAAGGGATTACAGCACTTCAAATGGATATTAAAATTGAAGGTATTACCCCTCAAATTTTGGAAGAAGCTCTTGCGCAAGCTAAAAAAGCACGCTTTGAAATTCTTGATGTCCTTCATGGAGCTATCGCAGAGCCACGTCCACAATTAGCACCAACGGCACCTAAGATTGATATGATAAAAATCGATGTTGATAAGATTAAAGTTGTCATCGGTAAAGGTGGCGAAACTATCGATAAAATCATCGCTGAAACAGGTGTTAAGATTGATATTGATGAAGAAGGAAATGTATCTATCTTCTCTAGTGATCAGGCTGCTATTGATCGTACGAAAGACATTATTGCAAGTTTAGTACGTGAAGCAAAAGTGGGAGAAGTTTACCATGCTAAAGTAGTTCGTATCGAGAAATTCGGTGCCTTTGTCAACCTCTTTGATAAAACAGATGCATTGGTACATATTTCAGAAATTGCATGGACACGTACAGCAAATGTAGCTGATGTTCTTGAAATTGGTGAAGAAGTTGATGTGAAAGTCATCAAAATTGATGATAAAGGGCGAGTTGATGCTTCTATGAAAGCATTGTTACCACGTCCTCCAAAAGCTGACAATCCTAAAAAGGAATCTTAATATGACAAGTACAAACGAGTTAGACATTAGATTGCGTGCTTTTATCAATGCACCGGATAATTTTTTAGATAGTATAGGTCTTGTGAATGCCTTGCACCACTCTACGGTTTGGGCAAGCAAGGAACCCTATGCTATTCAAGTAGATGGTCAAGAAGTTGTTCCTGTTTTTACGGATATTACTGACCTTAATCATTTCAAAGAGGAGCAAGAAAGTGCTCGAGATATGTTTTGGGAGAGTCGTCGTAGTTTAGACGTTCTTGATGAAGCTATTTCACATGGCTTAGCAGGATTGGTCTATAATTTAAAAAAAGAAGGCGATTTTGGGAACTCGACTATTTTCTACTGTGAAGATATGGTGCAATTTATGAATAATTACACCACAATCTTAAATCAGTTGTTAAATGAAGATAACATTGTTGCCGATATCATGGATAAAACCTACTTGGTACCTGCCTTTGTCCATCCACGTGAAGAAGGTAGTTTTGACCGTCTTTTCCCTACAATGTCTACCCCCGAAGGAAAAAGTTATGTTCCAGTATTCTCAAACCTTTTAAGTTTTGAAAAATGGTATAACCATAATGATTTTGGTGGTGCTTTTAGGAAAGCACAAGGAGTAATTTTAGCCTGGACGATTGACGATATTTATAAACCGCGTAATGGAGAAAATGAGATTGATGATACCTTTGGAGTAGCCATCAATCCATTTGATGAACAACAAGTTTTAGTTGATTGGTCTGATGTAGAAAACGATTGAGGATAACTATGGGGTGGTGGAAAGAAAGTATAGCTATTGTCAAAGAACAAGATCCAGCTGCTCGTAGTTCTCTAGAAGTTATTTTAACTTATCCAGGAATAAAAGCTCTTGCAGCTCATAGGCTATCTCATTTTTTATGGAATCATAATTTTAAATTGTTAGCACGTATGCACAGTCAATTTTGGCGTTTCTGGACACAAATTGAAATTCATCCCGGAGCGACGATTTCGGAAGGGGTTTTTATTGACCACGGTTCAGGATTGGTCATTGGAGAAACTGCCATTGTAGAGAAAGGTGCTATGCTATACCATGGGGTTACATTGGGTGGCACAGGTAAAGACAAAGGCAAACGACACCCAACCATACGTAAAGGAGCGCTAATTTCAGCACATTCTCAAATCATTGGTCCAATTGAGGTTGGAGAAAATGCTAAAGTCGGTGCTGCAGCAGTTGTCCTTGCAGATGTGCCAGCAGACGTAACAGTAGTTGGTGTTCCAGCTAAAGTTGTCCGTGTCCATGGTCAAAAGGATGATCTTCAAATCCGAAGTATTGAACATGATCGAGAAGAAAGTTATTATTCGTCCAAACTTTAGGAGGTATTTGTGAAGGATTATGTAACAACTCAAATATTATCAATCTTAGGTATACTAGCAGCAGCTTGTTTAAGCTATTTAAAGTTTGCACAAGGTAACCCTCTCTTAGGAATTATTTGGGCTGCTTTTGTTTTAATGTATGTTGTTCGTTTGTATAAAGCTTATCAAAAACAGAAAAAGGAAAAACCATGATAAAAATTTACGACACTATGACTCGCAGTTTACAAGATTTTATACCTCTCAATGAAGGTAAAGTCAACATGTACGTCTGTGGGCCAACAGTTTATAACTATATACACATCGGGAATGCCCGCAGTGTAGTAGCTTTTGATACTATTCGTCGTTATTTTGAGTATTGTGGTTACCAAGTCAATTATATTTCTAACTTTACTGATGTTGATGATAAAATTATAAAAGGTGCAGCTGAAGCAGGTATGGATACAAAATCCTTTTCAGATAAGTTTATTTCAGCATTTATGGAAGATGTTGCTGCATTAGGTGTCAAACCTGCTACAAAAAATCCTCGAGTTATTGACTATATGGATGAGATTATTGATTTTGTTAAAGTTTTAGTTGATAAGGAATTTGCCTATGAAGCTAATGGAGATGTTTATTTTAGAGTAAGTAAATCACATCATTATGCAAAATTAGCCAATAAAACTTTGGAAGATTTAGAGATTGGTGCAAGTGGTCGTGTTGATGGTGAAGGAGAGATTAAAGAGAATCCTTTAGATTTTGCACTTTGGAAATCAGCTAAATCTGGGGAAGTCTCATGGGAAAGTCCTTGGGGGAAAGGGCGCCCAGGGTGGCATATTGAATGTTCTGTTATGGCAACTGAGATCCTTGGTGATACTATTGATATCCATGGTGGAGGAGCTGATTTAGAATTTCCACATCACACGAATGAGATTGCACAATCTGAAGCTAAAACAGGTAAGACCTTTGCAAATTACTGGATGCATAATGGTTTTGTTAACGTTGATAACGAGAAAATGTCTAAATCTCTTGGTAACTTTATTACTGTTCACGATATGTTGAAGAGCGTTGACGGACAAGTAATACGTTTTTTCTTAGCGACACAACAGTATCGTAAACCCGTGAATTTCACTGAAAAGGCCGTTCATGATGCGGAAGTTAACCTTAAATATTTAAAAAATACTTTCAACTTACCAATCCAAGAGAATGCTAATGATGAAGAATTAGAGCAATTTGTGAAAGCATTTCAAGGAGCGATGGATGATGATTTTAATACAGCAAACGGTATTACTGTTATCTTTGAAATGGCAAAATGGATTAATTCAGGACACTATACTTCAAGAGTTAAGGAAACCTTTGCTGAATTATTAGAAATTTTTGGTATTGTATTCCAAGAGGAAGTTCTTGATGCTGATATTGAATCTTTAATAGAACAACGTCAAGAAGCACGAGCTAATCGTGATTTTGCAACTGCTGATCGTATTAGAGATGAATTAGCAAAACAAGGAATTAAATTGTTAGATACTAAGGATGGCGTGAGGTGGACTCGTGATTGATGTTCGTTTGATTAATGGTATTGCTTTAGCTTTTGAAGGAGATGCAGTTTATTCTTTGTATATCCGACGCCATTTAATTATGCAGGGTTTTACCAAACCTAATCAGTTACATCGGAAAGCAACCCAATATGTTTCTGCTAATGCCCAAGCATTGTTAATTAATGCCATGTTAGAAGAAAATATTTTAACTGATGAAGAGCAGTTAATTTATAAACGAGGACGTAATGCGAATAGTCATACAAAAGCTAAAAATGCTGATATTATTACCTATCGTATGTCTACAGGTTTTGAGGCTCTTATGGGGTACTTGGATATGACTGGTCAGATAAAGCGCTTGGAAACTCTAATACAGTGGTGTATTGAAACCATTGAAAAATAAACAAAAAGAGAGGCTATATCCTCTCTTTTTTATAGAGACATTAGGATTTGTTGGTAAAATATTGCTATAAAAAGCTTTATGCTATAGCATTCATGATATAATATGACTATGAAAGATAAACAATTTAAAGAAGAATCAAGTGACCTTGTCTATGGCTTACATGCTGTGACAGAGAGTTTAAGAGCTAATACTGGTAATAAATTATACTTGCAAGATGACTTAAGAGGAAAGAACGTTGATAAAGTCAAAGCACTAGCGACTGAAAAAAAAGTATCCATTTCCTGGACTCCTAAAAAAACCTTATCAGACATGACAAATGGTGGAGTTCACCAAGGATTCGTTCTAAAAGTTTCGGAATTTGCCTATGCGGATTTATCAGAGATAATGACAAAGGCAGAGAATGAAGAAAATCCTCTCATTTTAATCCTTGATGGTCTGACCGACCCTCACAACCTAGGTTCTATTCTACGCACAGCTGATGCAACCAATGTAACAGGTATTATCATCCCCAAACATCGTTCTGTTGGAGTGACCCCAGTGGTTTCAAAGACATCTACAGGAGCTGTTGAACATGTTCCTATTGCAAGGGTAACTAATCTCAGTCAAACTTTGGATACTTTAAAAGATAAGGAGTTCTGGATATTTGGCACTGATATGAATGGGACACCATCGCATAAGTGGAATACCAAAGGTAAATTAGCCCTAGTTATTGGTAATGAAGGAAAAGGTATTTCTCATAATATCAAAAAGCAAGTAGATGAAATGATTACAATTCCCATGAATGGTCATGTTCAGAGTTTAAATGCCAGTGTCGCAGCCGCTATTTTGATGTATGAAGTATTTAGAAACCGCCTATGAAAAAACATTCTATCTTACTCGTTGATGGCTACAATATGATTGCTTTTTGGAAAGATACTCGACAGCTTTTTAAAAGCAATCGTTTAGAAGAGGCAAGGGAAGTATTACTTAGAAAGCTAAATCATTACGCACATTTCGAACACATTGATATTATTTGTGTATTTGATGCACAGTATGTTCCTGGTGTACGTCAACGTTATGACCAATACAAAATATCCGTTATCTTTACTGAGGAGGACGAAACTGCGGATAGCTATATTGAACGAGCAGCGGCAGAACTTAATCAATCTGTGTTAAATTTAGTCTCCGTTGCTACCAGTGATTTAAATGAACAATGGACTATATTTTCTCAGGGTGCTTTACGTGTCTCGGCTAGAGAATTGGAACAGCGTGTAGCGACAGTAAAATCAGATTTGGATAAGATGTCCAGTCAAATCGATTTGAGTACGCCAAAGTTAAGGCCGTGGAATGATGAACAACTAGGAAAACTCAAGGATTTTTTAGATGGTATGTAAAACCTAACACTTTATTAGCCAGCCAACAATTTTTTTGATATAATATTGGAACTACTTTGATTATCAAATAAAAATAATAGATTGAGGTAACAATGACTTTTAAAATACTAACGGATTCGACATCGGATTTAGATGAAAAGTGGGCTCAAGAGCACAATGTCGATATTATAGGTTTAACCATTGAACTTGATGGAAAGACTTATGAGACAGTCGGAGACGAAAAAATTACTAGTGACTTCTTGTTGGAGCGTATGCAAGAGGGAGCAAAGCCTACAACAAGCCAAATTAACGTTGGTCAGTTTGAAGAAGTTTTTTCAACCTATGCAGAAAATGACCATGCCTTGTTATATTTAGCGCTATCTTCACATTTATCAGGCACTTACCAGAGTGCAACTATTGCGCGTGAGATGGTCTTAGACAAATATCCTGATGCTCAAATTGAGATTGTGGATACGATGGCAGCTTCATGTGGTGAGGGTGTCTTAGCGATGTTAGCAACTAAAGAGCGACAAGAAGGTAAATCTTTAGAAGAAGTGAAACAAAAAATTGAATCACTTCTCCCTAAATTAAACACATACTTTTTAGTTGACGATCTCAACCATTTAATGCGTAGTGGTCGCTTATCAAAAGGTGCAGCTATCATTGGAAGTGTTGCTAAGATTAAACCATTACTTAAGTTAGATAGTGAGGGTAAATTAGTACCATTTGCCAAGACAAGGGGCCGTAAAAAAGGTATTAAAGAGATTGTGACTCAGGCAACAAAAACACTATCTTATAGCACTTTAATTATTGCTTATAGTGGAGAGAAAGATTCAGCTCAAGTTATGAAAGAACAGTTATTAGCAGATGAGCGTATTGAAGAAGTTATTATTCGTCCATTAGGGCCAGTTATTTCAGCTCATGTGGGCTCAGGTGCTTTAGCTCTATTCTCTTTAGGGGAAGAAAACCGATAACAAATCAAAGGGCATAACAGTACGTTATGTTCTTTTAGTATACATTTTATAAAATGTATTTTATATGATGCTATGAAACTATAAAATAGTAGGAGACCTATTATAAAAAATAAAATAAGAACTATCCTCAATATGATAAACGACAACAACAATTGGTTTTACAAAGTTATCAAAAATGTTTTTAGACGATGGTTTTTATCTTATGGCTTGAAAGTGTTTTTGGAAAGCTAATAAGGGGAGTGTGTTACCTGATTTTATAATAATATTAACTTTATTTAGTGGTATTTCTATTTTGTTACGACTTCTAATCTAAAAAGCGTCTCTCCGTTTGTTGATGAAAGTTTTTGGAAAATGTTTTTGTTGCTGGCGCATTTGCCCTCATAGGAATAACTATTTTATTGATGCTTTTACTAGGAAGGTTGATATTGCTACTTATTTTTCAAGGGGAGATGATGCAATTTTAGCAGTTATAGGAATATCATTGATAGCTATGGGAATTTCAGTGTACTACCATAAGTATAAGGACAGATAGTAATATGAAAAATTTACGCTTAAAGACGGCTAGAGCTAGTATGGATTTATTATAACAGTCTCTAGCTGAAAAGGTCGGTGTATCATGTCAGACAATAGCCGCCATTGAAAAAGGAGACTATAATTAAGCGATTAAATTGTGTCAAGCTTTGAATAAAACTGTAGATGATTTATTTTGGGATGAAAATTGATAAAATAAAAGAAATAACTTGACGAATGCTACCTTATTTTGATATGATTATAAGCGGTATTGTTTACCCCATTTGTAAGGCCCCGGAACCTTTCAAATACTCTCGTGGACCGGAACATCCACACCTGTAAACAAAAACGAATTCGTATAGGAGAAATCATGAACAAAACAACTTTCATGGCTAAACCAGGCCAAGTTGAACGCAAATGGTACGTTGTTGACGCAGCAGATGTACCTCTTGGACGTCTTTCTGCAGTAGTTGCTAGCGTACTTCGCGGAAAAAACAAACCAACTTTCACACCACACACTGATACAGGTGACTTTGTGATTGTTATCAATGCTGAAAAAGTTAAATTAACTGGTAAAAAAGCGTCAGATAAAATCTACTACACTCACTCAATGTATCCAGGTGGTTTGAAACAAATCTCAGCAGGTGAACTTCGTTCTAAAAATGCTGTTCGTTTGATTGAAAAATCAGTTAAAGGCATGCTTCCACATAACACTCTTGGACGTGCACAAGGTATGAAATTGAAAGTATTTGTTGGCGGTGAGCATACACATGCTGCACAACAACCAGAAGTACTTGATATCTCAGGACTTATCTAAGAGGAAAGGAGCATTATATAATGGCACAAGCACAATATGCAGGTACTGGTCGCCGTAAAAACGCTGTTGCACGCGTTCGTTTGGTCCCAGGTACTGGTAAAATTACAATCAATAAAAAAGATGTAGAAGAGTACATCCCACACGCAGACCTTCGTCTTGTTATCAACCAACCTTTCGCAGTTACTTCAACTCAAGGTTCATACGATGTTTTTGTTAACGTTGTAGGTGGTGGATATGCAGGTCAATCAGGTGCGATCCGTCATGGTATCTCACGTGCACTTTTAGAAGTTGACCCAGATTTCCGCGATTCATTGAAACGTGCTGGACTTCTTACACGTGACGCACGTATGGTTGAACGTAAAAAACCAGGTCTTAAGAAAGCTCGTAAAGCTAGTCAGTTCTCAAAGCGTTAAAAACTGCTTTACATCAACGATTACAAGCATTTTGCAAGTCTCTTGCAAGGTGCTTTTTTTGTCGTTTTTTGCTTTTGATACCTTTTTTGATACCGTTTCGGAAAAACTTCTCCATCTTTTTTGACTGTTATTTTGCTTTTAGATAGTCCGCAAATTGTTTGACTGACCTATCTTCTCCAGTAGTTGTCGAATGACTGTAAGTATCTAAGGTCATTTGACTACTTGCATGCCCCAGTCTTTTTGCTGTGTTGACTGGGTCAACTCCAATCTCAATCATCAAGGTAGCATGAGTATGTCTAAAACCATGAGGACTGATTTTCTTTAACCCGTGTTTTCTGATAATCCGTGATAGGACGTTGTTGATATAGTCTGCATGTAGTGGCTCAATAGAGCCTGACCGTGTACAATAAGTGAAGAGAAAATCTTGCTCGATAGAAAGAGGTGCAACTGCTAGTTGTGCCTTTTCTTTTTGGCTGATGGATTTCCATTCTTGCAGAATAGAAATAGTTTCGCTATCTAGCTTAATCTTTCTTACTGAGAAATCATTTTTAGTGCCTTTTTCGATTGCCTGTCCGTCTAATCGTCCTAAGCTCTTATCGACACTTAGTGTCTCAGTTTGAAAGTCTATATCTGCCCACTTAAGAGCGTATAGCTCGCCTTTCCTTAAGCCACTGTAAGCTAGTAATCTAAATAGTGCATAGTGTTTGTAAGGCTCTTCCTGAAGGACAATGGCTAGGAACTCCTGAAGTTCTTGAACCGTCCAATAGTTTTCTATCCGTGTCTTTTTCCGTTTTGGCATAATGATTTCTGCCATAGGGTTATGCTTAAGCAGTTTCATCTTGATAGCAAAATCAAAGACCTTCCCAGTATAGGACTTGATTTGCTTGATATTCTTAAAGGTCTTTGCTTTATCTGTGATGAAGTTCTGGCAGTCTAAAGGGGAGATTTTGCTGATGGGTAAGTCTCCCATAACTGGCAGAATGTGAAGTCGAAACATATCAAGAGTACGTGAAGCAGTTGTTGGCTCTACCATATCTTGATAGGCTTGATACCATTTCTCGAATATCTCGTTATAAGTTTTATGAGTTGGTTTGATGAACTCTTCCAACTTTCCTGAAGCCTTAAGATAAATGAGTCTGGCTTCGTAGTCTTTGGCTTCCTTTCGAGTACGAAAGCCACGTTTGATATGGTCTGCACGTTGACTGTCTTTGACCATATAGATTTTGACAAAATACAAATAGCCATTTTTGGCTTTTTTGCTTGGGTATTTGTGAATGGACATTGTAATTTCTCCTTTATTTTTCTAAGGTTTCGGAGCTTATAAAATAAAGAAATTACGTTGCCTATTATTTTTTTAAAAGTTCTAATCTCTCTTTTACTTCTTTATCAAGAGTTTTTCGAAGATTTTTAGCCTCTGCTTCAAGTTCATCAATTTTCTGGTTAAGCTTGATTTTTTCTTGCTTAATTTCCTCAAGTCTGTCACGTATGGGAGAGTTGAAAAGAGTTTTTTTGCTAACTTTTTCAAGGGTTTCAAGAGTAGAAAAATAATCTTGACCCATATCCTTTTTGACTTGTTCAAAAAAACTTAATAAATTTGTATCTTTGATTGTTGAATTTGCTATTTTTGAATTGTTATCAAGCCCTAGTAAGTAAGGGATAGATACACCGAAAAAATCAGCTAATATTTTAGAATTTTCTATGCTAAGACTAGTTTTTCCGTTTTCATATTTTCCATATTGAGATTGATTAGTATTGATGACTTTAGCTAGATCAGCCTGAGTTAACCCTTTGTCTTTTCGTAGTTCTTTTAGTCTATTGTACATTATTCCCTCATGACTTTTATTGTTTTATATAAAGCATTATATCACAAATAATCAAAATTTAACTTTTTTCTTGACATAAGTTATTTTTTAACTTAAAATAATAGTTATAAAATAACTTTTTCGGAGTTTATAAAATAGAGAAAGGGGTCAGTTATGGCTTACACACTAGAAGAACGAGAAACGATTGTCCGTTATGATGAAATGGATAACTGTTGGTATTTTGAGAGTAATGTTAGGAAACACATTACTAAAATCATGAAAACTATTGATAGTTGTCAGATTTTAGGTCAAGAGAAAGAAGACGACCGCATTATATGGATTCATGCTAAATTGACAAATCTTGATGATTATATGGTTTCTCCATTTGTTCGAAAACGAGTTAAACGTGAAATGACTGAAGAACAACGAGAGGAAGCAAGAAAAAGAATGGCAAGATTACATTCTAAGTCTGAAATATGATTCTACAATCACAAATAACAGATTAAAAACCTTCTCAGGTATATTTACCCTAGGAAGATATTTAAATTCTGAAATACTTGATTACAATAAGCGTTTCAGAGCTTAAAATCGATTTTAACAAAAAGGAGAACTCAAAATGACAGAAGGATTTACCATTCAGCTCCCCAAAGTAACTGAAAAGAAGTTACTGGCTCGCTATGACACTATGGTTCAAAAAGCAATAGAAAAAGCCCTTGAGGACAAAGAGCTATATAAGCCTATGGTTCGTATGGCTGGCTTGTGCCGTTTTTTAGATGTCTCAACGACAACTATTGTCAAATGGCAAAAGGCAGGCATGCCACATATGGTTATTGACGGAGTGACTCTGTACGATAAGCGCAAGGTCGCTCAATGGCTACAACAATTTGAAAGATAGGAAATTTGGCATGGATAAAAATAATTTAGAAGACTTGACAGGAAAAAAGATACTTAGAAATGGTTTTGGTGGTCTTCGTTTGGAATATGGGACAATCTTTCTTGATGTTGGATTGTTCACTTATATTGTGCTGATACTATCAATATTTTTCTTTTTAGTTGAACGTTGGTTTTTGGGAGCTTTAACTTTTGTGTTGCATGTTCCCTTGCTTCTACTTGGGATATGGTGTGGAGAGAGATAGGAGGTAAGAACTATGGACTATGATAACGACAGCTATCTTATCCCGAAAGTTTTACTGCAAGATGATTTCTACAGTAGTCTATCTGCGAGAGATATTTTAGTCTATGCTGTCTTGAAAGATAGACAGATAGAAGCTCCTGAAAAAGGTTGGATAGATACTGATGGCAGTATATATCTAAATTTTAAACTGATTGAATTAGCTAAAATGTTTTCTTGCAGCAGAACGACAATGATAGATATTATGCAACGACTGGAAGAAGTTAATTTGATTGAACGAGAAAGAGTAGATGTTTTTTATGGCTACTCTTTACCCTACAAAACCTATATCAACGAGGTATAAGCAATGATAAAGATTTATTTTGGAAAAGATATAACACTTAACCAAGCTATTCAGTCGCGATTGGATAGCTATCAGATTGACTATCAAGCATTCTCAAGCAAAGATATAGATGCTAAAACACTGATGGAATGGCTATTCAGGTCGACCGATATATTTGAATTACTAAGCACTAAGATGTTGAAATACAAGCTGAATACACAAATTACCCTCAGTCAATTTGTTCGAAAGATTTTAAAAGATGTCAATAGCACCTTGAAGCTTCCCATTGTTGTGACAGATGAGGTTATTTATTCGAACATGTCCCCTGACTATGTGACAGTACTCTTGCCAAAAGAATATCGGAAAATTAAAAGAATTCAGCTGATGAGGAAGATGGAGCAGTTAGATGAGGGACGTCTATTCTGGAAAAACTTTGAGTCACTACGTAAGCAATCTGAGCTACGTTGGTTTGAACTGAATGAGTTACTGTTTGCTGATATGTCCGACGATTTAGGAGAAATCAAAAAAGCTAAAGACCGTTTCTTTAGCTACAAGAAAAATAAACAGGTTCCGCCTGATGACATTATCGAAAAAATCCTCAAGATATTTTTGGTTGACCGAGAAGACTTTTTCAAAAAATCTGTGTTGGATTGACAAAATTTCTAGTCAAAAATATTTATGAAAATAACTATGAAAATATTTTGAAAACAGAGATTTGAGGTCAGATTTATTGGGGTTCTGAAAAATTTATAACAGGGCGCCCTCTAACAGCCCGCTATGTGCACATCTGAAGTGCATTTACTACACCCGTTTTTTGGCAAGTTTGGCTGGAGCAAAATGAAAATGGTCCGACTCCGAAGGGGTCGGCTTGGGGCTACTCCCCCAAGAATGTCATTTTACGTAGGCCTTTGCGCAGACAAAAAAATCGGCGCCGTTAGGCGACCGCCAAAAAGAAAGGAGGTTTGTTTGAAATTAAAAGTCAGCTTAGACAATATCACTATGACAGCCTATATCAAATCTAAAAAGTATTTAGCTATGAAACAACTCATAGAAACCCATTTAGCTATTACTGTTCAAACTGCGATGACTGACATGTTTCGAGCCACCACTGGGGATGGAATCCACGTTGTGCTCCATATGAATTATGACAAACAAAAAGGACAAGACCGCAAGGCTCGTCCATTTCGCTTGGAGTTTAATCCCAATAAACTCCGTTTAGTTGACAGTGAAATTATAGATACTATTATACCATTTCTTGAAGATATTTCAATATCACGTGCTGATTTAGCTTTTGATCTATTTGAGGTTGATTGTAGTGAGTTTGTGCTCGAAAAAAAGGGCAGACCAACCGCAACCAAGGAATTTCGTTCTAGTACTGGAACGTTAGAAACAAAATATCTAGGTGCTCCACGTTCTGAAAAACAAGTTAGGCTATATAACAAGAAAAAGGAACAACTCCAAAATGGTACTGATAAAGATAAAGACTTTGCAAGTCAATTTAAGCACTGGTGGCGCTTGGAATTTCAATTAAGAAGCCGTTCAATTGATGAGATATTCGAGGTTATTGATACTATTATTTTTAAACCATTCAATCTTAAAGGCTTATCTATTGAGACCCAAATCTATCTAACTGCTCTTATTCACGATAAAAATATCTGGAAAAAACTCCATAGAAATACAAGAGCAAGATACAAAAAAATTTTAGAAACTCATCAAACATCAGATACTGATTATTTAGGTTTGCTGAAAGACTTGTTGAAGCATGAAAGACCAAGACTAGAAAATCAGCTCGCTTATTATGGGGGTAGGATAGACAAAAATAGCTTTCAACCCTTTTGTTGAAAATTCAGTATTATCAAGGAGTTACGAGGTCAAAAATGAGAATAAAAGATTATGCTGATAGTCTAGGAGTTAGTAGCCAATCTATCTATAAACGCATACGCTCTCCAAAATATAAAGAAAGGTTGAAAGGTCATTTATACCGAGACAACCAAAAGGTTGAAAATCTTGATTTGATAGGCATTAAAATACTTGAAGATTATCATTTTGAGAATGATGTCATTGAACTGGAAAAAACGCTGGGTGATATTCAAGAAGAATTCGAGCAAGAAAAGAAGGGAATGCAATATCGGATAGATAGACTAGCTGATAAGTTAACTCCTTTACTTGAGGATAACCAAAACTTGGTACAAAAAAATTATGAGTTACTCAACTATGTTCGGAGCTTGGAACGACAGAAGCTATTGCTGATTATTGCTTTAGCTGTCATGGTAATCACTTTATTAGTGGCAATATGGCTTGCCATCTTTTGATGGCAATTGTCGGACAATGCGAAGCGTCCGACCAAGGGCACTGCTTAAGTGCTCTACTCGCTTCGGCGAGTATAATCGAAGCTCCTCTTGTGGCTCGAGAGGTGGTTCGAAGTCGCTCCTGTATTCGGAGCGAAGAGCTGTCTGCAAGACCCTTCGGAGAACGCACATTTACGTAGTAAAGTGTAGTGCGTTACACTTTACATGGAAGTTATGCCGATCCCCTAAGAAGAAATCCAGATAATAGGTTGCTTATTCATGGTGGCAATTACCGCCACCATCTCGGCGACCTTTTGAGCCGAGAAAGGAGAATTAAAAATGAGTTATGTTGTTGCTAGAATGGCTAAGTACAAGTCAGGTCAGTTGACGGCTATTTATAATCATAATGAACGGATTTTTAAAAATCACTCAAATAAAGAAATTGACGTTGAGAAATCTCACCTTAATTATGAACTGACAAATCGAGACCAGGCACAAAATTATCACAAACAAATAAAGGAGCACATCAATGAAAATCGCTTATCTACTCGTGGAGTCCGTAAAGATGCTATACTCTGTAACGAATGGATTATTACTTCAGATAAAACGTTTTTTGACTCGTTAGATGAGAAACAGACACGAGAGTTTTTTGAGACAGCTAAAGATTATTTTGCTGAAAAATATGGTGATGCTAATATTGCTTACGCTAGAGTTCACCTTGATGAAAGTACTCCGCATATGCATTTAGGTATCGTGCCAATGAAAAATGGTAAGTTAAGTTCAAAAGCACTGTTTGGAAATAAAGAGAAACTTGTAGCAATCCAAGATGAACTTCCCAAGTACCTTAATGAGCATGGCTTTAACCTACAACGTGGCGAAATAGGCAGTAAGAAAAAACATTTGGAAACTGCTGAATTTAAAGAAAAACAACGATTACTGGATAACGCTGATAGAAAACTAGCTGATAAACATGAAGAATTGAAAGCACTTGATGATAAGATTTCAAATGTTAACGATACAATAGCTGATAAAGAAAGTAGGCTTAAAGAATTGGAAGCGAAAGAATGGGATGCTGTTGGCGATTTGAAGCAGTATGAATTAGAGAAACAGTCACTAGCTGAAAGCATTGAAGACATAAAAGACATTGAACTATTACAACTTGATAGAATTCAAAAAGAAGATTTGGTAAAACAAAGCTTTGATGGCAAATTGAAGATGGATAAAGAAACCTATAATAGACTATTTCAAACTGCTTCGAAACATGCATCTAGTAATGCTGAGTTAAAAAGAGACTTGGTTAAAGCCCAGTCGCAGAACAATCACCTTTCTAGAGAATTACTCAATCACCGTAAGACAGCTGAAAAAAATATCAAATTAAGTCAAGAAAACAGAAAATTAAAGGACAAAGTAAAAATGCTTGATGAACAAGTGAAAATTCTGAATAAAAGCCTCTCTGTTTGGAAAGAAAAAGCTAAAGAATTTATGCCTAAACAGGTTTATAGAGAAACATTATCAATCATAAACACTCTAAATCCTATTGGTTTAGCTAAAACAGCAATCAGACAAGTTAAGAAGATGGTTGATAGTAATAGTTAGCTACTTTTATGCCGTGAAAGTCTCTTGATAACAAGCTAGGCAAGTTTAGACTAGATGGGGTCGAGTCGTCAGGCTAAAGAACTGGCGACCGATCGCCATAGACTAAAACAGTCTAGGTTACTTGTTGTCAAGAGAACCATGGAATAAATGAGTAAGGAGAAATTAAAATGACAGATAAAAAAATTGTTTATTACTTTGACCATGACTTATCAAAAAAAGATATGGGAGGAGTAGGACCTACCTACACCGGTAAAAATCTTTTATTCCTACTTTGGTGGACATATTCTTATGTGGCAGAAGACAATTTAGACATTGATACGTCATTGTTTGAAGTCCCAGAATTCAATGATTTTTACAATAATGGTCTAGAGCTTTATCGTATAAAAAATGAACTAGCTAATTACAATATCAGATTTGGATATGAGGTTAATCCAAAAGATAGTACAAAGATGCTGATAGGTATTTTGCCAACTGATGAAGAAGATTATGTTAAGGGATATAGAAATTTTATTGCTGATATTTCCAATCCTGACACACGTTACGCAATCTATCATCGACTAATTAAAACCATGGACACAATGCTACCGATTGAACAAATTAATGTTTATAAAAGCCTTGCAAAAGGTAATAAAAAGTGATAGAGTGGAAGAAAGTTGAGACTGAGTTTGAATTGGTAACAATTCATTCAAAAAATACTTATTGAAGGTATTAGGTAGAGGTGTTGCCTCCTGAGTATACTTAGGTAAATCCCCGATTGGGTTCTCAGCTTTTACATTAGGAGAAGGTTGATTGACTGGTAACAGTTTTCTCAAAGGTATTGTTTGTCAATACAGGGTTGGCTCTGCCTTGTGGAATATCTACTAAACAGCCCGAACTAATTTTGCTCCTAGTTAATTTGTAATCTTCAAAAAGCCTTGGTATTACGCTAAGGCTTTTTGATTGCTATTTAAACAATTTCATATAGTCGCTTCGAGTAGGAAGCAAGTAATCAATAACGACCCTATTCTCTTCCTCCTCGATATGGTATAGGACAATATAATCTTTACTTAAGGTATAACCTCTAGTGCTGTGGTACTTACTGATTTTTGAACCATATTTTTCATCGGCATCAAAACCAACTTCAGGGAAAACCTCGAGTTTTTCTATGTCACTAATGATTTGCTCCATTTTGTGCTGACCTGATGTCGAGGAATAGTTTTGAGAAATATAATCACGAATTTCCTTTAACTTCTCTAAAACATCAGGAGCATAGATAATCTGATATTTCTTATAGTCCAAGTTCAGACCTCACTTCTTCAGAGGTATAAAATTTCCCTTGACGAACATCTTCAATATTTTTGTTGATTTCAGCTTGAAATTGCTTGAAAAGTTTTTCTTTCTCTAGCTCCTCTTCCGTCAATAAGTCAACCTCATTTGTGACAACGACATTTTGAAGGAATAATCTTAAAGCAGATGATAAGGTTAAATTTTTCTTGTTTAATACTGTCATTGCTTCGCTTACCAATTCTTTGTTAGCTTGGAATGTGACAGCTCTATTTTTTTCTGCTGTAACCATATTATGTAACTCCTTTATTTAGTTTATTTAATTATCTCATATACATAAAAAAAGTCAATAAAAAAATCCCAATTGATTGAGATAGCTTTCGTTTATTTTATAAGCTCCGAAACTACAGAAAATTGATACCTTTTTGATACCGTTTAGGTTTAAATATTTGTCTATAAATAAGAATTTCAGTGATTTTTTATTTTAGAAACGTTGATTTTAAAGGGATTTGACTTTAAATAATGGAGTGAACCAAAAACCAGGTCTTAAGAAAGCTCGTAAAGCTTCACAATTCTCAAAATGTTAATCAGTACGATTATATCAACGTTTCAAAGCACTTTGCAAGTCTTGCAAGGTGTTTTTTAAAACCTTTTGATAACCCTTTCTGTTTTGAAAGTAAGGTAAATGTAATATAAATCGCTGTTTGTATTTTTAATAGATTAACCTATTATGAGTTTTATCTGTGTAAGGAACATCTAAATATGCTATACTGCAGTTAAAAAAATAGGGAGCAAATGATGTCACAAATTAAACTAACACCTGAAGAACTCCGTATTTCAGCACAAAAATATACAACAGGATCACAATCAATTACAGATGTGTTAACAGTTTTGACTCAAGAACAAGCTGTTATTGATGAAAATTGGGATGGTACAGCATTTGATAGCTTTGAAGCCCAATTCAATGAATTATCTCCAAAAATCACACAATTTGCACAATTATTAGAAGATATAAATCAACAATTATTGAAAGTTGCGGATGTTGTCGAACAAACAGACTCAGATATTGCCTCACAAATTAATAAATAATTGGCTTATTCAAATTCATAAGTTTAACTTAGGAAGGCATAAGCTCTCCTAAGTTGATATATTATAGCTAGATGATGTAATTGTTTCATAAAGGAGTAAAAATGAAAAAGAGTACCCAAATAATACTACTAATAGTTGCATTATTCATACTTGTTTTTAGCGGAGGATTTTATATGAAAGAACAACAAAGAAAAGAAGAACTAAAACGGAATCGAGAATATGAAGTTAGTCTAGTCAAAGCATTGAAAAATTCCTATGAGAATATAGAAGAAATAAAAATCACACATCCTGTTTCAACTGAAATTCCTGGAGATTGGCATTGTACTGTAAAGATTTCATTTAATGATAAAAAATCTATTGTTTATAATATTACACATAATTTGGAATCGAAAAAAAATTATAGCGGAAAATTTAATGAAAAAAATATGAATTTTTTTGATTCAAGAATTGGTAAAACAAAAAAAACTATAAAAATTATTTTTTCAGATGGTCAGGAGAAGATACAATAATGGTATTTACATATACCGAGAAAGAACTTCGTGAATTCAATATTGGAGATAATGTATATTCAGTTAACCCCGATTATGCAGAAAAAAATCATTCAACTGTCATAACGGATTTACCCCAGAAAGATAACGAAACAAATATTATTACAACAGAAGATAGAAAAAAATTTAAGGTATTAAAAACTTCTCCTGACGATATGTCTGGCTATCAGGGTATGGCAGTTGCACCAATTATCAAGGGTAAAGTAGATTATAACAGTGTTGCAGTTATATCCGCCGCAACGGATTCAAGTAATTATAAAGATTTAATTGGCGCAGTTTCATCTGCTCAACCACATCAAAGTTCGACTCAGTTAAAATCAGCTGATAAATTTTTAAAAGACGTACAGTCACATGACAAATGGACTGTGACTCAGCTTTCAGGCTATTCTCAATCTGCATATATGTTAAAATTAGGTGCTCAATATCATATCCCGACTACAGTATTTAATGGATGGTTTAGGTATAGCACTTTAAATGAAGATGAAAAAAATTCATGGCTAAGCATCCTGAATATTTTGTGAATTTTCGACATAAAGAGGATAATGTAACTTGGTGGAACGATTTTAATAAACTAGATGATAAAGATTATGGTACCGTGAAATGGGTAAATGGTAAAAGTCATAAAATAGAGAGTTGGAAATTTACTGATGATGGTAAGTTAAAAGATGAAAAAGGTAACATCGTAAATCCTAAGTCACCAGCTGTTCAGTCTGTTCTTTATGAAGAAGTTCATTTTCAAAAAGCTAAAGCTAAATTAAAAAAATCTGGAGGCAAACTTAGTCATAGTGAAAAAGTATATTTAGATTCTGAACAGGCTATATTTATTGCTAACGGTTTAACCACGGCATCTCAAACAGCTTCTGATGATATCAAGAAGAATGCTGAATTAGTTAAAGAAAAAGCATCAGAACTATTTGCAAAAACTAAAGTGATGCCTCCTGGTATAACAGATTTAAGTCCGGAAGAATTAGCTGATACATATAGTGAGGGCGGAGTTAGAGAGGACACCATAGTAACACCAATTGAAACTTTCTTTGATGAAAAAGTTACTAATGCACAAGAGATTACAACTTCATATATTAATCTTCAAAAACAAATTGAATCTGGTGTCCAAAAATTGCTAGAAGAGGACTCCAAATTAGCAGGAGAATTTAAGGAATGGTCACAGTACTAGATCAAAATGAAAACAAAATTAATAGTCTAAAAATAAACCTAGGGAAATTGGAAGATAATTATCATCGCGAAAATATGGAGATAGAAGATAAATTATATAGCCTTGAGGATAAAAAGAACGAGTTAGAGACTTATTTACAAGAAGTCTATGAAGAGACAAGTCACCTTTTGAGACAAAATGATTCAGATGGTTCGACTTTTATGAGTTTAAATCGAATAATTGAAAGTTATCAAATGGAATTAATTGATGAATATGAAAACTATAAACAGACTATCATTGTCCAAGAGGAAAATAGTCGGACACAGTTTCTAAAAGACCGAGTAAAATTAGAAAATGACATTTCTAGTTTAGAAGGAAGAAAATACTACTAATTCAGATGGACTATAAAGTGAAAGAGGCAATAAATGAGTTTAATAGGCGCTGTATTGAAAGGAACCAAAGAAGACAAAGAATTCAAAAAGCAAATTCAAAGAGCTTTAGTAAGGATTGTCTATGCCCCTGAAATAGTAGAAGAAGCTGATTCTATTAAGATGACTTATAGTGACAAGATTGATAATGTTTCTGAGACGGCCAAATCATCAATTAAAACGATAGCAAATCAAATAGATTCAGGACTTGTAGGACAATTTGGGGAAAAAGTAAAGGCACAGGTAGATTTAAATAAAGGTAGTTATGATGATTTATAATCGAGTGAAAATGTTGAGGAAGCTTACTATCCTGATAGTTATTATAGATATGAAAATAATCAAGTTGGATTAGAAGACATAACATTTTACATGAAGGATAACAAAGTTTATTATTTACATTTTGGTAAAGCAATAGATAAAAATGAAGCTAAAAATGATAAGTATCTCAATCAAATTATAAATAATTAATTTCTTTATTTTATAAGCCCCGAAAACAAATTTTTTGATAACCTTTTGATAACCCCTCCGCGAACATATTGTAATACATAGTGCACTTTTGGGATATAAATTGTTGATTTTTAGCTAGTTTATACCATATAACACCATATATTACAGTTGTCAGAGAAAACCAGGTTTAAAAAAAGCCCGTAAAGCATCACAATCCTCAAAACGTTAATATATACCTATATATCAGCGATTGGAAGCACTTCATGGTTCACACCATGGGGTGTTTTTTGTGTAATATTCAAAAATTGTCCTAAAGTCATTTTTAAAACTTCTAAATACTTGAGAAACCATTGTAAATTTAAATAACTACTTTAAATAGCACAAAGGCAATGACAAAGTTAGATGAGATGATTCTATTTTAATTTATAATTGAAAAAAAGAGTATATGATGGAGGAATTTTGTATGGTAAGTACTCAATATATGAAAGTAACCTTACGAGAAAAATTCCCAGATAAATTAACATATGTTGATTTAGAAGAACTTGTGATATGATATTACAAATAAAAGAAAATGACTATATATCAGCTCATATATTGGTTAAAGTTGGTAAATATAAATTATTGAAATTACCTCATAAGTTTACCAATGAGATTACGGTTAGAAAGGAATACTAATGTTTAAATATGTCCCTATTTTTAGGGAATTTCGACTTAATCGACAGTTTTCTCTTAAACAGGTTGCTTCAAATGAACTTTCTGTTTCTCAGTTATCACGATTTGAGAGGGGTGAATCAGATTTATCATTAACAAAATTTTTAGGGGCTTTAGAGGCAATTGATTTATCAATTAGCGAATTTATGGATAGAGTAAATAAATATCAAAAATCTGATCAGATATCTTTAATGTCTCAGATGGCTCAATATCATTATCAAAGAGACGTAGCTGGGTTAGAAAAGATGATTTCTGTGGAAGAAGGTAAACTAAAAAAGGATAGTTCAGATATACGTTGTCGTTTAAACATAGTTCTTTTTAGAGGAATGATATGTGAATGTGACTCCTCAAGAAAAATGTCGGAAGAAGACCTTTGCTTTTTGTCGGATTACCTCTTTCAAAAGGATAGTTGGGAAATTAGTGACTATATTTTGATTGGAAATCTTTACCGGTATTACAACACAAGGCATATTTGCCAACTTGTTAAAGAGGTTATCAATCAAAAGGAATATTATCGAGATATTTATACAAACCGCAATGTTGTCGAAGCAACCCTCCTAAATGTGGTAGAGACACTAATAGAACGGCGCGCTCTAGAAGAAGCAACGTTTTTTCTAGAGAAAGTTGAAGCACTTTTAAATAATGAGCGGAATGCTTATCACCGTATTATTTTACTCTATGAAAAAGGATTTCTTGCCTATGCTAAAGGGGATAGTCGAGGAATACAAAGCATGAAGCAAGCTATTTTTTGCTTCCAAGCAATTGGTTCTAAACATCATGTTGAAAATTTTCAGGAACACTTTAATAGGGTAACAAGATTATAAAAAATCCCATTTATGGGATTTTTTAATATTTCTCCTTTTGGTTTGCTATAATGTCGAACTAAGGAGGGAATTATGAATATTAATGGTATAAAATTACTATCTAGTCGAGCAGTCAGTAAACTTGGTGATGTGTTTTATGATTATGGAAATAGTACTTGGATTGCTTCGATGGGTGGTCTAGGACAAAAGATTTTAGGTATTTATCAGATAGTAGAGTTGTTGGTTTCTATTGTCCTCAACCCTTTTGGAGGCGCCTTAGCTGATCGCTTTCAACGAAGAAAAATTTTACTAATAACAGATGCTATCTGTGCTATCATGTGTTTCTTACTTTCTTTTATTGGAGATGATAAAGTAATGGTGTATGGTCTAATAGTTGCTAATGCTATCTTAGCGGTTTCCAATGCTTTTTCTTCTCCGGCTTATAAATCTTATATTCCTGAAATAGTAGATAAAGCTGATATCATTACCTATAATGCTAATCTGGAAACCATTGTGCAAATTATTAGTGTAAGTTCCCCTGTTTTAGGTTTCCTTATTTTTAATAATTTTGGTATTAGGATTACTTTAATTGTTGATGCGATTACTTTTTTGATCTCTTTCCTGTTTCTTTATGCTATTAAAGTGGAAAGGGTACAGCTTTCAAAACAAGAAAAGGTAGCGATAAAAAATATTTTAGCTGATATTGCAGATGGATTTACTTACATCAAAAAAGAAAAAGAAATTATGTTTTTTCTAATTATTGCTGCTTTATTAAACACTTTCCTAGCAATGTTCAATTATCTTTTACCTTTTACTAACTCCCTATTAAAAACTTCAGGTGCTTATGCAACAATACTTAGTATATCAGCTATCGGATCAATTATTGGAGCGCTTATTGCTAGAAAAATTAAATCTAGTATTAATTCTATGCTATCTATGCTAGTATTCAGTAGTTTGGGAGTCATAGTTATGGGATTCCCATCTCTATTTGAATTACCGATATGGATACCTTACAGTGGTAGTTTTCTTTTTAATAGTCTTCTGACAATGTTTAATATTCATTTTTTCAGTCAGGTACAAATCAGGGTCGATGAAGCGTATATGGGGCGTGTGATGTCGACTATATTTACTATTGCTATTATGTTTATGCCTATAGGAACACTATTTATGACTATCTTTTCATTTGCCTTATCAAATGTTAGCTTTATTGTTATAGGATGTGCCATTGCTATATTGGGAGGATTAGGATTTAGCTATAGTAAAAAACAATTTTAGAACTTAAGAAATTATTCTGAAACATCAAAAAAACTTGTCTCTACTGACAAGTTTTTAATAGTTATTTTCTTGGTTCAAGCATGCGTTGGATACCGCCTAGGATTAAATCAGAGAAAATTGCCATAAGGGCTGTTGGAAGAGATCCTGCTAAGATAATAGCACCACCATTTGTTGCATTAGTTCCTCTTATGATGATATCTCCAAGTCCGCCTCCCCCGACGAAAGCACCAATGGCTGTAATACCAATTGCTACAACAAGGGCATTTCTAAGTCCAGCCATGATAACGGAAATAGATAGTGGTAACTCAACCATAAATAAACGTTGACGCTTAGTCATGCCCATTCCTTTAGCAGCATCTAGTAAGTCGGAGTCAACATTTCTAATACCAGTGTAAGTATTTGTGATGATTGGCAGAAGAGAATAAAGAAAGACAGTTGCAACTACTGTTTTAATACCTAGCCCTAGACCTAACATAATGATAGAGATCATAGCTAAAGAAGGAATGGTTTGGATGACATTTGCGATTCCCATAACAAAGGTTTTAATTTTACCACGTCTAGCGATGAAGATACCTAGAGGGATACCAACAATTGCAGCTAAAATAACGCCGTAAACTGAAATTAAAAAGTGGTGGATAAATTGTTCTAAGATATAACTACCATTATGTTGGAAGTAGTAGATAAATTGTTGGAAAGTATTCATTTGTTTCATTTATTTATCTCCTCTAAAATAATGGTTTTTTTCTAAAAATTGTTTGGCAACAACTGAAGGTTCTAAAAGTTTATCATCTACCATATAATTAAGGTTTTGCATCGTTTTTAAATTGATTTTACCATCGAGTCGATGGAGTAATTTTTTTAGTTTAGGATCTTTTTTGATGATAGAATTGTTGACAACCATAGAGGCTTCATAAGGAGGAAAGAATTTTTTATCATCCCTTAAAATTTCTAAATCATAGCTCGAAATACGACCGTCAGTGGAGTAGCCTAATACAGATTGCATTTTGTTACTTTCAACCGCATCATAGACTAAGCCAATTTGCATAGGGTAAATATGTGAAAATTCAAAACCGTATGTTTTAGCGAAATCAGTGTATCCATCTCCCTCGCGATTCATCCATGAACTATCAACCCCTGCCTTCATAGTTGTTGATAATTTTTTAAGATCAGAGATCTTAGTGATTTTATTCTGTCTGGCAAACTCTTTAGTAACCATGAATGCATAAGTATCAGAAAAACCATAAGTAGGATACCAAGTTTGATTGTAGCGTTTTTGGAATTCAGTTTTTACAATCTTAGAAGCTTCTTTAGGGTCTTTAACAGCTTTTAAACCAAGAGTCCCTGTGATGTCTGTTCCTGTATAACGTGTGGCAGCAATGTCAGCATCACCACGGAGCAAAGCTTGGTGAGTAACCGTAGAGGAACCAAGATTGCTTATTAAAGTTGTGTTGTATCCTAATTCGTGATGAATTAATTCGGTGATAATATTTGCCATAATACTAGACTCTGTAGAACTTTGGGCAGCAACCTTAATTGTGGTATGACCAGACTTTTTAGTATCGGTTAATTGACAACCAGAAATCGTTAAGAGGGCTAAGCAAAGTGTAAATATCTGTAAAAAGTGCGATTTTTTAAGCATATCTAAGCCTCCCTTCTTGTTGTTCTGGGCGTTAGAGCTGTTTCCAGTAATCCTAAAAGATAATCTATAATAAGTGACAGGATAATAACAGGAATTGTGCCCCCTAGAATTAATTTGGACTGAAAAAGATTTAACCCGCTAAAAATGAGATCACCAAGTCCACCTGCACCTATATAAGAAGCCAATGTAGCCCAAGCAATAACATAAATAGTAGACAAGCGAATACCAGCCATAATAATTGGAGTAGCTAAAGGTAACTCAACTTGAAATATAGATTGAATAGGTTTCATTCCCATCCCTTTAGCACAATCTTTAAGTGTTGGATTGACATTATTCATACCTATATAAGTATTCCTTAGTATAGGAAGCAAGGAATAAATAAATAAAGCAACGATAGCTGGGATTTTTCCAATTCCAAACAATGGAATCATTAAAGCTAATAAGGCTAAACTTGGTATAGTTTGTAACATGCTAGCTATAGCAATGATAATTTTGGCTACTTTGGGAAAACGTGTTAAGACCACACCCAATGGAACAGCAATTGCAATCCCAAGTGCTATAGCAAAGAATGAGATATAGACTTGTTCCCATGTTTTTACTAATATTTGCATGCCATACTGTGATAAGAAATTGACCATTATTGATCCTCCGTTTCAGTATCGCCCCAAATAATATCGTATAACATATCAACTAGGGATGCACGAGTAACAATGCCCTTTAAGTTATTCTCATGGTCAACAACTGGAGCGTATTTTAAACCAAGTTTTAAAATACGCTCAGCAGTATTTCTAAGTAAGTCGTCTTCCATAACATAAAAATCAGTATGTTTTAAGATATCAGAAACAAGTCGATCTTTCTTATATTTACTGCTTAGAGATTCTAAGTCAATAAAACCAATTAATTTACCGTTATCGGTTACTAGAAGTGAGTCAACGCGTTTTTGGCGCATTAGTGTAATAGCTTCAGTTAGTGTTTTTTCAGCAGTTATTGAAACAGGATTATTTAACATTATCTGTTTAACAGGAGTAATATCAGCCTGCGCATGAAGGAGACGCTCTTCTCCAATCATTTGTTCAACGAAACTAGTAGCAGGATGATGTAAGAGATCATTGGGTGTCCCTTCTTGGACCATTTTACCATTGTCCATAACAATAATTTTTGTTGCTAACTTGAGGGCTTCATCCATATCATGAGTAACTAAGATGATAGTTTTCCCCATTTCTTCCTGAAGAGACTTGACTAAGTCTTGAATACCTTCTCTAGTAATAGGATCCAGAGCTCCAAAAGGCTCATCCATTAAAATAATATCTTGGTCTGCTGCAAGAGCGCGAATGACACCGATACGTTGTTGCTGACCGCCAGACAACTCACTAGGGTAGCGATCCAAATATTCTTCGGGTAATTCAACTAATTTAATAAGTTCCCTTGCTTTAGCTCTTTTAGCTTCTTCTGACCATTTCAATAATTTTGGTACAAGAACTATATTTTCGTAAATGGTCATATGAGGCATTAAACCAATGTTTTGGATAACATATCCAATTCTGCGTCTTAATTCAATGGGGTTAATAGTAGAAATATCTTTTCCCTTAAATAATAGAGTACCATTTGTTGGTTTTAACATATGGTTAACCATACGCATTAATGTTGTTTTACCTGATCCACTCGTACCGATGAAACAAACAAAATCACCAGGGTAAATTTTAAGGTTAATGTCTTCAACCGCAACATTTTCCCCATACACTTTATTGATATTTTGATATTCGATGATAGGTTCTTGGCCCATATTATTCTCCTCTACAAACTATATTATAGTAATAATATCAAAACTTTGGCAACATGTCTGAAATTTGTTTTAAAATTTAATGATTTTAAAAAGAATCGTTAAGCTTGAGCCTGATCTACATTTTCAGAAAATGTAGAAAAAGTATGAAAAAAGAGTTGACAAAGTAAGAGATGATGTAGTAAACTAAATAAGTTGTCTCGAGAGAGCAGTTTCTATTAGCGCGTAGTTAACAACTTAAAAAAAGTAGTTGACAAAGCAGAATAAGTTTGCTAGAATATAGAAGTTGTCTCAAGAGAGGCAAAGACCTTTGAAAACTGAACAAGACGAACGAATGTGCAGGGTGGATTTACATTGTAAATCCGTCAATGACAAAAAAACAATAAATCTGTCAGCGAGACAGAAAAGAGCAAAGCTCAAACTTTTAATGAGAGTTTGATCCTGGCTCAGGACGAACGCTGGCGGCGTGCCTAATACATGCAAGTAGAACGCTGAGGTTTGGTGTTTACACTAGACTGATGAGTTGCGAACGGGTGAGTAACGCGTAGGTAACCTGCCTCATAGCGGGGGATAACTATTGGAAACGATAGCTAATACCGCATAAGAGTAATTAACACATGTTAGTTATTTAAAAGGAGCAATTGCTTCACTGTGAGATGGACCTGCGTTGTATTAGCTAGTTGGTGAGGTAAAGGCTCACCAAGGCGACGATACATAGCCGACCTGAGAGGGTGATCGGCCACACTGGGACTGAGACACGGCCCAGACTCCTACGGGAGGCAGCAGTAGGGAATCTTCGGCAATGGACGGAAGTCTGACCGAGCAACGCCGCGTGAGTGAAGAAGGTTTTCGGATCGTAAAGCTCTGTTGTTAGAGAAGAACGTTGGTAGGAGTGGAAAATCTACCAAGTGACGGTAACTAACCAGAAAGGGACGGCTAACTACGTGCCAGCAGCCGCGGTAATACGTAGGTCCCGAGCGTTGTCCGGATTTATTGGGCGTAAAGCGAGCGCAGGCGGTTCTTTAAGTCTGAAGTTAAAGGCAGTGGCTTAACCATTGTACGCTTTGGAAACTGGAGGACTTGAGTGCAGAAGGGGAGAGTGGAATTCCATGTGTAGCGGTGAAATGCGTAGATATATGGAGGAACACCGGTGGCGAAAGCGGCTCTCTGGTCTGTAACTGACGCTGAGGCTCGAAAGCGTGGGGAGCAAACAGGATTAGATACCCTGGTAGTCCACGCCGTAAACGATGAGTGCTAGGTGTTAGGCCCTTTCCGGGGCTTAGTGCCGCAGCTAACGCATTAAGCACTCCGCCTGGGGAGTACGACCGCAAGGTTGAAACTCAAAGGAATTGACGGGGGCCCGCACAAGCGGTGGAGCATGTGGTTTAATTCGAAGCAACGCGAAGAACCTTACCAGGTCTTGACATCCTTCTGACCGGCCTAGAGATAGGCTTTCTCTTCGGAGCAGAAGTGACAGGTGGTGCATGGTTGTCGTCAGCTCGTGTCGTGAGATGTTGGGTTAAGTCCCGCAACGAGCGCAACCCCTATTGTTAGTTGCCATCATTAAGTTGGGCACTCTAGCGAGACTGCCGGTAATAAACCGGAGGAAGGTGGGGATGACGTCAAATCATCATGCCCCTTATGACCTGGGCTACACACGTGCTACAATGGTTGGTACAACGAGTCGCAAGCCGGTGACGGCAAGCTAATCTCTTAAAGCCAATCTCAGTTCGGATTGTAGGCTGCAACTCGCCTACATGAAGTCGGAATCGCTAGTAATCGCGGATCAGCACGCCGCGGTGAATACGTTCCCGGGCCTTGTACACACCGCCCGTCACACCACGAGAGTTTGTAACACCCGAAGTCGGTGAGGTAACCTTTTAGGAGCCAGCCGCCTAAGGTGGGATAGATGATTGGGGTGAAGTCGTAACAAGGTAGCCGTATCGGAAGGTGCGGCTGGATCACCTCCTTTCTAAGGATAAGGAAACCTGCCATTTGCGTCTTGTTTAGTTTTGAGAGGTCTTGTGGGGCCTTAGCTCAGCTGGGAGAGCGCCTGCTTTGCACGCAGGAGGTCAGCGGTTCGATCCCGCTAGGCTCCATTGAATCGAAAGGTTCAAATTGTTCATTGAAAATTGAATATCTATATCAAATTCCACGATCTAGAAATAGATTGTAGAAAGTAACAAGAAAATAAACCGAAAACGCTGTGAATATTTAATGAGTTTTCTAGTTTTAAAGAAACTAGGTTAATAAGGTTAAGTTAATAAGGGCGCACGGTGGATGCCTTGGCACTAGAAGCCGAAGAAGGACGTGACTAACGACGAAATGCTTTGGGGAGCTGTAAGTAAGCGCTGATCCAGAGATGTCCGAATGGGGGAACCCACTAGTTAATGACTAGTATCCATATCTGTTAAGGATATGAGAAGGAAGACGCAGTGAACTGAAACATCTAAGTAGCTGCAGGAAGAGAAAGCAAAAGCGATTGCCTTAGTAGCGGCGAGCGAAACGGCAGGAGGGCAAACCGAAGTGTTTACACTTCGGGGTTGTAGGACTGCGATATAGGATTAATCATTATAGAAGAATTACCTGGGAAGGTAAGCCAAAGAGAGTAACAGCCTCGTATTTAAAATGATAGATTAACCTTAGCAGTATCCTGAGTACGGCGAGACACGCGAAATCTCGTCGGAATCTGGGAGGACCATCTCCCAACCCTAAATACTCTCTAGTGACCGATAGTGAACCAGTACCGTGAGGGAAAGGTGAAAAGCACCCCGGGAGGGGAGTGAAATAGAACCTGAAACCGTGTGCCTACAACAAGTTCGAGCCCGTTAATGGGTGAGAGCGTGCCTTTTGTAGAATGAACCGGCGAGTTACGATATGATGCGAGGTTAAGTTGAAGAGACGGAGCCGTAGGGAAACCGAGTCTTAATAGGGCGTCATAGTATCATGTTGTAGACCCGAAACCATGTGACCTACCCATGAGCAGGTTGAAGGTGAGGTAAAACTCACTGGAGGACCGAACCAGGGCACGTTGAAAAGTGCTTGGATGACTTGTGGGTAGCGGAGAAATTCCAAACGAACTTGGAGATAGCTGGTTCTCTCCGAAATAGCTTTAGGGCTAGCGTCGATGTTAAGTCTCTTGGAGGTAGAGCACTGTTTGGGTGAGGGGTCCATCCCGGATTACCAATCTCAGATAAACTCCGAATGCCAACGAGATATAATCGGCAGTCAGACTGCGAGTGCTAAGATCCGTAGTCGAAAGGGAAACAGCCCAGACCACCAGCTAAGGTCCCAAAATATATGTTAAGTGGAAAAGGATGTGGGGTTGCACAGACAACTAGGATGTTAGCTTAGAAGCAGCTATTCATTCAAAGAGTGCGTAATAGCTCACTAGTCGAGTGACCCTGCGCCGAAAATGTACCGGGGCTAAAACATATTAC